>Ga0180301_10000682_pt1 | contig 26272 bp, 19 predicted proteins | sample GuaBasSediGuay16_FD_121797 | JGI IMG/M metagenome (GOLD analysis project Ga0180301, IMG submission 121797) | Subseafloor sediment microbial communities from Guaymas Basin, Gulf of California, Mexico - Guay16, Core 4569-2, 12-15 cm | ecosystem: Environmental > Aquatic > Marine > Hydrothermal... | reverse complement strand
AAATTTTTAAAAAATATTGTTGAAGCCAGGGTCTCAGAGATATTCTCTCAAGTCCAAAAGACTTTTAAAAAAATATCGGGAGGCGAACTTCTGCCTGCAGGAGTAGTTTTAACCGGCGGGGGAGCTTTGCTGCCTGGAATTGTTGAATTTACTAAGCAAAAACTCAAACTTCCTTGCCAAGTTGCTTCCCCCCAGATTGAGCAACTTCAAGATCCTCGCTTTTCTAGTGCTTGGGGCCTTTTGTTGAGTGGTTTTGATTTTGTCCAGGGAGAAAAAGAGAAAAGAATAAAAGAAGATTTTGGAGAAAAATTAAAAAGGGTATTTAAAATATTTCTTCCTTAATCTTTTGGACTACGAATTTACGAATATTTTATTCGTAAATTATTTCGTAGTTCAAACAAATTTAATGAAAATAAAAGTAGTTGGTATTGGGGGTTCAGGAGTAAATACAGTCTCAAGAATGATGAAAGAAAAAATTTCAGGAGTGGAATTGATTGCGGTAAATACAGATGCTCAATCCCTTAAAAATTCCCCAGTACCCAAAAAGGTTTTAATTGGTGAAAAAGTAACCGGTGGTTTGGGAGCAGGAATGGATGTTAAATTGGGAGAGAAAGCAGCTAAAGAAAGTTATGATAAATTAAAAGAAATTCTTTCTGGAGGAGAAATGATTTTTCTGACTTGCGGATTAGGTGGAGGAACAGGAACGGCGGGTTTGCCAATTTTAGGAGAAATAGCTAAATCTTTGGGTGCTTTAACAATAGCAGCAGTTACTTTACCTTTTTCCTTTGAGGGAGTTCAACGGAAAAATATAGCTAATTTGGGACTTAAAAAGTTAGAAGGGAGAGTTGACACTTTGTTGGTGATTCAAAATGATAAACTGTTAAATTTGGCTGAGCCAAATTTACAAATCCAAAAAGCTTTTTGGATTTGTGATGGAGTGTTAAGAGAAGCGGTCAAAGGAATTTCGGAATTAATTTCTTCTCCCTCAGGCCTTATTAGTGTTGATTTCGCTGATCTAAAAGGAATTTTAAAGAGTTCTGGAAGAGCTTTATTAGGAATAGGTTGCTCTAGTGGTGAAAAAAGAGCTTTTTCCGCTGCCAATATGGCTTTGCATTCTCCCTTACTTGATTTCTCAATTAAGGATGCCCAAGGAATTTTATTTAATATTGCCGGAAGAGATGATTTAACTTTATCAGAAGTGAATCTAGCAGCAAATTTTATAAAAAGTGCTGTCCCTTCTGGAGCAAAAATTGTCTTTGGAGTTTCTGAAGATCAAGCTTTGCAAAAAGGAGAAATTAAAATTACCTTAATTGCTACCTCTAAGAATTTTAAAAGATAAAAATATGCAACAAAAAATTAAAAAAGTTAGAAAAAGAGATGGAACATTGGTTGATTTTGATCAAAGTCGAATTACTGGAGCCATTTTTAAAGCCCTAACTGCTACTGGCCAAGGAGATGGAGAATTAGCCCAAAAACTTTCTGATAAAGTACTCAAAATTTTGCTCCGGAGATTTAGAGAAGGAGAAGTTCCTCATGTTGAGCAAATTCAAGATATTGTCGAAGAAGTTTTAATTTTGGAAGGATTGGTAAAAACAGCTAAAGCTTACATTTTGTACCGAGAGCAGAGAAGAAGAATAAGAGAGGCAGTAAAGTATTCTGAGGAAGCGGTTGAGAGGTTAGATCAATACTTAGGGAAGTTAGATTGGGAAGTTCAAGAAAATGCTAATATGGCTTTTTCTCTTCAAGGCCTTAATCATTACGGAGTAAGCTATATTATCAAACGCTATTGGTTAAACAAAATTTATCCTCCAGAGATTAGAGAGGCTAATGAGTCAGGAGATTTACATTTGCACAATTTAGACACTCTTGGATGTTATTGTATGGGATGGGATCTTTATGATCTTTTACTGAAAGGCTTTCGAGGAGTTCCGGGAAAAGTGGAAACAAAACCAGCCAAACACTTCCGAGCTGCTTTAGGTCAAGTGGTTAATTTTATGTATACTCTGCAGGGAGAGGCAGCGGGAGCAATTGCTTTTTCAAATTTTGATACTCTTTTGGCTCCTTTTATTAGATACGATAATTTAGATTATCCACAAGTGAAACAAGCTCTCCAAGAGTTTTTATTTAATATGGCCGTGCCCACTAGAGTTGGGTTTCAATGTGTGTCACAAGATACGGAAATTTTAACTCCTGAAGGCTGGAAGACATATGATGAAGTGAAAAAAGGCGATGAGATTAGAACCTTAAATCTAGAGACAAAAGAGATAGAAAACAAAAAAGTTAAATTCGTTTTTAAGAGAGAATACAAAGGGATGATGTATCGTTTAAAAAACAGAATTCAGGATCAGTTAATTTCACCCGAACACAGAGTTTTAAGGAAAAAATTTGATACTCAAAAATATGTTTTAGAACCAATTGAAAAAGTTTTAAAGTTAAAGTCGCCAATTATTATTCCCATTGCCGGAAAGAACACAAACCCTGAGGCAGAAATAAGCGATGAACAAATAAAATTGATGGCTTGGATTATTAGTGAAGGAACAGTGGAGCATCCGGGAAAACATAGATGTTGTTACAGAATAAGTATCTACCAATCAAAAATTAAAAATAGCAAACATTATAATGAAATAATTAATTTGTTAAGACACTTTAAATTGAAATATTCTGAAAGTATTCAGAAAGGTTTGGGAGATGAGGTTCAGAGGATACGATTGGATGCTGAAAGCTCTAGGAAAATTCACCAATGGTTTGGCACCAGAGAAAATGTCCATTTTATCCCGAACTATTTATTAAATTTGAGTGAAAGACAATCAAGACTGTTTTTGAAGACTTATTTGAAAGGAGATGGAACTGAGGATTGTAAAATTGCTAGTACAGACTTAGAGTTACTTGATGATTTACAACATATCATTGTTAATGCTGGTTATGGCTTTACTGTTCTTAAGAGAAAGCCAACAATTGGCAAAAAGGATATTTATATTTTAAGAATAATTCGACATCCTGAAACCTATATTTCAAAAATAGAAAAGGTAAACTACAAAGGAATAATTTGGTGTCCTCACACAGAAAATGGAACAATAATAGCTCGGAGAAAAGGGAAAGTATTTATTACTGGCAATTGCCCTTTTACTAATATCACTTTAGACCTTAAACCTTCTCCAGTTTTTGCAACTCAACCCGTTATTATTGGGGGCAAACCCCAAAAAGAAACCTATGGGGAATTTGAGGAAGAAATGAAAATGTTTGATAGAGCTCTTTATGAAGTTTATATGGAAGGAGACAGAAACGGCAGGCCCTTCCATTTTCCCATTCCAACCATAAACATTACCAAAGATTTCCCTTGGGAAGAACCTGCTTTTAATGGAATTTTTGAAGCCTCAGCTAAATATGGAATAAATTACTTTGCCAATTACATAAACTCTGAAATGAAACCAGAAGATGTCAGAAGCATGTGTTGCAGACTTCGCTTGAATCTAACCGAGCTTTACAATCGAGGTGGGGGAGGATTGTTTGGTAGTGGAAGTCTTACCGGGAGTATTGGCGTAGTGACAGTCAATATGCCTCGGATTGGTTATTTATCTAAAACTAAAAAAGAATTTTTTGCGAGATTGGGGAAAATAATGGATTTGGCTCGGGATTCTTTGGAGATAAAAAGAAAAACTATTGAAAACTTTATTGAAAAAGGATTGTATCCTTATTCAAAGTTTTATCTTTCGGGAGTTAAAAAAGCCAGAGGGGCTTATTATGCCAATCACTTCTCAACCATCGGGTTGGTTGGGATGAATGAATGTCTCTTGAATTTCTTGGGTGAGAATATTGCTTCAGAGAAAGGGAGAAAATTCGCTTTAGAAGTGATGGACTTTATGAGAGAGAGATTGGTCAAATACCAAGAAGAAACTGGTAATATTTATAATTTAGAAGCAACGCCTGCTGAAAGCACTGCCTATCGTTTAGCTCTTAAAGATAAAGAAAAATATCCTGATATTATTACTGCTGGCACAAAAGAAGTGCCCTATTATACTAATTCCACTCAACTGCCGGTTAACTATACCGATGACATTTTCGAAGCTTTAAAACTCCAAGATGAATTACAATGCAAATACACTGGTGGCACAGTCTTGCACCTCTTTTTAGGAGAGCGAATCCAAGATATTGAAACCGTTAAAAAACTAATTAAAAAAATTTTTGAGAACTTCCACTTACCTTATATTACGTTAACCCCTACTTTCTCAATTTGCCCGGTTCATGGGTATTTGGCTGGAGAACACTGGACTTGTCCCAAATGCACTATCAAACAACCTTGTGAAGTTTACTCAAGAGTCGTTGGCTACCTTCGGCCAGTTCAGCAATGGAACAAGGGGAAAGCTCAAGAGTTTAAAGAGAGAAAAGAGTTTAAGATTCCTCTATGAAAATTGCAGGTCTTCAAAAACTCACTTTAATCGATTATCCTCGAACTTTAGCTTGTACAGTTTTTTTAACAGGATGTAATTTTAGATGCCCCTGGTGTTACAATGGAGAGCTTGTTCTACCTGAGAGAGGGAAAGAGATCATTGAATTTTCTCAAAAAGATTTTTTTAACTTTTTAAAAGAAAGAAAAAATTATTTAGAAGGAGTATGTATTGGGGGAGGTGAACCAACAGTGAATAAAGATTTGCCCGAATTTTGTAAGAAAATAAAAAAGTTAGGCTATAAAGTGAAAATTGATACTAACGGTTCCAATCCTCAAATGTTAGAAAATTTAATTAAAGAAAAGTTGGTTGATTACATTGCAATGGACATTAAAGCTCCTTCTGAGAAATATCCTCAAGTTATTGGTTTGGAAGAGGTTTCACCTATTTTTCTTTTGGGTAAAATAGAACAAACCATCAACATTTTAAAACAAAGTCCAATTGAGTATGAATTCCGAACCACTGTCATCCCTGGACTTTTGGAAAAAGAAGATATTTTAAAAATTACTCATTGGCTCTCTCCTGCAAGAAAATATGTCTTGCAGAACTTCCGACCAGAAAAAACCCTTGATCCAAATTTTCAAAACCTCCAACCTTATCCTTCTGAATATCTTTTCCGAATCCAAAAAGCTATTTCACCATTTTTTGAAATTTGTGAGGTAAGAGAATAAAGTGTTTCCCCTTTACGACCAATTTAAAATTCCTGGTGGCCGTTCTTATCTTACCATTTCTTTAATTGCCACTAATGTGGCCTTGTTTTTTATTAGTTTACCCCACCTTGAATTTTTTATTTCAAAATACGGTTTGATTCCAGCTAGAATTTTTCAAGGTAAAGCATTTTTTACTCTATTCAGCTCAATGTTTTTCCATGCTGGAGTGGGGCATCTTTTTGGGAATATGTGGTTTTTGTGGGTCTTTGGGGATAATTTAGAAAAAAGATTGGGAAAATTAAGATTTTTAACTTTTTATATCTTATGCGGTCTTTTTTCGGCTTTAGTTTATTTACTTTTAGCTCCCGAAAAATCAATTCCAGCAATTGGGGCTTCGGGGGCGATCTCTGGAGTTTTGGGTGGTTATTTGATTCTTTTCCCAAGACATAGGATTGTCAGTTTAGTGCCAATTTTCTTTTTTATTGAGTTTGTAGCGGTGCCGGCTGTGATTTTCATTGGCATTTGGTTTTTGTATCAACTTTTGTATATTGGCTCTCAAACAATGGTTGCTTATTGGGCTCATATTGGTGGTTTTTTGGCTGGAATATTTCTAATAAAATTTTTTGCTAAACCTCAAAAATCTTATTACTCTTTTCCTTATTGACAAGAAACTATTCTTTTATATAAGATAACCCTATAGCCCTTTTAAAAAATATCAATATTTTCAAGAAGGAGGATAAAGATGAAGTACGAACAGTTAGAGATGGAGTTTGACCAATTTTTTAAAGCAGAAGAAATGGGAAGGGTTTTTGGTCATACAATTTACTTATCTGAAAAGTTTATTCGGGAGGTTTTAAAAGAGAAAGGAATATGGGAAAAAGAGCTAGAATTCTTAGAAGAGAAAAAGAAAATTCGGAGTGTCCGTTGCCCTTTTTGTAAGAAGGGGTTGTTAAAACTGGTGAAGGTTGAGCCGATTTATGAAGGTGGAATGGCTGAAATCCCCCAAACAAAGCAACATGTTGGGAACCGCTATGAATACATTTGCACTAATTCAGAATGCGATGGTAAATTTAAAGGAAAATATCAGTGGGCCTATATAGATTAAAATAATTTTTAAAGGGTGGCTAAGCCACCCTTTTATTTTTTGCCAGTTTTGGAGAATTGGCTAAAATATAAAAAATGACTTCCTCAAAAATTTTTTTATATTTTCTACTCTCTTTTGTTGGAGGGGTTTTTCTTTCTTCTTTTTTTAATGTTCCCAAGCTCATAATTTATGAACTTTTTATCTTAGGAGTTTTTTATAGCTTGATTTTTTTCAAGCAAAAAGCGATTGTTGTTTTCGCAATTTGTTTAATAATTTTAGGCCTTGGCATTTTAAGAACAGAAATTTCCAAAGATTCAGAGAGCGGGTCTCTGTCAGTTCTTAAAAGGGAAGGATATTTCTCAGCGCTTAAACAAAAATTTAGGGAAGTTATTTATCAAAATTTCTCTCCACCTCAATCTTCAATTTTAGCAGCTATCTTAATAGGTGATAAAGAAAAAATTACTCAAGAATGGAAAGAGAAATTAAATATAGCAGGGGTTCGCCATATTACAGCAATTTCAGGAATGCATATTGTAATTTTGTCTCAAATTCTTCTTGGGTTAGGAATATTTTTAGGGCTTTATCGAGGGCAAGCAATTTATTTTGCTCTGGCAATTTTATGGTGCTACATCTTTTTAATTGGCTTTCAGCCCTCAGCTATTCGAGCGGGAATTATGGGTTCTGCCTTACTCTTTTGCCAAAAAATCGGCCGGCAAAAAGCAGCCTTGAATACTTTAATTTTGGCAGCTGTTATAATGTTAGCAGTTAAACCTTCTCTTTTTAAGAATATTGGTTTTCAACTCTCATTTTTGGCAACTTTAGGAATAGTTTATTTAACACCATTTTTTAAAAATTTATTTGAAAAAACAAAAATCTTAAAAACTTTTAATCTTTCTTCGCTTTTGGCAATGACTTTTGCTGCCCAAATTTTCACTTTACCAATTTTGATTTATAATTTTGGCTATCTTTCTTTGGCTGGGCCCGTCACCAATATTCTGATCGTTCCAATTTTGCCCTATCTTATGGGAAGTGGATTTTTATTTCTGATAACAGCAACCCTCTGGCCACCTCTTGGATTTATCTTCTCTTTACCAGTTTGGTTATTCCTTAACTATTTGATTCTTGTAATCAATTTCTTTTCTCGCTTTTTTTGGGCTTCTTTAAACTTTCAAATTTCCTCCTTTTGGCTAGTAGTTTGCTATTTCTTTTTAGGTTATTTTATCTGGCAATTAAAGAAAAAAGAAAAATTGAAATTATTAAATTACTGAGCTATAATATTTTATACTTATGCTTTCCATTGTTATTCCAACTTTAAACGAGAAGGATTATCTACCTCGGCTTCTTGAGTGTCTACGGAGGCAAAGTTTTCGGAATTTCGAAGTTATTGTTGCTGATGCTGGTTCTATTGACGGAACCGAAGAAGTTGCCAGAGCTTTTGGATGCAAAGTAGTAAAAGGAGGTCTACCTGCTCAAGGGAGAAATCGAGGAGCTAAAGAAGCTCAAGGTGAGTTGATTTTGTTTTTAGATGCTGATGTAATTTTACCAGATGATTTCTTAGAAAAAACTTTAAAGGAATTTAAAGAAAGAAATTTAGATATTGCTACTTTTTCTTTAATTCCTTTGTCAAAAAAGTGGAAGACAAAAATTTTGTTTAACTTTTTCTATAATTACCCCTTAAGAATTCTCCAAGAAAAATGGGCTCACGGAGCAATGGGAATTTTGGTGAAAAAATGGCTCCATCAAAAAATAGGAGGATTCGATGAAAAAATAAAAATAGCTGAAGATCATTACTATGTTCAAAAAGGAGCAAAAATTGCTAAATTTGGTTTAATAAAATCAACTAAAATTTATATCTCGCTCCGAAGAATTAAAAAAGAAGGTTGGGTAAAAATCGGGCTAAAATATTCATTTGCTGAACTTCATATGAAATTTAAAGGTCCGATCAAGAAAGAATATTTTCAATATAAATTTGGTGAGTTTAAACCAGAAGATGAGTACTGGAAATGAAAAACTGAAAAAATACTTATTTATTGGAATTTTGTTTGTAATTTTCTTTTTTGGGGGAGTAATAAGTAATGTTTATGGAAATGAAATATTGTGGGGGTTAAAATATGCAGCAATATCAGTAAACAATTATTTAAAAATTTTCCCTGAAATAAAGCTTTCGCCAAAAACCGAGACCTCCCAATTTCAAATCTCAACTTCCTCTTCTTCTTATATCCCTCAAACCTCTCAAGAAAAAGCAGTGATTGAAGTGGTTGAAAAGGCCTCCCCAGCTGTAGTTAGTATTATTATTACTAAAGAGATTCCAGTTTATGAAGAATATTATGAAAATATCTTCCCTGAACTGCCTGGGTTTCCTGAATTTAAAATTCCTCAGTACCGCCAAAAAGGAACAAAAAAAGAGAAAGTGGGGGGAGGAACAGGGTTTATTATTTCTGAAGATGGAATGGTTTTAACTAACAAACATGTAGTTTCTGACACTGAAGCCGAATATACAGTGATTACCAACGATGGTAAAAAATATGAAGCTCAAGTTTTAGCTCGCGATCCCTTTCAAGATTTAGCTATTTTAAAAATTGAAAAAGAGAAATGGATAACTAAAGAAGGTAATTTTTCTCAAAAACCATTTCCTACCTTACCCTTGGGAGACTCTGCTAGTTTGCAGATAGGCCAAACAGTTATTGCGATTGGTAATGCCTTAGGAGAATTCCGGAATACTGTCTCAGTTGGAGTGATTTCGGGCTTAGGAAGAACAATTACCGCTTCAGGGGGAGGGATGGTAGAGACTTTGGAAGATGTAATTCAAACCGATGCTGCTATTAACAAGGGGAATTCCGGAGGACCTCTTTTGAATTTGAGAGGTGAGGTGATTGGAGTAAATGTAGCTATGGCTCAAGAAGCCCAAAATATTGGCTTTGCTATCCCAATAAATAGAGCTAAAAGAGCAATTGAGCAGGTAAAAAGACTAGGGAAAATTGTTTATCCATTTTTAGGGATAAGATACATTCTAATTACCCCGGAAATTCAAGAGGAGAAGAATCTCCCGGTCGATTACGGAGCTTTAATTGTTAAGGGATCTTTGCGAGAACCTGCAGTTATTCCTGGTTCAGCAGCTGATAAAGCCGGGCTCCGAGAAGGAGATATAATTTTAGAAGTTGATGGCCAAAAAATTACTCCCCAACACTCTTTAGCAAAAATTATCCAATCTCACAATCCGGGTGACGAAATAACTTTAAAAGTTTTAAGAAATAAAAAAGAAATAATTTTGAAAGCAACTCTGGGCGAAAAAAGTAGTTAACAAAGTTGATTTCTTAAGATTTCTTTGTTAAAATACCACGTTGTAATAAAAACTATGTCTTTCATTCAAGGAGGTGATTTTACCCATAAAGCTCAAGAGGCAATGATACGTGCTCAAAATATTGCCAGAGAGAAAGGCCAACAGCAAATCGACGCCTTGCATCTTTTAGCTGCTTTATTACAACAAGAAGAAAGTATTGTTTTAACTTTACTCAAAAATTGCCGAGTAGATGTTGAAGATTTAAAAAGGAAAACAGAGAGGGCTATCAATCAAATTCCTTTTTCTCCTAGTTCTGTCAGCTCTTTTCAATTTTATCTCACCCAAGATTTAGCCCAAGTTTTAGAGAAAGCAAGGGAGGAGGCGATGAAAATGGGCGATGAGTTTATTTCAGTTGAGCATCTCTTTTTAGGCTTGGTGAGTACACCAACTCGGGCCCAAGAACTATTAAAAAATGCCCGTTTTCTCACTCAGACAGTGGCCTTCCCATTAAACCGAGAAACCATTTTCCAAAAACTTTTAGAAATTAGAGGAGAAGAGAAAATTACCGACCCCAACCCTGAATCAAAGTATGAGGTAATTAAAAAATATGCTAGAAATCTTACCACTTTAGCTAAGGAAGGAAAACTCGATCCGGTTATTGGCCGAGAAGCAGAAATTAGGAGATTGATGCAAATTTTATGCCGGCGAACAAAAAATAATCCTGTTTTAATTGGAGAAGCAGGAGTAGGTAAGACAGCAATTGTTGAGGGTTTAGCAAAAAAAATAGCAAGTGGTGAAGTGCCAGAGAGTTTAAGACAAAAAGAAATAATTGCTTTGGATTTGGGAGCTTTGGTGGCTGGTACCAAATATCGAGGAGAGTTTGAAGCAAGAATTAAAGCTCTTTTGCGAGAAATTCGCCGAGCAAAAGATAGATATATTTTGTTTATTGATGAACTTCACACTTTAGTAGGAGCGGGAGCAGCTGAAGGAGCAATTGATGCTTCAAATTTATTAAAACCTGCTTTAGCTCGAGGAGAACTTCGAGCAATTGGAGCTACCACTTTGAAAGAATACCAAAAATATATTGAAAAAGACCCCGCTTTAGAAAGAAGATTTCAACCAGTTTATGTCCAAGAACCTTCAGTTGAAGATACCATCAGTATTTTACGAGGTTTGAAAGAAAAATATGAACTTCATCATGGAGTTAAAATTAGAGATTCTGCCCTGAGAGCGGCTGCTGAGCTCAGTAATCGCTATATCACCGACCGATTTTTGCCCGATAAAGCAGTTGATTTAATGGATGAAGCAGCTTCAGCTTTGAGATTAGAAATCGAATCAGAACCCACTCAACTTGAAGAGCTAAAAGAAGAAATTACAAAATTAGAAATTGAAAAGCAAGCTTTAAAAAAAGAGAAAGGAGCAGAAAAGAGATTAAAAGCAGTTGAAAGAACGTTGGCTGATTTAAAAGAAAAAGCTCGAGCTCTTCAAGCAAGGTGGAATGCTGAAAAGAAAATAATTTCTGATATTAAAAATTTGAAAAAGGAGATTGATAATGTCTCTTTCCAAATTGAAATTGCTCAAAGAGAGGCAGATCTTCAGAAAGTGGCTGAGCTGAAATATGGTAGATTACCTGGACTAAGAAAAGCTTTAAATTTAGCTGAGAAAAAATTAAGAGAACTTCAAAAGAAAAATCGTCTACTAAAACAAGAAGTAACTGAGGAGGATGTAGCAAAAGTGGTGAGTCGTTGGACCGGAATTCCCGTAACCAGATTAATGGAAGATGAGGCAAAAAAATTAGAGAAAATGGAAGAGATTTTGAAAAAGAGAGTAATCGGCCAAGAAGAAGCTTTGAGGGCCGTAGCCAATGCTATTCGAAGAGGAAGAGCAGGAATTTCTGAAGAGTCGCGACCAATGGGAGTTTTCCTCTTTTTAGGCCCCACTGGAGTAGGCAAAACCGAAACAGCCAGAGCTTTAGCTGAATTCTTATTCAACACTGAAAAAGCCCTGGTTAGATTAGATATGTCAGAATATATGGAAAAACACAGTGTTTCCAAAATTATCGGTTCACCGCCCGGCTATGTTGGTTATGAAGAAGGAGGTCAGCTAACCGAAAAAATTAGAAGGCGTCCTTATTCAGTAATTTTACTTGATGAAATTGAAAAAGCCCATCCTGAAGTTTTTAATATCTTGCTGCAAATATTTGAAGATGGCAGATTAACCGATGCTAAAGGAAGAATAGTCTCTTTTAAAAACACCATCTTAATTATGACTTCAAACATTGGTTCAGAATATATTGCCAAGATGCAGCCGGTTGGCTTTGAAGCTCAAAAAGAGGTTCTCAAAAAAGAAAATCTTAAGAAGAAAGTTTTAGAAGCTTTAAAAGAGTATTTTCGACCAGAATTTTTGAATCGAATTGATGAGATTGTAATTTTCAATTATCTCAGCAAAAAAGATATTCGCAAAATTGTTGATCTTGAATTGAAGAAAGTGGCTGAGCGATTAAAGAAAGTAAAGAATATCAAAATTAGGTTTTCTAAAGCTCTAAAAGAAGCTTTGAGTGAAAAAGGTTTTGATCCAAATTTAGGTGCCCGTCCTCTAAAAAGGGTAATTCAAAAATTAATTTTAGATCCTTTATCTTTAAAAATAATCACTTCTGAAATTAAAGAAGGAGAAAGAGTTTTTGTTGATTTTAAAAAAGGAGAGGTAATCTTCCAAACCCCTCAATTAATTTCTACCAAAAAGAGAGAAAAAATTTCAGTTAAATAACCCTTTAATCAATGATTAAAAAAATCGGGAGGTTTTTAACCTTCTTTATTTTAGGGATAATCGCAGCAGGAGTATTTCAGATAGTTTTGGTTCCTTTTTTAGTTTCTAATCCTTTTTTTGGTAAGTTTGGGATTATAAAAAATTTAAAAAGAGAGATAATTGTTAATCCGGTTGAACAATTTATTATTGATGAAAATGAAGGATTAAAAAAAGCAATTGAAAAAATCGAATCAACAACAGTGCTGATCGGTTCGGAAAAGGGAATTGAAGGATGCGGATTTTCCCTTACTTCAGATGGTCTTTTAATAACCCAACTTTCTTTAATTGATGAAAATCAAAATTTTATTTTTGTAAATGATAAAAAAACTCAATTTCGAATTTTAGATAAAGATCCCAAGAATAATTTAATTTTAATAAAAACTGAGGATTTAAACTTAAAAACTACCAGTTTTGCTCAAAACTCAAAAATAAAACCCGGAGAGAGGGTTTTTTTATTTGCCCCTCTCTCTTCAAATTCTTCCGAAAAAATTATCAACGAAGGGATTATCAAAAGGGTAAATAAAAATTTAATAGAAACAAATATTTTAGAGAAAAAATCTTTTGATGGCTGCCCTTTATTTAATCTTGAGGGCCAATTCATCGGCTTGGCAAAAATATCCGGTTTCCCCGGTCCAGCTGACCTTAACCAACTTTTCATTTTCCCTGCCTCTAAAATCCGGGCTTTCGCCGGCCTCTAAAGGCCGAAAGCGTAAAGGGTGTCAGGGCTCGGCGCGTAGAGAGTGTCGTTTTTCCCTACAGCGAAGGGAAGTGTAAATTTATCTATCGAAGGCCGGGTTGACCGAGTTGACCAGATTTCTTCGCCTTGGGAATTTAAAACAGCCAAATACTTTCCACTCATTTTCGCTCCGTAAATTTTGTTTTCTGAATCAATAAATTTGGGCAAGAAAGAATAATCTAAGGGAGTGGACGTAGTTTCCCCGTTGTTTAGAATTCTGAGAAGTGAATATTTGTGTTGGGGGTTGCCATGCACTTCATAATAATTGTATCCTTGCAAATATAAAGTTCCATCTTTGTCGATCAAAATTGGTCCTTCACTATCAAAAATATTAATTGGCTTCCATTTAGTTTCACTTGAAGTGATAACAGTAGAGGTAGTAATAAAGTCAGATTTTAGAGCATAAAGGAGATTAGTATAGTAGGAAAATTCTGTAGACGAGGCCTCTTTAACTATAAAATAAATTGTTTCGTCTTCTCCCTGGGAAATAGAATCCAGGGCTTGCCAGCGTAACTCATTTCCCCAATTTTTGGCAGGATTAATTTCAAAGGTCTTTTTCCATTGAAACTCGCCATTGGTTGAGTTAATGGCAAAAATAGTTGGACCAAAACCAACATAGATATTCCCATCTTTTCCTACAGTTGCAAAAGAAGGAGAAGCTTGGATATTTTCGGTTGAGGTGACATCTTCAAAATTATTATATTTTTTCTCTTCGGCTAAATCGAAAACCCATAATAGAGATCCGTCCTCTGTTGTGAAAGCTAACAAAAGAGGCCGAACTTTCCCATTTACTCTATAAGAAGCAGAAAGATATAAAATTCCATCTTTCAAATTTAAACGATTTTCTCTCACCGGATTGGTCTGATTGATTAAATGCTCAGTTTTAAACTTCCATTTTAGTTTTCCAGCGGGAGATAAAGCAAAAATAGTTTTCCCGCTTATAAAATAGATTGTTCCATCTCTACCAATCAGCGGACTTCCATAAAAAATTCCCTCTGTTTCAAAAATCCATTTTAATTTTGCTCTCTCATTTTCTTCTTTTAAAGCTAAAAGAGCATAATGGGAGCCGGGATAATAAGCGCCAATATAAATTGTTCCATTTTGATCAATAACTGGACCGGTTTTAAATTCACTTAGCCAGCCTTCTTGGTTTTTCCAAAGATGAGTAAACTGCCATTTTAAACTAAAAGTTGAAGGACCTTCATACTCGCTCCCAAAAGTGTGCTGAGGAGTTACACCATCCATTTGCCATTGAGGAGTTTCTGGTGGGATAACTAAAGGAGAAGTAGTTGAAAGAGAAGAGGGCCAAAGTCCATCAAAAGCTTGAATGGCAAAGTGGTAAGTTGAATTGTAATAAAGATTTTCAAGAGTGAGGAGGGTAGAGGTTGTGGTAGTTGAGAAAGTTGTGGTTGAGGTTAAAGTACTTGAGGTTATCTCTTCTTTTCTCGACCAATACAAAATATAAGAAATTTTTTCTTCTGGAGTATCAGGGTCAGTGGTGGTTGACCAAGTGAGGACTACGGTGTTATTTGAGGAAGTGGCGATATAGAAGTCTTTAACAGGATTAGGTGGTTGAATATTTCCAGTTTCTCCCCGAGAGTTAGTTGGCGTTGGAAAAGATATTTCAAAATCAGTTGAATTATTGTCATTATCAATAAATTTTCCTTCGAATTTCTTTCTTTGAAATGATCTCGCTTCAATTTCAGAGTCTCGGAAAATAAAAGGAGTTTTTTCAAAAACTCTACTACTTGTGGAATTTTCTTTTTTCCAGCTAAAGAGGTCGATTTTACAATTGAAAGCCTCCTGGGAAGTGGTTGCCTTAGGATTACAAGCAAAAATTCCAATCGCTCCACCATCGTTAGCCAGTTGGCTCCGTTTATAAGGATGAGGATCATTTTTAGTTAAAAGTGTCCAATCGGCTTCCGGATACCCACTTTCAGTAGAAGTAGGATAGTTAGAAATTCCAATTAGATAATATTTGTTTGATTCAAGTAAGGTGCTTGTTGAAAATTCCCAGCAAGTTCCGGGATTATTCCATTCATTATCTTTTGGATAATAACATAGATACCAACCAGTAGTGGAAATTGCTTTCTCGGTGGGATTATATAATTCAACAAACTCTTTATCTCTTATTTGGACTTCAGAAATTGTTACATTTTCAGCAATTTTTTGTTCTAGTTTCTCACCAATTTCTATAATAGTGGAAGTTAAACTGGTCGCTCCCTGATTATCGGTGACAGTGAGGGTTATTTGAAACTGCCCGGAAGTAGCGAAAGAATGAGTGGTGGTAGCAACATCTAAACTGGTAGTAGTTTCATCTCCGAAATTCCAGAAGTAAGAAACAATTTGACCATCGGGGTCAGTCGAAGAGGAAGCATCAAAAATAATTTCTTGATTAAGGTAGGGATTTTCTGGGTGGAAATTAAATTGAGCAATTGGGGATCGGTTTTCTGGATCAGAAAGGTAAATGCTGGTTGTGGCCTCAAAATAGTTAGTTTTTCCATTCTCTCTGATCCGAGTAACAATTTCCGCTTCACCTCGAAAATCTTGTTTATCTTTTTTTATTCTTAATCTGAAATTTCCGTTAAAAGAATTTCCTGAGAAAGCATTGATAAGATAATAAACTGATGATTGCCATTTATTTTCTTTTTCGTTGAAAATTTCTGAAATTGTTCCGCTCGCGTTTTCGATGGCGATTTTTATATCGTAAGAAGCATCTTCTAATCCTGATATCGAAACTCCTACTATAATTTCCATATTAACTGGATTTTTCTCTGGGGAAGAGAGTATGATTTTAGGTTCTTTTTCTTTGGAGGGTGAGGGAGCGGAGGCGCCGCCTCCGGCGGCGCCTCCGCCGCTATAACCCCGAGAGCCTAAATAAGATTCCTCAACATAAGCGCAACCCTGAGCTATGATTTTTTGTAAAGTTTTCTCACCAATTCCTTTCACCCTAAGCAAATCGAAAAGAGAGTAAAATGGTCTCGCTTCAATTATTCTCTCAGCTATTACTGGACCAATCCCAGTTATTTTTTGCAGCTCTTCCCTAGAAGCAGTGTTAATATTTACACGACAGATCTCCTTTCCCGGCTCTTCAATCTCTTCCTCTTCCTCTTCCTCTTCCTCTTCCTCTTCCTTCTCTTCACTTTCTTCTTTAATTTCTTTTTCTGAGGTTTTTGTTTCTTTAGTCAATGGCTTTTCCTTTGGCAAAAATTCTTGAACTTGAGCAATTAATAAATCCATTCTTTCAGAAAGCTCATCCAATCTCTCAACAACTTGTTCTAATTTGGTTTTTTCTAAGGGTTTTTTTCTTTTTCTGTACTTTCTTCTAAAGTTTCTCCACTCTCTTCCAGCTGTAATACCTCTTCTGTTAATTTCTCAAGGTTTTGCTTTCGAAAAGAGCTTACTGATGATAAAGAAGAAAGGGGTGTCTCAGATGTTTCTTCGGTTACAATTTTTGCTCCTAACTTTAAAGAAGAAATGTAATCTTTGATTTTTTCAATCAAATCAGCTGTTATATCTTTTACTATTTTCCCTTTTTCAGAAAGAAAACTCTTTGTCTGATTAGTTTTTTCTAATAATGGCTTAAAAAATTTTTCTTTAAAATACTCCCACTTCATTGCTGTTTCACCTTTTTCTAAGATAATGTCACTTTGTTCAATCTCTGGCACTGGATTATCAAAGTCCACTTCCACAAGGGGCGGAGGTTTTGTATAATCCCACTTAAAATTTCCCCATTTATTTCTTCTTACATCTCCTTTAACCCTGACAATAAACGGCTCTAATTTCCCGTCGTTATCACGTTGTTTTTCGTGATCAAGCCACCAATCATGAGGCCAGCAAGTTGAGGTTATCCAGTCAAAATTATTTCCAAAATATCCTATAGTGCCTCGGTTTTCGGGTGGCTCAATAGGATTTTTAGAATAAAATTCAGTAATAATTTTCCCTTGACTCTGATTAAGTGGTGCATACTCAATAATATATTGAATATTTAACTGTTGCTTATTACCCTTGTAAGATGTAAAAGTATAACTTACTTCGCCGCTGCCAATTTTTATCTCATTTTGTAAAAACCAATTTAAAGCATATTCATTTGCTTTTTTAACTGTAAATTTCTCAATTTGATTAATAATATCATAGGCGCCATAGGTTCCTTTAGTGGCAATGGTTAGTCCAACTTCCAAAGCAACTTTCAAAAATTTCTTTGAGAATTCTTTTGGTGCTTCTTTGAACCAATAATCTAATTGCTTCTTCAAAATTACTTGTTTTACTAAAACTACCGCTCCAGTTTTCCGTGGGGAGTCGGGTTCATAACCACTAATAGTTCTAGAGAAGAAATTTTCATGAGCTTTAGCCAAAGGTTCTTCTTTGATAATATCTAATAAGTTTTCGACCTCTTTCTTCTTAAGGGGCCAAGGAGTTTCTAGAATTTCTTGGGCAAAGATAAATTGCGGGAAAACAAAAATCCATAACAAAATACTTAATATCAAAACAAGAGAAATTTTTTTGAGCATGACTATTTAATCAATCTTTGTATTTTTAATAAATTCTTCCCAAGTTGGGAAACATTTTTCTTTGAATCCCAATGGGAATAGAGTATCTATATGTACTAAATTTTTCTCTCCAACTGGAATATCTATTGCAATAGATTCTCCTAATATTTGTGTTTTTGTTATTCCTTTTAATCCTAAATAGCCATTTATTTCTATAAGCTCAGATCTATGATTATTATGAATCTCTTTAGACTTTTCAGGATTTTCCTGAATAAATTTTATATTTTCTTTTATCTTCTTGATCATTTCTTCTGTGGTACCCACAACTAGGCTTATTCCACATCCTTTTATCAGAATATCCTTTATTTCTGCATCAGGAGAAAGAAGATCAATCCAGTATTGTGGCTCGATATCTGCCGTTCTTTTATATTCAACTCTCCATCCCTCCGGCACCTTAACAGTTAATCCCACTTTTTCCACAACAATATACTTTCCGTCTTCTCTTTCTTCGATCTTGTAATCCTCTTTTCTAAATAGAGTAGGGGGTTGAGTTTTTTCTTCTGGTATTTGCTGCTCTTTTTCTATCTGAGCTGGTAACCAAACTTCCCAAAAATAAAAAAATCCTCCAGCTATACCTGCGAGGATAAGAATAATGATGATAGATTTCTTTTTCATAATTACTAACCAAAAAATAGAAAATCCTCGACTTTAATAAATTCTCCTCTAACTAGAGAGAGATGATTAAGTAAATTATAAGATTATACCTTTAAGCAAATTGAGCTGTCAAATTAAACCTGTGGAAAACTCAGCTATTTCCATCTGCAAAATAATTGCCATGGCTTTTATTATACAGATGAGGTAAAATATAGTAATGGGAATTAAAAAATATAAATATTATTTCAAAAAACCGCGCTCGGCTATAGTAAAAGATATTCTTAAGTGGATAGCTGCTGGAGGAATGATTGTTATTGCCTCAAGTTCTCCTTATTTTATCAATAATCTCTTAAATACAAGAAAAAGATTCTGCAAATACCCCCGAAAGAAACTCAGTGATACTTTTTCTAGCTTAAAAAGGCAGGGATTGATAAATATAGAAAGGAAGAATCATCAAATTTATATTTCTTTAACTGAAAAAGGAAAAGAAAAGGCTGGTTGGATGCAAGTGGATAGTCTGAAAATAAAAAAGCCTAAAAAATGGGACAAAAAATGGAGGATAGTAATGTTTGATATTTCCCAATTAAAAAAATCGCATCGAGAAGCTTTTAGAGGAAAATTAAAGGAATTGGGTTTTTATCCTTTACAAAAGAGTGTATGGGTTTACCCTTATCCTTGCGAGCCAGAGATTGAACTTTTAAAAGAATTTTTCGGATTTTCTTTCGGGGAAATGAGATTGATTGTGGCAGAGAAAATTGAGAAAGATTATGAACTTAAAAGGCATTTTGGCTTGAAATAGAATTCATCTGGTCAAGCGGGCAAGAGTCGTCTGCAAAATAATTGCCATGGCAATTATTTTGCAGATGGATGTGGAGTTTGCAGATTTAGGAGGGTAAGGATCAAGAAGGATTAAATAGAGTTTAAGAGTAGTTTAAGTAGAGGTTAAGAATTAAAAGCTATTAAGAGTTATAAGGAGGGAGGTATTGATAAAATTGAAGGTATTGATAATATTTTTGAGTATGGTAATATTTTCTTAATGTTATTTTTCTAACTTTGTGAGCAAAGATTATTTTATAAAACTTACTTTAGCAGTTTATCGGGTGACAGAGCTTTTTCCTTCTCAAGAGCCCCTAAAATTTTCTTTAAGAGAAAAGGCTAATCAAATTTTAGCTGATGCAATTTTGTTTTTTTCAGAAAATCCGATAAACTTAAAAGAGAATCAAAAAGAAAGAATTAAAGATCAAATCTTAAGAAACATCGAAGTATTAGAAGGATATTTTGAAGTAGCAAAAACTCAACAATGGGTAAAGGATATTAATTTTTTTGTTTTAAAAAAAGAATATGATAAACTGAAGGAGGAAGTTTTGAGAAAGAATCAAAAGAGTCTTCCTATTTTTGGTCCAGAAAATTCCCTGCAGCTTCCCCTAGAGAGCTTGAGAAAGGAAAGGTGTAAGAGAATTTTAGAAATTTTGCAAAAGAAAGGAAGGGCTCAAATTTGGGAATTTAAAGAAATTTTCCCCCAATTAAGCAAGCGGACATTAAGAAGAGATTTTGAATATCTCTTAAAGAAAGGTTTAGTAGAGAGAATAGGTGAAGGCAAAATGACCTATTACCGCCTTCCTAATAGTAAATAGGACATCATTAGGACAAAGACCAATACTAATAGGACATTATTTTGTCCTATTAAAATTTATGGATGACCCAAAGAAAAAATTTGCCAAACTTTATGACAAATATGTAATAAAGCTTTATCGCTTTATCTTTTTAAAAGTTGGCTCCCAAGAAACCGCCGAAGATCTAACCAGTCAGGTATTTGCCAAGGTATGGGACAGGTTTAGGAATTCAAATAGGAATTCAAATAGGAAAAAGGAGGAAATAAAAAATCTGACCGCTTACCTTTATCAGGTAGCCCGCAGGGAGATTGCTGACTACCATCGGCAAAAAGCCAAATTCCAGGTAATCCCTACCCATTCCCTTCAAATTTCTGACCCCGCTTCTAGTTTAGAAGAAAATTCTACTCTTCAAGAAGAAATTGAGGCGGTAAGAAACTCTTTATCTGAATTAACTGAAGAACATCAAAATGTAATAATTTGGCGGTATTTAGATGGTTATTCGATTAAAGAAATTGCTAAGATTCTTGGAAAATCAAAAGGAGCGGTAAGAGTAATGCTTCATCGAGCTTTAAAAGAGTTGCGAGAAAAAGTAGAAAGGTTGTAACAAAAAAGGGTTTTTTGCGTCATAAATTATAATAGAAGAAAAAATGGGAAATACTCAACTTATCAAAAAAATTAAAAAACTTCGCCAGATCAGACCTCCTCGAGAATGGGTGAATTTGACCAAAAAAGAAATTTTAGGTGAAATAGATGAAAAAAGAGAAAACCAGTTAGTAGGCTGGCTTTTTACTCCCATTAGAAAGCCAGCTTTTGTTGTAAGAACAATAATGGTGGCAGTTCTGATTCTAGCTGGATCTTTCTTTTACCTTTACTATTTAAATTCTCAAATTCCTCAAATTTCTTTTTCTAACCTTAACTTTTTCCAAAATCAAGAGAATGAAAACTTGATTGCTTCTCTTCAAGAACTTGAAACAAGTTTAAATAAAATAAGCTTTTCTTTGAATAACCTGAAAAGCTTAAAAGATCCAAAGCAAGCCTTGGCTGTTACAGAGGTTGTAAGAGTAACCGCTAACAATGGCCAAAATTTGTTAAAAGGGATGAAAGAAAAAGCTTCTTCCAAAAAAGTTTTGACTGCTTTAATGGAGGTGGAAAATAGTTTTCAAGAGTTGGGAGAGACTAGTTCTAATGTCCAGATAGAAATAATTGAAAGTCTGTTTCAGGACTTAGCTCAGAGAACTTTAACCAAAGACGATCAAAACCGTTTACAAAAAGCAAAAGATTGTTACAATGAAGGAAAGATAGAGCAAGCGATGATTTTGTTAATGAAAATAGGAGAAAAATAGAAAATTGAAAAATAGCCGTTGCTATAAAAAATCAAAAATAATCAAATATCAAAAATAAAAAGGTCGGCAACGGCGAAATTAAAATTTAAAGGTCGAAACAGGACCCAAAAAACTTTAAACCATAAACTTTAAACTTTAGTTTAAAGGTCGTGAAAAAAGGGTCCTGGGAAAAGGTCATTATTAAGGTTTGCTAATTTCCATCAGGAAATTGCAAACCGAACCGAACATAAAAAATGCCTAACTTAAGAAAGAAAATCGTAGCATTTGCTACAGCAGTTACTTTAGTAGCTTGGTTAGTACCAGCTGCTCCAGTAGCTGCTGTTACAGCAGACGAATTAAGAGCCCAAATTGAGGCTTTGCAACAGCAATTAGCTGAATTGCAAGCTCAATTGACAGCTTTAGAAGGTGAAGAAGAGGCAGTTGCTGGAGAATGCCTTTGCACCTTCACCAGAAATCTCTACCCTGGAATGACTGGCGATGATGTAAAATGCTTACAGCAATATCTTAACAGTGCTGGCTTTAAATTAGCTGATTCTGGTCCTGGTTCTCCAGGAAATGAAACCACCTATTTTGGTTCCCTAACCAGAGCTGCTGTTAAAGCTTGGCAAGATGCTAATGGGGTAGAGTATGGTGAGTACTGGGGCTACTTTGGGCCTAAATCAAGGGCTAAGTATGATGAAATTTGCGCTGCTGCTCCAGGTGAAGAAGAAGAGGAAGAGGAGGAGGAAGAAGAAGAGGAAGAAGAAGAGGAAATTGGAGAAGGCCTAACCGTTGCTTTGGCTGAGGATACTCCAGTGGCTAGCGTTTTGTTAGGTAACCAGATAAGAGCTCCTTTATTAAAGGTAGTTTTCACCAATGGAGATGAGGAAGACGGAAAGGTTACTGAGATAAAGGTAAAAAGAATTGGAATTTCCAAAGATGGTACTTTAGATGCTCTCTATCTCTTAGATGAAGATGGAAACAGAATTGGAGATGAAAATGTCTTCATTGATGGTGAAGCCACCTTTAAGGATACAGCCGGCCTCTTTACCGTCCCTGCTGGCGGGAAAAAGGCAATTATAGTAGCTGGTGATGTCGCCTCTGACCAATCAGGTTACACCATTGGCGCAAGTGTAGTTGATGTTAAAGGAACCTTCACTGCTTTGAATGCTACTTTCCCAATCTCTGGTAACTTAATGAGCATTGCTACGGATCTGGAGACAACTGTTAAGTATGATTCAGATTCAAAGAGTGAGCAAACTTCCGAAGTCCAAGCTGGAAAGACCGATGTAATCGTTTGGAAGGGAACCCTTACTCCTGATGCTAAGGTAAAAGTTTCCTCTTTAGCTTTCAAGGGAATTGGGAATATTACTCCCTCTGACCTGAAGAATTATCGGGTTTATTTAGCTGGCAGTCAGGTTGGTTCAGCCGTGGAGATGGGCTCAAATTATTTGGTTAAGGTAGATGTCTCTGATAATCCAGTTACTCTTACTTCTGGCGCCAAAGAATTAAAGGTGATTGCTGATGTGGTCAGTGGAACCGGCAGAAATGTTTACTTTGAATTCTATCCAGATGAAACAGTAATTACTGATGCCGAATTAGGAGTGGGAATTGCACTCACCGGTGGTGATGCTGACTGGGAAACAATCGAAATTTCTGGGGCTAGTGCCCAATTAACAGTGGCGGCTGATTCGCCAGTCAGCGTGGCTACTACCACTGATGCCTTGGTTGCCAAATATACCTTGGAGGTCTTTGGTGAAAGAGCGAAGTTTACCAAGTTTGTTGCTACTTCTAGTGATGCTGCCTTGAGTAGTGTTGAGATATATGTTAATGGAGCTAAGGTAGGTACCAAAAACACTGTTGGTGACGGTACTGAGATCGAGGCCTCTCCTGTTTTCTATGTTGATGCTGGTTCTTCAGTCACCATTGAGGTGAAAGCAGATACTACGAGTTATGCTTCATCTACAATTAATCTTTCTCTCCAGGTTGAAGGAGAGTCAAAGACGACTGCCAGTGTAGTTGCTGGACCAACCGAAGTTGTTCTTGATGTTACTCCTGCTGAATTCACCGCTGCCTTTGCTAATGCACCAGATTCTTTCTTAGCCATTGCTGGTGAAGAGGCTTGGGTGGCAAAATATAAGTTCACTGCCAAAGGTAGTGAGGCAACTCTTAAGACACTGAAGTTTGACGATCCACTGGCTGATATTAGCGGATTAACCGTTAAGTTTGGCACTAGCAGCTATCCGGCAGTGTTTGAAGATGGACAGTGGGTAGTGAAAGACATTGACTTCACTGTGCCAGCTGGTAAGACCAAAATTGGAGATGTTTATCTTACTTTCCGGCCAGTTAGTTCAGGCACTGATGGTCTGAATGCTTCAACCACTTTAGCTAAAATGAGTTATTCTCAAGCTGGAAAGGATTACGAAGATGAGGAAGTTAACGAATCCAGCAATCTTGTTTATGTCTACCAGGCAATACCAGAGGTTACGGCTTTAACTACTGGAACTACTGCCTCTCTCAACAAAGGAGTGCCCACTACTATCACTCTCTACAAATGGCAAGTGAAAGCAGTTGGTGGAGGAATTAATGCCACCAGCGCCACCACTACCATTGCCTTAGAGAAAGCTGGTGCTTCAGCCACTACCACTTTGACTAACTTCAAAGTCTACAAAGACGAAGTGGATATTACCGATAAGTTAAACATAAGTACTACCACCATAGGTGCAGATGTGACCAGCACAACAATTGTTATAACAGCTTCCTCAACTAATCTAGACATTCTTGAGATAGCCACTGCTGGTGATTCAATTACCTTGGAGTTAAAGGCTGATGTTAAAGGAGAGGATGATGCTAGTTATGTCAAGGCTTATTTAACAGAAGATTACACTTGGAACGATGGCTTGAAAGATGTGACTGATAAGGGTAGTTTAGTGAAAGGATTACCAACCAAACCCTACCAGAACACCGTCATAAAGTAAGAGAAGCTCAAACTTGCCTTTCCTTGCGGGCGACAAAGGAAGCAAAAGGCGCCTCGGATTTTCGGGGCGCCTTTTGTATTACACTCCCAGAGGCGTAAAAACTTAACATAGACTTTTGTAGATATGCTATAATAATTAAACAACGAGACCCGGACTCGTTGAACATAGGCGCCTCGGATTTTCGGGGCGCCTTTTGCTTTAATTTTTAAAATTTTATGCTAAAATAATTTAATTATGCTGAAAAGATTTGGAATAAAAATTGTTTTTATTTCTTTTCTCTCGATAATTTTTTTGCCCTTTTTTGCTTTTGCTGATTCTCAGGGTCAAGTCAAGACTTTTTTTGTTGATTCGTCTTATGATGCTAAACAAAGAGAACAAATCTCAGCCACTTTGGAAAAAGTCTCTCAGAATGCCTATTTTTATTTAGAAGATGAATGGTACAAAAACTTAACCGAAGAGGAAAAAGAAAAAGTAGATAAAAATTTAATTACCCTCAGCCAAGAGTTTGACCAAAAAATTTATCCCCAATTAACTTCAACTTATGGTCAAGAATGGAAACCAGGAATTGACAATGATCAAAGAATAACTATTCTTTTTCACCAAATGAGAGAAGATGCTGCCGGCTATTTCAAAACTGAAGATGAATATCCCAAAGTCCAATCTCCCCGTTCCAATGAAAGAGAAATGGTTTATTTAGCCACAGACTCCCTTAAGGACTCCTTGGCCCCAGTTTATTTAGCCCATGAGTTCACCCATTTAATTACTTTCAATCAAAAAGAACGGCTCCGAGGTGTTTCAGAAGAAACCTGGTTGAATGAAGCCCGAGCTGATTATTCTCCAACTCTCCTTGGCTATGATAGTGAATATCAAGGAAGCAATCTCCAGCAAAGAGTTAAACAATTTTTATCTTCTCCCTCTGATTCTTTAACCGAATGGCAGAACCAAAGAAAGGATTATGGAGTGGTTAATCTTTTTATTCATTATCTAGTAGATCATTATGGAATTAAAATTTTAGTTGATTCTTTGAAATCCTCCAAAGTCGGAATTGAATCTATTAATGAGGCATTAAAAGAAAATGGTTATCAAGAAGATTTTTCCCAAATCTTTACTAATTGGACAATAGCTGTTTTTCTCAACGATTGTAATTTCGGCGAGAAATATTGCTACAAAACTGAAGCCCTCAAAAATCTTAAAATTACTCCTGCTTTAATCTTTTTACCCTCGACTCAAAAAACTCAGGTCTCTTTAAATTATTCCATTAAGCAATGGTCAGGCAATTGGTACCGGATTATGGGAGGAGAAGGGGAGTTGAAATTAGAATTTGATGGAGAAGATAAGGTTCAATTCAAGCTACCTTATGTTCTTTGTCGGGACACTCAGAAATGCCAAGTTGATTTTCTGAATTTAGATAAAAATCAAAAAGGAGAGATTTCTTTTGAGAATTTTGGCAAAGATTGGAGTTCTTTAACTTTAATTCCTTCAATTCAATCGAAAATCTCAGGTTTCAATGGTCGAGAGCCTTTTTATAATTTTAGAATTTCAGCGTCAATCGAAATGAAAAGTTCCCAAGAAAAACTAATCGAAGAACTTAAAACTCAAATTGCTGCTTTAAAAGCTCAAATCGCTCAACTTCAAGCTAAAATTGCCGAAATTTTAAGAAAGAAAGTTTCTTGTCAGAGATTTGAAAATAATCTTTATTACGGAATGAAAAATGAAGAAGTCCGTTGTTTACAAGAATTTCTAAAAGCCCAGGGGCCAGAAATTTATCCGGAGGGCTTAGTTACTGGCTTTTTTGGCCCCTTAACCCAGAGAGCGGTTATCCGTTTTCAAGAAAAATATGCTGAAGATATTTTATACCCTTTGGGATTAAAAAAAGGAACCGGTTTTGTTGGCCCCTCTACTCGTTCAAAAATTAATCAACTTTTAAATATTACCTTCTAATAGCGGTTTTTATTCTCTCTATTAACTTCTCGATTTCTTTTTTGGAATAAAAATTTTGTAAAGGAAAATTAACGATTCTTTTGGCAGCTTGGAGGGTCTCTGGAAATTCTTCTGGGTTAATATCATATTCTTTTTGAACTTCAGGATTTAAAATTATAGGATCTTTCCAGATTCTGGTTAAAAACACCCCCTTTTTTCTTAATCCAATTACAAAGTTGTTGCGGTCAATATTTTTTGGAACTAAAGCACTTAAAAAAGTAAAAATATTATTTTT
>Ga0180301_10000681_pt1 | contig 26275 bp, 30 predicted proteins | sample GuaBasSediGuay16_FD_121797 | JGI IMG/M metagenome (GOLD analysis project Ga0180301, IMG submission 121797) | Subseafloor sediment microbial communities from Guaymas Basin, Gulf of California, Mexico - Guay16, Core 4569-2, 12-15 cm | ecosystem: Environmental > Aquatic > Marine > Hydrothermal... | reverse complement strand
ATTATATACCGCTTCTATCGGAGCTCTTTAATGATACCTTAATTTAATATTAAGAGTATATAAAGGCTGAGAAATCCTTGTAAATTAAATGCAACTATTTAATCAGAAGAAGAAAAGAAAACATTAAGTATGAAGGTGTAATTTAAAAAAATTTGTGTAATCCGTGTAATTCGTTGTTTCTTTAAAATCTCATAAGAATGATATGTTTATAATAGATAAAATAAAATTAGAGAGATGTTACGGAATCAATTATCCCTAATCTTTAGTTCCTGTCTCTGATAGATATACTTAACAAATTCCGCTTCAATTTCACCAATATACTTTTTCTTTTCTATATCGTCAAACTCTTTCAATTTCCAGAATTTAGATGAAGCAACCATATTCCAGAATTTTTCTCTTTTAGTTGTCATTAAAGTAATGGTGTGAAATCCTTTAAAATTTCTGGCTCTGAGTAATCCAATATAAGGTTCATTTTCTCCTTTATCCATTACTTTCACAATAATTCCACCTTCACCTATTTCTGAAGGAACCGGATAAAAAGGTTCCCACATATCCTCATCATAAAATACCTTTTCCAGTTCACTGTATGAAATTCCTTTTTTAATTCTGTATTTTTTCAATTCTTTCCTTTTTTGCTCAATTAATTTTAAAACAGGATTACTCATCCTTTTCTTAATTCTTGAAACAAAAGCTAAATCAAGTAAACGTTTAAAGAACTTATTATTAGAGAGCCTTTTGGTTATGGTAAAAGTCCTGATGTCAATTGGATTTTCTTCTAACTTTTTCTCAAAAATACGTCTTGCTTCTCCAGTTAGATGAATTCCTTTGCTCCTTAAAAAACCATATATTTCTTCTTTATCGACTATTCTATATTTTTTTTCTTCCATTGATTTAGTCATTACCTTACTTTTCCCAGAAACAAAGGGTATTAGAAATAGCCATTCTCTTTAATCTTGCGATTGCTCCTGTTGGGTCTAAATTCTTTGGGCACACTTCCTGACAGTTAAAAAGAGTATGACATCTGAATATACCGGAATCACCACTTACAGTCAGTAACCTCTCTTTTTTATTGTTGTCTCTTGAATCTTCAACAAACCTATCCACTTTCAAAAGAGCAGCAGGTCCAAGATAATTTTTTTCTGTATCTGTAATAGTGCAAGCAGCATAACAGCAGGCACATAATATACAATCTATAAGTCCATCCAGTTTGTTTCTGTCATCCTGAGTCTGAATTCTTTCATTTTCTTCCGGGGGTGCACCGGCAATCAAATAAGGCTTGATATAACTGTATTTTTCCCAGAAATCTGTCATATCAACAACAAGGTCTTTAATAACAGGCAAATGCCCAAGAGGCTTAATTGTAATTTTTTTTGATTTCAATCTATTAATCTGTGTTTCACATGCTAACCTGTATTTTCCATTAATATGCATACCACAGGACCCACAAACACCTTCCCTGCAGGAAGACCTGAATGCTAACGAACCGTCAAGATACCCCTGTATGTAGTAAAGAGCATCAAGCACAGTCATCCCATTCCTGATAGGAACCTCATACTTATCGAATCGTGGTTTTTTATCCCTTTCAGGATTAAATCTGAACACCTTGAATATAACTTTTTCCATTTTTAATATTTCCTTTCCCTGGGTTCATAAAATCCAAGTGTAACATCTTTATATTCAAGTTTTACCCCTTCAGGTGTTGAAAAAGCAACTGTATGTTTTAACCAGTTTTTATCATCTCTTTCAGGGAAATCGAGTCTATAATGAGAACCCCTGCTTTCCTCCCTTTTCAAAGCTCCCATTGTAATTACCTCAGCCACTTCCAGGTTGCCTCCCAGTTCCATTGCCCATATTAAATCAAAGTTCATTCTTTTTCCTTTGTCTATTATTTTTATATCTTTATACCTTTCCTTAAGTTTTCTTACTTCTTCTAAGGCTTCTTCCATTTTTTCTTTTTTTCTGAAAATTCCCACTTTATCTTTCATTACAGTTCCAAGCTCTTCTTTTATTTTTGCATGATTCTCCTCTCCATTATGGTCAAGGTAATTCATAAGAACTATTTTCTGTTGTCCTAATTTTTCTTTTAAAGCTGCTTCACTGGATGATGGAGACTCTTCAAGAATATAGTCAGCCGCAGACTCACCAGCAATAGTACCAAATACTACAGTTTCAAGTAAAGAATTACCACCAAGTCGGTTAGCCCCATGAACACTTACACACGCACACTCACCTGCAGCATAAAATCCCTTAACAATGGTTTCACAATTGATATTGGTATCGATTCCACCCATTGTGTAATGCATACCCGGTTGCACCGGAATGGGCTCATCAATCGGGTCAACATTAACAAAGTTTATAGCAAGTTCTCTTATTCCAGGCAGTCTGGTATTAATCTTTTCTGCCCCGAGATGCCTCAAATCAAGGTGTAAATAGGCATCTTCAAATCCCCTGCCAGCAAGAATTTCTCGCATCATATTTCTTGCTATTATATCTCGCGGTGCAACCTCCATTGCTTTTCTGGAATCATCATAATTCGCTAAAAACCTTTCACCCTTATTATTCAATAAGTATCCTCCTTCACCTCTACAACCTTCTGTCATCAATATATTATTACCATAAAGAGTGGTAGGATGAAACTGAATGAATTCCATATCCTTTAACGGAATTCCTTCTCTGAAAGGAATAGCAACTCCAAGACCTGTGCTTATTAAAGAATTTGTTGTATTTTTATAAACCCTACCTGAGCCACCGGTTGCGAAAATTACTGCATCTGCTTTAAACTCTTCAAGCTCTCCCGTATCAAGGTCCATTGCTATAACTCCATGGCATACACCATCTTTAACCACTATCGATGTTACAAACCACTCATCATAAACGGTCATATTTTCTCTTTCAGAAGAATGAATGTATTTTATGATCTGTTCCCATAGTGTATGGAGAATATATTTTCCTGTTCTATCAGCTGCATAACAGGTCCTTGGAAAACCTGCACCACCAAAGGGTCTCTGGGCAATCTTTCCGTCAATAGTCCTGCTGAAGGGACAGCCCCAATGCTCCAGTTCTATTATCCTTTTAGCAGCATCCTTTGTTAGCCTCATCACAGCATCCTGGTCTGCAAGATAATCACTACCCTTTATCGTATCGAAAGCATGCCTTTCAGGGCTATCAACGCATCCTCTCGGATGATTACCAAGCGGTGCATTAATACCACCCTGTGCCGAATTTGAATGCGACCTAATCGGATGAACCTTCGATATCACTGCTACTTTTATATTCCTCTGATTTAATGCAACTGCTGCCCTGAGCCCGGCCAATCCCCCACCTACTACTACTGCCTGATGATACCTCATTTAATTTCCCTTTAAAAAAATACTTTTATACTATAGACTGCAAAAACTATAAATATTATACCAAACGCCCAGAACATTTTCTTATGGAATAATGTTAATTTAAACAAATCAGCTGCTATTATCCTGATTCCATTTAATAAATGATAAAGAACAGCTATCATAATCAGATATTCAAAAAAGTGCCCCAGGGTATTATCCCATTTCACGATAGAATGATTAAACGCATCCCGACCTTTTACAACAGCACTCAATGTCCATAAGTGAAGAAAAATGTATATTACTATGCCTATACCTGTAATTCTATGGAAGAAAAATGATATCATTCCAGGATTAAAATTGAGCTTCAATTCTCTCAACAATACTGAAATTATATTCTTTTTCATCTTAACTCCTGGATTTTTATTACTATTTTGAAAAGGGAATAAGAATATAAATCCCGATAAAAAAAGAAGCTATACCTATAATGGAAAGAAGCCAGCCCCATATTTTTCTTGCTTTTTTGCCCATATTCCAATCAGTCATTATTGACCATACACCATTAAGAGCATGATAAATAACAGCCCCCAGAAGCAGTATATCAAAAATTACCCATCCCGGGGAGCTTAATCTGAGAATTACTTTTTCAAAAGTAATAGGTCTTTCAATCGTATAGTGCAATACTATAAAATGAATTACCATACCAACAACAAGAAACGCTGCTGTTAACCTTTGAGCAAACCAGGGCCAGACACCTACAATTCTTTTCTCCATAGTCAGCCTCTCTTAAGTTTATATCTATGGTAAAAATCCACTTTAAAGTCGAAGATACTGGAGAAAAATTTCAAATTTTATTTATAACCACTAACTTACTTGGGAAAATAAAAATGAGAAACATTATGCACAAACAGATATTATGTAGATTAAATTCTAAACTGATTCAACCTTGACAATTTCAGGGATTTTTTCTTTCAAATATCTCTCAATACCACTTTTTATAGTAATCTGAGAAAAAATACAACCTGCACAGGTTCCCTTCAGTTTTACTTTAACGACGCCATCCTTAACCTCTACAAGTTCCACATCCCCACCATCTGCTTGAAGATTTGGTCTTATTTCGTCTAAACATTCCTCAACTTTTTCTAAAATCAATATTTTTCTCCTGTATTTTGTTTGTTATTTATTATATTAATTTTAATAAATAAATTAATGAGCTTTTAAATTACTTACTTGCACCTTCTTTTATAAGTCTTCTTGCAATGACTACTTTCTGAATTTCATTTGTTCCTTCGTATATCTGTGTAATTTTAGCATCTCTCATAAATTTTTCAATGGGATAATCCCTCATATAACCGTATCCACCAAACAATTGAACAGCTTTTGTAGTAACTTCCATAGCTACATCAGAAGCTAAAAGTTTACACATTGCACATTCTTTTGAAATATTTCTTACTCCCGCATCGACCATTCTTGCAGTAGCATAGATTAAAGCCCTTGCTGCTTCAATTTTTGTTGCCATTTCTGCAATCATAAACTGCAATCCCTGAAAAGTAGATAAAGTCTGGCCAAATTGTTCTCGAGTTCTTATATATTCCAGAGCGAGGTCAAAAGCGCCCTGGGCAATACCAACTGCCTGAGCAGCAACCCCCGGTCTCGCTTTATCAAGGGTCCTCATTGCAACTATAAACCCCTGACCTTCTGCACCTATCCTGTTTTCCACAGGAACTTTACAATTATCAAAAACCAGCTCCGATGTAACCGATGCTCTGATTCCCATTTTATCCTCTTTCTTTCCATAAGAAAACCCTTCATATCCTTCTTCCACTATAAAAGCTGATGTTCCTCTTGTCCCTTTCGTAGGGTCAGTTTTAGCTATCACAGTATACACCTTTGCTACACTGCCGTTAGTAATAAACTGTTTTGTTCCGTTCAGAATATAATAGTTACCTTCACGCCTTGCAGTAGTTTTTATGGCAGCAGCATCAGAACCCGCAGATGATTCTGTTAATCCAAATCCGGTCAGGATTTCCCCGTTTGCTATTCTGGGAAGATATTTTCTCTTTTGTTCTTCTGTTCCATCAAGAATAATTGGATAAGAACCAAGAGCAGTTGCCGCCAGACATAACGCTATTCCTCCACAAGCCCTGCTTAACTCTTCGGTTACTATACAAACATCAAGGCTCTTACCACTTATTCCACCATACTCCTCTGGAACAATTATTCTGAAAAAATCAAGCTCTCTGAAGAGTTCTACAATTTCCCAGGGAAATCGACCCTCTCTATCGCATTCAGCAGCTATTGGCTTAATCTTCTCTCGAGCTACTTTCCGTGCTAAGTTTCTGAGTTCTATTTGTTCATCTGTAAGTAAGTAATCCAATTTCTAATCTCCTTATTTTTATTCAGATTATTAACTTTCTTTTAAAGAATCTATAAATTCCATTCCGGCCTTTATTGCTCTCTTATTTAATTCCAGAAATTCTTTCCTTTTTACAACCCTTGTTTGAGCTTCAAACAGAGTTTCTGGAGATAACATACCAGTAAATCTTATCAGGGAACCAAGTGCAACCATATTTAAAACTTTGGTACTTCCAATACCATCAGCAATTTCCGTAAATGGAACACCTATTGCTTTAACATCATTTCTTTCAGGTTTTCTATTAACAATTGTGGAATCGTAAAATATAAGGCTCCCGGGTACAGCTTTGGGTTCAAACTTATCGAGAGAAGGTCTATTCATTGCTATTAAAATATCCGACCAATCCACAAGTGGGCTCCCTATTCTCTGATTCGAAACAATCACATGACAGTTAGCCGTTCCTCCTCTCATTTCCGGTCCATAGGATGGCAACCAGGTAACATTTTTCCCTTCCATCATTCCGCTTTCAGCAAGAGTAACACCAAGTAAAAGAATACCCTGTCCTCCAAAACCAGCAATCTTTATCCTCTTTAAAAATTTCTCTTCACTCTTTTTCTCTATCCGACTGATTTCCTTCTTTTCATCAGATGGAATATCTATTATATCTGGAACCTTATTTAGCGGAACTTTTTCTCCATTAACTTTTCTTGATTTTCTTTCTTTACCGACATCTTTAAAAACACCAAGTTTAAAATATTTCTGCATCTCATTTGTGACCCATTTTTTTGCATCTACAGGGTTCATTTTCCAGCCAGTAGGACAGGGAGAAAGAACCTCAACAAGAGAAAATCCTTTATTTTCAACCTGATAATTTATTGCTTTCCTGACAGCACTTCTTGCTTTCATAATATTTTTTGTATCTGCTAAAGCAACTCTTTCAACATATACAGGTGATTCTAAGATTGATATTATCTCGGCTATCTTAATAGGGTATCCTTCATTATAAATATCACGCCCTCTTGGTGTGGTTGTTGTAGATTGACCAACAAGGGTGGTGGGAGCCATCTGCCCCCCTGTCATACCATATATTGCATTATTAATAAAAAATACAGTAATATTTTCTCCTCTATTTGCTGCCTGTATTATCTCATTGCCACCTATACCTGCCAGGTCTCCATCACCCTGATAACTTATAACAATACTATCAGGATGAGCTCTCTTTATTCCAGTTGCTACAGCAGGTGCCCTACCATGAGCACACTGAATATTTCCAACCTTGAAATAATAATATGCAAAAACACTGCATCCAACAGGGCTTAAAAGGATTGTTCTATTCCATACACCATAATCTTCAAGAGCTTCAGCTATAAATTTATGTAATATTCCATGACCACAACCGGGGCAGTAATGGGTCACAGTTTTATCTGAAGACGGATTTCTCTCATATATATCATAAAATGCACTCGATTTTCCTAACCTGTTTTTAGCCATTTCCTTTCTCCTTTGAGTATTTTAACAATAACTTCATATAACTCGTCTTCACTGGGAACATTTCCACCCATCCTTCCATAAAAATGAACATCACTTTGCCTTGCATTAAGCCTAACATCATCAACCATCTGACCATTGCTTAATTCAACCGATAAAAACGCCTTGCCCTCTTCTGAAAGTTTATTAATTATCTTCTTCGGAAATGGAAATAAGGTAATAGGTCTTAAATAACCTACCTTATAACCTTCCTTTCTGCATCTTTCTACAACCGAAGATAATATTCTCGATACAACGCCAAAACTAACAGTTACAAGCTCAGCATCCTCTAAATAACTGGCTTCATACCGAACTTCTTCCTCTTCCATTCTTTTATATTTTTTGTTTATCTTTATAACAATTTCTTCAAGCTCATCAGGGTCAAGATAAATTGATGATATCAGTTTTTTATTATCGTCTTCTTCCCCATAAAGAGCCCAGTCTTTTTTTGGAACCTCTACCTGAACTTCAGGAAACTCCACCGGTTCCATCATCTGTCCAATAAACCCATCCGTCAACACAATAACAGGGTTTCTATATTTATCTGCAAGTTCAAAAGCAAGAATTGCAAAGTTACACATCTCCTGAACAGAATTTGGAGCGAGAACAAGCACTTTATAACTACCATGGCCACCACCTTTAACCATCTGATTGTAGTCTCCCTGGTCAGGAGCAATATTGCCTAAACCCGGTCCTCCTCTCATTATATCAACAATCACACACGGTAGCTCAGCTCCACATAAATAAGATATCCCTTCCTGTTTCAAGCTTAAACCAGGCCCCGAAGAGGCTGTCATTGCTCTTACACCACCTGAAGATGCACCATAAACCATATTTATTGCTCCTATCTCACTCTCCGCCTGAATAAAAGTACCCCCAACCAGCGGAATATAATATGCAGCCGTTTCCGCTATCTCACTTGCAGGTGTTATAGGATAACCAAAGAAAAATCTACATCCAGCAAGGATTGCACCTTTTACCACTGCTTCGTTTCCTTTTAACAAAACTTTTGCCATTTTGTATTCTCCTGTACATTACTTTTTTATTACTGTTATAGCTCCTGGCTCGGGACAGGTATAAAAACATACTCCACAACCTGTACAACCACTTCCTTTATATTCTGCCGGATGATATCCCTTTATGTTCAACTTTTTAGATTGAACCAGTACTTTAACAGGGCAAGCCTCTACACAATAACCACATCCCTTACATTCATCCACTCTGATTATTACTGTGGGTATATCCACAATGGTCTCCACTACATCCATAATCATTTCCCCTCATTTAGATTTTTAATCTTCTCAAGAGCCTTTTCGGCTGCTTTTTGTTCAGCTACCTTTTTACTCCTTCCTTTTCCTGTTCCAAAAATCTTATTACCAATTTTTACATTAACTGTATAAGTTTTATAATGGTCAGGACCTTCTTCCTTTTTAAGAAAATATTTAGGTGTTTTATGCTGAACTTTCTGAATATATTCCAGAAGTTCACCTTTAAAATTTCTTACTTCCTCCTTGTCAAATATCTCTTCAAAATCTTTATAAACTGTATTTTTCAAATAATCTCTTACTTTTTTATATCCTTTTTCAATGTAAATTGCTCCTATTACTGCCTCAAGAGTATCTGTTAGAATCGAAACTTTCTGTCTTCCACCAGTTTTTTCCTCGCAATCACCAATAAGTACAAACTTACCAAGGTTCAAATCATTTGATTTTTCAGATAAAATCTTTCTGCTTACAAGAATTGCCCTTTTCTTTGTCAACTCTCCTTCATTAATATCAGGATATTTTTCGTAAAGAAGCTCCGCAACTACAAGATTAATAACAGCATCACCTAAAAATTCGAGCCTTTCATTGGATTTTATTTTTTCAGAATCTTTTCGGGAAAAATATGAACGATGGGTTAAAGCTTCCTTAAAAAGGTTATACTTCTTTATTACATAATTGAGGGATTTCTGAAACTCTTCCCATTCAATTCCTTCATCAACTTCCCGACTTTTCCCTGTTTTTGAGAATAAAATTTTTAACCTATCAAATATTACCATTTTTCATCATATTTCCTTACCAGCAGGCATGCATTATGACCACCAAACCCAAAAGTATTACTGATCAGCGCTTTTATCTCTTTCTTTCTTGCAACATTTGGTGTATAATCCAGATCACATTCATCATCCTTATATTCATAGTTTATAGTAGGATGAATAATAGAATTTTTCATACATAGTATAGAAGCAACAAGCTCTATACCTCCCGCAGCACCAAGAAGATGCCCGGTCATCGATTTTGTTGAACTTATTGGTATCTTATACGCATATTCCCCAAAAACCGTTTTTATAGCGGTTGTTTCTATTTTATCGTTCCACTCTGTGGATGTCCCGTGGGCATTTATATAGTCTATATCTTCCGGTTTCATTTTTGCATCTTCAAGGCAGGCTTTTATTCCTCTAACAGCTCCTTCTCCTCCAGGGGCTGGGGCAGTTAAGTGGTATGCATCCGCAGTAAAACCAATACCGGCTAACTCTCCATAAATTCTGGCATTTCTTTTTAATGCATGTTCTTCGGACTCAAGAATAACAATCCCTGAACCTTCTCCTATAACAAATCCATCTCTTTTTGCGTCAAAGGGACGGCTGGCTTTTTCTGGTTCATTATTCCTTAAAGAGAGAGCCTTCATCGATGCAAAACCTCCCAGACTAACAGGTGTTATTGCAGCTTCAGAGCCCCCTGCAACCATAACATCCGCACTGCCTCTTTTAATCAACATATAAGCATCACCTATAGCATGAGATGAAGTTGCACACGCTGATGTAACTGCATAATTTGGTCCCTTCAGTTTGAATATCATAGAAACATAACCGGTTGCTATGTCAGAAATCATCATCGGAACAAAAAGAGGGCTTAACCTTCTTGGACCCTTTGTTAAAAGTATTTTATGCTGCTCTTCAAGAGTAACCATACCGCCTATACCAGAACCAATTATTACACCTATTCTTGTGGTATCTTCCTTGCTTAAATCAATACCTGAATCTTCAATAGCCATTCTACTTGCTGCAACCGCATATTGAGTATAGGGGTCCATTCTTCTTAAATCTCTTTTTTCTATAAAATCTTCCGGCTTAAAGCCTTTGACTTCACCTGCTATTTGAGAAGGGAAGTCCGAAGTATCAAACTTTGATATTTTAGTGACTCCACTTTTTCCTTTTTTTAATGATTCCCAGTATTCTTCCAAATTGTTTCCTATAGGAGTAATAACTCCAAGGCCTGTAATTACAACTTTTTTCATTCCTCTTTACCAATTTTTTTCTTTAAATAATCAATCGCTGCACCTACTGTTACAAGTTTTTCAGCATCTTCATCAGGAATTTCTATTCCGAATTCCTCTTCAAAGGCCATAACCAGTTCAACAGTATCCAGCGAATCTGCTCCAAGGTCATCTATAAAAGATGCCTCATTTGTAACTTCCCCTGGATCTACACCCAGTTGCTCTACAATTATTTCTTTAACCCTCTCTTCGTATGACATAAATATAACCCTCCTATATAATTGTATTAATGATTTTTTGCCTTACATTAATAATCCACCATCAACCTGAATAACCTGCCCTGTTATATAATCACTTTCCGGTGAAACAAGAAATCTCACCGCATTCGCTATATCTTTTACATATCCCATTCTTTTTAAAGGTACATTTTTCAGAAACATTTCTTTTACATTATCGGGTAAATTCTTTGTCATTTCAGTCTGAATAAATCCGGGGGCAACTGCGTTTACTGTTATATTTCTTGCTGCAAGCTCCCTGGCTGACGTTTTCGTTAACCCTATTATACCTGCTTTTGATGCAGAATAATTAGCCTGTCCAGCATTGCCCATTATCCCCACAACGGAAGAGATGTTTACTATCTTACCATACCTTCCCTTCATCATATACTTTCCCGCGTACTTTGTAAATAAAAATACACTCTTTAAATTAACATCAATAACTCTGTTCCATTCATCTTCGCTCATTCTTATCAACAGATTATCCTTTGTTATTCCAGCATTATTTACAAGTATATCAATCCTTCCAAATTCCTCAACAGTTTTATCCACAGCTTTTTTTACATCATCTTCTCTTGAGACATCTGTTTTTAACCAGAAAACTTTTCTACCTGAACTTTTTATTTCCTCAGCCGTCTTTGATAATCCATCAGTATCAATATCGCAAATAGAAATATCGGCACCTTCAGTAGCAAGAGTAATTGCAATTTCCCTTCCAATTCCTCTGGCTGCTCCAGTAATAATCGCCACCTTATTTTTCAGATTTTCTGTCATATCTTATTAAGGTCTTCTTTTTTATCTACCCCATAAATTTCAATATTTCTATCTATCTGTTTCATCAATCCCTGTAAAACACGTTTTGGACCCACTTCAAGAAAATAGTTCACTCCCTCACTTATCATAATCCTCATAGAGTCTTCCCATTTCACAGGATTAAGAAGTTGTTTTTTCAAATTGTTTTTTATCTCATTAGCATTTTTGCAGGGTTTTGCTGTAAAATTTGAAACTACAGGAATCCTGGGCTCATTAAACTTACAATTATCAATTGCCTCAGATAACCCTTTTTTAGCATACTCCATTAAAGATGAATGAAAAGCACCACCCACATTAAGCTTAACCACCCTTTTTGCTCCATATTCGGAAGCAAGGTTCATCCCTGCTTCAACACCACGGATACTGCCACTGATCACAAACTGCTTGGGAGAATTATAATTCGCAAGCATTAGAACCTCATTTGAATTTACCTCATTACAAATTTTTTCTACCGTTTCTCTATCAAGCCCTATAATTGCTGCCATTGTTCCCGGGCTCTTTACATCAGCTTTATGCATTAACTCTCCCCTCAACTTTACCAGCCTTAATCCATCTTCAAAACTCAATGCTTCAGAACATACAACTGCAGAATACTCACCCAGAGAATGACCCGCAGCAATTGAAGGAATTATACCTCTCTCCTTTAAAAGCTCCGTTAATATGGCACTATGAACAAAAACTGCCGGTTGTGTAATATTTGTCTGTCTCAATTTCTCTTCAGGTCCACTAAAAACAATTTTATGTAAATTATATCCCATAATCGCATCAGCTTTTTCAAAATATTCTCTTGCGACTGGAAATTGCTCAAATAAATCTTTTGCCATTCCTACATATTGAGAAGCTTGACCGGGGAAAAGAAACCCGATGTTTCGCAATGCAATACTCCATCCTTTTTTAAAACTTCACAATTGCAGAACCCCAGGTAAACCCACCACCAAATACAACCATTAAAACTGTATCTCCCTCTTTTAATCTTCCATTTCTTTTTGCTTCATCTAAAGCAATGGGAATAGATGCAGAAGATGTATTACCATATCTATCAATATTTACCAGCACTCTCTCCATGGGGATACCTGCCCGCTTTGCTGTTGCCTCAATAATTCTTATATTTGCCTGATGGGGTATCATCAGGTCAATCTCTTCAGGGGACATATTAGCCTGTTGTAAAACCTTTTCCACAGATTCGCTCATACATTTTACGGCGTGTTTGAATACCTCTCTACCCTCCATATGAATAAATTGTAATTTTTGCTCTACAGTTCTATGATTTATTGGAAACTTTGAACCACCACCTGGTGTTGTCAGCAGATGAGCGAGCTGTCCATCACTTTTTATATAAGTTGTAATTACTCCCTTTTCTCCATCAGATGGTTTTATAACATTTGCACCTGCTCCATCTCCAAAAAGAACACAGGTATTCCTGTCCGTCCAATCAACCATACTTGTAAGTATTTCTCCACCAATTATTAATACCGTTTTAAAATTATTGGACATTATCATCTGATTTGCAAGGGTAAGAGAATAAATATAACCAGAACAAGCTGCACTGATATCAAAGGCTACTGCGTTCACGGCTTTAATTTTTTGCTGAACATAACAGGCAGTTGCAGGAAATTTAACATCACCTGTAACCGTTGCCACGATAATTACATCAAGTTCCTTCGGAAGTACTTTCGCCTCTTCAAGAGCTTTTAAAGCAGCATCAGAACATAAATCAGAAGTTACAACCCCATTATTAGCAATATATCTGTATTTTATCCCTGTTCTTTCTGTGATCCACTTATCAGAAGTATCTACCATCTTTTCAAGGTCAAAATTTGAAAGTACTTTAGAAGGAACTGATGAACCTGTTCCTACAATCATTGATATAGGTTTATTTTTCACTTTCTACCTCAACATAACTACTTAATTTTTCTGCTATTTTCCCGTTTATATTTTCACGAATCATCCGATAGGCTTCAAGAATTGCATTTTTTATTGCCTTTGAAGATGAGCCACCATGCCCGATTATCGCTGTTCCTTTAACACCAAGAAGAGGAACACCCCCATACTCCTGATAATCATACAAATAGCTCATCTTTTGAAGAGCAGGCTTTACAAGTAGAATACCCAGTTTTGTAATAAAATTGTTACCCATTATTACTTTCAATTTTTCTTTTACCATATCAATAATACTCTCAGTAAATTTTAAAATGATATTCCCAACAAAACCATCACAAACAATCACGTCAGCCTTTCCTTTAAAAATGTCTCCTCCTTCTATATTCCCTATGAAATTAAGACAGCTCTTCTCAAACAGCTTGTAGGATTCAATCGTTAATTCATTACCCTTAGAACTTTCTTCTCCAATACTCAATAAACCAACCTTTGGATTTTTTCTTTTCAGCATAGTGCTCACAAATATACTCCCCATAATTCCAAACTGTAAAAGATGTGCAGGCTTACAATTGGAATTTGCTCCCACATCCAGAATAAAAGATATGTTCTTTTCCCCGGGCATATAACTTCCGATAGTAGGTCTGATAACACCCTCTATCTTACCAGATGATAAAAGAGTAGATGCCATAAACGCTCCGGTATTACCAGCACTGACTATACCATCAAATTCACCTTTTCCAAGACATCTTGTAATTACAGAAATAGAGGAATCTCTCTTCTTTTTTAATGATTCAACAGGGGGGTCATTCATCTCTATAACCTGTGATGCATTTACTATCTCAATATCAGGAATATCCATTTCAATCTGTTTAAACTCCTCTTCAATTCTTTTTTTATCCCCGACCAAAACAACTTGATACTTACCCTGCGATTCTAAAGTAGCCAAAATAGAGCCTTCGACAACAGAACGAGGAGCATAATCACCCCCCATTGCATCAACACCTATTCTTATCAAGTCAAAACTCTCCTGTAGTTTTATCCCTCTTTTGGAAAATATACCTCCCTTTTATTATAATAGCCACAATTCGGGCAAGCCCTATGGGTTAATTTAGGCTGATTACAGTTAGGACATTCCATTATATTTGGTTCACTTAATCTCCAGTGGGTTCTCCTTTTATCCCTTCTTGATTTTGAGATTTTTCTTTTTGGTAATGCCACCCTATCCTACTCCTTTCTATTATTCAAATTTTATCTTCTTTAAAACATCCCATCTTGGATCTATAACATCCTTTCTACATCTACATTCCTCTACATTTAAATCTGCTCCACAACCAGCACAAATCCCTTTACAATCTTCATCACACAATAATTTAATAGGCAAAGTTAATAATATTTCATCTCTTATATCTTTACTCAAATCTACCTCATCTTCATCGTCCGGTATAATATAAAAGTTATCCCTACTCTCTTCCTGAATATAATGCTCTTTACTATAAATTACAAATAAACTTGAACGAATATCTTTTTTAAATCTTACAAGGCATCTATCACACTGGAAAAAACCAGAAGTTTCTATTTCTATTTTAAAATAATAATTTTTACCTCTTTTTTCAACTATTCCTTTTAAAATTATCGGGTCTGAAAAGTTTTCTTCAGGTAAATCCAATATTGATGGTGAATCCCGATAATCCAGTAAATTTTCACCTTCCTTTAATTTGTCAAGCTTGACCTTCATCTTTTATATCAGAATATATCCTGGAAAAAAGAACGAAATCTCCTTTTTTGCATTTTCTGGTGAATCAGACGCATGAATTATATTGTTCTGTTTATTATCAGCAAATTCTCTTCGAATAGTTCCTTCTTTAGCCTCTGCGGGGTCGGTTGCACCGATTACTTCCCTCAATTTTTCTACCGCATTTTCCCTTTGAAGTACAAGAACAATAACCTTACCCGATGTCATAAATTTAATTAAATCCCGAAAAAAACCTTTATTTTGATGAACCCGGTAGAATCCTTCCGCTTCTTTATCAGTTAACTTACAAACTCTTCCAGCAACAATCTCAAAACCTTCATTCTCAAGTCTGCTTATGACCCTGCCTATAATTTTTTTCTCAATACAATCTGGTTTCAGAATTGCAAGGGTTCGATTTTCATATTCCTGTTCCATATCACTTCCTGTTGCTTAAGATAACGTTTCCTTTAATTTTTCACCAATAATTGCAGGGCTTTCACAAACAACTATTCCTGCATTTTTCAGTGCTTCCATTTTTTCTTTTGCGGTTCCCTTTCCACCAGCAATGATTGCCCCTGCGTGCCCCATTCTCCTTCCTGGTGGTGCTGTTTGGCCTGCGATAAAACTGACAACCGGTTTGTTGAATTCAGCTTTTATATACTCAGCAGCTTCCTCCTCAGCCGTTCCTCCTATTTCACCTATTAATACAACTGCTTCTGTATCTTTATCTTCCTTAAAAAGTTTCAACAAATCAATAAATGTGGAGCCTATTACAGGGTCTCCTCCAATACCTATACAGGTCGATTGACCATATCCAGCATCTGAAATCTGCTGAACCGCTTCATAGGTTAGTGTTCCACTTCGGGATATTACACCTATACTTCCTTCTTTATGGATTTGAGCGGGCATTATACCAATTTTACATTTACCCGGAGATATTATCCCGGGGCAATTCGGACCTATTAACCTTAAATCTTTATCTTTTATATAATTATATGTTTTTACCATATCTGTTGTAGGAATACCTTCAGTGATGCACACAATAACTTTCAATCCGGACTCGGCTGCTTCTATAATTGCATCTGCAGCAAAAGCCGGTGGAACAAAAATACAGGATGCATTTGCACCTTCCCTTTCAACCGCTTCTCTAACTGTATTATAAACAGGTATTCCCTGAAATTTTGTCCCCCCTTTTCCAGGAGTAACCCCCGCAACAACCTTTGTACCATATTCAACCATCAATGGAGTATGAAAGGAACCCTCTCCACCTGTTATCCCCTGGACTACAACTCGTGTATCTTTATCTATCAATATACTCAATGGTACTCTCCTTACTTTTTATTAATTAGTTCAACGACATTTTCTGCAGCCTCTTTAAAATTTTCTGCAACTGTGAAAGATAAGCCCGATTCCTTCAGTAATTTAGAACCTTCCACAGCATTTGTCCCTCTTAATCGTATTACCATAGGAACATCAACATCAATACTCTTAGCAGCCTCTATTATTCCGCGAGCAACTCTATCGCACCTAACAATTCCACCAAAGATATTTACTAAAATCCCTTTCACTCTCTTATCTGACAGCACAATCTTAAACCCATTACTTATAGCTTCAACACTTGCTCCACCACCTACATCAAGAAAATTTGCTGGCTCACCACCAGCTAATTTAATAATATCCATTGTAGACATTGCAAGCCCTGCTCCATTTACCATACATCCAACATTACCATCAAGATGAATATAGTTTAAACCATACTTCGATGCTTCAACTTCCAGAGGGTCTTCCTCACCTATATCCCTTAAATCTTTATATTCAGGATGTCTGTATAACGCATTATCATCAAAATTTATCTTTGCATCAAGGGCTACTACATCACCCTCCTTCGTTATAACCAGCGGGTTTATTTCAGCAAGAGATGCATCCTGCTGAATAAATGCCCTGTAAAGCGAAACGATAAACTTTGTAGCCTTTTTAACAGTATTTCCAGAAAGACCAAGACCAAAAGAAATCCTGCGGGCTTGAAAAGAAGAAAGTCCTAATGAAGGGTCTATATATTCTTTTATAATTTTTTCCGGGGTCTCAGCTGCAACTTTTTCTATTTCAACGCCTCCTTCAGTACTTGCCATAAAAACATACTGAGATTTAGCTCTATCAAGAACAACACCAAGATAAAGTTCCCTTGCAATATTTATACCTTCTTCAATTAAAACCCTTTTAACCTCCTTTCCTTCTGGTCCTGTTTGATGAGTTACAAGCTTCATTCCTATCATTTCAGAAGCTATTTTCTTAACTTCTTCTGGAGAATTTGCAAGTTTAACACCCCCACCCTTACCCCTTCCACCAGCATGAATTTGTGCTTTTACAACAAATTTCTTGCTGGAAATCTCCTTTGCTATTTCAAAAGCTTCTTCACCAGAAAAAGCCACTTTTCCATAAGGAACGGTAACCCCGTATTTTCTTAAAATCTCTTTTGCCTGATATTCATGAATTTTCATTTTAACTCTCTCTTATTTTTTTAACATTTACAATTTTTCAAAATAGTTTAATTCTCTGTTATTACTGTTCCACCATTTCCCTTTAAAGCTTCTTTTGCTTTTTCTATAGAAGTTATTATAACCTTTTTTCCTCCGTTTTCAATAAAACTAATAGCAGCCTCTATTTTGGGTCCCATACTCCCGGGAGGGAATTGACCATCCTTCAAATATTTTTTTGCCTCCTCTACTGTTATCTTCTTCAGGTCAATCTGATTTTTTTTGCCATAATTAAGAGCAACATAATCAACAGATGTTAAAATTATCAACTCATCAGCTTCAATATCTCTTGCCAGAATTGCAGAAGCTCTATCCTTATCAATTACACCATCTAAACCTTCAAGCCTGCCATCATCCTCAACATATACCGGTATTCCACCTCCACCAGCAGCAATAACTATAGTCCCCGATTTTACAAGATATTTTATTGTTTCCTTTTCCACAATCTCCAGAGGTAACGGCGAGGGAACTACTCTTCTATAACCTCTTATAGAATCTTTTTTAACAACCCAACCCCTTTCTTTTACAAGTTTTTCTGCATCCTTCTCCTGATAAAAAGGTCCTACAAATTTTGTCGGATTCTTTATGGAAGGGTCATTTTTATCCACTATTACCTGGGTCAAAACTGTTACTACAGGTCTATTTATACCCATTTTTTTCAATTTATTCTGAAGAGATTGACCAATCATATACCCCATTCCACCTTCAAGGTCTGCTACAATAACTCCAAGTGGTATCGGCGGAACAATATGTCTGCTTTCCTCAACCCTTATTAACATATGTCCCACCTGAGGACCATTACCGTGAGTTATTGCAATATTATAATCTTTTTTAATTAAATCTATTATGCCTGATATACTCCTCCTTGTATTTGCAAACTGCTCATATATATGCCCTTCCTCGGATTCTCTCGTAATAGCATTTCCACCAAATGCTATGACAATTGTCTTAGAATCCATACTCACCTAACACTTCCTCCAGCGTAGGTTTACCTATTTCCTGGAGTTCATAAGTAATGTGTACAATCGGTTTATTAGCTTTCAGCACTCTTTTAAGATTAATCGGTGTACCGGTAAGAACAATATCACAATCGGCTTTATTAATTGTTGTTTCAAGCTCTTTTATCTGTTTTTCGCTGTATCCCATTGCTGGCAGTATAGGAAAATCTCCCTCAAACTTATCTAAAACCTCTACAATTGAACCAACTGCATAAGAATAAGGTTCAACTATTTCTGAGGCACCAAACTTTTCTGCGGCTATGTATCCAGCACCATAATCCATTCCCCCGTGAGTCAATGTTGGACCATCTTCTATAACAAGGACTCGCTTGCCTTTAACCTTATCAGCCTCGTTCGAAAATATCGGTGAAGCTGCCTCTATAATTTTAACATCCGGATTAATATCTTTAATATTTTCTCTTACCTCCTCAATATTCTCAAAATCGGCTGTATCAACTTTATTTATAATCACAACATTAGAAATACGAATATTTGACTCGCCTGGATAGTAAAAAATCTCATCACCTGCCCTATGGGGGTCTGCAACTGTAATATGAAGGTCTGGCAGGTAAAAAGGTAAATCATTATTACCTCCATCCCACAGAATTACATCAGCTTCCTTTTCAGCTTCTTTTAGAATCTCTCCATAATCGACACCAGCATAAACAACTACCCCTCTATCTATATGGGATTCATATTCTTCTCTTTCTTCTATAGTACATTTATGTTTATCAAGGTCCTCGTAAGAAGCAAATCTTTGAACCCTCTGCTTTTCAAGTTCTCCATAAGGCATAGGATGACGGATTACTACCGGTTTCAAACCCTTTTTTTGAAGAATATCACAAACTCTTCGTGTCGTCTGGCTCTTACCACAGCCTGTCCTTACTGCACAGACCGATATTACCCTTTTGTTTGATTTTATGGCTGTTTTCTTAAATCCAAGTAATTTAAAATCGGCTCCTGAACTGTTAACTATAGCAGATTTGCTCATAACATAATCATAAGGAACATCACTATAAGAAAAAACAACTTCATCAACATTATATTTTTTTATTATATCTGTTAATTCTTCTTCGGGGAAAATTGGAATCCCATCAGGATAGAGTTTTCCCGCTATTGATGCTGGAAACCTCCTGTTTTCAATATAGGGAATCTGTGTTGCTGTAAAAGCAACCACTTCATAACTATTATTATCCCTGAAACAGGTATTAAAATTATGAAAATCCCTTCCAGCGGCGCCCATTATTACAACTCTTTTCCTTTCCATCTTAACTTCTCCGTTTTTACATTAAAATAAGTAGCACTGAGTTATACTCAGTGCTTAATTTAAATTAAATTTTTAATATAAAATTTTTTTTCTATAAAGTCAATAATATTTATTTTACTCTTATTATGTTCATTATTTTTATTTTTGGATTAAGAAATTGACCTTCAGCGTGTTGTTTCTGGATTTTTTTCACAACATCCATTCCTTCAATAACCTTTCCAAACGCTGCAAATCCCTGTTCATCAGGGTTTCTTTTACCTCCAAAATCAAGCTCTGGCTGGTCACCTATACATATAAAAAACTCCGATGTCGCTGTTCCAGGTTCATTCCTTGCCATAGAAATAACCCCATTCTTATGTAATATTCCAGTCATATCAGTAGTTTCATGCTTAATAGGTGGAAACCTTTTATCTTTCTTTTCAGGATTAATCCCACCCTGGATAACTTCTATTTTAATATCATTATCAGGTTGATTATCCATAGTAACTACTCGATAAAAATAAGCACCCTCAAAAAGGTTATTATCGACATACTTAAGAAAATTTTTTGCTGTTACAGGTGCTTTTTTCTCAAATATCTCAACTTTAATATCTCCCAGTTCAGTAACTATTAAAACTTTCGGATTCTGACTTGAAGAACAAAAAAGTATACAACAAAAAAGAAATAATAAAAATATAACAGAATACCTTTTCATTATTTATCCTCCACCTGAATCAATCATTTATAATATCTCAATTAATCAATCCGTTCTTTTTCATCCAGTTTGCAACCACATAAGTAAGTTCCAGAGTAAGTTTATTCCTTGTAGGCCTTAAATGTTTTGTTTCCAGCCATATTATTTCTTTGGGTTCTCCTGCTTTTTCATATAACTCCATAACCGACTTTAAGGGTATTTGCTCATCACTTTTTCCATTAATCATTAAAAAAGGCCTTGGTGAAATTTTATTCACATACTTCAAAGGCTCAAAAGGAGCAATAAGTAATGCACCAAAACCACCTAATAACTTATTTATTATCTCGGGTTTATAATTCAGGTTATAAGACATCAAATATCCTATATTTCCTCCACCATAACACGAAATAACAGCCCTGATTCTTTCATCCACAGCTCCAGCTATTATGGTGAAAAATGCCCCAAAACTTGCACCAACAAGATATAACTTTTCTCTATCCAGTTTTGAGTCTCTATACAAATAGTCAATAATATACATAATTCCAGGAATAGTATTAAAAAGAGCTGCCTTTATTTCAGGGTAATGTATTAATAATTCCAGCCCATTCTTAAATTTCTTTTTACCTCTATAAGGATATTCCATAGAGGCAAGAATAACCCTATCAATTTCCTTGATTTCCGCTACAAGCTTAATTACATCTTTCCCGGTAACCATACCACCTAAAAGTATAAGCCCTGGTATTACTTCATTACTGTTCACCAGAGGCTTCCTGATATAATATTGATACTCCCTATTTTTATCATCTTTCAGATAAAGTTCTGATAATGTAGCAGTATCATCTACCAAAATCAGCTTCTCCTTTACATCAACAATTGAACCTTTACTCTTTCTGAAAATTTCTATATAATCCTTTTTAATATATTCAATAATGATTATTATAGCAACAGTTATTATAACTAAAACAGGAATAATAATCAATCTACTAACTTTTTTTATCATTTTATAGTATTTACAGGGATGGAAAACTTCTAAATAAGATATTCCTGTAATTCCTCAGGAGAATTTGAATAAAGAGACCACATTCGTTGGTTGATATGCTTGGGAATTTCCTTTCCAAGAACTGCAATATGTTCTGAAAAAGTGTCAAGGAATCTCTCAATTTCTGAAGTGTAAAAATAACTTCCAAAAGGAAAACACTCATTATTCCAGATAATCTTTATTAATCTGCCTTCACTATTAAATAGAAGAATCAGAATCGGGTCAGGGTTCACATATAACTTTGCATCATAGAGTATAAGCTCGGTTTGTCTATCTATACCGGTATTTATATCATTTACAATCACTTTAATTGAACTTTTTCCTATTTTAATTCCACTTTTTACAAAAATAGTGTTTACTTGTACAAGGCTATCTTTCATTTTTTCTTTTTATAGATTTTGCACACCTGAAACCAATATCATCAAATTTATATTTTGGGGAATAGTGGGACCGGGTTGTAACTCTAACATCTTCTTCATTTCCTACCCAGCTACCACCTCTGAGTACTTTTGAATCTGTTTTCCAGATAGCATACTTATTAAAAAATCTCATAATACCATATTTAACCAATTCCGGCCCCTGAGGATTTCTACTCGGACTTTTTGAATAATAATCCTGTTTATACCAATCATTCACCCATTCAAGAACATTACCTGCCATATCAAGAACACCATAAGGTGAAGCTCCTTTCCTATAGGTTCCCACTTCCGTAGTTGTACCCACAAAATTATGATAGTTCGCAAAAGAATTATCTATATAATCACCCCAGGGGTATATCCTGCCATCAGTTCCTCTTGCAGCTTTTTCCCATTCGGCTTCTGTTGGTAACCTTTTACCAGCCCATTTTGCAAATGCTTCTGCATCATACCAGCTAACAAGCACAACCGGATGATTTGCATATTTCTCAACTGGAATAAATTTATAACTGCCATTCATTTTTTTCTTTATTATCTTCTGTGCCCGGTTATTGGCAAAATGTTTTTCATTTCCTTTTTCATTTAAAAACTCTGCATACAACTTGTTTGTGACTTCATATTTATCTATATAAAAAGCATCAAGATAAACAATATGAGAAGGTTTCTCATTTTTAAACCCTTTATTATTTCCCATAATAAAACTTCCTGCAGGAATCAGGACCATTTCTCCAAACCTGTCTTTTATTACCCGGGGCAATTCCTGAGAAAAAAGTTCATCCGGAATAAATAGTAAGATTAATAAATAAAGTAATCTTACAATCATATAAAAAATACCGGTTACGGAGATTTATTCTTTTTTATATTTTTCTCTTCCCTCAACATATAGATTATTTCCATAGCAGTCCTGAGCAACAACCACCGGGAAGTTCTCAACCTCCAGTTTTCTTATAGCTTCTGCACCAAGGTCTTCATAGGCAATTATCTCAGCTTTTTTAATTGCCTTCGATATAAGAGCACCTGCACCACCAATAGCTGCAAAATATACTGCTTTATGCTTTTTCATTGCATCTACAACTTCCTGTCCTCTTTCTCCCTTTCCAATCATTCCCTTCAATCCCTCAGCTATAAGCCTTGGAGCGTAAGGGTCCATACGATAACTTGTAGTAGGTCCAGCAGCTCCTATAACATTACCCGGTCTTGCTGGAGTTGGACCCACGTAATATATTATCTGACCCTCAACATCAAAAGGAAGCTCTTTTCCTTTTTCAAGAGCATCTACAAGCCTTTTATGAGCTGCATCTCTGGCTGTATACATTGTTCCACTTATAAATAAACTATCTCCAGCCTTCAGGTCCTCCACATCTTTATCTGTTAGCGGTGGTCTTAATACTTTCACCTTCTCCTCCTATTCTGTATTAATGTTTATCCATTTCTGTAGTTATATTAATATATTAAAATGAAAAATTCTAATCAAGTATTATTGTGATTTTTCTTGAATATCAGATAAATATTATTTATTTTAAATCTGTAATGAAAGTATTAGTAACAGAAGATTTTTTAATAGAAGAATCAGCACTTAATGAATTAAAAAAGGCACTTGAAAAGGCAGGAAATACTGAAATTTTTGCAATAGGGCATACAGATAATAATAACGAAATTACAGAAATTAATGTTGTTTCCTGGGGAAATGAATTTATGGCACCTGCGATTATAAATAATCTAAAACAGGGTGATGTTGTTATTCACAATCATCCCTCAGGTAATCTTACACCTTCTCCTCCTGATATTAATCTTGCTTCATATCTTGGTAATCAGGGTATAGGATTTTACATAATCAACAATGATGTCTCGGAAGTAAGGTTTGTAACAAAAAGCTGGAAAGGTGAGGAAAGAAATCCAATTGATACAGATAAAATAAAAAGTATCCTCGGTCCAGACGGTCCCATAGCTAAAAATCTTCAGGGGTATGAATACAGAGAAAGTCAGGTAGAAATGGCTATAGAAGTCGCCGATGCCTTCAACAACAGTAAAATATCAATTATCGAAGCCGGTACAGGAACAGGAAAAACAATGGCATATCTAATACCTTCAATAATGTGGGCTATAAACAATAAAGAAAAAATTCTCATATCCACGAACACTATTAATTTGCAGGAACAACTTTTGAAAAAAGATATACCTTTATTAAAAGAAGTCCTTGATATCCAGTTTAATGCAGTTCTGGTTAAAGGAAGAAACAACTACCTCTGCTTAAGAAAGGCTAAAGCAGAAGAGTCAGACCTTACTATTGGTGTTGATGAAAACCTTGACGAACTTATGACCCTTATTCAATGGTCTAAAATTACAGATGATGGAAGTCTTTCAGACCTCAACTTCATCCCCCGGGAAGAAATATGGGACCGATTAAAATGCGAAAGCGACACCTGTCTTAGAGTTAAGTGTTCATTTTATAAGAACTGTTTTCTGCTTAAAGCAAGAAGAAAAGCTTCCCAGGCTGACCTTCTTATAGTTAACCATCATCTTCTTTTTGCCGATCTTTCTCTAAGAGCAAACTTAAATAACTTTGCAGACCTGGCTATTTTACCGCCATATTCCCACATCATCATTGATGAGGCTCATCACATTGAAGATGTTTCCACTAAATATTTTGGCTTAAAAACATCTAAAAAAGGTTTAATCAGAATTCTCAATCGTCTGTGGTTCCAGTTAAGAAAAAAAGAAGCAAAAGGCGTGCTACTACTGGTGTCAAAAAAACTGAATAAAATTAAAGATGAAACTGTTATTCCTGTACAAAAAACAATCGATTCACTTATCACTCAGAAAAATGAGCTTGTAAATCTAACAGCAGAATTATTCGACGAAATAGCTAAATTCACAGATAATATAATAAAAAATGAACAGAATGAATTAAAACTTAGAATCACTGATAAAATAGAAGAATCCATCGATTGGGAAAATACAGTCAGGTTAAAATCAAAAGAATTTATTAATTCTGCTGGAATATTTATAACAAACCTCTCAAGATTTCATAAAAAGCTCGACTCAATTAATAATAAAAATTCAAAAATCTTTGATTCAAATCTAATCGAAATAGCTGCTATTTCAAAAAGAGTTGAAGAATATGTGAACTCAATTGAAAATTTTATGTTTGAAAATAATACAAACGAGGTGAAATGGATTGAATTAAAAAAATACAAAAAAGGAAACTCTGTAAGCCTGAATACTGCACCTTTAAAAATAGATACAATTCTTAAGGAATATCTTTTTAACCAGTTTGATACAATTATTATGACATCTGCAACTTTAACCGTAAATAACAATTTTGATTATTTCAAAGACCGAACAGGAATATCAACTGTAGAAAAAAGAGAAATAATAGCCAGATTATTTCCTTCTCCTTTTGACTTCAAATCTCAGGTAATAATTGGTATTCCATTAGATATTCCTCCTCCAACACAGGATTTGTTTCCCTTCCACATTGAACCTATAATCACTGAAATACTGAAAATATCAAAAGGTAAAGCATTTATACTATTTACCTCCTATATGCTCCTGAATCTTTTATACAGTCAAATTATCACAAAACCTGAATTATCTGGTATCACAATGTTAAAACAGGGTGATGAAAATAGACATAATCTTTTGAAAAAATTTAAAAAAGATATTAATTCGGTTCTTTTTGGAACCGATAGTTTCTGGGAAGGAGTCGATGTAAGTGGCGAAGCTCTGGAAGCAGTAATAATTGTCAGGCTTCCATTCAGGGTTCCAACAGAACCCATTTATGAAGCACGAAGAGAAGAAATCGAAAAAAGTGGTAGAGATTCTTTTATAGAATATACCGTACCTCAGGCTGTAATTAAATTCAAACAGGGGTTTGGAAGGCTCATAAGAAATAATACCGATAGAGGTTCCATTATTATCCTCGATAAAAGAATACAGGAAAAATATTATGGGAACATTTTTTTAAATTCTCTGCCTGAATGCAGAACTATAATTGGAACTAAAGATGCGGTCCTTGATGAATTAAGAAAATTTTATTACAAATAAAATTTAAGTTTAAAACAACTTTAGAGTATGTAAAGTCAATTGTGTCCGATAATAATCTTAATATGTGAAAATTTTTATCTGGTATTGAACTATATTAAAAAACAATAGTGAAAAGAATAAATGGAATTTTGATTAT
>Ga0180301_10000680_pt1 | contig 26357 bp, 28 predicted proteins | sample GuaBasSediGuay16_FD_121797 | JGI IMG/M metagenome (GOLD analysis project Ga0180301, IMG submission 121797) | Subseafloor sediment microbial communities from Guaymas Basin, Gulf of California, Mexico - Guay16, Core 4569-2, 12-15 cm | ecosystem: Environmental > Aquatic > Marine > Hydrothermal... | reverse complement strand
GAGCTTGAAAGAGAGAAGCTGGCTATTTTAAAGTTCATTGATGAAATCGAACAGAAAAAATATAGAGTCTTCATGGACGCTTTCAATAAAATAAATGAACGAATAAATACATATTTCTTTAGGCTAACTGGTGGAGGAAGTGCATCTCTAAAGCTTGAAAATCCAGAGAATCCGTTTGCTGGAGGAGTTGATATGATGGTTCAGTTTCCCGGTAAATCTCCAATATTAGTCAGTGGAGCGAGTAGCGGTGAAAGATCCGTCTCAGCAGTTGCGTTTCTTTTTGCTTTACAAGAGTTTTCTCCTGCATCATTTTACTTATTTGATGAAATAGATGCACATTTAGATGCCTTTCACGTTGAGAGGTTAGGTGAATTGCTTTCTGAAGAAGCTTCTAAAGCGAAACTGCAATTCATAATCATAACTTTAAAACCTGAAATGATTAGTAAAGCTGACAGAATATATGGGGTTTATAGCCAGAATGGCGTATCACATGTTGTTTCAACAACATTCAAGAGGGCAGCGTAGCCATGAAAACAGAAAAGGAGAATAAACCCTTTTATTTTCATCCTCCATGGGACATATTATTTGATATTCGTCGATTACAGAGGATAAATCCATGGAGCATAGATATAGCTTTTCTTCTCCTATCTTTTCTCGAGGAAATGGAGCGGAGGGCAAGCGTAGATTTTAGAGCGTCAGGCGTAGCTCTCGACTCCTCAGCATCAATATACTTATTGAAATCCAATTTGCTTCTAAAGCTTGAGGAGGCACCTCCACCCCCTCCTAAGCCAAGTTCAGACTTTATACCACCGCCGCTTATCTTGCCATTACGTTATGAGTTAACCACTACAACCATACAGAACCTTTTAGAGGCTTTGGATGAAGCCTTAAGAAGTGATAGAATTCAACCTATTAAGTCTCCTCCTAAACCTCTTCTTCCGCCACCGGAGGTAATTCCAACCTTAAGTGCCTATTTAATGGAGATTGAAGATGAAATAGATAAGCTTCTCCGAAAAATGCATCTGCTAGTTAGTAAGGGTGAAATCATAACTTTCTCGGCTCTTGTGAAAGGCTTAGAGAGAATAGAAATGATTAAGGTTTTTATAGTTCTTCTCTTCATGGCTCAGAAGGGGAAAGTTACTTTATGGCAAAATGAAGAACTTGGTGAAATCTATATAACACTGAATGGAGAAAGTGGGGGTGACTGAAGTTGACTGCAACCACGCTGGCTTCTACAATTCATATTGATAGCGGTAAGGAGGAAAAACTCAGTCAGAAAAAGAGGAAGAGGGGAAAAGAGAATGTTGAAGCTAAAATCAGGCTGATTGAGGCTGCACTCTATGTGGCTGGTCGCCCCCTTGATCTTAAGACTTTATGTAGTATTGTGGGCTCTAGATCTGAGAGGAAAGTTCAGAAACTTGCAAGAGCATTAATGAAAGATTATATGCAGCGCAATACGGCCATAGAAATAATTGAGCTTGAGGATCATAGATTTGTTATGCAACTAAAAACCGAATATTCAAACAGGGTTAGAAAGCTTGCAATAAGACCGCTTCTAACAACCGGCCCCCTAAGAACGCTATCTTACATCGCCTATAAACAACCTATTACACAAAAAAAGGTTATTGAAACTCGGGGAAAACATGCCTATAAACATATAAAGGAATTAGCTGATATGGGATTGATCACGCGAGAGAAGAATGGTAGGGATATAATTCTGAAAACAACAGATTTTTTTGCGGATTATTTTGGTTTGAGTCGAAATATCCATGTTATGAAGCGCCAACTAAAGAAAATATTTGAGAGAAGAGGGGAGGAGACTCTGCCAGCAGCTTTTAAAAGGACAATAGATGATAACTTGTCTTAAACAATTTTATAATTATTTCTTAAAAAATATTTTTTAGGGGATGGAATGTTTTATGGAGAGGGTTATAGCAGTCTTTGATATAGGTAAATCAAACAAAAAGTTTCTCGTATTCTCTGAAGATTTAAAGCCAATTTATTCGGATTTCACAAGAATAGAGGAAGTGAAGATAAACAATTTACTCTGTGATGATGCTGAATCAATAGTTTCTTGGATGAAAACTAAGTTTATGGATGCTGTAAAAAAGTGGCGGATTGAGGCATTAGCCGTAACGACTTATGGCGCTACAATAGCGAACCTTAAAAATGGCGTTTTGAGGTTTCCCGTGATATCTTATAATCAGGAGATTGATAAACAAATTAGAGATAAATTTTATAGTGAATTTGGGAGCCCTCTTGAACTTTACATGTTGACCGGCACACCTCCATATGGACAGCTTTTAAACGCAGGGATACAAGTTTATTGGATAAGAGAAAAGTTTCCCAATATATTCAATGATATAGATGAAATCCTATTTCTACCCCAATATCTTACGTATGGACTTACTGGTTTAAAAGCCAGTGAGATTACAAGTATAGGGTGTCACACCTATTTATACGATATTACAAGAGGAGATTGGAGTAAGATTGCTGAAAACTTAGAGGTGGATACTAGATCCCCTAGGATGGCAGATGTTTGGAATCCAATAGGCGAATTTACAGTTAATGGTTCCAGCTTGGTGGTTACTCCGGGAATACATGATTCAAACGCTTGTCTATTATCGTATATTGCTAGAGATGAAGAGTTTTTATTGGCGTCAACGGGAACATGGTGTGTATTCATGTATCCTAGAACAAAATTTAAGCCCCAAAGGGAAGACTTGTATAGAGATGTCCTGTATTATGTGGATGCTTATGGTAGACCAGTTAGGTCATCTAAGTTTAAGGGTGGATTTGAGTACGAATACTATACAGCGATTATAAGGGATAGGTTCTCGGTAGATCCCGGAAACATAAGCTTCGATGTAGATCTGTTAAATGATATTCTAAAACGTAAAGAGGATTTTATAATCCCAGGTTTGGTTAAAGGTTCTGGTCAATTTCAAGATTCTAAGGCAAAAATAATTGGAAAAGCTTTCATTAGAAGCGCTAAAGAAGCCTATCACCTGCTAAATCTGTATTTGGCTATAGAATCTTATGTGGCAATAAATCTAATAACGGAGGGAAGAAACGTTAACATAGTTGTTCAAGGGGGCTTCGCCAAAAATAGTATATATCTATCAACTCTCTCAGCATTATTTAATGACAGGGAGGTTTTTAAGGCGACATTTCCGGAAGCTACTGGTTTAGGAGCGGCTCTTTGCGCAAAAAGCGCATTAGAGGGGATTAGACCTGACAAGCTGAAGACTGATCTCTTAGATATGGGTGAAGAGAGAGTGCCAAAGCCTTCGGTGGATATAGAAATACTAAAAGACTACGTAGATGCTTTCATTAGTGAAGCGACGGTTAGTAAGTAGTTGTTAAGCTTCTGCTTCCGTTAAGCTTATATTAGCCCGAGTCTTCTCTTTTCTTCTTAAGAGAAGAGGGAAATATTTATGTCTGTTTGGCATGGCGATCTACATAAGAGAAAACCCACTGGCGGAAAGAAGAGGCCATATAGAGGAAAACGAAAGTATGAAATGGGTTCTTTTCCAACTGAAACGACTTTAGGTAAACATAAAATTAAGATAGACCGTAGGAGAGGCGGTAACATAAAAGTTAGATTGGTAAGTACTAAATGGGTGAATGTTTCGGATCCCGAAACCGGAGAAACGAAAAAGGTTGAAATTGTTAGAGTTCTAGAAAATCCAGCTAATGTAGATTATGATAGGAGAGGTGTGATAACAAAAGGCTCTATTATAGAAACGCCTCTTGGAACAGCTAAAGTCACATCCAGACCAGGACAGTGCGGCGTTCTAAACGCTGTTCTGATTAGTAAGAAAAAATAAGCGGATACCTAAACATCTTTATTCTGTCGAATTCTTAGAATTCTTTAGGCGTTTGAAATGCAGAAGAGAGATGAGATAATTTTATGGCCGGTTTACTTTGATTCTTCAAAATCTAGGCGTGAAGGAAGACGTTTACCTAAAAAACTTTGTGTTCCATCGCCAAACATCAACATGCTTGAAAAAGTCGTTAAAAGTTTAGGTTTAAACTACGAAATCCATCTTGACGCGGCTTATCCTCGTCTTCCCTGGATCAAAACTGGTTTTATAGCGGTTAAAAAAGACAAAAAACGGAAAAATCAAATCCTTAGAAGGGTTGCGATTGAACTTAAAAAGTTGACCGTGTGATTGGAATCTAAGAAATATTTAAATAATTCGCAGAGTTCATTTTTTTATCCATCTCTTTTAGGTGAGGCATCAGCTTGAAAAAGATCGGGCAAGTTCTCCACATCGGCCCGGGTAATAGGGCTATAGCCAAAGTGGAGAGCCCTCCAAAAATAGGAGTAACGGTTTTTGATTTTAAGAAGAAGCCGATTGGAGTTGTCCTCGATATTTTTGGTCCTGTGAAATCACCTTATATTGAAATTAAGGTTAAGAATCGTAAACCTGAGAAAATTGTTAATTATCCACTTTATATTTTGCCCAAATCTAAACATTTAAAGAGGAAGAGAAGAAAATGAGGAAGAAAGAGGAAATTTTTTCTCCAATGTTAAAGGATATTCGACGGTGCCCAGAATGCGGTAGCACAAAGTTGATGCGTGATTACGAAGCTGCTGAAGTAGTTTGCATGGAATGCGGATACGTTATAGATATGAAGATAGCCGATCGGGGACCGGAGTGGAGGGCTTTTGATAATGAGCAAAGAAATAAGAGATCAAGAGTTGGCGCGCCAGTTACATTTACAATACACGATAAAGGATTATCTACAATTATCGATTGGCATGATAAAGATGTATTCGGTAAAAAATTCAATGCTGGTCAAAAGGCGCAAATGTATAGACTTAGAAAGTGGCAAAGGCGAATAAGAGTTTCAGATGCCATAGAAAGGAATCTCGCCTATGCCCTTTCAGAAATTACAAAAATAGCCAGTAACCTTTCCTTACCAAAGAGCATACTTGAAACAAGCTCGGTAATTTATAGGAAAGCCGTTAAAGAGAGACTTATACGTGGAAGATCAATACAGGGGATAAGCGCAGCCGCCGTTTACATAGCTTGTAGACAATGCGGTCTTCCAAGAACATTGGATGAAGTAGCAAGCGCCGCTAACATAAGTAAAAGAGAAGTGGGTAGAAGCTACCGGTTTCTTGTTAAGGAGTTAGATCTCTCTATACCACCTCTTAAGGCGAGTCAATACATATCTAAATTTTCAAATCAACTTACAATGCAGGGGAAAGTTGAGGAAATCGCAAGTAAAATACTTAATGTGGCAAGTGAACTTAAACTTACCTCTGGTAGAGGACCAACAGGTATAGCGGCTGCAGCGAGTTACGTGGCTTCAGTATTAGTTGGTGAAAAGCGAACCCAAAGGGAAATTGCTGAAATAGCGAGAGTTACTGAGGTAACTATAAGAAATAGGTATAAGGAGCTTATTGAACGCTTGATGTTTGTTATAAGTCTCTAAAAATTTTAGTGACCACCTTCAGTAGATAGATTCTTAAGATCTGAGGAGCCTTAGCCTTAATCTTCGACGGATGGGTTAGGAGCATAGTGCAAATAGGGGAATAAAGAAATCTTAGGCTTGAAGGGAGGACTATTGGATTGGAGTCTTTGATGTAAACAAGTATAAGCGTAAGATTGCGGTCGGAAATGTCTGAAAATGCAAATATGAGCAAATTAGTAAGGGCGATTAGAAAAATTAAGAATAGCAAAGTCAGAGATTTAGTTAGCACTAGAGTAAGGGAATTTAAGGAGAATGGAAGTAAATCGATAACTGAAATATTTAAAGAACTTTGTTTCTGCATATTAACGGCAAATTTTAATGCTGAAAAGAGCATAAAAATTCAATCAGAGATTGGAGAGGGGTTCTTAATCTTTTCAGAGGAGGAATTGGCTGAAAAACTCAGGGTTCTAGGTCACCGCTATCCAGTTTCTAGGGCGAGGCATATTGTTGAAGCAAGGAGAAAAATTGAAGCCCTAAAAAACATTTTACACTCTCCCGTAAGCGAGAAATCTTTGAGAGAATGGCTGGTGCGGAATATTAAAGGACTGGGATATAAAGAGGCAAGCCATTTTCTTAGAAACATTGGTTTTATGAATCTATCTATAATAGATTTTCACATACTTAATGTTTTATCGAGATACAGGTTGATTTGTAAGCTGAAAGGCAAGGCTTTGACAAGACGGAGATATATGGAAATCGAGAAGATATTGAATGATTTAGCTGAGAGAACAAACCTCAGACTTGGAGAACTAGATTTATACTTATGGTATATGGAAACTGGAAAGATTTTGAAATAATTTCAGAAAATCTCCTGAGAACCACACAAGTAGGTTAAAATTTAATCTGCAATCTTCATGTCTATTTCTAACAAAACCTTTCGGTGAACATTAATATTTATTTGGTTTTTCATGATGCATCATTATTTGGTGAGGGGCATGTCAGAGAAGGAAAACATGCAAGAGGAGGAAGAATGGGAAGAGGATTGGGAAGAAGAATGGGAGGAAGAAGAGTGGGAAGAAGAGGATTGGGAAGAAGAAGAGTGGTAATTGCGTCTTTTCAGCGATTTACTTGCTACCCTTCTAATATTTTTTATTATTGACGAGCATTACAAAACATTAAAAATTTTGTTAGGGATATTTTGGGTGATCTATCTTCAAGGTTTTTAGGATTAATTCGAAGTTTTTTCTCGATTGATTCGCTTTATAAGATTTTAGCGCTTGAATAAGTTTATTCACATCTACCCGACTGATTCTCCGTGTTATTAGATCTGCAATTTCTCCCTTAATAAAAAGGTATTGACTTATAGATGTCACATTAGCAGTTCGCCTTTTGTCGCTGGCTTCTTCAAAATCTAGAATATAAACTTTGTCCTTAATATCAACAATTAAGTGCTTATCCGCTCGACTTAGCTCTCCATGGTCTAATCCAACTGAGTCGAGTCTCCAACATTGTTCTAAAATATCTCTTAATACACTGTGAAGCCTAGAAGATTCTTTCTCATTTTTTCCCAGTTTTTTAATCCACTCTGGAAATAGATGCCCTTCAACATACTCCATCATTAAAAGATCATTTGTGTAACCCAACATTCTAGGTCCAACATTTACGCTGTTGGCAATACTGAGCATTTCAGCCTCGTGAATTATCCTGTCCTTTTCAACATCAGTTCTACGGATTTTTAAAGCTACTTTATTCCCATCATCAAGGATTGCGAGCAGAACTATTCCTACATAACCCTTGCCTAAAACTGGAACATTCACGATGAGTTTGTTACCCTTAAAACATAATGCTTTAACACCTAATTTCCTCATGTCATTGATTCTTTTTTTGAATTCCTCTAGGCTGTATTTGGGATAGCAGATAATATGCCTATATCTCTCATTTTTGAGTTCATTTAGAGGAACAGTTTCCATCATCGGTCTCCAATAATAAGCTAATTAGGAGACATTTATCCTATGATAACCAAGAAGGTTTTCCTCTAAGATATTCTGACAGAAATAACGCAAACTTATAATTGGTAGAATAAAATTCTTTGATTTCCTCATTTACTAGAATTTTCAGTGAATCTGTGAAAGCTTGCGAAATTAAATCTGCGATACCTAAATTTCTCCCTCCATCTTTCAGTTTTTCATTTAGGAGGGAAACAACGTCCGTAAATCGCCTTCGCCTATAAACAACCAACCTATCACCTTCAATTTTAGGACCGGATAAAGTGTCTTTAGAACTGAGATGCTTCTCTAGAAATCTTTCGCAGTTAACTGCTTTTTCAATCGGCGGCCCAATATGTCTTTCAATGCTTGGAAGAAAACGTGAATTTAATTCAAATAGGAATATATTTGCGCTTTTCTCATCGCTCCAGACTTCACTGCGTATAATTTCGAAATCAAACTGTTTAATTAAGTTTATGAGTGCTTTCTGAGATTTGAACAGTTGCCCCCAAAGTATGTCTGGAACAGCTTTTACCGCTCCGGTTTTAACGAAAATGAAGGTTGATCCTCTAGAATCCATAATACGCAGAAGATCCTCAATTGAGTAGGGATTGGTTTCCTTCGGATAGAAGAATCTTATATCTGGATTCTTAAGGAAGAGCCTAGATGCCATTATGAACTCGTTTAACCTATTAATTCTAACCGCTGAGGCTACATTTCGTCTTTTATCAACTGGATCAATAACTATTAGTGGAGAATTCTGAAAGATTTTTCTAGCTTCTTCTTTTTTCTTATAGTGTCTCTCGATATCTATAACTTCTCCTTTGCGCCATTTCGAGGCTGCCTTCAAAACGTTAAGAAAAGAACCATAATATAGTGTGATTAGTTCGCAGAGGTAGCCGCTGAAGCCGCCGACTTTTATTTCGGCACCGTATACACCTATGCCATGCATAAAAGCCTTCAGTAAACGTATTTCATTTTTAATGCTCTCGTTTAAACGGCTTTTAATGTAAAGCGTATGGAAAGGAGTTCTATCAACCGAGGATTTCGCTTCATTTGCTTTTTTGACTTTAAAGCATGGAACAAAGTTTACTGTGAAACCGTTGATATATGCTTCTAGGTATGGATGTTCAGCGTAAGCCTCTAGAAAGTTACCGCTGGAGACTTTCTTGGCGGCTTCCAGAACCTTCATGAAAACTTCTCTACCATACTTTTTTGGTAACAATATGAAAATGTCAATATCCTTTTCGCTGGCAAGCCAAGTATCTTTTGCTACGGATCCCTCAATTTGTATGTCTGCATCTACACTCTTCTTTAGCAATTCATGTTTTAGAGATTCGATTAAACGTCTAGAAAATTCTATTGTTTTCTTCCGCTCAATCACGTTTGGGACAACTTTATTAAGTACTCTCTCACAAACACTTTTAGCTTTATCCTTTAAGCTAACACCCGAATCTTGAGTCATGAACTTCCCCATTCGCCTTTTTCATTTCACTTGAAAACAAGAATCTTGCTTTAGGCAGATTTTAGCGGCATACCTCCTTTAAGGTGGAATATACGGGTCCTCGAGGAGTTAGGACGCTTCTTTTCAATCTTAAGCATTTTGCTTTAATAACGCCGAATTCATAATTTTCAAATTCCTTAATGATTCTTACGATTTCATCTCTTTTTCTACCAGTTCTAACACGGGCAATTGTTATATGCGGACTAAAACCTTTATTATCTGGTCTCAAACCGAGCCTTTGGATGTTTGGTTCAAGCTGATAGTATATATTTCTCAGTTTATCTGCTCCTTTTTTTACACCAGCCCAAATAACGTTTATACGTCTCAAGTTTGGGAAAGCGCCTAAACCTTCAATTTCAACGTCAAAGGGCGAAAAGTCCACTTTATTCATTTCGCCATAAATTTTTTCAATCATGCTTGAGGGAACTTCGCCTAAAAATCTAATTGTTATATGTATGTTTTCAGGCTTAACAAGTTTGAGATCTGCGCCAGTTTCAAGCAGCATTGACTGAATCTTACTTAAATTTCTAATAACGTTTTCATCATCAATATCAAAGGCAATAAAGCTGCGAATCATATTCAAATTGATCAACCTTCTAGCTAAATGCATTTAGCACATAATGAAGTTGCCGACAAATAAAATAAATGTATTTCTAAGGAGGTTGCTGTTTGCTTCATGGCTTACTTAAAGTTCCCAGTCAGCCCCGGATAGTTTAATCATCCATGCTTAATCATTCTATCGGGATTTCATCATCCCATTCCTTAAATATCTAAAAATATCTAAAAATATTTTTGACGCACTTAAGTGGTCAGACATGATCAAAACGGTTATAGGTATAACTGGTATGCCTGGCTCCGGAAAGGGAACCGTTAGAGAGATCCTTCGGAAATACGGTTTTCCAGTTGTGGTGATGGGTGACGAGGTGAGAGCTGAAGTAGCCCGCAGAAAACTTAAGCCTACTCCGGAGAATCTAGGGAAAATCATGCTACAGATTAGAGCTGAAGAGGGGCCGGAAGTTTTAGCTAAAAGATGCATCCCGAAAATTAGGGCTTTGGATGCTGAGGTTGTTGTAGTTGATGGATTACGTAGCCTCCATGAAGTTAGAGCGTTTAAGAGGGAGTTCCCTAAGTTTAAAGTTGTAGCCATACATGCTTCTCCTAAAACTAGGTTCCAGCGGCTTCTTAAAAGAGGTAGGAGCGATGATCCGAGAGATTGGGAAACATTTTATATGCGTGATCAGAGAGAGCTAGAGGTTGGTATTGGTGAAGTGATAGCTACGGCTGATTACATGATTGTTAATGAAGGATCTATAGAGCAATTAAAAGCAAAGTTTAGGCAGATTATAAAGAAAGTGATAGAGGATGAATAAAAAAGGTGGAAAAGTGGAAGTTAAGGTTGAAGTTGAGGTTAATCCTACTGAAGATGCGAATAAAGTTAAAATCGCTGTTCAAAAGGTTCTAGGGGATATTAATTTAAAACTCATCGAGGAAGGAGATTACAAAAGACTTTTCGGAAAGGCTGAAGGGTTAGAGGCTCTTACAAAATTTTATAATCTTCTCAGGAGGGAATTAATTCTTGACGCTGCAAGAACTGTTCTTTTAAGAGGAATCCGGGGAAAAAGCATAATTTTCTATCTTAATAAGCAGGTTGCATATGTTGGGCATATATCTTTCTCACAACCTTATGGAGAGTCGCCACTTGGACCTATACGTGTTGAAATCCAATGCGATGATCCACGGAGCCTAATAGATTGGCTTACACCTAAAACAGCAAGATGATCAGAAAATAATTGTGAATGGAGGCTTAGTAAGGTTATGCGTCTAGGCTTATCAACACTCTTTTGCCTTAACGAATCTTTCCGAGTAGCTATGAAGCGCATAAGTAGAATTAACATTGAACATTTGGAGATAATGGATGAGGGAGCTCACATGCTTAATAGTCGAAGAGTGGATATGCTTAAGAGAATCATTAAAAGGGAGGGTATTCATGTAAGTGTTCATGCCCCCTTTGCTGACATAAATATTGCCTCTACATCGCCAAGCATCAGGCATGCTGTAATGAAGAGGCTTAAGAAATCAATAAAATTCTCAGCGCAGCTAAATTCGGAATATTGGGTTTTCCATCCAGGCATTCAGAGCGCTATAGGTGACGCATACCCCGGCATGGATTGGGAAATAAATTTGAAGTCTGTTCGCGAGCTACTTCATGAAGCCAACAAATATAACTTGAAAATAACAATCGAAAATGTTCCGGATCCCTTTCCTTTTCTACTTAAGAGAATAGATGAATTCGAAAGATTTTATAAAGACTTAGGTGAGGAAGGCTTAAATCTCGGGTTAACATTCGATGTTGGACACGCGAATATAAACGGTCAATTATTTGATTTCCTAGAGAAATTCCGCAATAAAATAGTTCATGTTCATTTACACGATAATGATGGACATTCTGATCTTCACCTTGGAATAGGTTTTGGCAACATAAATTGGCCAAAATTTATAGAGAGTTTAAGAAAAGCAAATTATAATGGAGCATTAGTGATAGAATCCAAGAATAATATTGAAGAAAGCATAAGGAGATTGAGAAAATTACTTAACCAATAACTTTATGCTGAATTACGAGCTTACTTCTCTTCAACGTTTTCTTCATTTTTTGGAAGAGGTATCTCAAGCTCCTCCAAGTCATTGGGCACACAAACATTTGGAAAAATTTTTTGGGCTTGCTTTAACAGAATTTCCGGCCTATTATATCTTGCACTTATATGTGTTAAGACCAAAAGTTTTACGCCAGCCTTTAGGGCTATTTTAGCCGCTTCACCTGGTGTTGAGTGACCATCTTCTCGAGCTCGCTCAATCATTTCATCATCAAAAGTCGCCTCATGAATTAAAACATCAGCATCTTTAGCCAACTTAACTATCCTATCTGAAGGTCTTGTGTCACCTGTATAAACTATCTTTCTGCCGGGTCTAGGAGGACCAAGAACTTCCTCTGGTTTAATTATTCTTCCATTTGGAAGCGTGATCTTCATGCCTTTTTGGAGCTTTGACCATAGGGGTCCTCGTGGAACACCTAGTGCGAGGGCTTTCTCCGGATAGAATCTTCCAGGTCTAGGTTTTTCAGCTAATGCATATGCTAGGGATGGAATTGAATGTTCAGCCCAGGCAACATGCACTTCATATTCTTCTTCCTCGCATATTAGTCCCTCCCGTCCTATTTCATAGATCTCTATTGGAAATGCTAACCAAAATTTTATCGTACTGATTACTGCCTCTATGAAGGCTTTAATTCCGTGGGGACCATATATCTGAAGCGGTTTGTCTCTACCTAGAAGCGACATTGTTTGAATTATTCCGGGTAATCCTAAGACGTGGTCTCCGTGCATATGCGTTATGAAAACTTTCATCTTGCGGTTAAACCCTACTCTGGCTTTAATCATCTGTCTTTGGGTTCCCTCTCCGCAATCAAACATTAATATCTCACCCTTACGCTGAACAACTATTGAGGGAAGCGATCTATCGTTTGTCGGCACGCTTCCAGCAGTTCCCAAGAAAACTATTCTCAAGCTCATTTTAATCGTCTCCACGCTTAAAGACCGCGATTTCACGCGTCAATCTCCTGTGAACATAAATGAAATGGGATTCAAGATGCTTAAATCCATATCTTGGACCTATCTCATAAATCTTAACGGTCTTCGGCGCTGCAATGCATATTATACCATCATCCTTCAGTATATCAGTAGCCGCTGAAAAGAACAATTCTATAAGTTTTTTTGTTGAAAAACCAAGAGTTGAAGACGCTGTGCCATAGGGAGGATCCGTAATTATGCGGTCGACACTTTTTACAGAGAGCGGAGGATAGCGGGCATCTGCTACAGCTAGCCCCTCAGGTTTTACGCCGAAGAATCTTAAATTTTTTAGGCTTCCATCCACCATACACTTTTTAACATCTAAGCCTACTACTCGGCATCCTATTAAGCCAGCTTCGATCAGTAAGCTTCCAGTTCCACAGAATGGATCTAAAACTAAGTCCCCTATTCTTGACTGTGCTAGATTAACCATGCACTTCGCAATCTTAGGTGTCAAAGCCGCAGGATGAAAAAATACTCTTTTTCTAGGTCTTCGCTTCCATAAGTCTTTATGTTTTATTTCGGCGATCTTTAAGCCGAAAAAGAACATTTCATCTGTTAATACGCCAAAGAAGGTCTTATCGGGATTTTTGAGATTAACTTTTCTGTTTTTAACTTTATTAAATATGATTTCGCCGATTTTTCGCTCTAGTGCGAGAGAGCTAAGGTTTGGGGAGGCTCCTCTCACTCTCATAACTCTAACAGCAAATGAATCATCATCGCCCAAGAACCGTGTGAAATCTACCTTTTCGATCTTAGCTAATATTTCGTTTATTGTAGCCTTACAATTGAATATTTCTAAACAGCCAGCTTTAGCTAACGCTGACCTAAATTTAACTGCATTCACACAATTTACATCAGCTTTTATTCTCAATAACTGAGTAAAATTCTTTAAGACACAATATTCGTATCCTTCAGCTTTAAGTATAGATTTAACCTCAGAGAAGGGTAGAGTTGGATTCTCACCTGAAACTAGAAAGAATATCTTTGCCATGATAAATTTTCTCCCTTAAATAACGAACTTGTAATTCAATTTTCTCGGCCACCAGTTCCCTTTATTATTGTCTTTCAGATTCACTAGTATGTTGATTGGTTTCTCATAGATGAATATTATTCTAGAATTTTTATGTTGCAGAAAAGCGATAAAGGGATAGCATATTAAAACTCATGCGGTTCCTTAAGTGTAGTTGAAGAAGACACCCAACGCCTCCTTCAACAACTGCTAAATCAACTCTGGGCATTTCTCTTAAATTCATGAATGTTGGGTAGATGACCGCGAAATCTTTAGATAGAATTTCTAGTAAGACTTCTACACCATTCAGAAGTGGTGAAACGCAACCTAGTACAGCATGCTAATGGGATGATGCTAACATTCATTTATTATCTCTTTCAATATTGCCTGTTGCACCTAAACTTAATATCTTTTATTAGAAACTTTATTAGAAACCTCATTTCAAATTTTTCCGGAATATAGCAAGTCTTTTAAGACTAACTCTTCAAAGAGATGATTAGTCTGAGAGGAAGAAGCATATGAGAGAAAAACCTGCAATAGTCGGTGTTGGTAGAACTAAATTTGGCGAACATTATGAATTGGATCCGGAAGATCTAATTGATGAAGCAGGCTTGATGGCTTTAGAGGCTGCAGGGATAGAACGAAAAGATCTGGATGCTTGTTATGTTTCAGACTATTTATTACAGGTTACTAATAAGGTGGGTTTGGAAGAAGGCTTCATATCTCAGCTATTGGAGCTAAATATACCAATTGAAAAAATGAGATCATTTAGTTCAGCATTATCAAACGCTTGTAACGCCATAGAAGCTGGCAAGTATGATGTTGTTCTTGTCGGCGGAATGGAGAAGATGACTGATAGATGGAGTAAGATAAGGGATAACCTCATGCTTCTTGTGGATCACTGGAGCTATTATGCGGGCGGAACACCAGAAACAAGCCACGAGCTACTTCTCAGAGAATACATTAAAACATACAATATTCGGGGTGAAGAACAACAGAAGTTAATGACGACATTAGCACATATATCCGTTAAAAATCATCATAATGCCTTGAAAAATGAGTATGCGCATTTTCAAAGAGAAATCGATATTAATAGGGTCTTTGCGGCCAGAAAAAACAGAGTGCTTGGATTATATGATTTTGCACCAATATCTGATGGAGCGACAGCTCTAATACTGGCAAGCCCTAAAAGAGCAAAGGAATACACTGACAACCTTGTTTACGTGCTTGCTTCCTCTTTAGCAACAGATTTTATATCTTATCCTTCAAGATCTTATAGAACCGGCTTCATCGCGAGCAAAATAGCTATGGAAAACGCTCTTAAAATGGCTGATATAAGTCCAGATGATATAAAATTATTGGAGATTTATGATCAGTCAACAGTTCTAGAGATGATAGCTCTAGAGGATTTAGGCTTCATTAAGAAAGGCACTGCCTGGAGAAAACTTTATGAAAACTTTGAGGATTACAAGGGTTTTTATGAAGTTGATGGAAGACAGATTTATGTGAACACGGATGGAGGATTAAAAGCAGATGGAAATCCACTCGGCGCAACTGGAGGAGCGCAAATTTTTGAGGTTGTTAAACAAATTAAAGGTGAAGCGGGAGAAAGACAGATAGAGCCTGATGGCGATCTAATTTATGGTTGCGTACAGGAAATTGAGGGGTTTGGAACAAAAGTTTATGTTCATATTTTAGGGAGGTAAAGAAATGGGAAGCGAACCGATAGAAAGAAGAGTTTCCTATATTGGGGATAGACTTAAGGGTAATAGGTGCCCCTTCTGTGGAAAAGAGTATTTTAGACCTAAAAAATATTGTGGAAATTGCGGTAGGAAAAGCCTTAATAAAATGGAAGATATCGAATTCTTCTATGAGAAAGGAATTCTAGAAACATGTACAATTGTTAGGGAACCAACAAATAGATTTAAGAGGCTAGGCGCCTATTTTTATGGAATCGTATCTTTTCATAATGGAAAAGTTAAGGTTCCCGGAAGATTAACTGATATAATAGTGAAAAATGATAAGCCAGTAGATCTCTCCGATTTTGAGGGAAGAGAGGTTGTTCCAAGATTTAGACGAAGATACTCGGTTGATAAAAGCGATATCATACCGATGATTTCTCTAACATTCACTTTCGCCGATGAATACTATCCGTATCAGCCATATGAAATAACTAAACCGAATAAAGAATACGATGCGCCTGGAATAGTAGGCTATGGAGTGTACGTTTCGAAATTTAGAATCAAAGAGGGAAAAATGGAACGGTCAGTTCCATTCATAGATGAAGATGCGATAACAGCTGCAGTCGAAGCTGGAAAATTAGCCCTAATACATTCAGGCGTGGATCATAGACTTGTAGGAAAAATCTATGTAGGTTCAGAATCAAATCCCTACGCCGTTAATCCGATAGCATCCAAGGTTGCCCAAGTTCTTAAGCTTGGTGAGGAGGAAAGAGCTGAAGGTGTACAGAGTATAGATGCAATAGACATGGAATTTGCATGTAAAGCTGCAACAAGCATGTTTAAAGACGCTATGGCGCTAACATATTATCCGAAAGACCCCATAGAATATACGATGGTTATCGGCGCTGATAATGCTCAAGCAGCTCCAAGAGGAGAACCGGGGGGAGAACTAGACTTTTTTGTAGGCTTCGGCGGGGCAGCATTTATTTTTGGTATGAAAGATATCATAGCTGAAGTTGAAGGATGGTATTCTTGCACCTCTGATACACCTGACTTTTGGAGAAGAGATTTAGAACCATACCCACGTCACGGCGGACGGTTTACAGGTGGACCAGCCTACTTTAAGCATATTTTGAAGGCAGGAAAAAAACTAATGGAGAAAATGAACCTTAAACCTAGTGATATAGATTATTTTGTTTGTCATCAACCTAACCCAAGTTTTCCGGTTAAAGCGGCGACGGCTCTAGGCTTCAAACCTGAACAGTACATGCCAGGTTTACAGGTTTCAAAATTTGGCAATACGTATTCTGGATCTTCGCCAATAGGGTTAGCTGCCATACTTGATCAAGCTGAACCTTACAAGAGGATAATGATAGTGAGTTATGGTTCAGGCGCTGGAAGTGATGCTTATTTATTTATAACGACAAGTCAGATTAAGGATAAGAGGAAACGACAGAAATTCACAGTTAAATATCAAGCAGAAAATGAATTTATTGAATACGTGGATTACGCAACCTACAGGAGATTCAAAGAGGGGCTTTAAGCCAATTAATGATTGATAAAAAGGGTAAAGCCTTATATGTAGCATTAACTCTATTATTCTACCGCTAACATCAGAGTGGTAAAGTGGGAAGTAAACCTTCTCATCTTTTCTGCTTTGGTGTTAGTTCCGCGATACAGGACGAAAATAGATGCTGACCGAAAGAAAATCACCGAATATAGCTGATACGCCAAATAAATTAAAAATACTATTTTTAGTAAATCGTGGCATTCATAAGATTTTCCCATTATGATTCAATTCTTAAGCAAGCGAGAACTAGGTATCCGCTCCTGGAATCGCGGAAAAACGTGAAAGGAGGAAGAGAAAGTGAAAATTAAGGAATTGAGGGATGGAATGCGTAGAGTCAACTTAGTAGCTAAAGTTTTAGAGATTTCAGAGCCTCGAGAGGTCGTTTCGAGGTTTAGCGGTCAAGTCTTTAGGGTTGCTAATGCAGTCATAGGTGATGAAACTGGCACAATAAAGCTCTCCTTATGGAATGAGCAAATTGAGCAAGTGAAAGTTAATGATACAATAAAGATTGAAAATGGCTATATTAAATCTTTCAGGGGAGAACCACAATTAAACGTTGGCAGATATGGGAAGCTAACTGTCCTGTAAAAACGCGGAAAAAATAAACTGATGTGAGGTGAAAAAATGCAAAACGAAGGAAGAGGAAGACGCTTCAATAGGGGACGAAGATCATTTCCACCTAAACCAGTTGAGCTTGGAAAAGAGTACGATGTTGAAGTTAAGGAAGTTAGTCGAAGAGGGGATGGAGTAGCCAGAATACAGGGATTAGTAACATTCATACCTAATGCGAAGCCGGGAGATCACGTAAGAGTTAAAATAACTAGAATAAGTCGAAGACATGCAGAAGCCGAGATAGTGAGCTCAACCGAATAAGAACAAGGATATATTCTCTATAGACGCCCTCTTTTCTCAGCATCCTCAATTTTTGAATTTTCAACATTCTTTTATTTTTTACTCTATGTCAGCTAACGATATTTTTTTAGCGCCTTCACGGAGCATTTCTTTTATTGCTTTCTCAATATCTCCTGGCTTAGCACCTATGCCTTTAATAGCGTCCTCTAGAAGGAAAACTTCGAAGCTGTGCTTTAACGCATCCAAAACTGTACTTTTTACACAATATTCTATTGCAAGCCCTCCGACAAAAACTCTTTTTACACCAGCTTTCTTAAGTTCCTCACCTAAATTCGTTCCTTCAAATCCTGAATAAGCCTCCTTACGGGGATCAGTAGCTTTAGATATAATTTTAGTTCTCTTAGGAAGACGTAAGTTTGGATGAAACTTTGCGCCATTGGTTCCTTGAATACAATGCGGAGGCCAAGGTCCACCGTAAGTCTTGAATGAGGAATGATTCGGCGGATGCCAATCTCTTGTAGCAACTATTAAAGCTCCAATTTTATCGAATTTTTCAATATATCTGTTCAATATTGGAACTATTTTGTCGCCTTCTGGAACAGGTAGGGCTCCTCCAGGGCAGAAGTCGACTTGAACATCAACGATTATTAGGGCATCTTCGCTTTTGTTTATTTTGTATTTCAATTTATGTCGTCTCCAAATAACGTTGCTATAATAATCTAGATATTATCAGCCTCATAAATTTCACTATTGTTGAATGAAAATTCAAGAAACCACCAACCTTTTTGTGAGGAAAATTTTAGATTTTAGTAAGAACATACTCCTCTTGGACATTCGCCAGCAAATTCTGATGATGCTTGAATATAGGGTGGGGGCGTTGCAGTCGAACCCGCACTTTGGGAATGAACCCCACCGACCACTAAAACTTGTTCCGGTTTGCTACCATATCGGTATACTGTTATTCCTTTACACTTCAATTTGTAGGCCATCATAAATATTCTCCTAACATCATCTATTGTGGCTTCATATGGCAAATTAACTGTTTTTGAAACTGCATTATCCGTGTACTTTTGGAAGGTTGCCTGCATTCGCACATGCCATTCTGGCGCTATTTCTAGGGCTGTTACGAATATTCTCTTGACATCTGATGGAATCTCACTTAAGCCTTGAACTGATCCAGTTTTAGTAATTTTTGAGATTAGCTCAGTGCTGTAGAAACCTCTCTCCTTGGCTATCTGTTCGAAGATGGGATTTACTTCAAAGAGCTGTGTTCCCATAACGTTTCTGACAAATGCTACAGCGAATAGAGGTTCGATCCCGCTTGATGTTCCAGCGATTATGCTTATTGTTCCAGTTGGGGCTATTGACGTTACAGTTGCGTTTCTCATAGCTTTATAGCCCATTTTATCCCAGACGCTACTTGGAAAGTTTGGGAATGATCCTCTTTCTTCGCCTAATTCAACAGACTTCTTTCGAGCCTCCTCTGATATAAATGACATAACTTTCTCGGCTATTGCAAGAGCCTCCTCCGAATCATAGGGGATTCCCAGCTTTATGAGCATTTCAGCGAATCCCATGACTCCTAAACCTATTTTTCTATTCGCTTTAGTGGCCTTTTCAACCTGCGGTATTGGATATTTATTGGCATCTATAACGTTATCTAGAAAGTGAATGGCTGTTCTAACAGTTTGCTTAAGCTTATCCCAGTTAATTTCACCATCTTTAACCATTTTAGAGAGATTTATAGAACCTAAGTTGCAGCTTTCATAAGGTAATAATGGAACCTCGCCGCAAGGATTCGTACTTTCAATAACTCCTACATGGGGCGTGGGGTTCTTCCTATTGATTTCATCTAAAAATATCAGTCCGGGATCACCGGTTTTCCAAGCAGCTGTCGCTATTAAATCGAAGACGGCTTTAGCCTTCAAACGCTTAACAACAGCGCCATTTCTCGGATTCACTAGACTATAATACTTGTCATTCTCAACAGCTTCCATAAACTCGTCAGTAACGCCGACAGATATGTTAAAGTTTGTCAGCACACCTTCCTTCTCTTTAGCTGTAATAAATTCAATAATATCGGGGTGATCAACACGAAGGATCCCCATGTTAGCGCCCCTGCGTCTACCACCCTGCTTAATCACCTCAGTCGCTGTATCAAAAATTTTCATAAATGAAACTGGACCGCTTGCAACTCCCATAGTCGACTTAACGATGTCACCGCGTGGTCTAAGCCTTGAGAATGAAAAACCTGTACCTCCGCCAGATTTATGAATAAGCGCCATATATTTTAATGCATCGAATATTTTTTCAATTGAATCCTCTACTGGGAGAACGAAGCATGCTGAGAGCTGCCCTATGTCTGTTCCAGCATTCATGAGCGTTGGAGAATTTGGAAGGAACTCAAGGTTGGTCATAATTTTATAGAATTTATCTTCGGTGGCTTTTATGTCAGCGCTTTTATCGTAGACGGCGTCCACGGCAGCTATTGTTTTAGCGACTCTTCGGAACATTTGTGAGGGAGTCTCTATAACTTTTCCAGTTTCATCCTTTAAAAGATATCTTCTCTCTAGGACGCTTATAGCGTTGAGGGATAGTTTCAGGTCATCCATTACTCCGAGTAGCTTTTTTCGCTCTCGAAGTTCAGTTCGCTTATGCCTATAAAGGATGTAAGCTTTAGCGACTGCATCGTAACCATTCTTAATTAAAACGCGTTCAACAATGTTTTGCACATCCTCAACATTTGGAATTTTATCTTTAAACTCTTCATTAACTATGGATACAACTTGAGCTGAAAGTTTAGCAGCTAAATTACCATCCTTACCTTTAACGGCTAGGATAGCCTTATGGATAGCATTTGTGATTCTTTTTGGATCAAATTTAACTATTCGACCATCTCTTTTACGAATGTAAGAAACAGTCAATCTGTAACGCCCCAAGCATATCATATTAAAAGCAACTTTAATATCTTGCGGATAGGCTTAAATCACCCTTACATTTCCGAGAAGAAAACCGAAAATTAATTCTTATTAATCACTTTAATCCAGAAAAGTTTATAACTAAGATTTTTGTATCCAAAACTTAAGAGCTAGGCATGAGGAATGTAAATTTTTTGTTGGAGCCGGGTTGTGCCAAAGTTGTCTGGAGCAAAAAAATGTTTTCCCAAGTGCAGTAAGTTTAGATGTGGAGGAAGATATCTAACGTTTCGTGGAAGAACACCGTGGTGCCGGTTGACAGATGAACCGTGCAATCCAGCGGACTGTAATTACGCAATATGTATAAGTAGACGTTTACTTCCGGGAGGAATATGCGGGGAGACTGTAAAGAGGAAAACTGTTGAAAAGAGACCTGAAGATGAATTGTTGCCTTCAATAAAAGTTAGAGGGAAGATTTTCAGGAAAATCGGCGAAAAAGAACTATTCTAGATTATCATTGAAATATCCACCGCTTTAGTCTTTTTCATCTTTCTACTATTTTTTGTTTACTGGAAGAATTATTTAGTAGATTTATTCACAAGATATACTCCAGTAAATATTAAGATGAGTCCTAGGAGTGAGAGATATCCAAGCGTTTCTTCCAAGAAAATCCAGCCGAGAAGTAATGCGATGGCAGGAATAATAAGACTTGATGCGGAAACAATAGTTGCCTCTTCTTCTTTTATAAGAAAGAGCCAGATTGTGAAGCCTATAGCGGATCCGAATACTGACATATAAAATATGGAAAGTATATAGCTTACGTTTATACTGAAGGTTAATCCCTCTAATATTGATGCGATAACTAGAAGAAAAAATGCTCCAATAGGGAATTGAACAATATTCGCGATCGCCGGATCAACGTAGCTAAGAGTTTTCTTATAGTATATTATTGAAACAGCCCAAATGAAAGCTCCTAAAATTAAAAATAGTATGGAATTAGAGATTATTGTTAACGAGGATCTCTCGACATATAATACTACTACTCCTAGAAAGCCGATTATAATTCCTAAAGCTTTAATTAGGCTGACTTTTTCGCCTAAAAATGGGATTGCTAAACAAAAGACGAATAAGGGCTGAGTATAGGTTAGGATAGAGCTTAAGCCTGAAAACTCATATAATAGACCAACATTAGTGGAAGTTACGCCAACGGAATTTATTAAAGCCAACAAAACCAATTTAATCCACGTCCAACGATCTCTCGGAATTTTCTTTTTCTCTAATACTAAAACTGGTAAGAGGGTTATTGAGGCAAAGAGGAAACGTTGCATAACAAGATTTAAGGGACCAACAAATTTTAATCCGATCTTCATAACTGACCAATTTGAGCCCCAAATTAAAGCCATAAGGGTGAAGAGTATCCAGCTTCGCTTCTTCAATAAATTAAGCCTCCCTGTGAAGGGATTTAGGAACAAATTGTCGTATAAAAATCTTCGCAATGGAATTAGGTTATATATGGAGCAATAATGATAAAGTAGGAAAATAAGCGACTCAACAGGTGGCAAATATAGTGAGAGCTAAAGAAACTCTGGAGGTTCTTTAGGCTTAATTATGTGGAGGACGGTTAGCTTTCTCTAGGAGTTGTTAAGTCTGAAATATCAACACTATGATCATATATCCGATTTAAAAGCGATATAACCGTAACTAGGTCCTGCGCTCTTTCCATGGGTAGAAGATTTGCTGAAGATTCCGCCTTTCGGCTCAATTCCTCAATTGCCGATTTCTTCTCCCTTACAGACTCAGCGATGGAAATGTTTCGTGATAGAAAGGCTGCAATCGCATCTTTGTAGGCTTCATGGATAACTTTATAAAAATTGTAGATCGTTTTTGAAGATTCATCGGTTAGTTTTAAGCCTTCAAACTTAATTGCATATTCAGCTATCTGTGATGATTGATCAGCGACGGATTCCACTAAACTTGCCGTTAGCCTATAATCTAGGCAATCTATTGGATGTATATTTAGTTTCTCACTTAAACTCGGGTTTTGGATTATTGTTCTCAGAATTCTAACTAATAAGAAATATAGTCTATCAACTTCATTGTCTCTAGCAATAACATTCTTTGCTAAATTGACATCTCCTTCCAGCAATGCCATAATTGAATCCCTGCACATACCGGAGGCGATCAAGTGTTCACGTCGTAAAACTTTTTCAGGGGGAAGGGCTGAGGGCTCAAGTAAGCACTGCATAACTATTCTATTATAGTCCTCTTCGATTATCTCTAAGCCTACAAGGCGAGTTGATGTTTGCTTAATAGTATCCCTCTGATCTAGAGTAATCTTATCCTTCGCTTCAACGCTAATTATATCGTAGCCTAAAAGATATTTGCTAATGATCTCACGGCTGAGGTAGGGACCAGGTCGAATAGTTATGCTTTTTGGAACAGGCTCAATATTATATTTTGGATCAATTATCAATTTTCCATCAGAAGCAATTAAGCTGGCTACGATCGACCCGCGGGTTATGCCGTTGCTTATAGCCCATTTTTTAGGTAACGTTATGAAGAAAGTTCCGCCTCTTGTCATCTGTACTCTCCGGAGTTCCATAGAATTTTCCTCGACATGGTTCCTCATAACCTTCATAATAAATACTATAATAAATTATTTCATGGAAGTATAAAAACTATATTGAAAAATCTCAAATTCGATTTAAACTGGGGAAAAATTATTAATCTACTAAATAAGAAGATGTATAACCATATATTTTAGCATATTAAGAACTGCTATTTAGCTCCACATCACATTAATTAAGGAAAAATTAACAATTAGCTCCTCTAACTTTGCGAGTTAAGAAAATGTCGGAGCATGATAAAAATATTCGGAATGTTGTATCCTTAATAATTGAAGCTGGATATCAAATTGATAAAGAAGCATTTGAGTTCCTAAAAGAGATCTCTGAGAGAATTGATTTAAATTCTCTAGTTAAAAGGGTTATTGGAGAGATAAATACTCTTCCTGAAAAACCCATATTTATAACACGTGAAATACTGGAGAAAGAGATAAACAAGGAAGATTTAGGCACTACTGCACGTGAACTAACTGGAAAAGCTACTCTACAATTTTATGCCAAAAATATTGAAGCCGACCTCAAAGTAATAAGCGACCCCACTAATAAAATAAGCGCAACGGGATCGCTTGAGGATTGTATAGAATATTTTAGAAGCAGATTTAGAAAAATAAGCAGAATATTGAGAAAAAGGGCAGATGTTAAGGATGCTGGTAGCATAGCAGATGCATTAAAAGCTCCAGAAAATTCTAGAGTAAAAATTATTTGTATGGTGACCGAGAAACGGGAAACTAAGCGTGGAATATTTTTTAGGATTGAGGATTTAGAGAATCAAGCTATAGTTTTTGTGCCTTCAGAAAAGCGGGATACATATTCAAAGGCTCAAATGATACTTTTAGATCAAGTTATATGTGTAAGCGCACTACGAGGAAAGAATAGTCTACTTATAGCGGATGACCTAATTTTACCTGATGTCCCATTAAAAAAGCCTAATAAATCTTCAGTACCCGTCTATGCTGTTTTATTATCAGACTTACATGTTGGAAGTAAAATGTTTATGGAGAAAGAGTTTAGATATTTCATAAGATGGTTGAAGGGGAAGGTTGGCGGAAGCAATTTTAAAGATTTAGCAGCTCGCGTTAAATATTTGGTGATAGCTGGAGATATCGTTGATGGTGTAGGAATTTATCCTCAACAACTTGAAGAGCTTAAGATAAAGGATCTTTATAAACAGTACGAGGAAGCTGCAAGAATACTTGAAGATGTACCTGATTATATTGAAATAATTATTATACCTGGAAATCATGATGCAACTAGAAGGGCGCTTCCTCAACCAGCTATTTTACGGGAGTATGCTGAACCCTTATATGAGCTTGGTAGGATACATTTTCTAGGTGATCCCTCACTTATAAGTTTACATGGTGTGAAGATTCTTCTTTCTCATGGACGAAGCTTAGATGACATAATATCATCTGTTCCAAATTTAAGTTTTCAAGCTCCAGATGAAGCCATGAAAATCCTATTACAATGTAGACATTTAGCCCCGATCTATGGTATGCGAACTCTTATAGCTTCTGAAAGAGTTGATCATTTGGTTATAGATGAAGTGCCTGATATATTTCATGCAGGGCACGTGCATATGATGAAGTATAGCACTTACCGTGGAATACTTGTAGTTAATTCAGGTGCGTGGCAGGAGCAGACTGAATATCAGAAAGAAATGGGCCACGTACCTAATCCCGGAATAGTGCCAGTGGTAAATTTACAAACTTTACGGGTTTTTCCATTAGATTTTACTTCAGTAGCCTAGAAAAAGTTATTTTCTTGAATAAGAAGCTAAGTATTTAGGCTTATAATTCATTATTTCTCTGAACCTTTCATCTTCAGAAAGAACTTCGGCGATAACTTTCCGTGAAACCCCTAGAGTTATCTTTTTAGTTCGCCCATAACGTCCGAGACTCATTATACGTGAATTTAGGAGACCCATAACGTCTAATTCATTTATTAACCCGCTAACTCTTCTTTGGGTTAATGGATTTATGCCAAGCTGCTCACAGAATTCTGAATACAGATTGTATATTTCTCCGGTTATTGAACGATTTATATTAAATTTGTTTAAAAAGTATACACTTAAGAGAACAATTTTTGAGTGAGTTGGCAAGCTTTTTATGCTCTCGTAAACTTGGTCATGCTCAATTCTTTCTTGTGCTTCACGTACATGCATTTCTGTAATTTTATTTTCTCCTCTTCGTTCCGCTATTTCACCAGCAACTCTAAGAAGATCTAGGGCTCTTCGGGCATCGCCATGCTCGGCGGCTGCAAGAGCAGCGCATAATTTAACAGCGCCTTCAGTTAAAACTCCATCATAAAATGCTATTTTAGCTCTCTCTATAAGTATGTCTCGAAGTTCATCAGCGTTATATGGTTTAAAAACGATTTCCTCTTCGCTTAATGTACTTAAGACTCTTGGGTCAAGAAACTCTTTAAATTTTAGGTCATTTGATATCCCTATAATTGAAACTTTACTTTTATTGAGGCTTTCATTTATCCGAGTAAGTTCATAAAGTAGGATATCTCCACGAGTTTTTACAAGGGCGTCAATTTCATCCAACGCTACGATGAACATTAATTTTTTCAATTCTAGATTTCTTTTAAATCTATCAAAGATTTCAGCAACAGCTAGGCCAGTAAAGGGAACCTTAACGTCAATGCTTGAGCATAAAGCAGCTAATACCCTATATTCTGTTCCAGTTAGTCTACAATTTACAAAACAAACTTTAACTGGAGAACCTATTTCTTTAGCTTTCTGGGCAAGTTTATTTAGGACAAATTTAACAACAGCTGTTTTTCCAGTTCCAGTTTTTCCGTAAATTAAAACGTTTGAGCAGGGTGAACCTCTCAATGTTGGAGCTGTTATTTCACCTAAGCGAATAATTTGTTCCTTTCTATGTGGAAGATTTTCAGGAACATAATCGTGTCTGAGAACCTCCCTATTTTTAAATATTTTTGAACCTTTAAGGAAATGTGCAAATACTTCGTCTAGGATGTTTTCCTGATCCATTTTTATTAATCACTGAAATTATTATTGATAGTTTTTATTCTTTGAAAATATCTTTAATTAAGAACTCTCATACAAAAAAATAGATAAAGAATAATAAAGTGTTAAAGAAAAAGGTCTCCCACCCCTTTATTTCTACTGGAACAGCCCTTTTAAGAGAGTTTTTAT
>Ga0180301_10000679_pt1 | contig 26437 bp, 27 predicted proteins | sample GuaBasSediGuay16_FD_121797 | JGI IMG/M metagenome (GOLD analysis project Ga0180301, IMG submission 121797) | Subseafloor sediment microbial communities from Guaymas Basin, Gulf of California, Mexico - Guay16, Core 4569-2, 12-15 cm | ecosystem: Environmental > Aquatic > Marine > Hydrothermal... | reverse complement strand
TCACATACCTCACCAGTCATGTAGCATTTCTTCGATAAGCCTCTAGATTGCCTACTACAAATATATCTAATGCTCACACTGAGTGTGATATAAGCCTCTCTAGGACGTAGTACAACATAATGATCAGCTTCATGACTACAAGCCCTTAAAGGCAATTCTCAAGCTCTAACTTTAGTATTTTGTCAAATAGGTCAAGTCATGTTAACGCTTTTATACATTTACATCCATCAGACCCACTAGAGGTGATGTTATGAGCAAGGTATACATGACTGACTTGTTAGTTGAGAAAGTCTCTCTCGAGGACAGCCCAGTTGCTAAGATAGGGAAATTACTTGAGCTGGCTGGCATACAGGATGTTGTCGAGAAGGGAGACTATGTAGCCATAAAGGTTCACCTAGGGTCTGAAGGAGGCTATAGGATCGTAAGGCCTATCTTCATAAGGAAAGTTGTTGAGAAGGTCAAAGAGTTAGGTGGTAAGCCCTTCGTCACAGACACATGTCGCCCCCCTTCTCTCGACTATCTAGAAATAGCTAACATGCAAGGCATCAACTACCTCTCCATGGGAGCACCTGTGATAATAGCTGATGGAATAAAGGGGGAGGATTATCGAATAGTAAAGGTGGATGGCCTGATACTGAAGGAGGTAGAGGTAGCATCAGCCATAGCTGATGCCGATGCTATGATTGTGGTGACCCACGCTAAAGGGCACAGACAAACTGGATTTGGAGGGGCTATCAAGAACGTGGCCATGGGATGTGTTGCAAAGAAGGCGAAGGGGAAAATTCATGGCGTCATGGGGGAGCCTCCTATGTGGCTATCTGAGCGCTGTGAGAGATGTGGCATATGCATCAAGGCTTGTGACCATCAAGCTATAAGCTTCAAAGACAACATTTTGGTTATAGATAAGGAGAAGTGTGTGAAATGCTATAGATGCGTATGGTCATGTCCTACAAAGGCCTTGACATGGTCTCTTTCTGACGTGGAGAAGCTATACATGGCTATGGCTGATGCAACCCTTGCAGTCATGAAGACCTTCAAGCCTAACAAGGTGCTTTTCCTCAACTTTGTAATGGACGTGATGTTCATTTGCGACTGCGCTCCTATAGCTACAATCCCCATAGTTCCAGATCAAGGAATTCTAGCTTCAAACGATATTGCAGCCATAGACAAGGCATCCCTTGACTTGATAAACAAGGCGCCTGGCATACCAGGCCAAGTCGGCTTGAACAAGAGGATTGAAGTGCTCAAGGAAGGTGATAACAAGTTCCTTAAGATACATAACGTCGACCCCTATAGGCAGGTATACTACGTTGAGAAGCTTGGACTAGGCAGTAGCAGATACGAATTGATAATGATATAAAAAGCGTCATGGAAGGAGAGCTCTTCTTCCCTTTAGGGCTTTGCGCCATAATTCCTTAACATCCCCCTCCTTTACCTCTCTTGGGTTATTCTCCAGGTTTCTTCTGTACGCAAGGGTTTCTTCAACCATGAGGTTGAGCTCCTCCTCTCTTACACCCACTTCCTTTATATTACCCGGAATATTCACCTGGTCTTGAAGATTACAGAGCTTAAGGATGATCGCTCTCTTGACCTCCTGCACCTCTCTTGCAGCTATACCTAGCTCACCAGCCAGTCTGACCATTTTCTCCTCGATGTACTCTGCGTTATAGTCTATGGCGAAGGGAAGCAATAGAGCATTAGCGAGCCCATGATGGACATCATGATACGTGGTGAGGAAGTAGCCCATTGCATGAACTATAGTGGTGCCTGCTGAGTTTATAGCCATGCCTGCTAACATGCTTGCATAGTGAAGCCTCACGAGTGCGTCAAAGTTTCCCTTATAGGCACTAGCTAAATTTTCAAATATCAACCTTATGGCTTCAAGAGCGAGGAGGTCTGAGAGAGGAGTGCTTCTTCTTGACCATAGAGCCTCGATAGCATGAGATAAAGCGTCCATTGCTGTCCAGGCTACTAACCTTTGAGGCAAATGTTTAAGCACTGTGGGGTCTATTATGGCTACTCTCGGTATCAAGGGCTCTCCTACCATGACTGTTTTCCTTTTTCTTCTTGTGTCTGTTAGGACAGCATATTTGGTTACTTCACTTCCTGTACCACATGTTGTAGGCATCGCTATGATAGGCAGTACTTCCTCCTCTATAACCTTAGGATAAACATGTTCCTCTGCTTTTCCACCTAGAACAGTAAGGGCTGAGATTGCTTTTCCAGCATCCATAGCGCTACCTCCTCCAAATGCTATTACAAGCTCAATCCTCTCCTTCCTGGCCACCTCAACTCCTAGGTTCACAGTTTCATACGATGGGTTTGGCTCAACTCTATCGAAGACCACTGTCTTTACACCAACTTCATCAAGAAGCCTTACGAATCGGTCTATGTAGCCATACCTCCTAGCAAAATGCCTGCCTGTGACTAACATAGCCTTATCGCCATACTTCTTGGCTACTTCACCTACTTTGTCTAATGAGCCTGTGCCAAACACTATCCTTGTGGGGAGATAATGCACAAACTCCCTCATGTGTCTAACTATCTTAACCCTCTTTAATATAGATTCCACGTTATGGAGATGATCTTCAGCCTTAGAGGCGATTGTGAGGTCGACCTCTCTCATCATTCATCATTAAACAACTACGAAAACCGCTAGTAAATGTTTATATATTACTATCACTTCATTTCTACTAGCATGATAAAGGCTTATGCTAAAGTTACGAGAAATTTCCAAGTGACCATCCCCTTAGAGATAAGGGAAAAGCTCGGCGTGAAAGAAGGAGATATGATAGTGTTCATATTTAATGAAGAAAGCGGGAAAGTCTATATGACTAAAGTTGTGGAGAGGAGGCTAAGACTTAGAGCTAACAGGAAGCTGACACCTGAGGAGATAGAACGTATCATAGAAAGAGGACTGGGAGAGTGTATGAAGTGAGCAAGGCAGTAATTGATACCAACGTGCTAGTCTACGATATATTCGAGGACTCCATACACCATAGGGAGGCTAGCAGACTACTTGATGACTTACGTAGATGGATAATACCAAGCATAGTGATTCATGAGCTGATATGGTTTCTTAGAGGCATGAATATAGACACAAGAGTAGCTATTGACGTGGTGCTTCAATATCTCAGAAGTTACAAGACGGAGATAATTCCCATTAGTACCAGAGACGTAGTCGATGCAGTAAGCACTATTAAACAGGAAGGTCTCTCGCTGAGCAGATATAATGATAAGCTAATCCTAACTATAGCCCTTAGATTAAAATCACCCCTGGCAAGCTTCAACAACAGGCTGAGGAGAGAAGCACTGAACAAAGGTATCATGGTGCTACCAAAATCAATATAATGGCAGATCAAATTCTCATAATGTTCATCTATTCTGTTACTCTCAAATACTCGACTATTGGTCATTATCCCCGAAGCAGATTGCATCAACTATTGAATGATTAGCCACTTGAGTGGAGCGTAGACGAGGAATAAGTCAGCCACACTAGGGCTCATCACCTCTCAGTTTTGCTACCCCTCATCACCATAAAGTTGTCTCGTCTCACGCATCTATTAAGGCTTATGCTGGGTATGCTCATCGGATCATGCTTAAGTTCGAGCAAGAGTTATTCTACTCAGAGAGTTGATGATAAGGTTTCTCTTTACTGAATACATGATGAGAGGTCCTAATTCGCTGATCGCTGAATTCTGTGACCTCCACATCATCTGATGAGTTTCAACTGTAACATATTTTAATTATCGTTGAAGTTTGTAAAAGAATTTCTTGGCTCTCTACATCAGCTCCTCATGACCAATTCCATGGTATGTATGAAAAGTACAAGATTCCTGTCGTGATCTTTTATGTAGCAAATAGAGTGCTTGAAGAGGAGGTGGCCTTTTTCATTACTACTGACACGCATAATAGCCGAAATGCTTTTATACGTATTAGTAATAGAGTCGGGGGCAGGGATAGGAATATGCCTATATCGAGGAAGACTTTAGCGTTAGTAGCAGTAGTAATAGTAGTGCTCATAGTGGCTGGTGTAGGAGCGCTCCTCCTCATGCCAAAGCCCAAGGAGGCTGAAATAGTCATAGGCACCACTGATGTAGTTAAACACCTAGACCCAGCTATGGCGTACGACTTCATGAGCTGTAACGTAATATATAATGTCTTTGACACCTTAGTCAGAATAAAGCGAGGCACCACTGAGATAGAACCTGGTTTAGCAGAGTCCTGGGAGATAAGCGAGGATGGCAAGGTTATAACATTTCACCTAAGAAGAGGTGTGAAGTTCCATGATGGGACTGAGCTGGATGCAGAGGTGGTCAAGTTCAGCATTGAGAGGGTCATTAGACTAGGTGGTGATCCTTCATGGATAGTTAGTGAGTTCGTTGAGAAGGTTGAGGTAGTGGACAAGTACACTGTCAGGTTCTATCTCAAGCAGGCATTTGCTCCCTTCCTCTCTGTAGTAGCTTTCACTGCTTATGCTCCTGTAAGCCCCAAGGCTGTTGAAGAGCTAGGTGATGAAGGCTTTGATAAAAGCCCTGTAGGGACTGGTCCATTTAAGGTAGTCGAGTGGAGAGAGGGCGAGTATGTCATTCTTGAAAGATTTGATGACTATTGGGACAAGTCTAGACTACCAAAGGTGAAGAGGGTCATCATAAGATTCTTCAAGGATGCTACTTCCCTCAGAATGGCTATTGAAGGAGGAGAAATAGATATAGCCTTCAGGCATCTCAATGTTGAGGATATTGAAGAGCTTAAGAAGAAAGCTGGCATAGTAGTGCTTGAAGGCCCATCACTCATGATCAGGTACCTTGTATTTAATGTGGGCAACTTCACTGAGATGAAGGATGCTAGAGTGAGAAAGGCCATAGCCTATGCTATAGATCGAGACCGCATAGTAAATGAAGTCTTCAAGGGAGCTGCCGTGAAGATATACAGCTTAGTTAATCCAGGGCTTTGGGCCTATAAGCCAGTCTTTAAGAAATACGACCTTCCAAGGGAAGAAGCTCTTGCCAAGGCAAGAGAACTCCTCAGAGCAGCAGGATATAGTGAAGATAATAAGCTCAAGCTTACTCTATGGTATACCACTGATCACTATGGTCCAAAGGAAGCTGATGTAGCTCAAGTGATAAAAGAAGCTCTAGAAGAAACAGGCCTCATAGAAGTTGAGCTAAGAGGTCTTCCATGGTCGGACTTCCTAGATAGATTAGACCAGAACGTCATGATGTGCTTCCTGCTGGGATGGTATCCAGACTACATAGACCCTGATAACTATCTATATCCATTCCTATATAGCTCAAGCAGTGGACCTGTCTTCAGCTGTTGGTACAGTAGCCCTGAGGTTGATGAGCTACTGGTGAGGGCACGAAAGACACCTGATATAGCAGAAAGATCCAGCATATATGCCAAGATACAGGAAGTGCTTGGAGAGGATGTGCCCTTCGTGCCCTTATGGAGTGAGAAGCAATATATAATCTTCAGAGACTACGTGAAGGGAGTCACACTAGAGCCAACCATGATCCTGTGGTTCGATACACTTGAAAAGCCTGCTGGAGAATAGTGTAAGGGTGTAGGCCCATGGCAGGGCTAAGGGAGTACATAATAGTCCGTCTTATTTTAACTCCCGCCATGGTACTCATCCTGCTAACCGTAGTATTCCTCATACTCAGAGTTCTTCCTGGCGACCCTGTTAGAGCCTCTGTAGGCCCTAAGGTACCTGAGGAATACGTTCAGAAGATAAGGCATGAACTTGGCCTTGACAAACCCCTTTACCAACAATATATCGATTATATCGTAGGCCTTCTCCATGGAGATTTCGGCAAGAGCTTGATAACTAGAAGAAGCTTCAAAGAGGAGCTCCTAAGTCGTTTCGCAGCATCTCTTGAACTAGCCCTATGTTCTATGCTTGTAGCTATACCGCTAGGCCTCTCTCTAGGCTATCTAGGAGCTACTAGAAGAGGCTCCTCGCTAGACCACATATCTAGGCTACTTGGTGTGGCCTCTTACTCAATACCAGTCTTCTGGCTTGGCGTGATCCTTCAGCTTATCTTCGGCATATGGCTTGGCATATTTCCTGTTACTGGAGGAGCTCCTCCTTCAATAAAATTCAGAGTTCCTAGGATAACTGGCATGGTCATGCTCGATAGCCTACTCTCTGGAGATATAGAGGCCTTTCTCATAACCGTTAAGCACATGGTGCTCCCATCCTTAACTCTTGGCTTCGTCATATCAGGAGTTATAAACAAGGTGACTAGAAATGCCATGCTTGAAGTGCTCTCTGAAGATTATGTAATAGCAGCTAAAGCAAGAGGTATTCCTGACTTTAGGATCAAGATCAAATATGGTCTTAGAAACGCTCTAATACCCATACTGACCATAGCTGGTCTTCAGTTTGCTCTCTTGATGGGAGGTGCTGTTCTGACGGAGTCCACTTTCAGTTATAGCGGACTTGGAACCTATATGAGGGATGCAGTCCTGTCTCGTGACTATACTGTAGTTCAGGCAGCTGTAACACTCTATGCGATTATAGTTGCTTTCGTTAACCTAGTGGTTGACATAATATATGCTCTGCTTGATCCAAGAATAAGATACTAGCAGAGGTGCTTGCTCATGTTGATGACTGATGTACTGCGACATGTGTGGCCTAAGAGAAGGGGAATAGAGCACTACATGCTATTGATGGGCATAGTGATAGTGATATGCCTCACCATAATGGCACTACTAGCTCCCATAATAGCCCCCTACGATCCCATAAAGACCTATGTGGGCAAGCCATATACGCCTCCATGCACAGAACACCTCTTTGGAACTGATAGGATGGGAAGAGATGTCTTCAGCAGGATATTGTGGGGTGCTCGCTCAGCCTTAGCTGTAGCCTCCTTAGCCGTTGTAATAGCTGCAGCTATAGGCATCCCCCTCGGCCTCCTATCCGGCTACATAGGAGGCCCTATAGATAGAATACTTAGCCTCATAATGGATTCCATCTATGCCTTTCCCAGCCTCATAATGGCTCTAGCTGTAGCTGCTGCTCTTAATCCAGGTGGCGCTACTTCCATAACTTCAGCAATGATCAATACCTCTCTTGCAATATCTGTGGTGTACATTCCTAGCTACTTTAGAGTCGTCAGAGCAACTGTCCTTAGTGTGCGAGAAAACCTATACGTGAAAGCTGCACAGGCACTTGGAGCCGATGTGCTAACCATTCTTACCAAGTATGTAGCACCCAACTCTTTAGCGCCTGCTATACCAATAATAAGCATGAACTTCGCGGACGCCATATTGACTGCCTCTGGTCTAAGCTTCCTTGGCGTAGGTCTGCCTCCTTACTTTCCAGACTGGGGAGTGGACCTAGCCACAGGATGGAGAGACCTACCTAATGGTGCTTGGTGGATGAGCTTCTTCCCTGGGCTCATGATATTCCTAGCTACGCTAGCCTTCATGATGATAGGAGATGCCCTTAATGAGCTATTGAATCCAAGGAGGGGTATGAAGTGAGTCTGCTACGTGTTAACAATCTAAGGGTTGTGTTTGAAACCCCTTATGGTCAAGTGAAGGCAGTTGATGGCGTGAGCTTTGAAATAGAGAGAGGAGAAGTAGTAGGCTTGGTGGGTGAATCAGGCAGTGGCAAGAGCACGCTGGGCCTTTCGATAATGAAACTGCTTCCTCCTAATGCTAGAATACTGTCTGGACAAGTGATATATAATGGAGTGGACCTTCTGAGGCTCAAGGAAGATGAGCTTAGGAAGATCAGGGGGAAGGAGATCTCAATGATATTTCAAGACCCCATGACAACTCTCAACCCTACCATGAGGGTCGGGGAACACATAGCTGAGGCCCTTATGTATCATTATAACATGGATAAAGAGGAGGCGTGGAGAATAGCAAAGGAAGTGCTCGAATCAGTTGGCATACCTGCTGAGAGAGCCATGGATTATCCGCATCAAATGAGCGGTGGCATGAGGCAACGAGTCATGATAGCTACTGCCATAGCCTTAAAGCCAAAACTGATAATAGCTGATGAGCCCACATCAGCTCTTGATGTCATTGTCCAAGACCATATACTTGAACTCCTCAAGGACCTAAGGGACCGAAATAAGGCATCCATAATATTGATAACACATGATTTAAGCGTGACAGCTGACATAGCTGATAGAGTTCTCATCATGTATGCTGGACGAATATTAGAGGTGGGCACTGTTGAACATATATACTATCATCCCCATCATCCATATACTCAAGGCCTCTTGAAGAGCATTCCTAAGCTCGGAAGCAAAAGTGAACTATATATAATTCCAGGCAGTCCTCCTGACATGACTAATCCTCCATCAGGCTGTAGATTTCATCCAAGATGTCCCTATGCTAGAGGTATATGCATGAAGGAAGCACCCCCCTTGGTCAAGGTTGAAAAGGGCCACTTAGTAGCTTGCTGGCTATACATTGAGAGGTGATGTCATGAGGCCACTGGTTGAAGTTGAGGATCTAAAGAAATATTTTCCTGTTGAGAGAAGCTTTATTGAGAGAATATTATCTAGGAAGAGAAGATATGTGAAGGCCGTGGATGGTATAACTTTTGCTATAAGGAGAGGTGAAGTCTTTGCTCTTGCTGGTGAAAGCGGATGTGGAAAGACTACTACAGCTTACTTGATCGTAAGGCTTCTTGAACCAACTTCTGGTAGGATAGTGTTTAATGGGAGAGACATAACTCATGAACCTGAGAGAAGCCTTAGGCGATGGTATCGTCGACGTGTTCAAATAATATTCCAAGACCCATATGCAAGCCTTAATCCAAGGATGAAAGTTGGCGAGGCAATAGCTCATCCACTTGAAATACATGGCATAGCTGAAGGCAAAGAGAAGAAAGAAATGGTTCTAGACATGCTCAGAAAAGTTGGCTTAACACCTCCTGAGCTGTTCTATAACAAATATCCTCATGAGCTAAGTGGTGGTCAGAGACAGCGAGTAGCTATAGCCAGAGCACTAATATTAAGGCCTGAGCTTGTTGTAGCTGATGAGCCTACATCAGCTCTCGACGTATCAATAAGGTCTCAGATACTTAAACTTCTCTTGGAGCTCAAAAAGGAGCTTAACCTCACGTACTTGTATATAACTCATGACCTAGCCACAGCTTATTATATAGCCGATAGGATAGCAGTCATGTACCTTGGCAAGATAGTCGAGCTTGGGTCAGTTGAGGATGTCCTCGAGAATCCTCTTCACCCATACACCAAAGCACTGCTTTCAGCCATCCCTATTCCAGACCCTAGAATGAGCAGGACGAGGAGACGAGTAAAGATACCTGGAGAGCCTCCAAATCCCATAAACCCTCCTACAGGCTGTAGATTTCATCCAAGATGTCCTTGGGCTACTAAGCTATGTGCAGTGGAGGAGCCTGAGCTTAGAGAAGTGAGTCCTGGCCACTATGTGGCTTGCCATATGCTGAAGTGAGGCCATTAAAACAAGATTTTAGCCATGATATCAAATGACCAAACTAAGGATGCCTGCTACTATGAAAACAGCCCCAACTATCTTGTTTATTCCTCTAGGGATCAATCTCTTGGCAAGCTTAATGAAGACGAGTATCATGATGGAGTTAAGTAGGGCGTAGCCTATTACAGCACCTATGATGACGGCTATTAAGTCCTCGCTCCTGACTGCGAGAGCCAGCACAGCTAGCTGTGTCTTGTCGCCCATCTCAGATGTGAGTATAAGGAGGAAAAGGGCTGCAAGTCCTCCTCTAGCCTTCATAATGATCTCTTCCTCTTCCTTAGCCAAGTAAAGTAGGCCTACTGCTACGAAGAGAGCTGCCGATAGGTATCTCATCCAAAAACCTATAGTCACTTTCAATAATACAGCTAGCATCAGGGTTGTGATGTTAGCGATGATGAAGGATAGAACCGAGATCAGCAGGACCAAGGCATATCTCCTCATCATGATGGCCGAGGATACTGTAGCCATCATAGTCTTATCAGCGACTTCGGCCATCATGACGGCAAGAGCGCTGCTGAGCAGTTGCACATACATACGTTATTTGGAGTAGCAATGATCGCCTTATAAGTCTATTATGAGTCAAGCTAATATATCCTCAATGATATCATATATCCGGGCGATGACAGGACTCCTGCGCCCCATCCGATGAGTGAGGAGAGCCCGGCATTGAGGAGCCCATCACTAGGGTAGCTTCTCATTCTCTGCTCAGTGTCTATTTCAGACCGTTTATGACTTTCATAAAGCTTAAGGCTTTCAGAAGCCTCAACAATACCACGAGGGATACCTGATGAGTCAAGAAAAGGAGGCTAGAGCAAGAAGCAAAATCCACATGATAGGACATAGTCACATAGATGCAGCCTGGCTCTGGCCTGTTGAAGAGACCATTGAAGTGTGCAAGAATACCTTTAGCTCAGTCCTTAGCCTTATGGAGAAGCATCCTTCGTTCACCTTTGCTCAGAGCAGCGCTCAGTACTATAAATGGATGGAAGAGCACTACCCTGAGGTATTCAAGAAGATCAAGGAGCGCGTAGGGAAAGGACAATGGGAGCCTGTAGGTGGCTCATGGGTTGAGTTTGACTGTAACATGCCATCTGGAGAGTCCATGGTTAGACAGTTCCTCTACGGCCAGAGGTACTTCAAGAGCCGTTTCGGATCCTATGCGGAGGTGGCCTGGTTCCCTGACTGCTTCGGCTTTTCCTGGACTCTCCCGCAAATAATGAGAAAAGCAGGGATAAAGTACTTTGTAACACACAAGCTCAACTGGAACGATACAGTTAAGTTCCCCTACAACGTCTTCTGGTGGCAGGCTCCTGATGGAAGCAAGGTGTTAGCCTATCAAACTCCAGGAACCTACAGCGAAGTGAACATCTCCAAGGGCAGGCTAATGGCTATGCTGGATAAGTTAAAGAGGAGAAATCCTCATGTGGATAGGATGTTGGTGCTCTTTGGCTATGGTGACCATGGAGGAGGACCTACTGAGGAAATGGTTGAATCAGTTGAGAAATTGATGAAGGAGATGCCAGAAGTATGCTTCAGTAAGTCTGTAGACTTCTTCAAAGAGCTTGAGAAGGAGATAAAGGACAAGCCCATACCCACCATAAATGATGAACTATACCTACAATTTCATAGAGGGACATACACAACAGAGGCCAAGGTGAAATCTTACATAAGGCGTACTGAGATTATGCTTGAGATAGCTGAGAAGTTATCCTCCATAGCCTTCATGTTTGGCGACAAGTATCCAAAGGAGGACTTTGATAGATGTTGGCTCACTCTCCTCTTCAATCAATTCCATGACATAATATGTGGTTCGTGTATAAAGGAAGTGTATGAAAGGACTGAGAGGGAGTTTGAGGAAGTCTCCTCTACATTAAAGAGCATAGTGAACAAAGCTCTCTCGCTGATGGCCAGTCAGGTTGATACCAGAGGCGAGGGAGAGTCCATTATACTCTTCAATGCCCTCTCATGGGACCGAGGTGGCATAGTAGAGCTAGAGGTTGACAAGGAATATGATGTTAAAGATGAAAGAGGCAATATAGTACCTTCTCAGATGATTGAAGAGGGCGGAAGGAGAAAGTTATTATTCCTCGTGGACAAAGTACCCTCCATAGGCTATAGAGTGCTGAGACTCACGCCTAGAACCTCCAAGCTATCTCCAGGAGTTGAGGTCAAAGAGGACGAAAATACCATTGTTCTTGAAAATGAGTTTCTAAGGATCAACATAGATAAGAGAACAGGCCTAGTGAGAAGCATATTCGACAAGATAAATGGAAAGGAAGTTCTAAAAGGTCAGGGCCTACGAATAGAGGTATTCAAGGATGAACCTAGGGAAGGTAGGATAACCCTTGATGTTGAAAGACCCTTCGATGCTGTTACAATGGATGCCTGGGAGATATACATATTCCAGAGAATCGAGGGAGTAGAGGTCGAACCCCTTACCAAGCCAGATGAAGTCAAGGTTGTGGAAAGAGGTCCTCTCAGAGCTGTGGTTGATGTGAAGTATACCTACAAACAGGAGGGAAGGCCTGATACAAAGATCACACATAGGCTTATTCTCTATAGGGCACTACCATATCTCATTGGAGAGGTTGAGATGGATTGTCATACTGTACATAGACTCTTCAAGCTATCCATGGACCTAAACATGTATAGTGAGTACGTAGCCTACGAGATACCTTATGGTGCCATCCTAAGGAGGAATCCAGGCTCACCTTATGCTTCACTGTACGAGAGAGCCAAGTGGGAAGTTCCTGCGCATAAGTGGCTTGACTACTATGATAGTGAAGAACACTATGGAGTAGCTCTCATCAACGACTCGAAGTATGGCTTTGACGTGATGACACACACTGTTAGGATGACTTTGCTGAGAACACCAAGATATCCTCCAAGATGGGGAGAGCCATGGATACCTGGCGCTGGAGAGCCCATGGAGCAGGGCATGCACAAGACAAGATATGCAATATATCCTCATAAAGGAGATTGGAAGGAGGCCAAGGTCTACAAGATAGCCTATGAGTTCAACTACCCCATCCTAGTGCGTGTGGAGAGTGCTCATGAGGGCAAGCTCCCATCATCCATGTCCTTCATCAACATAGAGCCTGACCACGTAATATTGTCTGCGGTCAAGAGAGCTGAGGATAGCGAGGACATCATAATCAGAGTATATGAAGTGGAAGGGAAGGATGCGGATGTCAAGATAAGCCTTCCCAAGGAGGTCACTGGTGCTATCGAAGTTGATCTCTTAGAGAGACCCATAGAAACCTCAGAAGCCAAGGTAGAAGTCAAGGGAAGGGAAGTTGTCTTCCGTGTAGGGCACAATGAAATAAAGACCTTGAAGCTCAGCTTATCCTAAGGGATACGCAATGTCTTTACACAACATTTCCTCTTCTTTTGTGACCTCCGGTTGCAACCTTGTGGTTCAAGGTTTTGAGAAGGGAGCATGTGAGCTAGAAGTGAATGGCAAGCTATATCCTGCATGTAAGGTAGTGCTTAGACGAAAGGAGAATGTCTGGTACAGGCTCATCTTCGACATAGAGCTCAGTAGGCCTGAGGACTATCTCTCAATATACATGAGTGGCTGTAACCACAAGTGCTTGAAGTGTCACTCATGGTATTTCACTCAACATCCAAGAGGCACCTGGATGAGCACGGATGAGATAGCTGATGAAGTTGCTCTCTACGAGCAAACCATGGTCAATGTATGGGAGCCAAGGTATAGAGCCACTATGTGGCATGCTAGAGTTAGTCTTCTTACGAATGTGGCAGTAATGTAATCACCTCAATAGAGTTTCAGGGCTTGGGGGCAGTCTTTAGGGGATTTCCTTTTAGGTTCATTCCTAATGACTGGTCTTACAATTTTGATGAACTTATCTACCTCTTCTTGTATAGCGATTTTTAGTACATAACGAGGCCTTCTATTAGGACGCTTATCCCTCTCAACATATACTCTTACTTCCCTCACTCCTATCCTTCTTAATGCCTCACAGATCAGCTCTATGTAATCCTTGCGCGTGTTGACTATTCTTAAATCGTAGTCTGCAGGACGATAATCATCCAAGTTTCCCTCGCTTTCGTAAAATCCCCTTATGAACTCTGACTCGAAACCATAGATCCATGGTAATGCCTGTTTTGGATTCTCTTTTATATCATTCATAAATAGCACGAACTTTTTGCAGGACACTGCAGTACAATACCATGTACCGTGCTGGGGGTGCTTATACGTCCATTTATATGGATGTAATCCTATGGCCTTTAATGCCTTATAGACTTCATCCCTGAAGTCTTCAGAGCGAACTTTCAGCCTGAATTCATAGAATGTCATATTTTTGTAATTTGTAGGTCTTGTACAGGCATCACCCAATGCAACTCCAATAAGGTATGCTAGTTCCGGGCATCTTTTCGGAATCCATGGTATTGGTACTCTCATCCATTTTGTATCTTTGAGCTCATTTCTTATCCAACGGCGAATCGTTGTAAGCGGCAAGTCAATGTTGTGATACTTTTTCAAGTGCTTCTTTATTTTCCTGACGCCATATCCCATCTCTCTCAGTGTCTGTATCACAGGTAGTAGTTCTTCCTTTAGCTTTTCTAATTCGTCTCTCCGCAACAATCTAAGATCCAAGGGAGCACTTTCTACTTTAGTATCCTTGGTTAACCTCCATATTGTCTTGCTATTAATTTCCACTCCATGGGTACTCTTCATGTACTTTGCAATACGGCGTGTACTCCATCCCTTTCTTCTCAGCTCTTTGATCTTTGGTAATAACTGCTTCATTACTACCTGTCTTTCAGTTTTTGATAGATTCCCGTATTTCACAACTTTTCTTTTTCTTTCAATTCTCACTCACCGTTTGTCCCTCCTCATGATTAGCTTCATGGCATTAGGCTCCGCCACTCCCAGAGTAGCTTAGAGCTATCCTGGTTCATCAAATGATATCTCGTAGTTGCAATTTATAAGCTCTCAGGGGGCTTGAAGTAGCCTCTAGCCATGAACAAGCTCGCGCATTTACATGGAAAAGAAGTGATGTTGACGAGAATATTCCATCCATGATACTAGCCTTCTTTCCCATCTACAAGCTCAAGGATGCTAAGGCCCCCACGCTGAGAGAGATGATAGAGGCCTATTATGCTGTAAAGGAGATTGGACTAGAGAACGTCAAGCTAGGTAACTGTCACGTCTTTGCTCAAACAAATGAAGACTGGGAGCTTCTCATAGGAGCTGTAGGCGTTGAAGCCATAGGCTAAATCAATGTTAGCATTCTAGGAATTGACGGATCATCCGTCGCTACGCCAAATACCCCTAGCTGTGCCATTCTTCTATAAGTAGGAAGGTCATTTACAGTCCAAGCTATGACCTTCACATCATATTTACTAGCCTTGGCAACGACTTCCTCATCTACGTACTCATAGTGAAGCGCTATCACGTCCGCCCTAGCCTTTCTGGCTACATCTCCTGGCTCAATGGGCTCTCCAACGAGTATCACAGCTCCCTTCAACCGAGACTCAAGCTCAAGAGCTCTCTTCACCACCGTATGATAGAATGAGGAGACGTAGACATCATAGTCATATGAGAAAACATCATGTCTCCTCAAGGAATCGATCACCTTTTCAACTATGTCCTTCTCCTTCACTTCCACTATCAGACCTGCTTTACCCACTAGGAACTCAAGTGCTTCATCAAGCGTTAGCACCCTTTCCTTCCCCTTCACCTTTAACGTCCTTATGAAATTCCAAGTACACTCTCTAACCTTCCTTTTCACGCCCGTAAGCCTTCTTAGATCACTATCATGAAACACTATGAGCACTCCATCCTTCGTCATTCTCACATCTAGCTCTATGTAGTCTACCTTCATATCAAGAGCCTTCCTAAAGCTGCTTAGAGTGTTCTCTGGTGCGTGAGCTGGAGCTCCTCTATGTCCTATGATCCTCACCTTCCTCACGCTCAAGCTTATCCCTCAGAAAATAATCCCTACACCGAATGCTTAATATTCCCCTCCTTGTCCTATAACCATTAAAGCTTATATCACAAATCACTATTGACTAGTACTTGATGGTGCACGTAGAAAGACTCGGTATAATCATAAAGCCTGATCCTAGTTCACTTTATGAGAAAGTACAGACATTCAATCCAGGCGTATACTACGATGAGAAGTCCTCTTGCGTGCACATATTCCCAAGAGCTCAGAGTAGCTATATCCCCTATGTAGCGAGGATCATGTGGTACATCGCCGACTTGCGCGAAGGACTTGATGGTTTAAGAAGGCCTAGGAAGGTGAAGAATCATCCCGTCCTAGGCCCCTCTGATGTGTATGACTGGTCAGGAACTGAAGACCCTCGCATAGTCAAGATAAACATAGGTGGAGAGGACTATCTAATCATGACCTATACCGCAGTCGAAACCTTTCATCCTTTGACTCACAGGGTAGGAGTAGCTTGTGCCAAAGCAAAGGATGTAGAGGATATGAAGGAGGATCTTACCTTCGTGTCCATAGGGACGGTGGAGTATATCAATGATAAGGATGCCTTCTATTTCGTAACCAAAGATGGCCAGCTCTACTATATTCATAGACCTATAGGAGTCTATCCTAGAGCGTGTATCTGGGTTAGTGACCTCGATAAAGAGGGAGTGAAGAGCCTAACTTCTCCCTCAGAGCTACTTCTCGTAAACAATCCCAGAGCTCTGGTCAGAGCTGAGTATTGGTGGGAGAATAGCAAAATAGGCGCTGGAGCTCCTCCAATAGAAACTGAAGACGGCTATCTCTGGATATACCATGGTGTTCAACGCTTTGGAATGAACTATGTGTATAGGGCTGGAGTCTTCCTAACGGATCTAAAAGATCCATTGAAGATAATTGCCCGATCGCCAGATCCCTTGTTAGAGCCCAAGGAACCGTATGAGAAATGGCTTGATGTGCCTTTCGTGATCTTCCCTACAGGAGCTTTTGTCTTTGATGAACATCTAGTGATAATATATGGTGCATGTGATACAGTCGTGGCTGCTGCTAAGGTGAGGCTTGATGAGCTTCTAAGTGAACTTGATAGGCATAGGGTAGAATAGCCGAATCCATCAGACAGCAGGATGTTCATCACAGATCAGGAGCCAGACGCGTCATCACTGCAGATCGTAAGTTCTATACTGCTAGCTATTTTACTTTGTTCTCATATTCAATAAGCTACTGCGAGCTGATTTCCTTAAGGGAAGGCTTTATCTACATCGATGTCAAGATCAGGAAACGAGATACCGATAACCAACAGAATCCTCTTGAACATGCTAGGAAGCTATCCTCAATCTTTTCCAAGGTCAAGCCTCATGCTGTATCTGTACTTTGCAATGTCAACTCTACTCTTAGGCTTTCTGAATATGAACAGCTTCTCATGATATATCAGCAGAAAGTTCTTTCTTCCAAGTTTCTTCCATAACTCTCTCGTCGTTTTCATTTTATGCTGTATCTTTATCACCTCCTCCTTCAGTATGAAGCCAGCATTAAGGAATACATCTAATACGTGATGGGAGATGGGCACATAATGCCCATGAATTCTTGTATCACCAATTAATATTGCACAATACCTACCTGGCTTCAACACTCTGTAGAGCTCTTCTGCGATATCACTCATCCACTTAAGGTACTCTTCTAGGCTCCTTGCCTTTGATAGATCGCCTTCTGCAGGCTTCCTCCCAGAGTACTCTATTATGTTGAAATATGGTGGGTGAGTAGCTATCAGGTCCACACTTCCATCATCTATTTCATCTAAATTCCTAGCATCGCCATGATATACCTTAACCCAAGCCTTCTTCATGTCATCATACTCAATGGATTGCCTACTAATCCCCATGAACTGCTCTAATGTCCCTCTGTTGAGTTGCTCAAGAGCTTTTTCAAGCCAATAGAGCCTATGCAACGTGAGCATTACTGCCTGATAATTTATGTCCACTGCTATACAGTTCCTTCCAAGCAGTTTGGCCTCTATTGCTGTGGTACCACTTCCTATCATAGGATCAAGCACCACCTCGCCCGGCCTCGTATACATCAACATCAGTGCTCTAGGTATCTGAGGAGCCCAGTTACCTCTATAGTCTCCTCTATGAGTAGCCCAAGAGCCACGCTTGGGAAAACTCCATACAGTGCTTGATATGTCAGTCAATTCTTCACCATAAGGCTCAAGTCTCTCCACATGAATAGGCTCAAGACTTATCTCTTGATCTTCTATTCTTATAATGTTACTCTTCTCTATAAATCTCAAGTACTCCTCAAAGGTCACTTCTCTCATCTTCATTACCAACTATGTCACCTCATATACTACCCATCATTTACCTATGGAAGTTTTTGTATAAATCTGACGTGAAGAGCTACTGATGCTATCATGCGGACTTCACACGATCATTAATCCCTTTTCATCCATGAACTTGCTGTCGAGAGGTAAATCTAGTAAATAACTATTCTTCGATTACCATATCCTATCACCTTGAGAGGTACGTCGTACACCTTGGAGAGAAGCTCTGAGGAAAGATCCTCTGGTCCTCCAATGAATACAACCTCGCCCTTGTTCATCAACACTATCTTGTCGCTATAAGCCATGGCCTCGTTTGGGTCATGTGTGGTCATTAATACTGCTACTTTTCGATCCTTGCATAGCCTTCTCACAGCCCTGAGGACAAGTATCTTGTTCTTGATGTCAAGATGTGAAGTGGGCTCATCTAGTAGAAGTACTCGAGGATTCTGCATAAGAGCTCTCGCTATGAGCACTAACTTACGCTCACCTCCACTAAGCTGAGTATAGGGCCTTTCAGCCAGATGTGCAATTCCAAGCCTTTTCATTAGCTCATATGCGTCCTCATAGTCTTTATGGCTAGGAGCTGAGAATAGGCTCAAGTATGGCGTCCTCCCCATGACCACCATGTCTATAGCCCTGTATGGGAAGACAGGGTGATGTTCTTGAGGGACTCCTCCCACCAGCCTGGCTAGCTCCCTGGTCTTGAGGCTGAGCACATCTCTACCATCCACGTAGATACAGCCCTTGAAGGGCCTTAGTAGTTTATAGATGCATCTCAACAAAGTGGTCTTCCCAGAGCCATTAGGCCCTAGGATTGCACACACCTCGCCTGCATGTACTTTAAGTGATATCCCACGTAGTTCAAACCCATCCTCATATGAGAAATAAACATCCTTTAGCACTACCCTCTCCATTCTCCTCCCATCCTCCTGAGCAGGTAGATGAAGTAGGGAGCTGCAACTAAAGTGGTCACTATGCTCAAGGGTATCTCAAAGGAGAATGGAGTCCTACAAACATCATCAGCTATCATCATTATGACCCCGCCTAATGCAGCTGAGGCTGGCACCAGCAGCCTAGCATCAGGCCCAACAAGAGCTCTAGCCATATGAGGAGCTATTAATCCAATGAAGGCAACTATCCCAGATACGCTTGTAACTGTAGCGCACATGAGCGCAGAGAGAGCGATCAGCAGTGCTCTCTCCATCTGCACTCGTGCCCCTAGCATTCTAGCCTCCTCATCGCCTAGGGAGAGTATATTAAGTCTCCACCTCATCGCATGTGCGCTCGACAGGGCTATAAGTGAGATAGGCATTGTCCATGCAAGGATATCCCATGAAGCCCTGCCAAAGCTGCCCATGAGCCAGAAGACTATTCCTTGTAGCCTCCAAGGGTCGATCATGTACTGCACAGCTGAGAGCATGGTGGTGAAAATGGCTCCTACTACTATCCCTGAGAGAATCACAGTGACTGGTGAAAGAAATCCCCTCACCCTTGAGAGCAATAGCACCAACAAGGTAGCTATAAGCCCAAATATGAATGAGGAGAATATGATAAGAGCGCTTGGGAGCATTAAGTACATGGCTAGAGCAGCACCAAAGGCTGTAGCTTGAGTCACCCCCAAGATATATGGAGAAGCTAGTGGATTACGAAGCACCGATTGTAGAATAGCTCCTGCGACTGATAGACATGAGCCAGCAATAACTGCAAGCAACACCCTTGGGATCCTTATGTTCATGAGCACGAAATGGGCTACATCATCGGATGGAGGGATGTTCAATGGATATCGCCCCATCATAATCGAGACCATAAACACCAAGGGTAGAGTTATGAACAGGAGAAAAAGCTTCGTTTTAGGCCTCATGTCTCATCACCTTGGGACATAGAGTCCCCACTCCTCGGCGAAACGCTCGAAGAACTCAGATACTCCATATAAAGTTTCATATATCTCATTAGCCTCTCTCACCACATCCAGCCATGTGAACTTCTCAGGATATGCAATTTTCGCTAACTGCATCGTATTAATGACCAGCATTGCTGGATACCATCCTACGTACCCTACGATAATCACATAAACCCTGCCTTCCTTGACAGCCTTGACCTGCTGCCATCTAGGATCACCAAGTATATCCTCGACTGTGTAATTGCCCATCCTCTTTCTCAGGAAGTGAACAATGACTATGTCTGGATTCCATGCGATAACCTGTTCCATACTTACCTTATACCACACCATCCTTGGGTTATAGGCCACGTTAACCAAGCCAGCTGAACGAAGTGGGTCAGCTAGCCCATAAGTGGTCAATGGGTCTCTAGCGAAGGTGACGTAGACTTTGAGCCTCTCCTCCTCAGGGATCTTCGAGGTGACGTTCCTGATCATATCTAGCTTGCTCTCCAGATATTCTCTCAGGAACTTTCCTCTCTCCTCCTTGCCTAAGACCTTGCCAAGGATTTCAAAGATCTCGAACGAGAACTCCCCCTTCAGTGCTGGTGGGTTAAGCCTTACGCAGACCACTGGAATGCCTGTCTTCTGCTGTAGGTCATCGGCCATAGCAGCCCTGAGAGCATCAAAGAGTATTACGTCAGGCTTCAATCTCACTATCTCCTCTACGTTAGGCTGAGTCACGGTACCAACAGCTGGTAGCTCCTTGAGCTTTGGATATATCCTAAGCATTATCGGATCCTTTGTATCCCAAATGGAGACTCCTAGTAGCTTATCTCCAGCGCCAAGGGCTATAGTCACTCTAGTAGCCTCTGGCCATAGACTGACTACTCGTCTCACATCAGCAGGCACTCTAATCTTCCTGCCAGCTTGGTCTATTATTTCTATATACTGCTCCTTCCTAGCCCATGGCGGGAACAAGTAGACTCCAGCCAGTGCTGCAATCGCCACTATTATGATACATGTCATGGCAAGGAGAAGTATCTTTTTCATGATCATCACCTCCTAGATTTCAGGCTCCATGCCAGCCTCACGTATTAGCCTTCTAGTCAATGGAGTGAGATCAATGAACTCCAGTTCTCCAATGGTCTTCCTTCGTACCTCGCCAGATAGTTGTGCTAGACGGCTCCATGCTGCATTATGCCTATGGACGTGGGGGCCTAGATGTATAGCTCTATTCGCTCCAGCCATGATCCACAGCGGTAATAGTCGTGGGTCATTCATCATGCCGCCGAAGGAGATGTCCACTTTTCTCAACACCAGCCTTGCGACAGCCCCTACCTTTGCTACTTCAAGAGGAGATGCCATGGGTCTTGAGGCAAATGGAGTTCCTGGTATGGGCCTAAACCCAGTTATTGGAAAGTGACTCAGGTGCTTGAACCTCTTCAACCAAAATATGTGCTCAACATAGTCCTCATAGGTGCTACCTATGCCCACCATCATTACACTGGTCAATCCTAGACCTACCTTATCTATTTCCTCAGCAAGCTTCATCCTAGCCTCTATATCATCTCCAGGCTTCGCCTCCACAAATACCTTGGGGTTTATCGTCTCTAGTGAGCTACATACCTCAATGACTTCCAGCTCCTTTAGCTTAAGCAAGTCACCTAGGTTCAGTGAGGGGCCAACATTGATCCAGACTTTGAGATGAGGAGCCACCTCTTTGACAATTTTTACTGCCTTAATGACTAGCTCTCCGGCACCACTCCACACTGTACCTCCACCTAACTCCACTCGGTGAACGGAAGTCTCATCTCGTAGCACCTCGACAGCCATCCTTATCTCATTCTCAGAGAGAGGTTTTCTGAAGATGGTGTTGACTGACGCTCGACTGCAATATCTACAAGGCGGGTCTGTCTCACACTCAGTTATTGGACCAATAAAGCCATCCAACTTGAATATATTCCCACACTCCTCTTCTCTGACCTTAACTGCTACCTTTGAGAGTTCATGGAATCGCTCTATGCTTGTGACTTTATGTAGCAGGAGAAGGGCCTCTTCCTTACAGGGAGGCTCCTCCATAGCCTTCTTTAATAGGCTATCTAGTGATGGAATAGTAACACCCTTTACTAATAGATAGTAACACCTTTTAAGTGTTCACAAAGCATCCCTATGTCAAGCCTCAGTCTATGATAAGAAAAAGGAGTTGATTAGAGCTAGCTCTAAAGACTAATGATCAAGACTGCCTCTAGCTCGATAACGAATAAATCGTAGTCCCCCTGAGTATCTTCTGAGCAGCACTTCAACCAAGGGTGCTCACATGAGCGTTGACAAAGAATACGTCAAGAAGATCACAGTCGAGATCAAGGACACGGTACATGAAATACTAGTCATTACGTCTAGGCCTTTTGACGATCTTTCAAGGAGCGACCTGATGGCTATACGATATTACTTGATCGTCCTAGCAGAGGCGCTAAGCTCTCTTGCACTTCACATAGCAAGAAGAGCTCTGGGCAAGAAGCCTCTCACTCCTATAGAGGCATTTAGGATCTTGAGAGATCATCACCTAATAACAAGCGAGGAATGTGATGACATAATAAAACTTGTGAGGCTTAGGAACCTACTAGTCCATCGATACTGGACTATAGACGACAAGAGGATATACGATAACATAAAGAAGAACTTCAGGGAATTATTAGGCGTGGTGGATAAGATTGCAAGATACGTACAGGTACTATAAGCTCAGCAAGAAGGAGAAGGAGAGATTGATCAAAAAACTCAATGACACCTTAAGAGGACACGATGAAGTACTACTTGCTATACTATACGGTAGCTTCATAGAGCTAGACCATTTCAGAGATATTGACATAGCCGTCTATATTCCTAAGTACGACCTCAGAACCATCTTCTCCATTGCTAATAGGCTTGAGGAGAGTTTAAAGTATCCAGTAGATGTAACTCCTCTTCAGGAGATGCCGCCAAAACAGAGGCTATACTTACTCACACGCGGACTACTGCTAGTAGAACGCATGCCTGGTCTATATGAAGCCTTGATTAAGCAGTCATTGGATGAGATTATGCTTGTGAATGAAAGCATCTAACAGCCTTCTACTCCCTCCTCTTCGCCTTCCTCCTCATCGCCAGTCCTACCATCATGGACGCATAGATGTGTAGCTTCCATGCCTCTGGAGTTCCATATTCCCATGCTATCTTCCTAGCTAATTCTCTCAACTCTAGCGCTTCCTCCAAGGAGAGCTCATCTTTCTCAAGAAGTTCTTTAGCTCTTCGTAGCTCCTCCTTAGTGACTGGATTCGCTAGCCCTAGTTTGAATAGTCTCCTTGCTTCATTCCTTAGTAGTTCCTTTTGTCCCTCCTTGAGTATCCCTTCACTAGCCAAGTATTCAACGAAGAACTCCTGATAATTCACGAATACGTCTCCTAGCCTCTTTATCCTCTCATTAACATATTCTCTTGTCTCAGTGAATTTCTCGTCTATATACTTCTTCATCTCTTCAAATCTCATATCGATATGTTTGAATCTTTCATCTATTTGTTGAAATCTCTCATCTACTTGCTGGAACCTTTTGTTTATCTGCCTGAACCTCTCGTCTATTTGTCTAAATCTCTCATTTATTTGTGCAAACTTTCTACCTAGCCAGTAGAGAGAACTGCCTAGGACTCCGATTATAGTAACTGTTGAAGCTATGATGGCCTCTATCACCACATATACACCATACATTAATAATGATGCAGGAGTATTTTAACAATATCTCTTCCATTCTCGTAGTCATCGATGGATGTATGGTCTTAGATTTGCCGAAGAACTCTGCCTTTCTGAAAAAGAGAGCACTTTGTTGTCTTCAGAAGGATAACGCTCAGCTCTCATAAGGTTCATCATGTGTCAGCCACTGGCGGTTACATCATCGTCACTGGATTACTGTTTTTCCCAGCTTTTAACCTTTCCCTTCTCCTGATTCCATATAATGCATTGTGATATGAACTCAGCTAATGGAATGTTCTTCACTATAAGAAGCCTTGGCTTGAAGACTGCCATATATCTTCTTGCGAGGTCTACCACCTTGGCAGGGTCCTCTATCCCACCAATGTCTATCATTACTACATCAACCCGCCTTCCAAGTTCCTTTCGTACTATGCTCAGGATCTTTCTGATATTGAAAGCGTCTTCATTCAGGAGAATGACATTCTTCTCTTCCGCAAGTCTTTCCTCAGCTTTTCTTATCTCTTCTCTGCTCTTGTCTATGGCCAGCACTTTTCTGGCTCTGTTGGCTATGATTTTTGTAGTTCTGCCTGAACCACATCCTATTTCTATGACATGATCACTAGTCGAGAGTAGCATCTTGGCAGCTTCTCTATACTCCTTGACATTTTTAGTTATGACTATCTTCATGGTCACTATTCCGAGATAGTCTTAAGAATAAATACCTACTCATCATATAAGCTGATGAGAGCGCCTGGTGATATCATATGCCTAGGCGAGAAGTTCACATAGCAGTTATAGGAGCTGGTAGGGTTGGAAGACCTACCGCCTACACGATCATGGCCTCTCAACTTGCAGACATTCTCTCCATAGTTGATATCAAGCCTAACCTTGCTAAAGCCTTTGCAGAAGAGCTTAAACAAGTTGCTGTCAGCATGAGACTTGATGTTGAGATAAACTATTTCGATAGGTGTGAAGACCTGAGTGGAGCTGACTACATATTGATATCGGCTGGCTACTCAAGGCCACCAGGCATTAAAGTTACAAGGAGAGATCTCGTAAGGAACAATGCTAAGATAATAAGGAGTATCGCAGAGAGCATAGCTCCTAACAATAGAGGAGCCTTCTACATAATGATAACAAACCCTGTTGATGCCATGGCAACGCTCTTCATGAAGGTTTCTAGGGAAAAGAAGGTGATAAGTGCTGGGAATCACCTGGATACGTTGAGAATGAGGGCTAAGATAGCTGATATGCTTAAAGTTCCCTACTGTGCTGTTGATGGCTATGTGGGAGGTGAACATGGAGCTAAGATGACCATTCTCTGGTCCACTGTGAAGGTCTATGGAGAACCTGTTGATGAATTTGCTAAGTCAAGAGGTATGACATTCAATAGAGAGGAGGTTGTGGAATATCTAAGAGAGATTCCCGTGTTCATAATTGATAACATAGGTGCTACCGAGTATGGCCCTGCAGCTGCATTTCGTGATATAGTTAAAGCTCTCGTCTTCAATACTGGGGAAATATTGAGCATAGGTGTGCCCAGAAGGTTTGAAGGCCTGCCTGAGGAAGTTCACGTGAACATCCCTATCAGGGTTGGTCAAGCTCTAGGGCCTGACATCTTCCATGAGCTAACACAAGATGAGCAAAAAGCCATCACGGAGGCAGCCCGCTCAATATACGAGGTCTATGAGGAGGCTTGTAGATTAGCAGGGCTTGCAGAATAGTGTCAGTCCGCGTCCTCTCAGTCATCAAGTCCTCGCCTAGCCACTTTCATCATCCAATGCAATATGTTATCTCTAAAAATCTTAAGCTCTATCTCAAGGTGTTTCTATTCTAACTTTAATTCCCACCTCATCGAGAAATATGCTTTTTCTACTAATTCTTTCTGCAAGATAGCTCTCCGTATACATGATCAATTCATTTCCCTCAAGGGAGCATCCTCCATAGGGCTCCATAGTGTAGACATCATAGAAGGCATCTGCTATCTTTATGGCTGAGGATAGCAGTATTGCCCTTTCACGACTCTCCAAGAGCCTAGACCTGTCATCCTCTAAGGGGTCAATATGGGACCTATGGGTAGCTACAAGGAACTTCACGTATTCTAGCTCCTTACCTCTGAGGAATTGTCTAAGTGATCTCAAGTGACTGATCAGCTCTACGCTTCTCAAGTGATGAACTTCATCTGAGCTATCATAATGTCCAATATCATGTAACAATCCAGCTACATAGACTACTCTCCACTCCCATCCCTCACTTAACAGGATGTGTTTATTGATGAATTCCTCAAGTATATCCAAGGCTATGTTAGCCACTGATGATGCATGACCAAGAGAGCCACCAAAGTAGTATCTTGACCCCTCCTTGTAGCAAGCTCTCATGACCTTCTCTCCCACCTTATAAATTAACCTATCATACCATCTTGGAGCTATTTGTTGAATTAAGCTCTCAGGCCATAGAGGACATGATCTCTTGACCTTGTCAAAGGCCACATGATATCTATCACCCTTTCTTATCAAGTACATGCAGACCAAAGTGCCGCTTCTTCCAATGCCTGCATAACAATGCACGAGTACTCTCTTCCCCTCATCTATAGCCTTGAGGATCTTGTCAAGCACTTCTACATGGACTTCCTCGATAGGTGCAAAACACATATCATCTATTGGTCTTACTATGACTTCCGCGCCCTCTCTCTTCACTTCCTCCTCATAGCCATAATAGCCATAGAGATTTACGAACAGCTTCACATTGTGTTCTCTAAGCAGCTGAAGTGCTAATTCCCTTGATGGAACTCCGCTCCAATATAGGCTATTGTCAATTATCCTCATGTTGGCCACTCTTAAGCTTTCAGCTGTCTAAATGCTCTTCTCATAATAAAAAGCTTTTGTTCTCCTCCTAGGCAAGCCTTCCCTTCACTATGTCCTCTCTCAGCTTCTGATACTCATCTTTGCTAATGTTTTGTACGAGCTGTTGACCAAATACAGTTAAACTGACTTCATAACCACTGAGCTGTAGAGCCCAGAAGTCGCATAGCTTCTTGATAGCCCTTTTCACTGCCTCAAGGGCTTCCATGTAGTGTCTAGGCCTTCT
>Ga0180301_10000678_pt1 | contig 26461 bp, 13 predicted proteins | sample GuaBasSediGuay16_FD_121797 | JGI IMG/M metagenome (GOLD analysis project Ga0180301, IMG submission 121797) | Subseafloor sediment microbial communities from Guaymas Basin, Gulf of California, Mexico - Guay16, Core 4569-2, 12-15 cm | ecosystem: Environmental > Aquatic > Marine > Hydrothermal... | reverse complement strand
GTTGAATGGATTAGAAATGGTTTTTGCTGCGTGTTTATTGTTTTGTGTATTTTAGTGTGATTAGTATTCCTAGGCTGAACGATATTAGTGCTATGGTGATGGTTTCATGGTGTATGACTTGGTTCCATTCCCATACTTTGTGCCATGAGATATATTGATATATTACTGTTAGAGTCGCGAGTGTCAGTGCGATAACTGCTATTTGAAGCAAGTGTATGCGGTTTTCTTCTGTTTTGTTTTTTCCATTGTTATCATACCTTTTTGCGAATTTACTATCTATTTTAAAGCTTCATTACATGGGAAACCTAAATTCTAAGTGAGTTGTGTATGTTACATGTGGTTTATAGAAGAAGATTTCTTTCAAATATAATGGTATCGCATCTGTTTGTGCTATGTTTTTTGTTGGCGTTTGCCTATTTGTGCTCCACATTTGGTGCAGAATTTTGCTCCAGGTGGTATTTCTGCGTTGCATATCGGGCAGTTTTTAGGTAAATATTCGCAGGTTACCCATTTTTCTTCTTTTTTACAGAAGATTTTTATAAATGATTCTGAGATGTGTGTTCCCGTTAGTTCGCAGACGATTTCGTCTTCACGTTCTGTGAGCCAAGGGCATTCGCTGGGTGTTTCTTTTACTGTTGCACTGTCTTCCTTTTCCGTAGCTGTTTTTGAAGGTTCTTTAGGGATTTCTAGTGGTAGTATGTGTTCTGTGATTTTAAAGGGTGCTAGAAGTTCTCTTTTCGCATGTATTCTATCTCTTATTCTTGATATGGCGAGGGATAGGAAGAATAGGCATATGCTTAATGCTACTGTTATTAGAAGGAGAAGTGTGATAGGTATTGTTTGGGCTATTTGTGTCACGGTTTTCTCCTCCATAGGATGTATGAGAGGATGACTGCGATGGTTAGGAGCATGTATATGTTTATTGTTTGGATGTTCCATGCTTCTATGGATATTTTAAACGGTGGATAGATAGATGATAATAGTATTGGGCTTGCTACTACTGTTGTTACTGCTATTAGGAGAACTGTTGATTTTACAGCTATTTCTTTTAGATCTATTGAATAATCTTTTATGTTTGGTTTTACTGTTTGTTCAATGTCATCGTATTTTTCTTTTAGGGAGAATATGTATGCTTGTAGTTTTTCGTTTTTGGTTTCTTTTTCTTGTTTTTTTCCCTCTGTAAGCAGTTGTATTTGTGCTATTATTGGTGATAGGATTTCAGCTGCTACTATTCCAAGGATGCCTGGTACTAGTGCTTCGTTTAAGAATATGAGTACTTCACTGGTTGATATTGCGGACACTCCTGAGATTACGATTTCTGTTGTTAAAACTGAAAATAGAAATAGTTTCGACAAATATGGTTCGTTTAGGGATAATATATATGCTAGAAGTATTGAAAGGTATATGAGTATTGAGATTAATTCCTGTAGGGTTAGGGTTAAGGAGATGGTTGTATTTGTAAATAGTTTAGCTGTTAGGAACATGTTTATTGCTTTTATCGATTTTGCAGTTGTTTTTGAAGCTATTTCTTTTACAGCTGACATTAAGAAGACTATTGTTAGTGATGATGAGGCTATGTCTATTGCTGTTCCGGTTAACGAAAATATTTGGATGGAAGTATGGAGTATTTGAAACACTATTCCCGAGTACAGGTAAAATGATATGAATTGGAGAAGTAGTGTTATGGATGTTAGTTCGATGAAGTATTTGTTTGTTCGTTTTAATATTTTTGAAATTAATATGTAAATTAGGAAGAGGAAAGCGGGGGCTATTGGGATTATATACACTACTTGATATAGGATTTGTTTGATGTAGAAGGGGTTCATGTTTTCCGTTATATATAGGTAGATGTATAGGGGTATTGCTGCAATGTTGTTGAGAACGTTTATTGAGAATATGGTGTTGCAAACATGTACGGAGTATGCGAAAATAACTGTTGCTAGTAGGAGTTCTTGTAGGTTTTGCTTTTCGCTTTTAGTTGTATAGAAATAATATGTGGCGAATAGTGCTGCTGCTAATATTATGAATGTGTATGGTAGTAGATAGGGTGTGTATGGTAGTTGTAGTGCTTGGAGTAGTTGGATGCTTAGGAACATGAATAAGCCTATTGATATAGCTAGGGCGATTTGTGGCTGTTTTTGGTAGTATGCTATGCTTATGAGTGCTAGAAATATTATTGGTAGTGTTGTTAGGTTTAGGTTTATTGGAAAGCCTGGGAACCATTTTCTGCAAAATGTTAAAATTAGTATTGTGGAAACTAGTATTAGAATGTTGTAGGTTACGTTTATTATTCTTGGTTTGAGTTCATTGGGCAGTTGCATGAGTCTCTCTCCTTGACATGATTTTGAAGAATCTCTCTAGTTCGAACACCACATTAGTTTCTGGGTCAAGTTTTATGAAGTATGCTCCTCTTTTTCTGAGTTCGTTGCTTACCCATTTCTCAACGCGATTATATCTGCTTATTGTTGCTATTGTTGCCAGTTTATCGTGTGGATCATATAGACGTTCTGTTTTCGACATGTAACTTGTTTTTTCGAAGAGATATGAGGGAAGGTATATGACGAATATGCGGTGTTTTCTGATTCTGGCTATTTTTATGCTTTCGATAAGGTTTTCTATGCCTCCTTCTAGATCTGTGATTATGAAGATTATTCCTCTGTTTCGCATTTTTGCTATTGCTTTTTTCATTCCTTCTAGGTAAGATTTTCCCCCGCTCGGTATGACTGCTGCGGAGCATCTTAATATTTCAAAGATCTGTCTAGGAGATATTTTTGGATGCAAGGTTTCTATAGATCTGTCTGAGAAGATTACGCACCCTACTCTGTCTCTTTGTTCTATTGCTAGGTTTGCTAGGAATATTGCTATGTTTAGACCGTACTCGTATTTTGTGAGGTCTTCGCTTCCTGATCCCATTGTGTAGCTTGCATCGAGCATTATCATTATGTCTGTTGGTATTTCTGCTTCGAATTCTTTTACCATTAGTTTCATGAGTCTTGCGCTTGATTTCCAGTCTATCCATCTGTAGTCGTCCCATCTTGTGTATTCTCTTAGACCGAAGAATTCTATTCCTATTCCTGGGCTTTTTGACCGGTGCACTCCTAGGAATTTTCCTAGTCTTCTGATTCTTGAAGCGTATATGAGCTTTTTAGCTAGTTCTGTTTTGGGGAATATTATTACTTGGTCAAATATTGGTCTAAGTTCTTCTCTGAAGAATATTCCTGCACGGTCTTTTATAAGCATTCTTATTGGGCCTACGATGCATGTTCCTCTATCTATTCCTTGGATGAAGTAGGAAAATGCTTTAGTATCTGTTTTTATTAATGAAAATGTTCTTTTGGTTTTTCCTTGTATTACTTTTAGTCTTGGGTCGTGAAAGTCTTCAATTAAAATTTGGGGGATTTCTGTGGGGTTGTCGTTTATGACTATGATGCGAACATATGAGTAGTCGTCTCGAAATATTTGTCTTCTATCTATGATTCTTTCAATGTATATTTTTGAGGTGTTTATTTTTGAGAAATTGTAGAACTGGTAACTGACGAAGAGAAGTATTAACGCGGATATTAGGGTGAGGGATGGATAAGGTAATATTAGAGATAAGCATAGTAGTAGTATTCCTATGAAAAAGTAGAAGGCTCCTTTAACAGTTAGTTTCGTTTTTTGGAAGAAGGAAACTAGTGGAATTGAAAGGAACTTTCTTTTCCTTTTTATTTCCTTTTTAATTCCTAGGAAAATGCTGCAGCTTTTGAAGTACCGTGTTTCACATAGCATTTTCGAAAAGGATTTATCTACTACTAATTTTTTGGCTTTGCATATGTAGTTTTTTTCTTTTGGCGGTTTTTCAAGTAGGGGACATATTTTACCTATTCTTTCATGGATAATTATTTTTATGTCTTCTTGGGTGCTCAAAATTTCCACCTTTCATCTAGGCCTGTATTTCAGCTGGAACTGGCACCCTGTTTATTACTTCGCTTATTACTTGCATGGGGGTTACTCCTTCTAGTTCTGCTTCTGGTGTTAAGATGATTCTATGTGAAAGTACGAAGGGGGCGAGTATTTTGACGTCGTCTGGCTCTATGTAGTTTCTTCCGTGGATTGCTGCTCGAGCTCTAGATGCAAGCATTAGTGCTATTGATGCTCTGGGGCTTGCTCCATAGGAGATGTAGCGGGATTTTCTTATGCTTGTTACTATTTCAGCTATGTAATCCATGACTTTTTTGTCTACGTAGACTTTTGTTGCCCAGCGAGACATTTCTACTATGATTGTTGGGTTTACTACCGGTCTTACGGTTATTTCTTCTGGATCTTCGAGTATGGATTTTCTTTGGAGTATCTCAACTTCTTCTTCGATGACAGGGTAGTCTACTGGCAGTTTGAATAGGAATCTGTCTAGCTGTGCTTCTGGGAGTGGGTAGGTGCCTTCTAGTTCTATTGGGTTTTGTGTGGCGATTACCATGAAAGGTTTTGGTAATGAATGTGTTTTTCCTTCTACTGTTACTTGTTTTTCCTGCATACATTCGAGTAGTGCTGCTTGTGTTCTCGGTGGTGCTCTGTTTATTTCGTCTGCTAATATTATGTTTGCGAATACAGGTCCAGGTATGAATTCGAATACTCCTTTTTGCTGGTTATATACGTTTGTTCCTATGATGTCTGCTGGGAGTAAGTCTGGTGTGAACTGTATACGTTTGAATGTGCAGCCGAGTGTCATTGAGAAAGCTTTTGCCATGTAGGTTTTTGCTACTCCCGGGGGGCCTTCTAGGAGTACGTGGCCTCCTGATAGTAATGCTATTAATAGTCCTTCTATTGCTTCTTCTTTTCCAACGATTACAGATTTTACTTCGTCCATAATTGTTTTGGATAGTTCTTTTACGTCTTCAAAGCTTCCAATTAGTGTTCTTCCCAATTTTTTACCTCCATTTAATTAAGTTTTCAATAATGTTTCTTTCCTTTTCTGCAAGAGCTAAAATTTCGTTAAGAAATCTTGTGGTTTTTCCTTTAAGTACATCATTTATTTCCATTATTGTGTGTATAGTTTCTTGAACGTTAATTTGGGGAAAGTTAAGGTAAAGATTTCTGGTGGTCGTTAAAAGATTTTTAACTAAATCTAAGTTCTCAATAACGTCTTGACTTATTCCTGCATCTTCTAATAATGTTTTTAAGCATTCATGTGTTTCTTTAAGAGCGGCTTTCGGGTCTTTCAAAATTTCTTGATAGAGTTGATGTTTTCTGCTTTCAAAAACCGGTTTATAGTATAGTGTTCGAGGTTTTTCTATATTTATTTTGGTTACATCTCCAGCGTACCACGCAATAGAGGCTGCGTAGAGGGGTGTTAATGCTATTGTTAGTAGTATTAAGATTATTACATTTTTCTGTAGGACTAAAGAACCGTAGAAAAGGGAGCTGAAGAAGCCTATCATGGATATTCTGTCTTCCCATCCGAGTTTTGATTCATCGAAGGCGATTGTTGCGTTTTCTTTGCCATTGGAAAGCCATTTGACAGCTGTTTGTAGGAAAACGTAATTGTCTTCAAGGTTGATTAAATCGTTTAAGAAAAGTGTTACATCGCTTACAATTACGACTCTGCCCCTGCCGTAGGTAAGGGCTACAGCTACTGGAAGAGGGCCTTGTGGTTCCGACGGATCTAAATATTCGTTGCTGTTGATGTCTAAGAAGCTTTCATCGCTGGTTGATCCGAGTGTAACTATATTCGGGTTTGTCGAGATTTTTAGTGCTGTTGCTTTATTCAGTACAATTCTTAATGTGGGCTGTGTTGTTAGAGTTGTGTTTAAGATGGGTTGTATGTTTAGTTTAACTATTGGGAGACTTGGTTGTTTATAGTATTCTTTAAATTCTAGTAGAGTTGCGCTGGAATTTTTTGAAACATAGTTTATTCCGAATTGTTCTGTGATGTTGTGTGCAAAGCCGTAGTCGTCTGCGATGAGGAGCCCTCCTCCGTTTTGAACAAAGTTAATTATTGTTGTGACTTCTTCTGGAGTGTATTTACATGTTGGCCTTAGGATTATTAGTACGTCAGGTGGTTCTATGTTACTTAATACGCTGGGGCTGCTGAATAAGCATTTGATTGAGTATCCATCTTCTGAAAGCTTTGTTTTCATTATCGAGGTTCCATTCCATTTTGAATTAAATATTGAAGTCGATGGAGCTGTTATTCCAATTATGTCTAATGTTCCTATTATTATCATTGCTATTATTGTTGCAATTGATATTATTTCCCGTATTCTTTTTATTTCAGGCAGTAAAAACACCCTCCTCAACTTCTCTTATTCTTCCTAATCCAAGTATTCTGGAAACTATTTCAGGGAGTTCTTCTCCGTATAGAATGTGGTAGATGCAGCATATGGCTCTTGCAGTTTCTAGAGCTTCTTGTTTGGTATATGGACCTTTTCCATATGCTAATCTTGAATAGGCGTTTATAAGTATGTCAAAACCTCTTCTTTCAGTTGCGTTTGGTGTTAGATTACTTATTATTTTTGTGCCGAACTCTCTTACTGTTTCGGTTGCAAGTCTAGTTATTTTGTAGTTCTCTTCCATTTTTTCGAGAAACTCGGAAACACATATGAAAATCGATTCTCGATATTGTTTTCTGTCTAGGCTTTCTAGTATCTTCTTGAATATTTCTGGTAGTTCTAGTTCTTCTATTGCTTCTTCTCCCCTTGTTTTTAGGAATTCTCCTATGATTTCTATTGCTTGATCCTTATCTCTTTCAGGTTCAAGGTAGTCTAGTAGTTTTAGAAGTTTGTATGTGGCGTCTCTAACTTTCTTGGCTTTCTTTCTTTTTATGATTAATTTGTTGATGTAGGGTTCTGATACCACTAATATTGTTGAAGCGATTCCAATGATGATGAATTGGGGTAAAATTTTCTGTTCTCTTCTGAGGTAGGTTGAGAAATCTAGTTTGGAGGTGTCTATTATGCCTATGGTTGGGTGTTTTACTACTTTTATGGATATTGTGCGGCTTTGAAAGTTTTTGAATCTGAGTTTCAACTCGTATGTTGCTGTTTCTTTGGAGATTAGTGTGTTATTTAATGTTATTTCTTTGTGGATTTTACCTTGGCTGTCTGTTTCTATTTCAGCTATTTTGGTGTTGTTTAGGTATATTTCTACTGTGCTGTTGGATATTGGTCTTCCGTAGTCGTCGACAAGTTTGGCAAATATTTGTATTGGGCCTCTTGTTACATGTGGTGCTATTTCGAAGAGGAAGATTGCTGATCGATAAAAGAAAATGGTTTTTGATGTTTTGAGAGAAAGTAGGGTGCTGTTTGTTTCATCCAAATATATGGGTGTACCGTTGAACCATATTGTTTTGTTAATGTTCATGCTTGGTATATATTCCATGGTTATGGCAAGGTTTGGTGTTGCGAACGTGATGTTTGTTGGTATACTTAATTGAGTGGTAAATTTGCCGTTTTGATCTATTATTATTGTTTTGCTCATTAGAGGGATATCTTCTGTTGTTTTAAGTGACAATATTATTGAGATGTTGCCGATTTTCTCGTTTAAGTCGGAAATTATTTCTCCTGAGATGGTGATGTTGTCTCCTAGTGTAACGTGAGTTTCTGATATTTCATAGGTGGGTAAAAGTTCTACTGTAATCTTTACTTGGAAGTTTAGATTTAATTTTAGGTCGAAAACTAGAATGGTAGTATTATAGATTCCTATTTCTGTCCATTTTTCAGGTGGTATGGTGAATTCAACGGTGCCGCTCTCAGATATTGTTTTATTATACCAAGTTCCGTTCCAGAGTAAGCCTATTTTCACATTGTAGACTGATAAAGAGGATCTTTTATCATATATTAGGAAACCTATAGTTTTATTTTCGAGTCTAGATATCTCTATGACGTAGCTTTCGCTAGGCGAAGCCTTGCTTGCTTTAACTGATTGGCTAAACGTTAAGCCGCTCGTTATTTCGATAGTTGGTTGAATATATATTGTGATGTATTTCTCTGTTTGAGAGTCGATAAGATATGCTACATTTGATGTGAACTTTGCTTTTATTGTCATATTTGATGTATAGGTTATGTTGTCTGGAATTTTTATTTGATTAAGTCCAAAGGTGCCATTGAAAACTTTTTCATAAAATATCTGGCTACTATCGCTTATATTGAATATTCTTATTTCAAACGTTATGTTACCCTCATAGACATAGATATTTGTTTCATTGGTTACATAGACTGTTATATTTAACGTTTCACCTGGAAGAGAAGCGTTATTTGGAATTATGAGTTGAACATATGTATAGGACCAGAAAACAATATGTGTTGTACAGTTTATTTCAAGTTCAGGTAAATACATAAGAAGATCGAATTCTGTTGCGTAGTTTCTAAAGACACTATATGTGAACGTGCCGTTTTGTGAGATTGTTACATATTTAGTTGTTTGTAATTGGAGATCTTTAACTTCGACTTGGAAGCTGTAAGTTATGTTAGAGGGTTGACTTTGATCGTTTAGATATTCAACCCAACCGGTGATGTTTCCCGTTTCATTTATGTGGAATTCAATTAAAGGTGGCATAACGATTTTTGGTTGGGCAAAAATTGACACATATTTTGGATATTCTATAAATTCTGATGGATAGTAAATAGGTGTGTTGTTGAGATATTTTATTATTATGATTGCTTTTGTTGAGTTGTCTATATTATTTGGAATTGAGTAAGTGAAGTTGAAGTTTCCATTGTTCCCTACCGATATTTGGTAGTTGTAGTTTTCCCATGATGGGTTTGTAAAGTTTATTTTTATTATAATTTCCCCTTCGGTAACGCTGTAGTTTAGATCGTCGCTGATATGTCCTTGTATTTCAATTTTATCTCCATTTTTAATGTAGAAGTCTGATATGGATATTGAAATGTTTACTTTAGAAAAGATTATTATTGAACTGTTCTCTGTGCTTATTGTTGCAAGGTGCTGTGATGTTTCTTTGGCCCATATAATGTAGTGTCCTAGGGAGAGGGATGGGTCTATAGATAGGATGGTTGTAAAGATACCGTTTTCATCTGTTAGAGCTGAGCCGAGTAGAGTGTTATTTGCATATATTTTGATTTCTCTGTTTTTGATACTTGTGCCTACACTTTCATCTAAGAATGTTCCAGAGACCGTGATGTTTTTGTTTCTTTCAATGTATGTGGGATTAACATTTGTTATACGGAGAACTGGTTGCGCGTAGACGAATATGTAGCTTGAATTACACGGGTTTGTAACATTGTATGCCATTTCTTTTCCTGGAGGTGCAACGTAGCTTACGTAGATTGTGACGTTTTGATATGTTGTAAAGGTTCCTATGTTGCAACTTTTATAGTACCATCCGTTGCTTTGAACTACGGTTTCGTAAACGTTTTTCCCTTCAATTTCTATGGTTACATTTCCTTCTCCAATTGGGTTGGAAAACTCGTCAGAAACTATTCCGTAAACTGTAATATCTGATCCGCTGCTCACTTGCCTGTCTTCTGGTATTATGAAGATAGTGAGTTTTATGTTTGCACATACATAGATTGTTATTGTAGAGTTTTCTACTGCTGTGTTTGGAATCGAAACGCTTGCGTGAAGAAATAGTTTCCCTGGCATAAGCGATGGGTCTAAGGCGAAGTTGTACTGGAAGTTTCCAGTAACTGGATCGATAGTTGTGGTACCGCTTTTATATATTGTTCCATCTTCTTTTTGTACGTACCAGTATACATCATATGATTCACGTATTTTTGTTCCGTTTTCATACTGGACGTAACCTGTGATATATACTGTTTCGCTTCTATTGTATTGTGTTTTATCATTTACGGGTGTTTGAATTACACACGCTTTTGAAATTATTTTTACTGTTACGTTGCTTGATGTTGATCCTATGTAATATTTTTCGTCAGTAAATTTAGCGTTAAAAATGAATATATTGCTAACGTTCCCATATATTGTGTAGAAAACGCTTGCGTAACCGTTTGAATCGGTTGTTAGGTTAAATATTTCTGTTCCGTTCTTGTATATTTTAATTACTTTGCCTTGGATTCCTGAACTTGTAATGTTGTTTTTCAGCCAGCATTCTATTAAAATGGATGTGCCGTTGACTACTTCGGTTGGATTTATTGAAATAGTAAGAGATGTTTCACATTGAAGTGTTATGAAAATTGTTGTGGTGTTTGGCATTAGAAAATTGTTTCCTTCAAAGCGTATTGTGATGTTAATTTTTCCAAGGTTTAAATAGGATGTTGATACGGGTATTTGAAATGTTCCGTCGGTAGATACGTTTGCAGACGCCATAAGTGAACTGTTCCAGTAAAGTGTTGCATAACTGCCTTCAACAACGGTTCCTATGACCGTTGTTCCGTTGGGATATGTTATTTTTCCTTGTATTGTTATGGTTTCTCCTTGTAAGACTGAGGTATTGTTTTCTGGTGATGTTAAAGCTATGGATGTTGGCCCTCTCATGTATATTTTGTGTTGGTTGGATGATGGTAGGAAGTATTTGGTTCCATTGTATTGAAATGTAATGTTGTTTTCTTTGTAGAGGCTTAGAAAAACACCGAGTATGGTTATGCTCCAACTTCCGTCGATGTTTGAATAGATTGTCGTGTATTTTTGCCCGTTTATAAATACGTCAATAGATGCATTACTTATAGGTGTATATACGTTGTCGGTTATGCTTCCATATATTGTTGCGGATTCCCATTGATTTACGGTTGTGTAGCCTGCGTCGTTGAAGTTTATTATTGTTGGGGCCAGTATCATTATTGTTAGGTTGTTTGATGTTGAGTCTTTTAGGTAGCCTGTTGTTGAAGTGTTTGCCCATAATGTTATGTTTCCTATGGGATGAGCACTTGGAATTAAATAATAATATACGTATATACCTGATTTATTGGTGTAACCGTTGTTTAGTAGTGTTCCGTTCCAATATATGTTTACTGGGACAACTATCGGGGTTCCGTTCATGTCCGTAACATTAACTATTATTGTTAGGGCGTCTCCTCTAGCTATTTTGTCTATGTCTGTGTAAATTGTGGTTATCGTCTCAGAATATATCCAAACATACGTGGTGTTTGTAACATCGTTGAATATGACTTTTATTGTGTGTAAGCCGAGTGTAGAGTTTAATGGGAATACATATTCTATGGTTGCGATCCCTGATTGGTTTGAAAGTCCTTGTGCTATAGTTATGTTGTCTGTTTCATCTATTATTGTGAAGTTTCCTGGTGAAGGAATGCTTAGGTTAAATGTGTAAACTGTGAATGTAACTTTTGTTTGATTTCGTATAATGTCATAGTAGGGGTTTGCTTCGATTTGTACGTTAAACTCGGAGACTACGAGTACTTGTATGCTATTGGAGTAGTTCTGTCCGCTACTTGTATCGATAAAGATGAAGTTAGAAATATCTGCGGGAAATTCCACGTGACTTATACTTATGTAATGTAAACCTGAGATATTGAATCTAATGTGTATGGTTTTAAAACCATTATTTGTGGTTAAATTTAGAAGGGATTCGTTGAGGTTCATGGTAATATTAATGGTTAATGGGATTGTTATGCTTGAATTTCCGATGGCTGAAACTTTAGCTGTTATTGTTATATTTTCGGTTTCATATTTTCTTAAAATTGTGGTAGCGTTAAGGTAGGTTGTAATGGTTAAATTAGTTGGGTAAACTATGACTTTTACTTGATCTGATATGGTTAGGAGAGGTTTACCGTCTTTTAATGTGGCATTAGCGGAAATAATAAAGGTTCCATTTGAATTAAAAATGTAAGTTAAATATCCAAAGCCGTTTTGATCTAGGTAAACTTCAGGTAATGTAAAGTTTTCACCAGTTTCTAATAGATAAGCAAAGGGCTTAACTACGATTTCGGAATAGTTTATTTTGCTTGGTTCAGGTGTGAATAGGTTGAAATCAAAATTAAAGTTTGAAAAGTTCTTTAATCCGTATTTTTTGTCTACTTTTATTTGAATAATATACTCTGGTAAAACATTGAAAGTGTCGGTGTCATTAGGGTTTAATACTGAAACACTGCAATTTACTAAAACTTCATGGGTACCTACGCTCATATTGCTTTCAACAAAGTAGTTAAATTCAACAAAACCTGTTGAGTTGGTTGTGGAACTTGAAATATAATTGTTATCTATATAAAGGTCTACAGTAATGTTTGGAAGTTTATGAACCTTGCCGTAAAGTGTTTCATTAAATAGAAGTGTTTCGTTAATTTCTCCACATAATGATTCATAAACGATTGCTACAATTGTTATGTTGTCTAATCCTCTAATAGCATCATAAGGATTTATATTAACTATTGATATATAGGCTCCATAATTTAAGGGTGGACACGCCGGTATTAGATCCCAAGGGAAAATTCTAGCTTTAAGGTCAATCACTCCCCATACCATTTTCGGTATATATACTTCCGCCCAGCAATACGCGTATTTTCTGTCTATTAGTGTTTTGCTTGCGTTAAGGTCATGTAGTCCGCCTTTAAATCCTTCAACGTAACGTGCAGGTATTCCTAGCCATCTTAACGTTAGTATGTAAGCTGTAGTAACTAGGTTAAGGGGGCCTTTTTTATTTTTGATTACCCATATTATAGGGTCTGTTACGTTCGGCGGAAGACTTTCTTCTGTGATATTGAAGTTTAGGTAGAAGAATTTTGTTACATATAGGATTTGCTGCCATGGGGTTGAATTTTCAAGTCGTAATGATTCTGCAAATATTATAAAATCAGGAGAACGTTGGGGAACTTGCGTATACATTTGGAGTATATCCGGGGGGATATCTTCCCAAGAGCCTTTTTCCATGTTTTGTTCGAATGGGGAAGATATACTTACGTTGTAGGTTATTTGAACTTGCGTGAAGTTGCGTGTATCGACACGAAGGATTAAACATCCATGCGTATCTATGTATAGGGTGTAGTTGATTGGCTGTGAGGATTTTAGTTCAAAACTTAGAAGGGTTGATGTGTTCCATGGTAATGGAAGCGTAATGTTATTATATGTGGATGTGAAGTTGATGTTTTCGATGTGTATGGTTCGGTTGTATATTGGAGTTATGTTTTGTGAAGAGAATTTAAAGGGTAAATTGTTTGTGTCTATGAATCTTTCTGGAGCTGTGTTATTTTTTATCCAGGCTGTGCCATTGCAATAATTGTAGCATTGCATTTTCCAATATGTGTTTATTGGTGGAGTTACCTCAAAGCTAAAGTTAAGATAGCCAGTTGCATAAGATATGGGGGGTGAGGTGGAAGTTTCGTTTATAGTAGTTATGTTCTCTAGTGATGTAAGGTTTGCATGTTCGGGGAAACTTTCTTCGGTTTGAGGTATATATCTTTGTTCGGTTTCTCCTGTTTGAATTATCATGTTATATTTGTAGAGGAATGTAGAGGCTGAAAGTAGGGAGAGAAGTGTTAGGATGAAGGAAAGTGTCACCGCGATTGCGCGTCTGGCCATGAAGTCCCCCCGATTTAAATATTGGTTGATTAATTTTATTTCTAGACTATTTGTTTTCCTTTTTTAAATATGTTTCGTTAAATTTGGTTTTTGGGCTATTTTGTTGTGGAGTATTACAATTGCAAGTACAGAAGGCAAAAAATTAGTTCCTTATGTCTGTTAACTGTATTTCCGGAAGTAATTTTCAAATTGACCTGATTCGACTAAATTAACTATAGCGTTTATTAGTTTTGTATTCTCTACTCCCAGTTTTTTGGATAATTCCGCAACTGAGGGATTTTCTCCTCTTTCAAGTTCTTTGAGGATATCATCTTTTAAAACTGTTAGAGGTATGAGCTTCTGGTTGTCTGTAGTCGTTAAACATTGAATTTTTTCTTCTTTTAGCATTTTTTGAACAACTTGGATTAAAAGATTTTGATCGATTCCAAGCGTGCTGGATATCGAATGAATATGCACGATTTCATTAGTTTTTAGTGATTCCAATATTTTTTCTTCTACTTCCTCTATGTTATATCCGTGTGTAGAAAGACGGGATTCCAGTTTAAGTAGCTCATCTACCTCGTGAACAGCTTTAGCTGTCTGTCTTTGATAAGTGTAAACAAGGAAAACTGTTATCCATGAGATAAATAAGTGTGTTAGCCCGAAGAAAGGAGGCCCTATTAAAACTGCTATTAAAAGTATTACGAGAACCAGTGCAAATGACTGTAGCGTAATTAATGAGGGTAGAAGGGTGAGTTCTACGAGAAGAATTTGGGCTGTTAAAATTGATGCATCGGAGATAAATCCTTTAAATAGTAAAGTCAAAACCAGGATTACTAGATTCATAGCTGTTAAAATAGGTATGATTTTTGTTCTGCTAACGGTTTTTGTTTCTTTGTGTTCCTCCTTTTTCTTTTCCATGTGGGTTGCACCCAGTATACCTTTAGCATTGAGGACAACTTATTTATAGATTTTTAGCAGTCTAGTTACATTAAGATTATGGTATTTGTAAAGGGTTATATTGGTGTACCACTTTGGGTGAAGAGCAACCAGAAAACGCAAAAGAAAAGGTTGAGGGTGTTATTATCAAGCGAACTCGCTTTTTGTTATTATTGCTGGTTTTTCAGTTTATTTATGCTATTTTCTTTTCAAAAATACGTTTCGTAACTTTAAATGTTTCAATAAGTTTGACGTCTGGAGGATTGTGTGAAATTTACACTTTGAACAGGGTATATAGAACTGTTCTATTTCTATCTACTGACTCGGTAAATAAGCTTTATTCCATAGTAAAGATGTTTTATGGTGAAGGTAATCTTTCAATTTTATTTGTATCTGTTATCTTAAGTTCCCCTATTGTTTTTTACTTTGGCTTTATTTTTGCTTCAATAGGTTGTGTCGGTAAGGATATTTTTTATTTAGAGATGGGGTTAGTTATTCTTTTGACATCTGATTTTTTACTTAACATAATTTCTTTTATCGTTGGCTTTGCCAATTTAACTTTCATGGGATTCATTTATACTTCTAATTTAATAGTTTTAGCTTTATTTTCATTCTTTTTAACGAAATAGTTCTAAAACGATTTTATATTTCCGTTAGGTATTGAAGCTCGACACATAGAAGCGTGTAGTTTCCTAATATCCATTCTTTGTATGGATATATTTCTCCGTTTTGTATGGAAAGCCTTAAGCTATTCTCTATGTTTAAAAGCCATTTATAAACCATTAACATGCAATAAACCATGTCTGGAAAGAATTCTTTTGCTGTTTCATTTATGTTTCTTCTTTCAAATTCATTTAGTGAAATATCTAACTTTAATAATTGGGTTTGTAGATCGTTGAAATCTGGGTTTGTGACGTTCATTTCACTGTAGGCTTTTTTTGACGTTTCTATTGCTATTATTAATTGTTTCATAGAATACGTGAGGATGTTTAAATGGTTTGAGAGGAGGAACATTCGATAGAGTGTGTTGTTTAGTGCTATTGTTGCGTTTCTTTCCTCTTCGGAAAGTTTGTCGTAGTTTATGTCTGTTAAGTCAATTGCCCAACTGAAGTTATCTAATGCTTTCAACGCTTTTTTATTTGCTAGTTCGATGCTGTTTTTTGCGTCTGTAAATTGTTCAAAAATTACTGTTAGCTTGACTGCCTCTAGTGTCAAGTTTAATGAGGTTACTATATTTTGGCCACCGCTTATCATGTACTCTGAAATTAAAAAGGTTTTATGTATTGTTGTTAGTCTTTCTCTTTCTCCGGCTGAAATAAGGTACCATGCTGCCAGTATTATGTTAGCAAGTCTTAATGTCTCTGTTCTTTTGAAAGTTGAACTTGCTTTGCTGAGATAATTGCTAGCGTTTTCAAATGATTTTGTTGCGGCGGTTAAATTGAATATTAAGATGTTGTCAATGCCCTTTTTTATTTCTGAAGTGTAGAGTGACATGTTTTTGGCAGCGCTACTGGTGCTGGCGTAGATTATGCTTGTGGAAGCTATTAAATATAGCGTGTAAATTAAAAGCAGTGTTTTTCCTATTTTTTTCCAGTTTATTTTTCTTTTTTCTTTTATCTCCAAGACTTCTGGGGTGATTTCTCCGATGCTCAAATTTATCACCCTTCGAGATCCTCATATATCCACTGGGTGCCGCAGTATTGGCATCGTACCGGTTTTGTTCTTGTTGGTAGTGCTGGTAGTGGGGCTCCGCATTTGCATCTTAGTTCTTTGAATGGTCCAAATGCTCCGTGTATTATTAGATTCTTTCTCTGTTTTACTAAGTTTTTAAAGTCTTCTGATATTTTTGCCAGTAGACCTGTGAGTTCTGATGTATCTGGACATGTGATTTCTACGTCTAGGTATCCTTGTTCTTCTAGGACTTTTGTTCTCATAATAACTGGATTGTTTAGTACTTTTGTTCTTGTGTAAAACCAAGCTTCTGCTTTAAATGGTTTTTCAGAATGGATATTCAATTCTATTTGCTGTACGTCATATTTCATTATTGTTTCATTTAGTAGTTCGAATGCCTCTCGAGCTGGTATGTTTAAGCCGAACCGTTTATAGTCTTTTACTTTGATTTTTGTGTAAAGGTTTCTTACCATTGCGATGTTTGCTTCTTCAGGTTTGAATACTAATGGACATTTTATCTGGACTTCTTTAGGTCTTATTACTGTGGCTTTTAAATCTCCTGTTGCCGATTTGTAGCTTACGATTCCTGATATTTTACTTCTACCGCATGCAATAGGCTCTAAATAGTATTCAACGCCGAAAGACTCACCTGGACCTATGTTTCCAATCAAAATAGTGCCTTTGTTAAGATCTCTCTCTAGGTTTGAGGGGAGAATGTTTACTAGTCTAAATTCTTTGGGGATATTCAGTCTTACTTCTACATCATTTATTACGAGTGATGTTAGATTTCTTACTGCTACTTTGAATCTGACGTTTCCTCCAGAAAAATCGTATTCTCTTACGATTTGAGGTTCTTCAACTGTTTCCGGTTTTGGGTATGTGGGTATCTCTTTTCTTGCTGCCGTTGGTGGGATGTACGTTATTTCTTTGATGTATTTGTCTTTGGTTGGTGTTAATGCTCCTATTAGATCTCCTTTTCTTATTAGTTTCTCGACAATTTTAGTTACATCGTAAAACGAGACATTGATTTTCGCTGAAATTTCTCTTAGATCTGCTTCTTCTGCTTGGAATAAAATTTCTTTTAGTTTACTTGCAACGAAGTCTTCTGTAAATATTTCTTGGCCGTCTGCGCTTTTTATAATGTTTATATCGTAGTATTGAGCAATAGACTTGATGATTTCAGATATTTTTTCGGGTGTTAGTCCGGTTGTAAGCTGAATCATGCGTATTGTGGTTCGGCCTTTTGTTTTTAAGTCTCTTAGGATTTGTGCTCCTATGTTTCCAGATATTAGAGTATAGAGACCTGTTGCGTCGTCTATGAAGCTGAATGCTGATCCTTCATCTTCTAGTTTTCTAAGGGTGCTTAAAATTAGGTTTTCTGGCAGGTTTACTGCTGCTGATAATTCTTTTATATCGATGATGCCTTTTTTATTTATTTTTTCTATTAACAAGTTCTTTAGGCCGTTTAAGGTGTATATTCTTTTGTCGTCAAGTATGTGGGCTTCTATTCGTTCTTCTTTTAATGCTTTCTTTATGATGTCCATGACAATTTGCTCGGGTATGCCGAAGTATTCGCATATGGAAGGTATTGTTGTAAAGCCTTGTTTATTTATGTAGTTGGGTATTTCTTCTTCTAAAGCATCAAAAAGCATGAATTTGCTCTTATCTGTTGAAAATATTCCGTTTAGGGCTCCTTTCGTAACTATTTGATCTATTAGTTTCATAAGGTATTTTTCGTAGATTCCGAACTTCGATCTAAGGGTGGTAAGGCTTATGATACCGGCGTTTTTGATTTCGTTAACTATGTCTTGTAGGAGTTGTTTATCTAGTATTACAAATGTTTCTGTTTCTTCGTCGAAGTATCCGTTTATAATTTTGTTTTTCTCTATTTTCTTTAGCTCTTCTAATGCTTCTTTACGTTTGAATCCTGTTACTTCAATTATTTCTTTTAAAGGTGTATATCTTCTTGTGACTAGGAGATTGATTAGTTTTTTACGTTTCTTACCTTTTTCTCTAAACCTTAAAAACATGGAGGATACCACCGTTAGGCTTGCTGTTGCGGGAAGCCCTACTAATATTAATATGGAAAAAACTGAGGGTTTTACAGTTAGGTTAAATTCTTTACTAAGTATGGGGACCTCGGCGAAAAATATTTCTAAAATCATTCTTTTACTTCCAAAGTCAAGTGCGTTTTGCGGAGTATATTTGAATTCTACTTCAACTTGGTTTTCCCCTGGTTTCAGCGTGACTTTTGACTCCGGTGTTCCTGTAAAGTCTCCTGAAAACTTTACTGTAATATTTACGGATTCTTGTCTTAAGTTTCTTGCTTTAAACGTTATTTTGTATATCTTGTTTTGTATTATTGTTTGAGGTACGTTTATTGGTTCTTCAATTTCAATCGCATTTGACACCGAAGTCGGTACAGTTGTTATAGTTATTATTTTGTTGTTTACCTTGAAACAGACGAATATTTCGTAGAGGTCTGCCTGTGTAGACTCTTTGCACTTTAGTTCGACATTTAGTGTTTTTTCCTCTCTAGGTTCAAGGCTTACTTGGATTTGTTGTGGAGATTTTTCAAGGATTGTACCATTTACTATAAGTGTTCCATTGATTTGTACGGTTCGACGGTTTCTTAACGTAATAGAAAGGTAAAAGGTGTCTCCTTGATACGTTTGTATATTTAATGGAGTTGTTACTTCTACCATGGGTTCAATTTTCAGGTTTAGAGTTGACGACCAAGTTTGATGTTCCTCAATGTACAGCTTCAAATCTAATTGGTATGTGTTTGCATCAACGTTATCTGATATGTTTAGTGTAATTTTTTCGGTTTTGGATTGGAGAGGAGGGATTGTAATACTAGTTTGGCTTAGAATATTTATGTCGGTGCAGTTAAGTAGTATTTTGACGCTTTTACTGGTGGTATCTGTGTTGTTTAAGGTAATAGTGATGTTTGTATGTTCTCCCTGAATAGCTGAAACTTCATCTTCTACGTTTAGAATCACTACGGGTTTCAGTAACCATTCTACCAGCTGTTTGCAAAATCGCTCATCTATGAGAGTTGTGAATGCTTCTTCGTCTCCTATGATAACTATTTTGCCTATTTTTGACCAAACTGCCCCTACTGGTTTTCCGTTTTTCTCTAAAATAGTATATGCTGGTGGTGATACATTGAAGGTGATCGGAGAACTCATATAAATGTTTTTTAAACCACTTGTGATGGGGTGTTCAAATGAGACATTTACCTGCTGTATGCCCGAGATAGTTCCGGAGATATTAATTGGTACATTTATTTGTTGAAGTAAGTTGATGATTGTTGTTTTGTTGAAACTTACATCGTCTCCTATGATTAGCAGAGATTTTCCTTGGAGCACGTAGTTTGTTATTGCTTGTATTTCTTCTTGTGATAACTCTTTTTCGATATCTGGGAGAATTAATAGGCTTGATTGGTGAATTGTTTCCATGGTTATTGTGTTGTTAAGTTCGTAAATGTTGATTTCAAGGTCTTGTATGCAGTTTTTAAAATCTAGGTAGTTTTCCGCAATGGAGTCACTGTCATTATTATCGTGGAAAACATCGAATAAAACTGTTAAACCTTTTTCTGGCTGATAGTTAGATAGTTGAACGTTTTCTGTGATCTTTGGATCAACTGTTGGGATTGTCAGACAAATATTTTCATGGTTAAGGATTGTAAGAAAAAAAGGGAAAGCAAAAATGCTTAATATTATTGTGAACATAATTAGATGTCTTTTTACTGGCTTAAGTTTCATTTGTATTCCCTTTTTATTCTTGGATTTAACTTTTGAGTTAACATAGATATTGAATTATTTATTTTGGTAAGTTTTCTTATTTAATTTAATTAATACTGCCTTCCGCATAGCTTGTTATAATAGTTGATATAAAATTTATAATTGTGTTTGCCGATATAAATAGTATTATGTTGGTTATTGGTTTCGAGTTGTAATAGGAGGTTACTAAATTGAAGTTTACCCAACAGTCCCGTGAACCTTTAAATAAAGCTTTGAAATATCTTAGATCTGCTGAAGACCATCTTTTAAGAATAATATCGGATGCAACTGATGAGAGTGATTTTAAAACATTGAAATTCGCGGAAAAACTCAGAAAGGATATCTTCATTTTTAAGGGGGATATAGAAACAATTAATCATTCTGTTCTCATAGGAGGCGACAAGAAAACCAAAGAGGCTACTTTAAGTGGTTTAATGATTACTGATTATATGTTATTGTTAGAAAGTATGCGATTAGAGAAGGCTTTCAGAGAAAGTTCAAGTAGTTATTCGATTGGAGAACGTGAAACGGCTTTGAAAGAGATGAAGACATCTGAGGGAATAATGAGTAGGCTAAAGTTTTTCCTCGTGAAGAGAAAGGAAATTACTTCGGGGAGAATTAGCAAGGAAGAACTTTATAATTTACGTGAAGAATATGAAAAGGAAATAAGGGAGATACCTGAGTATACTGAAGCTGAAATTGGGGCACTAGGTAAAACTATTTTAGCTATGCTGAGGGACTGGGATGAAAAAATTGGATTAAAAGATTGGAAAGAAAATCTTCCCGATCTGATTTTAAAGATAGGAGAAGAAACTAAAAAGGAAACTGGTGGAATTTTAAGGCTTTCCGAACTTTACTTAAAGATTAAGGAAGAAAAACCAGTATGGCCACTTACATTGGACCATGTTGAGGAGGCAGTTAAGACCTTAGCTGGCAGGGGGTTAATTCAAGAATTTCAAGACGAAGAAACAAGAATAAAGTATGTTGTATTTACTCCTGCAAGCTTTTCCGATGATGAAAAAGTTGTTTTAGAAATGGCGGCAAGTAAAGGCTGGGTGACCATGGAGGAAATAATAAAATCTACGGGTTGGAGTGAACAAAGAGTGAACATGGTTCTTAGCAGGTTGGAGAAAATAGGTGCTGCAACCCCTGTTGTAGATGCCGCCACGGGTAAACGTTGGTTTTTCCCGTCCTTTGCCTCAGAAAAGAAAAACGAGGTGAAGTAAATGGAAGAAGAGTTTAAAAAATCAGGTATAATACCCGTTTCCTCAGCTTCCGAAATTAAGAAGCTTTTTGGAGAACCTAAAATAGCGATGTGGAATCATGAGAAAAATAGGGGAATTACTTGGAGAATACCAGATTTAAACTCTCCTCACGAAGAACTACAAAACATTATGAAATTGGACGGTTTTGTTATAAAAGAGTACGAACACGCTGTTGTTCTTAGAGGTGGAAAGCTTTATGCCAGTATTCCTTCTGGAGTGTATAAATTAGCTAAAAAAGCTAAGCTTCCAGGTACGGAGATTATTTGGATAGATAAAAGGCAGTTTAAAACGAATTGGGGCTCACCTGACTTGTTTACAAGGGAAGGAATAAAGATCGGTATGCATGGAATTACGATTTTGAGAGTGGACGACCCAGTTAAATTTGTTGTTAATGTTCTTTCGGCGAAGCGTACATTTACAGAGGAGGATGTGAAAGACTGGGTTAGGGAAACTGTTGTAAATGTTCTTAGAAGTGTCTTAGGTAATTTTCCGATAGAAAAAGCGTTGACTGAACGTGATCTTTTAATTGCTTCTATTAGGGCCAAGGCAAGGGAACTTTTCGCGCAATGGGGTATAGAGTTGATTAGCCTTGAGGTTTTGGGTTTCAATGTTCCTCCTGAGTACGAGGAAATAGCTTTGAGAGCAGGATTAGAAGAGTATAAAGCTAGGAGGAAAATTCTTAGAAGTGAAAATTTAATGGAAGATGAGAATGGGTAGTTTAATATCGAACTACGTTGTAATTTAGTTGAATGCCAAATATTTCTTTGGAACTTGAGTGAGTGTTGAACTTAACATTTTGACCTCAGATTATTGAAGTGGGGATATTATGTTTTGAGTTATTTCAAACTGTAATATTTATTAGTTAGAACTTGGATAAGGATAAAATAATCGGTCTCACCGGTTTAAGGACAAGCCCTTATATATTGTGTACAGTTTGCCGCTGGGGGGGTGTGATGACAAGAATCCATTATAAGGGCAGACAAATATTCTTAACTTTCTTAATTCTATCACTCATAGGTTCTATTCTTAACTCACCCTCCCTAAAAAATCTTGAACCTATGGATGGAAATAATTTAATTAGCTTTGCAAATGCCAGCCCATCAAACTGTCTTAATACGACAGTTCATTCTGGTGACCTTATAATTCAGCAAAATGAAATCATAGTCATCCGAGATGCAAAATATATCGTTGAAGGAAACATACAAATTTACGGAAACCTAACAGTGGAAAACTCAGAACTTCTAATAAAATACGACTCATCATACTACAGATATTTACGATGCTACAGTTCTGGAAACTTAACAGCTATAAACTCAACAATCGGCTATGAAAATGCACCTGAGTGGTATTCCGCGAGATGGTATGATGAAGGTACTATATGTTTTAGAAACGCCACATCGCCTAAAGTTGAATGGTATATATATGGTTACAGCAGATTTTTTTCAATTAGAAACTCTACGATTTACAGAGTTGTATTTAGAATTGATATGAATTCGAATTCCTCTTTATTGATTGAAAGTGGTTTTATTATTGCGGATGCCATTATAAATGTAGACTTGCCGTTTATTGATTTTCCAGAAAATAACATTGTTGAGGATCAAGTTGTTTTTGAAATTTGGGCTCATGATTATTCTAACTTAACGATTATAAACACAAGGGAGATTTTCAATTTTAACGGCTGGATTGAAATATATATTTATGACTCTTCCCACGTGTATATTGAAAATTCAGAAATAGGATTTGCTACAGTTGATATAAGTGTTTTGAGCGATGGTTATTTGTTTATAGATAATGAAACCGTGGTTGAATCTGTTAACGTTAAGTATCCAACCGTTATTTTGACAAACACAACAATAAAAGCCTATTTTCAAACCAGCATTTACTGCCATTCTAATTCTTCTTTAAAAGTAACTAATGTTTATGGTACTTGGGAGAATCATCGACCTTGGTATATAAGTTTGTATGATGGTTTTCGGGAAGCGAAGATTAATGATTCGGAAATTGAACATGTTTATATTGGATCATATAGCGGTGGAAATTTGTATGTTTATAATTCAACTATTTCAAGTATAGATACACCGTGGGGCACTTCAGCAAATTCAACTATTTTTTTAAGAAAAGCTTATGTTGACTGGATGTATCTTCACGGTTTAAGTAGCATGGTTTGTGATAACTCGACGGTTGGAACCTTAAATATGTATGATAATTCTTCTGCAATTCTCAATAACTATACGACTGTGAGATGTTTTGTTTCTTGTTTTGATGTTTCTGATAATTGTTATATAGTTGTTAATGGTTCACAGATAGTTAGTAATGGGACAGCAAATCCTCAAATTTTCTGTGATGAAACATCTAAAATTCAACAACAAGAAATAGCAATCTACTTACATAACAATGCGAGTGGTACGCTAATAAATGCGAATATTAACGACGTTTACTGCTATGATCATAATAAGTTGAATGCAACAAATACAAGGATAAACTATGTGCACATCGATTCTGATGGTGTTCTTTATTTTGAAAATTGTACTATTCTTAGTGGTTTTAGTGTGTCTTCATATGTTGATGCAAGAGTATGGTTGTTAAATTCAACTGTTAACAGCCTTTCTACCTGGGGTGACAGCTGGGCAAATCTAACATTATTCGTTAAGCATTCGCATATAGATTGGCTTCGGTTATATGGTAACTCCTATTTGTTTGCTGAAAACTCTACACTTATGAATGTATATTTGGACCATAATGTCTCTGATGAAATATATTATACAAATTCACAGTACATCAGACTTGAGCAAAATTCTTCCCTAATTCTTGGACCATACTGTTCTGTTACTGAACTTGATGTATTTCTTACTGTTTATGGCTATATTTTCATGAATGGTTCCTCTATTTATATGGAGAATGCCGCTGGACCGTCCTTACAAGTTTCTGGTAATGTTCAAATATCGTTTATGGAAATGGATATTTTTCTGTATTACAACGCACTTGCAGAACTTTACAATACAAGTATTCACGGTATTTATTGCTATGATAATAGTACTGTGGATATATCTAACACAAGAATAAATTTTGTTAATCTTTATGGAAATTCTCAGGGAGTAATAACAAGCTCAACAGTTTATGACGATATTTCTCTTTATGAGAATTCCAGCATGGTAATAACCGATTCGACTTGCAACACTATTCATTGTTATGATTCCAGCATGTTAAATGCAACAAATACTTCTGTAGCTTACATGGCTATGTATGAGGATGCTTCAGTATCATTTGTTGATTCGTCTGTTGACAATTTGTTCTGTTACGGTCAGAGTAGGTTGAAGTTTGATTTTTCAGATGGTGAATATGTTCATTTAAATGATGGTAGTTCTTTGTCTGCTTGTAATTCTACTTTTGACTCAGTTTACTCATATTCTGGTACATCTGCTTATCTTAAAAATTCTGTCGTAAATTATCTATATGCTGATAGTAATGTGAGCATTACTTTGTTTGATACTTTTGTTTCTTCGCCTAACTATTCTGATCCTTCTTCGGTTGAGATTATTGATACTCAGAGTCCTGTTATTTTGAGTATTAGTTATTATCCTAGTTTCCCGTCTGAGACTGATGCCATAACTTTTACTGTGCAGATTAGGGATATGGCGGTAGCCGAAGTGATTTTGCTGTATTCTGTTAATAATGGTTCTTGGGTACAGGTTTCAATGGTTGAGACGTCTTCTAATACTTTTTCAGCCACTATTGGCCCATTTCCCGCAAATTCTACGTTGTTTTATAAGATTGTTGCACAGGATCAAGATGGGAGGGAGACTGAGTCTTCGGTTCATATGCTTTATATTAAGGGTTCAAGTGTTTCTGGAGAGCCGAGTGGAGAGGAAGGCGGTGAGAGTGCTGGAGTTAGTCCTGGTGGTGTGCGACCGTCTGGGAATCTTCTTTCCACATTGTTTAGTGTTATTTTGCTGCTTATTTTTTCGCTGTTTTCCACTGCTCTCTATACTGCCATTAGGTCTAGAGCTGCTACGGTTATGGAAAAGGTTGTGAAGCCTAGGTTGGCTGAAGAGGAAACACCTTTCAGAGAGATTGTTGATATGGTTTCTAATGGTGATTATGAGGGAGCTTACAATATTATTAGATCTGTTGAAAATGTCGATGAGATTTTGAGTGAAATTCCTTCTAGTATAAGGGTTGGATTTTCCTCTTGGCTTCTTAATAGGTTTCTTGAAGATGGGTTTTATGATAAGGCTGTTGATATCGCTTCGAAGATGAGAGATATGAGAAGGTTGAGGGCAATTTATTTGGGTATTGCTATGAAGGAGCTTGCGGAGGGTGATAAGAAAGAAGCTATAGGGTTCTTTGAGAAGGCAATTGAGGTTTCAGAGAGGATGGGAGATAAAAAATCGGCTAAAGCTATAAGAAAGAGCCTTGGGAAAATATACTAAGTCTAAGTTTAACCTTTTGTTCTTTTGTTGGAAATCTTTATAATGTTGCAGGTTTGTTAGCTGATTTATGCTTGAGGGTATGAGAGTTTTGGAGTTAGCATCGTTTTATATTGGGCCGTTTTGCACTCAGATTCTCGCCGATCTTGGAGCTGATGTCATCAAGGTCAAACCGCCTTTTGGTGAACCTTTGAGGGTTTTTGATGTGTTTTTTGCTGCGTTTAATAGGAATAAGAAGAGTGTTGTTATTGATTTGAAGAGTGAGGTGGGCCGTGAGAGGTTTATGGGTCTTGCTAGGAAAGTTGATGTGATTGCTGAGGGTTTTAGGCCGGGGGTTGCGAAGAGGCTTGGTGTTGATTATGATAGTGTTAGGAAGGTGAATTCTTCTGTTATTTACTGTTCTATTTCTGGTTTTAGCCAGGATTCGGAGCTTAGGGATCTTCCTGTTCATGATATTAATGTTTTGTCTTTTGCTGGGGTCTGTAGGTTGACGGGGTTGAAGGTTGGTAGACCTGAGGATCCTAATGTTCAGTTTTCGGATTTTGCTGCTGCTGTTTATGCTGCTATTTCTATTTTGGCTGCTTATATTCGTAAGCTTAAAACTGGTGAAGGTACGTATATTGATTTGAGTATGTTGGATTCTGTTTACGCTGCTATTCCTGTTCACGTTGCTCACATTTTGAATGGTTTGGGTTATGTTAGGGATTTTGTTGAGAATCCTAGTTACGGTATTTATAGGACTAGGGACGGCTATGTTTCTCTGGGTGTTTTGGGTGAACCTCATTTTTGGAAGAAGCTTTGCAAAGCTTTACAGTTAGATTACGGTGATTTGGGTTACCGGGAGAGAATGGAGCGATACGAGGAAATTAGGGAGGTGATTCAGGAAAAGTTAAAGAACATGGATACGAGAGAGGTTTTTGAACTGCTGAGGAAGGTTGGTGTCCCCGTTGGTATTGTCAATAGTGTTGAAGAAGGG
>Ga0180301_10000677_pt1 | contig 26481 bp, 15 predicted proteins | sample GuaBasSediGuay16_FD_121797 | JGI IMG/M metagenome (GOLD analysis project Ga0180301, IMG submission 121797) | Subseafloor sediment microbial communities from Guaymas Basin, Gulf of California, Mexico - Guay16, Core 4569-2, 12-15 cm | ecosystem: Environmental > Aquatic > Marine > Hydrothermal... | reverse complement strand
GTTAAAGAAATAGATGCCCTGGGTGGTGAAATGGCACATGCTGCAGATTCCTGCGGAATACAGTTTAGGATTTTGAATGCCTCCAAAGGTGCAGCAGTGCAATCCTCCCGCGCGCAAATAGACCGCAGGCTTTATCAAAAATATATGCAGGGTAAAGTTGCTGCTTGTAATAATCTTACAGTCAAGGAAGATGAGGCTGTAGGTTTCATTCTAGAGAAAGCAAAAGTTATCGGTATCGAGTGTAAGAATGAAAATTTCTATTCTCACAGCGTTGTTGTCGCTACCGGGACATTTTTAGGCGGCCTAATACATATCGGCCTGGAAGAATATCAGGCGGGAAGAATTAATGAGCCGGCAAGCATTAAATTATCAGAAAGCCTAAAGAAAATCGGCTTAGAAATCAGCAGGCTGAAAACCTGCACTACTCCCAGGCTTGATGGCGCAAGTATTGATTTTAATAAAATGACACTACAGCCAGGGGACACAAAAATAAAACCATTTTCTTTTCTGACCCAAGAAATAAAACTTACTCAAAAGCCCTGTTATCTTACCTATACCAATAACCAGACTCATAAAATTATCCGTGCGACCTTAAGAGACAAACGGCTCTTTCATATTATCAGCGAAGGGGTAAACCCGCGGTATTGCCCTTCGATAGAAGAGAAAGTCAGGCGTTTTGCCGAAAAAGAGAGGCATCAGATTTTTGTTGAACCCGAAGGTTTAGACACAGAAGAATATTATGCCAACGGCTTATTTACTTTTTTGCCTAAAAATGTGCAGATTGATTTACTACATACAATAGCGGGCTTAGAAAAAACAGAAATTTCTAAATTCGGTTACGGCATAGAATACGATTATGTATATCCTACTCAGCTTTTTCCTACGCTAGAAACTAAGATTATCAAAAACCTGTATTTAGCCGGCCAGATCAACGGGACAACCGGCTATGAGGAGGCAGCAGCTCAGGGTTTAATCGCCGGCATTAACGCGGCACGAAGAGTCCAGGGCAAAGAGGCGGTTATCTTAGACCGCGCCTCAAGCTATATCGGAGTGCTCATCGATGATTTAGTTACCAAAGGGACAAATGAGCCTTACCGCATGTTTACTTCTCGGGTAGAGTACCGTCTGATTTTACGAGAAGATAATACTGACCTGCGCCTGAATAAAATCGGATATGAATTAGGATTGATTTCTAAAGAGCGGCATTTAGAAACCGAAAATAAAAAAGAAGCCATAAAAAATGGAATGGCAATTTTAAAAAAAACGCGCATCAGGCCAACGCAGCAAATAAATAAAGAATTAGAACGCTTAAAAACGCAACCAATAAAAAGGATGTCGACGTTAGAAGAGATTTTAAAGAGGCCCCAAGTTGGCTTAGAAGATTTAAAACGCATGCATCATTTTAAATTAGATATTTCAGAAACTGCTTCTCAACAGGTGGAAATTGAGGTAAAATATTCTGGATTTATCAAAAGGCAACTGGCAGAAGTAGAAAGATTTAAGAATTTAGAAAAAATCAAATTGCCAGCAGATTTAGATTATAAAAGTATTCCTAGCCTTTCCTCTGAGATTAGGGAAAAATTAAATAAATTTAAACCGGTTAATCTAGGCCAAGTTTCCAGGATTTCCGGGATTACGCCGGCTGCGGTTGGCGTCTTAATGGTTTATTTAAGAAAGCTAGGCAAAGACAGTTAGAGGGAAAATAAAATATGGCTAAAGAAATCATCTTTGGAGTTATTGGAGGACTTGGTTTATTCATCTACGGAATTTGGGAGATGAGCGAGGGCCTGCATAAGGTTTTTGGTGAAAGAATGCGCAGAATTCTGCATAATTTTACCGGCAAGCCTATTAAAGGGATATTAGTCGGCACCGGCATCACCAGTTTAATCCAGTCCTCTTCAGCGACCACAGTTATGGTTATTGGTTTCGTAAATGCAGGTTTAATGACTCTTGTTCAGGCAATCAGTGTTGTATTTGGCGCTAATATAGGAACAACCATTACCGCCCAATTAATCGCTTTTAAACTTACGGATTATGCTTTACCTATTATCGGCGCAGCTATGCTTACTATTTTTATTTCTAAGAAAAAATCACACAGACAGATCGGTGAATTTCTCCTGGGTTTTGGTATACTCTTTTTAGGCTTAAGTATTTTAACCAGCGTAGTTAAGCCTTTAGGTAAGTCCGCTTTATTCAATAATATATTAGTTAGTTTTAGTAGGAATCCTTTTTTAGGGATATTAGCTGCAGCTACAATAACTGCCGTAGTGCAGAGTAGTTCTGTTACTACCGGCATGGTTTTAAGTTTAGCTTTAGCCAATTTAATTGACTTAAAAGCTGCTTTACCGTTAATCTTAGGTTGTAATATCGGCACCTGTGTGACTGCGTTAATTGCTTCTTTAGGTACCAATATTTCAGCTAGAAGAGCTTCTTTGGCCCATATAATGTTTAATCTTATTGGGGTAATTATTTTTTTGCCGTTTCTTAACTTCTTTTATAATATAATAGTGCGTCTTCCCGGGAACTTGGCTCGTCAAATAGCCAATGCCCACACCTTATTTAATGTTATCAATACGCTTATCTTCTTACCTTTTATTCCGCTTTTTTCTAAACTGCTTAGCAGGATAATTAAAGGAGAAGAGGAAGAAGAGCTGGAGTATTTGCCTAAATATCTTGAGAAACATCTCATACATACTCCCCCTATCGCCATTGATGCGGCGATAAAAGAAATTATCAGGACACTAGGATTGACTCAAAAGATGGTGGGTATAGTGACAGATAGTTTTTTGAGTAATGATACAAAATCTTTGTCTAAAGTAAGCAAAAGTGAGGAGGCAGTTGATTCTTTAAGGGAGGCGATTACCAATTATTTAGTGGAAATTATGCAGCAGGAATTAAGCCAGGAGGATTCCAGAAAAATTCCTCCTTTAATACACGCCATAAATGACGTAGAGAGAATCGGTGACCATGCAGAGAATTTAAGAGAGCTGGTCGAGCAGAAAATAGATAATAAACTCACCTTTTCCGATATGGCAACCGAAGAAATTAAAAAAATGTACGAAGAAATTGACAAAATGATCAGCTGCGCGATTAAAGCTTTAAGCGTGAATTTAGATGAGGCCAAATCAGTTTTAGAACAAGAATGCCAGATTAATACTTTAAGAGACCGCTTAAAAGATAATCATGTTAAGCGCCTTGAGCGGGGTCAATGCCGTGTGCTTTCTGGCGTGGTATTTCTGGACATGATCAGCAATTTCGAAAAGATCGGAGACCATCTTACCAACGTCGCCCAAGCCGTCTTGGAGGGCCTCCAGGAATAATTGGGGACGTTTCTACCTTATACTACCCATTGATAAACAAGAGATACAAAATTTTTAAATTTGAAGTTTACGATATTTTAACTTAGTAAATAGCACTTTAATTAATTTCAAATTTTTTATAACTTACTTTTACATATTGAGTTGCAATGGATAGAAACGTCCCCATGTTAAAGGAAGCAAAAGTTGGATTTTTAGCTTGATTTCTTGTGCGCTTATGTTATACTTTTAAAAAGCTTTTGAAAACGCTTTCTTTTGCTGTAAATAACGTCTAGATAGCAGAAAATCAGGTTTAAAATAAAAACTAATCGGCCACGGTTAAATCGGTGGCCTTTTTTTATAGGGTTTGAATTGAAGAAGAAAATGTACTCAATAAGAATGTTAGTTCTGGTTTTTATTTGTGTTTTTTGCATTTGTAATTCTGCGTTAAGCCTGCCTGCTGGAGATTATAGTGTCCCTTCGGATTTAGGAATTGTTAAAGAGGCTTTTGATGCGCCAAGTGGCAATAAAGATTGCGCCCGGATGATTATCCATATTCAGGATGCGCATTGTAATTATGAAGCCCAGAAGAATATGGCGGGCATTTTAGAGCATTTGGTAGAAAATTATAATTTGAAGTTGGTTATGGTCGAAGGCGGTAATGGCAATGTAAATCTTGATTTTTTAAGAAGCTATGCAGATAAAATATCTCGGCAGGAAATAGCGGATAAATACCTAAAAATGGGTAAAATTTCCGGTGAGGAGTATTTAGATATTGTTTCGGATTATGATATAGAGCTCTATGGAATAGACGATGAGCCTCTTTATGACATGCAGTTAGATAATTTTTCAAATATTGATAAGATAAGAGAAAAATGTTTACAATACGTGAAGAAATTGTCTGGGGTAGTTAGCGTACTCAAACCATTTATATATAGCGAGCAATTGAGACAGCTAGAAGAAAAAAAATCAAAATATAAAGAAAACGCCTTTTCATTAGCCGATTATTCTCAATATCTGACAGAAATAATTATTAACAAAGGAATGAAGTTAAAAGCCTATCCGCAGATATCGAAGTTTTGCCGGACCGTGCGCTTGGAAAAAGATATAGACTTTCAGCTTGCCGAGCAAGAACGCAATACTTTTGTTAAAGATATAGCCGGCTTACTTGATGAAGCAGGGGTAAATGAGTTGATTAACATGACTAAAGAATTTAAGGAGAAAAATATCAGCGCCCAGGAATATTACACTTTTCTTAAATTCATCTCTGAAGAAAAGGTAGATTTAAAGAGTTATCCCCACCTGAACAATTATGTCGATTATCTTACTTTAAGCAAAGATATCGAAGCCAAAAGTTTACTGGAAGAAATAAGTCAGGCCGAAAAAGCATTATTTGAAGCCTACTTGACAAACAACGAGCAAAGAGAGCTGCGCGATATCGATAAAGCTCTTAAGATTATTAGCCGTATGTTAAATTTAGAATTGACTCCGGATGGTTACACTTTTTTTAAAGTAAACAAGCATCTTTTTCACAACGATTACTGGATAAATTTTTTAAACCGCAGTTGCGCCAAATATAATCTACCCGAAAAAATTTCCCCCTCAAACATTATCGATGCTAATCTTAACTTGCTGGAAGAATTCTATCGATTAGGAACAGAACGGGAGAAGGCTTTTATCAAGAATGTGGTTAAAAAAATGAATGATTCGGACGAAAATATTGCCGTGCTCATCACTGGGGGGTTCCATACCTTAGGAATAACCAGAGGGTTAAAGAGCATAGATTATTCTTATCTTGTAGTTGCTCCAATAGTCAGTGTAAATAAAGACTCCAGTATCTACTTTTCAGTATTAAGAGAAGAAAGAAAACAAAACCTTGAATAAAGAAGCATTATTAACTAACAATAAACGGCGGAGAGAATAATTATGATAAGGGAATTTTTTAAGAAAAAACCTACAACAAGGATTATCGTTTTTATCATTGTTACTCAGTTTATACTGGGTAATTTTTCGGGGGATTTGTATGCTTCTACTGACCAATTAAGGCAGTCTTCGGCAAAAAATAACTCCAGGATAGAAGGAATCAAGGAAGATCTTATAAAGGAATCTTTAGGTAATTATAAAATCCGGGCGGTAGTAGAGGATTTATCTGAATTTAACTATATCAAGCATGAAATCGACTTAGTAAATTCTCCTTACACTACCACAGTAAATTTAAAAGAGCTTTTCTCGCTCCAAGGGGACCCAGGAGATAACGGCGAATTATATTATGTCCTTTATTTTTATGGTGAAGCTATTTCCATAGTGCAAAAAGACAAAGAAGGTAATCTTAATCCAATTCCCTTAAAGGAGAATATAGAGATATTGCATAACATAGACTTAAATTTAATTTTTGATGAAGGAGAACAGGCCAGGTTTCAGGAAAAACAAAAAGCAGGACAAAAAGGGTTTCAGATAGATAACATAGTCGACCTTCTTATAGCAGATTATTTGATTTTAGAAAGAAGAACCGCTAAGTCTGTTCCAGAGCAGTACACTTTAACTTATAAGGAATTGCGTCAGCATCAGGAGCAGTTTATAAAGACTGAAAAAAGAATGAAGCGCGAAATAGAGCAGCTTCAATATGAGGTAAACGGAGATTTTACCGACAGTCAGGTGGCAAGCTTGTTAGAGAATATCATGGATGCTTATCTTAAGGCTGCAGATAGAGACAAGGAGTCCGGAGGGGATCCCTTAAGTTATTATAGTTACCGTAAGATACATATGCCCGGAGGCCAGGTTTTCAGGGTTAAATTGACACAAAAAGAAAAACCAAGAGTCCTGAAGACCTTATCCGGAAGAATAACCGAGAAATTTGAATGGTATATTGAGAATATAACTGAAGAAAGGGCCGGCCTTAATCCTTCGCTTACATTTATGGAACACACTCCGCAGTTTATCGGGCAGTTAGGGATGTATAGAAATTTAACTAGAGAACAGGTTCTTGATGTTATTTTTCCAAATAGGCCAAAGCCGGTTGCGCCTGTTGGTGAAGAGTGGGAGCAGAAAAGGGCCCAGCTTGAGAGTTTAGAAAAAGAATATGAAGAGTTTTTGCTTACTTCCGGCTTAGCACTTGTTGGTGGAAAAGGTTTAAGCCTTTCTCTTACAGAGAGCGTTGTTGATGTTCCTTTTGGCGTGAATATTACTACTACCGCCTATTTTAAGTTCATCCAGGATAACCGCAACATCCTTGAGCTCATTGACGAAGAATTAAAGAAGCTGGATACCATGAATGATCAGATTAGAGACGTAGTCAGTGGCAGAATTCAGAATGCAATTATTGCAGGAGTCATACCAGAGGATATTAAGGATGAAGTTTTGACTATGTACCGCCAGATAAATATTAGGCGCTTCCTGGCAGGAAAAGAAATTCCTGCTGCAGTTGCTGTAAGAAGCTCAGGAATAAAGGAGGATTTAAAGTTGGAATCGTGGCTGCCGATTACAACCGGCTCGCAAGCAGGCCAATCCGACACCTTTCTTAATGTCAGGGGAGGCACCAAGGTATTAAAAAATTTAAAAGATGGCTGGGCGAGCCTTTTTACGGATAGGGCGATAAGCTACCGCGATGACGCCATATTTATATCATTTTCCAGTAAAATCGGTTTTGAAGATAAACAGCCAAATGTCGTATACGATGATTTAAAATCTAAGTTGAATTATTACTCGGATAAGAATTCTAATTTTGGGATATTTGCCTCTACGCTAAAGAAGTGGCATAATCCCGGTTCGGTAAATTTGATGGAAGCAATGGAGGAAATCTTAAAATTTGAGGATAACCCAGAGATAAAAAACAGCTTAGAGGTTATGAAAAGGGAGACCGATCCTTTTGTCAATCCCTTAAAGATCGGTATAGATGAGGTATTAATGCAGATGGTAAAGAGTGAGCTGGCTGGCGTACTCTTTTCAGTAAACCCGGCGACAAAGATGGCCGGAGTTTCTCAAGCTCTTTATCGGTCTTGGTATTTAGATGACAGAAGCCTGGTACATTTAGACGAGGCAGGCGAAATAATCGGCACAAAACCGATTGTCGCTAGTTTTGAAATTAGCTATGGTTACGGCGAAAACGTAGTCGGCGGGAAAGCCAATCCGGATAAATTCGTTATGGTTACTTATAACGGTGAGAATTGGTTTGTCGTAGAGAAAGACAAAGGCAACAAGCCGCTGAAAATGGTCGGTATCGAGGAATCGGTCAGCCTTTTAAAAGATGATTTAAGTGAGGATGAAATTGAGATGTTAGCCGGATTAGTGCGCCTAGCCGTTGAATATGAGGAGATAGGCAAAAAGATTAATAGCGCTTTAGTGAAGGATTTATCAGGCACGCGCTATTTAAAGGAATTATCATACAAAAAAGAAACCGAAGATGAGAAAAAAGACCGTTTACAAAAAATTGCTGAAGGCATTGCTGCAATGATAAAAAGTAAGACGACGGTAAAGGAGATTAAGGACTTTATAGAAACTCAATTTGATGTAGTTGAAGAGGTTAAGGCTAGAGGAATCAAGAGTGATATACTTGATCGTTTAATTGAAAGCCTTGTGAAGGAGGTAATTCAGGCAAAAACAAGATCAGACTCAGGTTATTCCCGCTTAGCTGAATATTTTACAGTAGATTCAGGGCCCAGCACAAGGCTGGCCAGTGCTTTTATTAGCCTATTAAAAGAAGTATGGGAAAATAAAGAACTCGGAGTTACAGAAGAAGACAGGAAAGAGATTTTAGATAAGCTAAATCTGGATGAAACACAACTGCATAATTTAAGTTACTTGATTAGAGCTAAAATAGACGGTAGGTATACCTGTAACATTGAGACAACCCAAGCCCATCAGGATGCATATTGCATAACGGATTCTGAACTGACCCATATTACCAAGATGGCCTGGGATATCAGCAATTATTACCAGGATATGAGGGATATTGAGTTTGGCATTGAAATTGATCCTACGGTTTCTGCCGGCAAAAGAATGGAAATGTATATTTTAGACAATAAGGGAAGGCCGATGATGATGGCAAAGGACGGCAGGCTTCAGGTTATAGACAGGCCAGTTGAAGAATTAGGGGGAAGAAATAAAGTAAGCCTGCGGTTATATAATCTACAGGCGCGGCCTTACACTGCTGAATACACTAAAGTAAATTTTGTGCGCAAAAGAACAGAACTGGACGAAGACTTTATTAATGAAAAAGGAATTAAACCTGTTGCCAGCGGAACTAAAGGCGAGAGCGCAACCGAAGCATATGTTTTAGCATTTGACGTCAATAAGAGCATTGATGAGCATGCCAAAGAAATCAAAAAATTAAAAAAAGGAAGTTTTAGTGACATACAGAAAGAGCAGTTAAAACGTGCAGGTCTGGATCCCGATGATTACGGTGAGGGCAAAAAAGAATTGCCTGTCGCCCTTTATTTATTAGAAGCAGACCCTAGCCACGATCCTCTAATGAGATTGGTGGATGCGGTAATTACTGTGCGCGGAGGAGATACCTGTCACGCTGCGATATTTTGCAGGGAGCAGGGAATTCCTGCGGTTACTGCTGTAGGTAAATTAGCAATTGACGGAGAGCTTTTACGCACGGGCAACTGGTTAGTGGTTGATGCCAACAATGGCCGTATTTTTAGATTTAATGCTGATCCGGCAAAAAGAATCCCAATTAAATTAATTGAGATAATGATTAAGCCCTACGGTATTCCCGGTAATAAAGTAAAGGGTGTAGTAGTAGATAGCGACGGCTTTCCTATTCCTACTGTAAGTATGGTCCTTGCCTCAGAGAAAAATGCGCAAGAGGGTACACCTTTAATGTTAGCAGCTGACTCTTCAGGTTATGCGCTGACCCGCGCTGAGTTCAAAGGGGAAGAGCTGGGAATAAATGTTTTTGCCGGATATGGTTATGATTTATTGCGGGATATAGAAGCAAAAACAATAAAGCGTCCGCGGAGAGTATATTTAAGAGATATTTATTATAAAGGTGCTGATAAATTTACCCAGGATATTGTTTTGGAAATTGAAAAATATTTTCAGAACCATACCCAGACAGCTAAATTATTTAGGGATATTTTTAACAGAGATTATAAAAAAGAGGACGGCCTTAAACTGCTTAGTGCTTTTGATGTTTTAAGGGATATTAAGACCCAAGCATTGAACTGGGAGGCATTAACCAGCGAGCAGCTTAAATTAATAAGTTTTATGGAAAGGGCCGATGCAGATTCTGTGAACTTTCTGAATTATCTATACGATGCCCTGCAGAGGCATTTTAACTTTGATTTTAATATAATTGAAGCCTTGGAAAAATATCCCTGGGTTTGCCGAGAGATAGAGGAGAAGCTCAGAGAAAATGGCTATGTTTCATTTAAAGAGTTTGCAGGAAAAGAATTTTATTATTTTTATAATTTAATGGGTTTTACTATTGCTCCGGATCAAAAAGCCAAAAATAGGGCCTATGATTTTGCACAGGATAAGGTCAGGGGCTTGATCGGTTCGGAAATATTTTCCTGGCCAGGGGTTAATCCTTTGGTGGGTTTAAGGGGAGCTTCGCTGGAAATAGAAGGCGTGAATGCCGAATCAGAGGGTAACCAGAGAATCCTCAGTTTTCTCCTGGAAGCAGTCATTGAGGCTGATGAGAATACCCACAACCAATCCTGGTTTTATGTTTTTGTGAGATTCACCAGGGAATTAGATTACCTTGATCTGATTCTGGAAAGGATTGCCGAGAAAAAGGGCAAATTGCCTAAGCAGATCGGCATTATGATCGAGGTGCCCAGTGATGCGATACTGGCTGATAAGTTAGCAAAGAAGATGTTAGAACTAAGAAGAAAATATAGTAAGTACGGCGTAGAATTAGTTTTCTTTTCATTCGGAACGAATGATTATTCGCATTTAGCCGGCAAAGGCGACAGGGAAGACCCGCGGATGAAGCTGATTATTAAAGACCCGGCTGCTTTAAAGGCGGTTCAGGAAATGAAGAAGAACGGTTATTTAATTAATATCTTAAAGGATGAGGAAGGCCAAGATATATATCAACTTCCCTTAATTGATGAAGCTGCAGATGCGATGAAGCAGTTGATGGAAGCAGTGGTAAAAATAGCTGATGAGGCGGGTATCGAGACCGGCCTTTGCGGCGAGGCGGTTACCAGCTTGGTAAACAGAGGTGATTATGAGTCTGCCGGAGATATTATGAGCATGCTTAAGTCTTTTGGCATCAGCATGATGGCGCTGAGAGTAAATGCTTCAATGGCGCGCTTTGATGCCATGGCTTCCCGTAAACAAATAACCGTGCCTGAGGACAAAAGGGAAATTTTATTTGATTTAAAAGCCAATGGAGAGGTCTATCAAAAAAGAGGAGTAGTTAAGGGCGAGATTGTTTTTATTGAGAAGGCAGAAGATTTAATAGCTAGTGCGCTTAGAGGGCTTAGAGGGGTTAAGCTGCAAGAAAGGCGTCAATATTTGGAGTATCAGAGTTTAGAGAGCGCACGCAGCACTATGAGGACATTCAATAAGATAGTTGTTTTATCCAGTAATCTTATTGCGATGACCAAGGCGGAATATTTAAATACGATATCTAGTAAATTATTTTTACAATTAGTCAGTGAGGGTTTAATCAAAGATATTGGTAACGGTTTATATATTTGGACTAATTTAGAACTTAAAGGGCAGGAATTTGAAGAGGAGTTGAAGGCAAGAAAAGATTTATCCGAAAAAGAGAAAAACGGCATATTAAGCAGCTGGTATAGAGCATACAGCAACACCGCCGCAGGATTAAAAAATAGTTATATAGACTGGGAGGATTTAGAATACAGTCTGGCTATAATCGTCGATAGCAGTGTTAACCCGCAAGGCTGTGATTTATTCACAAAAGGCATTATTTCAAAAAGAGTAAAAGCTAAGGTGGCGGGCATAGCTGGTTTACGTAAAGAATTAGAAGGCCAGCAGGTAACTATAGATTATGCATCGGGTAAGATCTATAAAGGGGATTTAGAAGTAAAGCGTATCGGATTTGAGCCCCGGCCGCTGCCCATACCGGAGCATGAACCTCAGGTACAAATAAAGCCAGCATACAAGGAGAACGCTAATAGTGTATATAGCGGGCTTGTGTATCACCCATTGCTTTTATTAGCTTATGAAAGAGAAGAGGCGGGCCAAGAGAAAATTGAGAAATTTGTCGGTAAAATATTTGATGAATATGTCGAAGACTTCGTTAATCAAATAGATAAACTGGTTAAAGAAACAGACCCAAAGAAATATGAATACCTGCTTGAAGAGTTTAAGAAGAAAATTATTAATGAACCGGATCCTTTTGTCAGAGAATTTATCAGTGGTGTTTTAGATGGGGCAGTGGAAACCAGGGTTTGGGATGACAAAGAAGGATTTAAAGCGGGTGGACTTATCCTTGCTGAGGGTTGGCTTGAGGATTTAAGATCTAAATACCTAGAAAGCCATGCCGAAGAAGTCGGTTATTTAAAGCAAGGAATTGCAAGACTTATTGCCGGCAGGCCAGTGCGGAATTTTATTAAGGAAGCATTTAAGCAGAATATGTTAAAAGTATTAGCGGAAAATAAAGGTAATTTTGTGGTACATACTACGACCAGCTTAAATTGCATGGATTTTAGAAATATGCAGGGCGGGTTTTTGGTAGAACAGGTAAACCCTAATCCAAACTACGGCTTATTAGGCGCAGCCAGGGCATTAGGTGATTTCTGGGAGATTAACCGCTTGGAGTTAGAAGCATTTAAAGAGGTAAGGGATTCTTTGCCAACAGATGAAAGAAAGAATTTTGCATTGCAGATTACTGAACTTAAAGGGACCCAGAGCGGCGCATTAATGATTGGCTGGAGATATATTTTAGAGCAATTGGGTATTATTCCCGGAGAGGATGGTTTAAGAATAGGGGTCAATATCGCCACTCCTGTGGATAATTTAGAGATAAATAAATACTTCCAATATTTTGATAATTTTGGAGAGGGCTTAAGTTTTGTTTCATACGATAAGGTGATGCTAGCAGCAGCCTGGGCAGGCGTCGATATCTACTGGAATCAATGGAGGAGGTTGGCTAGAGAGGAAGAATTAGTAGAGGTTGCAGATATCTGCGAGAAGATAATAAAAGGCAAAATAGAAGAAGCGAATAAAAAAGGTATTGGCGCACATAAAGAGATTGTGGTGTTTGATACCAACGAAATTGATACCCTGCGCGCAAAAATGAAGATTCCCGAATTTCCTATTTTAGGTGAAATAAAACCGAGGTTGATTAATGCCACAGATTCAGAGGTATATAAAGAAGGTTCTCTTAAATATGACAGCTTTGCAGAGTCGCTGAGGAATATAAAAGAGGAAGGGGCTTTAGTTTTAAGCGCGGATACGATTTTAAATAATGCCGGCGCCATCTCCTCGCTACGAAAAATCAAAGATTATGGCGCTATCAAAGTAGCGCTTTGGGCAGAAGATGGCGTGACATTGGCTAAGTTAGCTAGATTAGAGTTTATAGACTTAGAAGAGTTAGCGGATGTTTTTAGTTACGAAGGCTTAGATGGCGCATTGAGTGAATTGAACAAGTTGGGTATTGCTAATCACAGGACCGCGCTTATTATTTCAGCCGCAGATGCCGGAAGAATTAATTTAGAGAAGATTTCCGGTTTAGGGCTTAAGGTGGTAAGCATTGAGGCGACAAAGGTAGAGGAAGCTAGAATAAACAGTATGCCTTTGGTTGTTGCCTGCGCCATAGCTTCTATCAGCAGGAAAGATCCCTTAGTAACCAAGGCATATGCAGAGTTAGTTGATGATTATAAAGATAATAATCGGATAGATAATAGCGAATCGAATAGGCTTAAAGATCTTACTTCTGGGATTACCCAGATACCATTGATAAGCGTAAGCGATGAAATCGCACAGGCTCAGCTCAGCTTCGAAGAAATGATGGATCAGATTTAATTTAAATAAAAATTTAATCCAAATACAAAGGAAATGTGAAAATGTCTAACAAATTTCCTGACAAAGCATTATTTCTTAAAAGAGTTTTTGTTTTAGCAATGCTAAGCTTTGCTTTTAGTTCTATTGGCTATGCCTATACTGATAGCTTAAGGCCTTCAGCCGCAAGAAATAGTTCTGTAACCGAAGAAATCCAATTTCACTTAGAATCAGCCGGCACAGATGCGTGGAGAATAAATAGCATCACTCCGCGAATACAGGTCTTAAGCAACATCATTTCTCTGTTAGAAGGCGCACAAACCGGCGGTTATAATATCGAGCACGCTATTTTAGACGGAGCTGACGGAGGGATTTTTAATCATTCAGAACGCCGTGGGCGCATGGAAGTTATGATGAGGAATATGTTAAGGGGGTATATTTCGAGTAAATCATCGTTGCTGCCTATAGAAATAAAGATAAAACCATGGTCAGATACTTTAAAAGTAGAGGGTTTAACCGATGAGGAGATAGAGCCGACTTATGCCTGGCTCGATAATTTTTTAGCGGATAACAGTCAGACAGAAACCTTTGAGCTCCTTTCGCGTAAACTAGTCAATTATATAGTAAACCTCCAGTTAAAGGAGGTTATCGCTTACAGTGATAGATTTTCCATAACTCAGACTGTTCTTTGCGTTGGGGAGACAAAAGAACAGTATGGAGCAGGAAAGACTAAAGCGGTCCTTGAACAGGATTTATTTGAGATGTTAGACGGAGTGTCTATAGAGCAGGCAAAGAAAATCGGCCTAAGGTTGGCGTATGAACCGCGCTGGGCAATCGGGGCCGGAAAGACCCCTCAAAATGATGAAATTCAGAATACGCATAGATTTATAAAAGATATCTGTGAGAGAATATTTTTAGGAGAAAAAGATTTAGACTCTGATTATTTTCAGGATCCGGAATTAGTCTCAGCAGCAAGATTAGATGTTGATTACGGCGGTAGCCTTAACGAAAAGAATTGTACTGAAATTTTAGCTTTACCTGATGTTGACGGCGGTCTAATCGGAGGTGCTGCCAAGACAGCTGAGAAGATCGCAGTAATCATAAAAGCAGCTATTGAACAGGGAGCAATTAAGGGGAAGGTTCTTAATATTGGTATGAACTGGAAAGCCGAAGATAAGACTACTAATCTTAGTTCCCTTAAGAGTTTTGTAGAGTTGTTTCAGACAATAGACCTGAACGCTGTGCGCATTGTAATCAGTACTCCACAGGCCAGGACTGTAAAGACAGCGATGTCAAGGCTGGTGCCAAAAATAAGCCTTAATAACGCCGATAATATGGAATCGTATATTGTTTCTCCGGATGAGATCGCACAGAAATTAAATGTGGACTTAACAGAGTATAACGATTATATGTTCAGGGACCACAATTCCTATGCAATATTAGGAGGCGATCACTTTAGCCACTTTGTTTTTACTATAAGCAGCATATTAAAAGTTGATAATACCCCGGATAATACTTACGCTTTAATAGTTGCTCCCAATTTCTTCAAATCTCCCGCAGCAAGGACTGCTTTACGGGAATTTGCTTATTTAAGTAAAACAGTGCGCATTGTTTTATATGGCGAAAATGCAGAAAAGCTCAAAGCTTTAATTGCTGCAGACGATACTATCACTGCTGACAGCTTTGATGGAGCCTTGAGGGCCCTGTCGGATTTAGGCATAAAAAAAGAAAATACTTTATTATTAAGGACTGTGCAAGATGAGTTAACCGGGGAATTGGATATAAAACAGGTGGTCGCAAGAGGAGGAGTAAGTACGCTGGCAGTTGCCAAAGCAAGCAAAGAGCTTTTGCGCGGCGTAAAAGCAAATCCCAATGCGATCGATGAAGCTTTCAGGTTATTCTTTGAGATGATCGCCCTTCATGAGATCATCCCGCAGCAGGCTTATAACGATAACCGTGAAGATATGATGGCTAAATTAGAAGAAGGCAAAGCCTTTGAATTTCCTGTAGAGTTAGGGCCAGCTCCGAGGGTGACAGAGCAGCTTGAAGAGGAAAGCAGAAAGATTTCCGAATTCTTAACCCAGATCGGCGTATAGGGGACGTTTCCCTTCGCAATTAGCCTTTGATACACAAAGAGTTACAAAAGCCTCGGTTTTATTTCCCTCCTTTTTAGAAAATCTAAAAATTATCTGGAGCTTTGGGCTGATTTTGGTATAATACTGATATGCAGAGATTAAAGCGCTATTTTATTGCCGGCTTTGTGGCGGTCATCCCGGTAGTCCTTACTATATACGTAATTATTTTTATTTTCCGTTTTGCCGATAATATTTTAGGTAAATATTTAAATAGTTACCTAAAAGATTTGTTCGGATTCTATATACCCGGGCTAAGCATAGTTATTTTCTTTTTGCTTATTTTCATTTTTGGTTTTTTGGCTACGACGCTCTTCAGTACAAGGATGCGCCACCGCATAGAGCGTTGGTTCATGAACCTGCCTTTGGTAAAAAATATTTACCCGCCTTTTAAACAGATCATCTTATTTATTTCAGCGCAGAAAGAATTCGGTTTTAAAAAGGTAGTTTTAGTGCAATATCCTTCCAGCGGTATTTGGTCAATCGGTTTTTTGACTCACGAAAATTTTAAAAAGATAACTGATGTCTGCAATAAAGAAATGGCTTCGGTCTTTATCCCAACCTCTCCAGGGCCTCTCACCGGATTTCTTATCTTTATTCCCAAAGAGGAGCTAAAATTTTTGAATATTTCCGTAAGCGAGGCCCTGCGTATAATCATCTCAGGAGGCGTTTTTCAGCACGGGGACGGCATTCCTTAAATTACCTCTTCATATTCAACAAGTTGCAAAAAGGCTGATATAAACGAAAAAATAATCCCTAAAAAACCAAAATAAACCCTTAAATCTCCTTGACCCGTCATTGGTTAGGTGATATAATCCCACCCATACCTATTGCATAATAAGGCGGATATGAAGAAAAAACTGATTAATTGGATAAAAAAAGAGGTTAAACAGGCTAATGCCAAGGGGATTGTGCTGGGTTTAAGCGGAGGCTTGGATTCCAGCGTAATCGCGGCGTTAACAAAAGAAGCAGTGGGTGAAAAAAAGCTTTTATGCTTGATTTTGCCCTGTTCTAGCCTTAAAAAAGATTTAAAAGACGCTCATATGATCGCCAGATGGCTTAAAGTTGAAACGAAACAGATTGATCTAACTAATATATACAATAAATTGTTAAAAATTCTTCCTAATGCCGTTTTTTTGGCAAAGGCAAACCTGAAGCCGCGCTTAAGAATGCTGGTACTTTATTATTTTGCCAATAAAATGAATTATTTAGTTTGCGGAACAGGGAATAAATCGGAATTGATGATGGGTTATTTTACCAAGCACGGTGATGGGGCAACAGATATTTTGCCGATCGGCGATTTAACTAAAACAGAGGTGAGGAGGCTTGCCAGGGAGCTTGGAATTCCCGAGAATATCATAACTAAGCCTCCGTCAGCAGGCCTCTGGCAGGGTCAGACTGACGAGGGCGAAATGGGAATTGCTTATCCGGAAATTGACGATATCTTGGATCGAATAGAGAAGAAGCAAAGGCAGGTTTTGCCTAAAAATAAAGTAAATAAAGTCAAGCAAAGAATTAGCGAATCCGAGCATAAAAGAAAAGGCCCCAAAATCTGTTATATGTAAACACGGTACACCGTACACCCTACGCTGTACTTTTCCGACCGAAGGGAGGAAAATATGGATGAAATACTGGAAATTCTGGAAAAAGATGCGCGCGCAACGAGCCAAGATATAGCAAGGATGCTTAAGAAAAAACCACAAAAAGTAAAAGAAGCTATAAAAAAATACGAAAAGCAAGGGGTAATTTTAAAATATAAAACTGTGATCAATAAGGAATTGATAAAAGAGGCGAATTCCGAAGTCAGGGCTTTAATAGAAGTCAATATTGTCCCGCAGAAAGACGTTGGTTTTGATAAAATCGCCGAGCGTATATATTCTTTTCAGGAAGTCTCAAGCTGTTATCTTATCTCCGGCACTTATGATTTACTTCTCATCGCGGAAGGAAAAGATTTACATACTGTTGCCAGGTTTGTCGCTGAAAAATTATCACCAATGGAGAATGTGCGCGGAACAGTGACCCATTTTTTATTGAAGAAATATAAAGAAGACGGGGTAATCTTAAAGCACAAGGAAGAAAATAAAAGAATCGCAATATCCTATTAATTTAAAATGTCACAAGTCAGAAGGTCACAAGCAAAATTTTTACTGGTGACCTGGTGTCTTTGTGTCCTGGTGACCTAGCATAATGAAGAAATATATATCCCAAAAAGTCCATGAAATGCAGCCTTCCGGTATCCGGGCTTTCTTTGACTTGGTGCTCGGCATGGAAGATGTCATATCCCTGGGCGTGGGAGAACCGGATTTTATCACCCCATGGCAGATCCGCGAAGCAGGTATTTTTTCCCTGGAGCAAGGCTTCACTTCCTATACTTCCAATAAAGGGCTTTATAAATTAAGAATAAGCATCAGCCGCTATTTAAAACAAAGATACGGTCTTCATTATTCTCCTGATGAGGAGATTCTCATTACCGTGGGCGTAAGCGAGGGCTTTGATTTAGCTTTACGTGCGCTGATAAATTCCGGTGATAAAATCTTAATTCCCAGCCCAAGTTACGTTTCTTACGGCCCGCTGACAGAGTTGGCGGGAGGAATACCTGTTTTTATTGATACCAAAGACAGCGGTTTTAAGTTGACAGCCAGGCTATTAGAGAAGAATATCGATAAAAAGACCAAAGGGATTATTTTAAATTATCCGAATAACCCCACCGGTATTTCATATACTAAAAAGGAATTAGAGGCGTTAAAAAAAGTTATTTTAAAACACAATATGCTTTGTTTAAGCGATGAAATTTACGCGGATTTGACTTATGAATTCGAGCATACACCGTTTGCAAAGCTAAGTAATGCAAAAAATAATACCGTTTATCTTAACGGATTCTCAAAGTCTTATGCCATGACCGGCTGGCGCGTGGGTTTTGTTTGCGGCCCTAAAGAAATAATCGCGGCAATGACTAAAATACATCAGTATACGATAATGTGCGTACCTATCACCAGCCAGATGGCTGCCTGTGAGGCATTGCATGTAGGGAAGAAGTCTGTCGATGAGATGAGGCGTGAGTATAAAAGGCGCCGGGAATTTATCATCTCAAGGCTCAATGACCTGGGCCTGCATTGCCAGCGGCCGCAGGGGGCATTCTATGCCTTTCCGTCGATAAAAAAGTCGAAACTGAGCGCTTTAGATTTTGCCCAGAAGCTGCTTAAAGAAGAAAAAGTAGCGGTGGTCCCGGGAACAGCTTTCGGCGCAGAATATAAAGATTACGTACGTATGTCTTACGCATCCAGCTATGATAATTTAAAAGAGGCATTGACTAGGATAGAGAATTTTTTGGCCAGGAACCGGAGGAAATAATGAAAGTAAGGACAAAATCAGAATTGTTGAAACTGGTAAAAAACCAAAAAGTCAGATACATCAGGATGTGGTTTACAGACGTGTTGGGATTCTTAAAGGGTTTTACGATCACCGCAAACGAACTTCCCCGCGCGCTGGGAGACGGTATGGGTTTTGACGGTTCTTCCATAGAAGGTTTTGCGCGCATTGAAGAATCTGATATGATCGCCCGTCCTGATATCAGCACTTTTGCCATACTCCCCTGGGAGTCTAAAGAAAAAAAGGTGGCGCGGATGTTCTGCGATATTTATACTCCCAAAGGCAAACCCTTTGAAGCTGACCCGCGCTATGTTTTAAAAAAGAATTTAGAACGGGCGAAAAAAATGGGCTACAGCTTTTATGTGGGCCCGGAATTAGAATATTTTTATTTTAATAATCCCAAGAATACGATTGTATTGGATAAAGGCGGATATTTTGACTTAACACCGATAGATATTGCCCAGAACGTGCGCAATGAAACCGTAAATGCCTTAGAAGATATCGGGATTATCGTCGAGTACAGCCATCATGAGGTTTCCTCCAGCCAGCATGAAATTGACTTGAGGTATACGGATGCGCTCTCCATGGCTGACAATGTGATGTCTTATCGGCTGATAGCAAAAGAAATTGCTTTAGCCAAGGGCCTGCACGCTACATTTATGCCTAAGCCGGTATACGGGATAAACGGCTCAGGCATGCATACGCACATGTCACTGTTCAAGGGTAAGAAAAATGCCTTCTTTGACAGCAAAGATAAATTCCACCTTTCTAAAATCGCTAAACATTTTATTTCCGGGTTACTCAAGCACGCTGCGCAATTAACTTCGATTACCAATCAATGGGTTAATTCTTACAAGAGGCTTGTCCCTGGATACGAAGCCCCGGTATATTTATGCTGGGCGCAGATGAACCGTTCGGCTTTAATCCGGGTGCCGATGTATAAGCCGGGGAAAGAAGCTTCTACCCGGATAGAATACCGTGCGCCTGATCCTGCCTGTAATCCTTACCTGGCGTTTTCAGTGATGCTAGCTGCAGGCCTGGAGGGAATAGAAAAGAAGTACTCGCTTCTGGCGCCAGCAAATGATAATATTTACCGTATGACCGAAGAAGAAAGGGCGCGTGCAAAAATAAAATCGTTGCCAGAGGACCTTTTTGAAGCGATAAAGCTTACTGAGAATTCTGCGTTAGTCAAGAAGGCGCTGGGAGAGGTAGTATTTAACTATTTTATCCGCAATAAAAAATTAGAATGGGATGAATACAAGGCTCAGGTTACAAAATACGAAATAGATAAATACCTGCCAATACTGTAATACTTTAATGCCCAGGAAGAAAAAACACTATCAGCTTTATCTAAAGCAAATTGAGGCTATTTCTAAAGTAGCAAATTTAATCACTCGTGGTCTATACTTAGAGGAGCTCTTGCGTATCGTGGTCAATGTCACCGCAGAATTAATGAATTCCAAAATTTGTTCTTTGATGCTTCTTGATTCGGAAAAAAAAGAGTTGGCAATCAGGGCAACCCAATCTGTCTCCGAAAGTTATAATAAAAAACCCAATATAAAATTAGGAGAAGGTATTGCCGGTAAGGTCGCCCTGGATAATAAAGCTATTTGCGTTTTAGATGTAAAAGATGATCAGCGTTATATTCACAGGGATATTGCCAGAAAAGAAGGTATTTGTTCCTTGGCTAGTGTTCCCCTATCGGTAAAAGGAAAAGTAATCGGCGTGCTTAATTGTTATACTTCCAGGAAACACGATTTTAATAATTCTGAATTAAGGGTTTTAGGTGCTATGGCGAATCAGGCGGCAGTAGCGATTGAAAATGCAGAGTTAGGCCTACGCGTACGTACTGCCGAGGAGGCGTTAACCACGCGTAAGTTAGTCGAAAGGGCAAAAGATATTCTTTCCCAGGATGCCAATATTTTGCCGTCCGAAGCTTACCGGCTTATCCAGAAACAGAGTATGGATAGCCGTAAATCAATGCGCGAGATTGCCGAAGCGATTATACTAGCCAAAGAAATTAAAAATAAAGGGCCTAAATAATTTCCGGCTGCTATTAAAAATGCCTCAATCTAACCAGAGCGAATATTTATTTAATTCTATTGCCGGGAATAGTTGGCGTAATATCGGCACCAGAAGAAGGGCAGGTCTGTTAATACCTTTATTTTCTGTTTATTCCGAAAGCAGCCAGGGAATAGGGGATTTAAATGATCTCAAGTTGATCGTCGATCTTTGCAAAAAAGCGGAAATTTCAATTGTGCAGCTTCTGCCGATGAACGAGCTGGGGGGTTCCCTTTCTCCTTATGATTCCTTGAGTTCTTTTGCCTTGGAGCCGGTTTACATATCGCTGGAAAAATTAAATATAAAGAGCAGCCGCAGTTCTTTTCAGGAGAGGCTCTTTGAGTTAAGAAAAAAATTTCCTGCAGGCAAAAAACCCCTAAATTATCAAATCAGGGCAGAAAAGGAGAAATTATTGCGGGATATTTTCCGGAAAGAATTCGATTCTATTCCGGAAGAGTTTAATAATTTCAGGCAGGATAATTCTTATTGGATAGAGGACTTCGCGCTTTACAAGGCGATCAAAGAATTTCAGGGCCAAAAACCTTGGTATCAATGGCAGGAAGAATATAGGCATCGGGATGCTTCAACAATAGAGCATTTTTATAAAGAAAAAGAAAAGGAGATAATTTTTACGATTTGGCAACAGTGGCAACTCTATAAGCAATTTAAAGAAGCCAAAGATTATGCACGGTCTAAGGATATATTGTTAAAAGGAGATCTACCTATTCTTGTATCCAGGGATAGCGCCGATGTCTGGGCGCACCCTGAATTTTTTAAGCTCGGCTACGCCGCGGGGGCGCCAGTAGATATGTATGCGGCGAAGGGGCAGCGTTGGGATATGCCTACATATGACTGGGAAAAAATCGCCGCAGACGATTATAGGTATTTGAAGGAAAAACTAAAATTTGCACAGAATTTTTATGATCTTTTAAGGATAGACCATGTGGCGGGATTGTTTCGCATTTGGAGCATTCCTTATGATGATCCTCAGGAAAATAAAGGATTAAACGGTTCTTTTGATCCTGCCGATGAAGGAAAGTGGCAGGAGCATGGAAGGAGATCGCTGTCGATTATGCTCGAAAATACAAAAATGCTTCTATGTGCCGAAGATTTGGGGACTATACCTCCTTCCTGCCCTAAGGTGTTAAAGGAATTAGCTATTCCCGGCAACGATGTGCAGCGCTGGAACAAAGATTGGCAGGTGACGCATGATTTTCTTGAACCTCGTGATTACCGTTTTTTAGCAGTGGCTATGCTTTCCACTCATGACACGACAAACTGGGCAGCCTGGTGGGAGAATGAAGCCGGAACTATAGACGAGCCACTTTTTATACGCAGGTGTGTAAGCCACGCTATAGATTACGAGGCGGTAAAAGCTAAATTATTTGATTTGACGCTTTCACGGCATGCAAGGCTGCGTTGGCTAAAAGCTGTAGATTCAATCGATAAATTAGCCGGTATTTTAGGAAAAAAGAAAGAGGAGATAACAGACATTATTGATATGTACGAGAATACCTACGGGGAAAAAGAAAAACTTTGGCAAAAACTGGGAATAAAGGGCTCGATGAAGGAAAAAGCAGATAAAAAAATTATGAGCGCTGCCTTAGGAATAACTTTGAAATCGGCTTCTATATTTTGCATTGAATTAGTGCTGGATTGGCTTTATTTAGCAGGAATATTCAAAGGAGACAGCTACAATCATAGAATAAATGTTCCTGGAACTATTAGTGAAGATAACTGGTCATATGTTATTCCCGCGTCACTTGAAGATTTATTAAATAATAAGGTTTTAAGAGAGATAAAAGGCCTTGTAATTTCATCAGATAGAGCAAAAAAAGCCATAAAAAAAGTTGCAAGTTCTGTAGAATAGGTTATAATAAAGGATTACTTTAGGTAAAAATAGTTAAAAATAACAGTTTAGCCCCGTGTCTAAGCGCTCGAAAATTTCTTTTGAAATTTTCTTCGCAGGTTTCGGGGTCAATTCGCACTTATAACTTACATACACTAAAGTGTTCCTGCAGGCAGGCAGGCGTAAGTTATGTGCTCATTGAGGAGGTTTTTCACTTGTCAACAGAATTAATTAAACAGTTTTTGGAAGCAGGTGTGCATTTTGGGCATAAAACTTCGCGTTGGAATCCCAAGATGAAAAAGTTCATTTTTGGCGAGCGCAATGGTATTTACATCATTGATTTAGAAAAAACTTTGGAGTGTTTTAATAAAGCCAGGGATTTTTTACATGAGATAACCGCTAAAGGCGAAGCTGTGCTGTTTGTGGGAACAAAAAAACAGGCCCAAGATGTAGTAACGCGTGAAGCAATACGCTGCGGAATGTATTATGTGACGGAGCGTTGGGCAGGGGGGATGCTTACCAACTTTTTCACTATAAAAAAGAGCATAAACCGGCTGAAAGATATCGAAAGAATGAAAGAAGACGGTACTTATGAAAAGCTTACCAAAAAAGAAATCGCCGGCATTGAAAAAGAATTGGAGAAATTAAAAAAGAGTTTTTCCGGCATCGCTGCTATGGAACGCCTGCCGTCGGCAATTTTTATTGTGGATACCACAAAAGAAGAGACTGCAGTTAGGGAAGCCAGGAAATTGTCCATTCCAGTTATCGGTCTTGTCGATACTAATTCCAATCCGGATTTAGTAGATTATCCTATTCCCGGCAATGACGATGCTACAAGGTCTATAAATATAGTTACTACGCTTATTGCCGAGGCAATAATTGAGGGAAGAAAGAAATTTTTATCTTATCTTTCGCAGGAGGGGGTAAAAATAACAAAAGAAAAACAAGAGGAACCCTTTGTTGCCGCTGCTGCTGAAGGTGAGGTAGGGGTAGAGGAAATAGAGGAGATTGCGGAAAAAGAAGAAGATAGCACAAAAGAAGAAGTTAAGGCCCCCAGAAAAATACGTCAAAGGTCAACCGAAGACAGAAAAAAAATGAAGAAAAGGACTTAATTATGAAAATAACATTGGATCAGATTAAAGAACTTCGCGATATGACTCAAGCTAGTATTTCTGCCTGCCAAAAAGCTCTCCAGGATACAAAAGGAGATATTGCCAAGGCAGTTGAATTATTGCGAAAAAAAGGTCTGGAAATTGCAGCGAAGAAGAGGGCCACGGATGTAAGAGAAGGCAGGATAGAGGCCTATATTCACACCGGTAATAAAATCGGAGTGCTTGTTGAAGTGGCCTGCGAAACGGATTTTGCTGCGCGCAATAGCGATTTCTGCCAGTTTAGTAAAGATATTGCTATGCAGATAGCCGCCTCTAACCCCGCTTATTTAAAAAAAGAAGATGTGCCGGAGCAAATTATCAAGAAGGAAAAGGATAAAGAAGCATTTTATAAAGAGCATTGTTTATTAGAGCAGGTTTATATTAAAGATACAGCGATTACGGTACAGGATTATTTAGGAAGCGTAATCGCTAAAATCGGAGAAAATATTTTTATCCGCAGATTCACGCGCTATAAGCTCGGCGAATAATGACCAAACCTATATATAAAAAAATAGTGTTAAAGTTAAGCGGCGAGGCCCTGCAGGGTGCAAAGATGCATGGGGTGGATCAGCTGGTTTTATTTTCAATAGCCCGCCAGATAAAAGAAGTAAGGGATTTGAAGGTAGATGTGGCAATTGTTTTGGGAGGCGGCAACATCTTCCGGGGGCGTGAGAACATTGCTTCCAAGGGTCTGGACATGGACAGATCGGTAGCGGACTATATGGGAATGCTTGCTACCGTGATAAACGGACTGGCGCTGCAGGATGTTTTAGAAAAAGTCGGCATGCCCACGCGCGTAATGACGGCAATAGAGATGCAGCGAGTAGCTGAACCTTATATCAGAAGGAGGGCGGTAAGGCATTTAGAAAAAGGCAGGGTGGTTATTTTTGTCGCCGGTACGGGTAATCCTTATTTTACTACCGATACTACTGCCGCACTCAGGGCAATGGAGATAAGCGCGGATGCAATATTAAAAGCTACAAAAGTAGAAGGGGTTTATTCTGCCGACCCTTTAAAGACAAAGGGTGCAAAGAGGTTTCACAGCTTGAAATATATTGATGTGCTTAAAAAAGGCCTGAAAGTGATGGATGCTACGGCAATCAGTCTTTGTATGGATAATAAGTTACCCATTATAGTTTTTAATTTGAATAAAGAAGGTAATATCCGGCGGGTAATATTAGGAGAAAAAATAGGAACGGTTATCCGATAGCCCACAGCGTATTTATAAATTTAAAGTTGTCCCTGGCTTATGCACTTAAAATTCTTTTACCTAAGCTCGGGATCAATTCGCCCCGTTGCGATTTTAGAGAACTATTGAGCGGGACTCATTGAGGAGGCAGAGATGACTACCAAAGAAGTTTTGCATGCTACCGAAGATAAAATGAAAAAGGCCTTTGATGCGGTCATGCGCGAATTTTCTGAAATAAGAACAGGCAGGGCCAGTCCCAATCTCGTAGAAGGCATGCATATAAATTATTACGGAACGCCTACCCTGCTTAAACAATTAGCTTCTATTTCTATTGCAGACGCGCATCTGATTGTGATACAACCCTGGGACATAACAGTGATACCTGAAATTGAAAAAGCAATCATGAAATCAAATTTAGGAATTACCCCCTCTAATGACGGAAAGTTAGTCAGGCTGCCCATACCGCCTTTATCTAAAGAGAGGCGTCAGGAATTAGTTAAGGTCATTCACAATATGGCGGAAGAAGGCAAGGTATCATTACGTACGATCAGGCGCGATGCAAAAGAGACCATTGAAAAACTACAAAAGGATAAAGCCATAGCCGAAGACGATAAGTTCCGCAGTATTGATGCCTTACAAAAACTAATTGATAAATACACGGCTAAAATAGAAGAAGTCTTAAAAAATAAAGAAAAAGAGTTGATGGAGTTTTAGTTTTTTTATAGATTCGGGCCACTAGCTCATCAGGTAGAGCACCACCCTTTTAAGGTGGCTGTGCCGAGTTCGAGTCTCGGGTGGCTCAGCAAATTTTTGCAAAGCAAAAATTTGGTCCCGGGCAGCAGTATTTTTAAAGCCTAGCTGCTAGGGCTAAGTTTTTGTTAAGCCCTTTCACGGGCGGATGGCGGAATTGGAATACGCGATAGCCTTAGGAGCTATTGGGGAAACCCTTGGAGGTTCAAATCCTCTTCCGCCCATGTTTTTTTGAGCGGGAAAGATTTCAGGGAAATTACCTAGTAATACTGCGGGAGTGGCTCAGTTGGTAGAGCACAACCTTGCCAAGGTTGACGTCGCGGGTTCGAATCCCGTCTCCCGCTTGGTTTAATATTATAAAAGGAGAAAAGATATGAAGATTATGGATTTTCTTTCAAAGAAGGCGATATCAACCGATATCAAATCGACGAAAAAAGAAGAGGTAGTCAGAGAATTGGTAGATACTTTGATTAACAGCGGCGAGATTGAAAAACGTTACCGCAATAAGCTTATCGAGGCCTTGATGCTAAGAGAATCTCTCGGCTCTACTGCCATAGGCCAGGGAGTAGCTATCCCACACGCAAAATCCGATTGCGTTAATAAGCTAATAGCTGCCTTCGGGATTTCTAAAAAGGGAGTAAATTTTGATTCTTTAGACGGAGAACCGGCTTACATATTTTTTCTACTCATTGCCCCCCAGGATTCCGCTGGCCCGCACCTTAAGGCCTTAGCACGCATATCACGGCTTTTAAAAGATAAATAC
>Ga0180301_10000676_pt1 | contig 26495 bp, 24 predicted proteins | sample GuaBasSediGuay16_FD_121797 | JGI IMG/M metagenome (GOLD analysis project Ga0180301, IMG submission 121797) | Subseafloor sediment microbial communities from Guaymas Basin, Gulf of California, Mexico - Guay16, Core 4569-2, 12-15 cm | ecosystem: Environmental > Aquatic > Marine > Hydrothermal... | reverse complement strand
GTCTCGGGATACACAGCTTCAAATTCATCCCGGGCCTTGTGGTCTTTCTCCATACAGCAGATAAACAATCCAAGCTTCTTTTGTAGAATCACAGATTGATATTGGGCAAGATATTTTTTGATTCTCCCCTGAATCCGGCCGGCATGGATGGATCCTCCTACAATGATGACATCAACGTTTTCAGGATCCGGCGGTGTTTCCTTTTTGATATTCACAGAGCGGACTTCATGGTTTTCCAGGTGACGGGTTAACAAATCCACGGCTTTTGCCGTTGTCCCATGGGTCGTGGCGTAAATAATGAGAATTTTCATACATCATCTCCTGAATTCACATATTCCTGACTGTTAAACAGATTTTGACGTAAGATCTTTACACCTTATCTGAATCCTGGCTTAAAACCTGTCCAGCCAGTTCACGGATCCGCTTTTTATAGGACTCCGGTGCCTCTAACTGCCCCCACCCCATTTGCATCTGAAACATCCCATCGTATGCCGAATCATGAAAAGAGCGGATCCGGTGTGGAATACCCTCCTTATTCAACACATCATCCAGAATCTGTGCTTCGATCTCATTGGTAAAACGGTATATGGAAATCATGTTGCCGGAATCACTGTCCATTTGATCTTTTATCATCTGAAAATACCTCACAGTCGTTATTTGAATTTAGCGTAAGTTCCGGGTGTTTTCGAGGACATTTTTTTCATACCCCGAAAGGCACTGCGGATTATTCTCGTCTCCCGGGAGATAATAAATACACTGTATATTGCCGGAATTGTGCACCGGGTGCATGCATCCCGGAGGAATCTGCCGCAGGGACTGCAAGCGGTGCATTGGGTGCTTACCTTGTAAAGTATGGGTCCCCGAACCCAAATTACATGGTATTCCGCCAGGAAGATGCCCTGAACCGTCCATCGGAAATTCATGTCAGGACAGAGAGTTCTAAAAGCCCACAGATAAACATCCGCGTAGGTGGACAAGTCATTCCCTTCGGTAAAAGAATCATTTCAATATAAAAAAGAAACAGAATAAAAAAAGGGGGATCATAATCCCCCTTTTTCATTTGTTATATTTATTCCTTTCAGGCGTTGAGGCCCTTTTCCTCAAACTCATTCAGGGCTTTAAGCGCTTGCGAGCCATACACGATAGCCGGGCCGCCACCCATGAGAATCGCCACACCGATCGTTTCCACAATCTCTTCACGGCTGGCACCTGCTTCCAGGGCATCGTGGACATGGTAGGATATACATCCGTCACAACGCACGCTGATACCAATAGCCAGGGCTATCAACTCTTTAATCTTCGTACTCAGAGCCCCTTCAGCAAAGCTTGATTCATGAAGCTGTACAAAAGCCTGCATCACTTTAGGGCTCTCTTTTCCGTATTTTTCCATGAGCTTACGAACTTGTTCATTTAGTTCCGGATAACTGTGTACCATAATTTTACCTCATTTGTTTATAATTAAGACAGATACCACAAAAAACGTTACAAATAATTATTTCTCAACATCTGTCAGGTGCTACTTAACAAGATTGCCATTTTTCCATACATGGTGGAGGTTCAGATTCTGGTCGACGAGAAGAAGATCGGCCACAGCCCCGGTTTGAACATAATCATGAAAAGGGTGAGTTCCCAGAACCCGGCAGGGATTTTCGGTAACCGACCGCACAGCTTCTTCCAACGTACAACCCGTATACCGCATAAAGCGGGCTGCTATGTCCAGAACACTCAGGCTGGTCCCGATAAGTCCGTGGTCGAGGACATCGCGGGCTTCTCCATTTTGAGCCCGGAATGCCTTGCCCTGATACACATACTCCCCATCCGGAAGACCTGTACTCAGCATCCCGTCTGTAATGCATACACATCGTGAATAACCCAGAAGGGAAGCAAGGAATCTGACCATCCGGGGTGACAGATGCACACCATCGGAAATGATTTGCACCGAGGCACGGGAATTCACAATTTCCGGAATGGGCCCTGTTTCCCTGTGATGAATGGGACGCATGGCATTGCATATATGGGTCACATGATCGACACCTAATTCCAATGCCTGCCGTGTTTCTTCGGCAGTAGCATTGGAATGACCCAAAGAGGTGATTACATCCCGGGATTTCAATTCCCTGATCAGGGATTCCGTCTTATCAATTTCCGGTGCGATTGTCATCATTTTCAGGGCATTTCCGCACGTTTTCATAATATCTTCGAGGATATTTTTCTGATAGGGAGCAATCCGGTCCGGCTGAATTCCCCCTCGCTTTTCCGGCGAGATAAAAGGCCCCTCCAGATGAATCCCTTTCATGCCGGGGCACCGGCCGGAATCAAACAGATCTCGGAGGACTTGAAGATGATTGTTCGGACCATCCGGGAGGTAAAAAGTTGTAGCAAGATACGATGTGGTCCCCAGGCGGGTCAGCATGAAATCTGCCTGAATCAGTTTCTCCGCTTCCCCGCAACTAAAATCTGCTCCGCCGGCGCCATGGACATGAAGGTCCGTGAATCCAGGAACAAGGAAATGTCCGCCACCGTCCATACCCTCTTTCTCAGCCGGATCAGCTGGATATACATCCATAACCATACCGGATTCCAGCCGGACATGAACCGGATTTTCCTCATGAAAAACGCGGACATTTCGTATAAGCATCATAACCCTTTCTGTATGATGATCGGAATGATATACATCTCTCAGGGGTTCTTAAAAACCGAAACCGGCACTGAAAGCATGGACATCCCCGAAATTTCCGAACTCCTGAAATCCATAATCAAAAACAAAATGGGTTTTGCCCAGGGAGGTTCTGATACCGATGCCGGCAGTGAGTCCCCGTTCATCATAATTTATAAGATATCCGGATCGAACGAAAAAGCTTTTATGCAGGGCATATTCCATTCCAAACTTGATCCGTTCCTTAAAATCCCGGGGATGGAGGGATTCAACTCCAAAGCGCAGGGTATGGGCATCCACCATATCCGGGGCAAGGAGTGTCATCAGATTCATATCTGCACTGAAACTAACCCGGAAAGGCATGGGAAATTTTTCCCGTTCAATTTGAATTTCCTGGGAAAAATTCTGGATGACGGCACCGAAACGTATCCCATAAAAACCGAACCCGTAGGTTGTACCGATATCAATGGCCGGTGCCCCCTGGTTATAATCCCGATCAATAATGACGAGGGTCGTATCTGACAAATTTCTACCCTCTGTCGCAATTTGGGCGGTCCCGTAATCCTGGTAAGCATATTTGATGCGCAATCCATAGGAAAACCTGTCGCTGACCCGTTGAGAAAGGGTGAGTCCCGCAACCCAGGCAGAAGGTGAAAAAACCCCAGTTTCCACAAACCCATCATCATTCTCAGCTCTGCGAGTCCCGTGAAAATCACCGTAATCCATGGACATATAATCCACACCAAAGATCATATTCATGGGACCTCTCAGGGCGGCACTGACAGAACTATATCCCATATCTGCAATCCAGGTGGTCCGGGAAAGAGTGACATCGGCCCTTCCGGGCATCCAGGCTATGGCCGAGGGATTGGAATAAACACCGTCTGCACCGGTGAGTCCGAGGACTCCGTTATCGCCCCGTCCCAGGGCCGCAGCGGACACGGGATTTTCCAGGAACCGGAATCCCACCTGCGCTTTTTTCTCCACGCCTGCCAAAGACGCCGGTGACAGCAATCCGGCCAGGATCAACATTGTGAGCCATAAATGACATATATTTCTTTTTTTCATCGTTTCACCTGTCCTTTTATCGGATAACCACAAATTTGACGAACTGGTCATCCAGTTTATTTCCATCCACATCTTCAGCATCCGTGACGGCAAGGATATAAATCCCCGTACTAATGTACTGATTGGTACTCGTTCTCTGATTCCAGATAAGTTGATCGGTCCCGATATGGTCAAAGTGTGTAACTTCGTCACCGGTTTCCGTATAAACTGTTAATGTACATTTATAGGGTAGTCTTGCAAACATCAGCTGATTGCTTTCGCCGGGGAAATTGAGAATACCGGCATCCACAGAATAGGGGTTGGGAACCACACGAACCTCTTTCGATGTGGCCAATCCGGCTTTGAAGGGCCGTGCCGGAAGTTGTGAACGGTTTGCATAACGTGAACTTTCCAATTTCTGGCCGGGATAAAGCCCGAAAGTGTTCTGGCTTCCATCATCCATTGCCGTTACCGCATAATAGTAGGAAACACCCCGAGTAACATCTGTATCGATATACTGCGTTTCATTCCGGTCCTTGGTTTCATAAATCAGCTCCCAATTTTCCTTGGAAACCAATTCAGAGGGAGCACCGACAGTTGCTTCACCCCGCTTGCGATAGACCCGCCAGGCATACCAGTCGTCCACACCCGTGTCCGGGTCGTTATAGTAACTTGCATCCGGATAAGACCATTCAACAATCACCTGGTCTGCGTCACTGGTCACTTCCAGATCGGGCGGAGGTGGCGGATCCGGGACATTCAAACCATTTTTATAAGCCCAATATGCCCGGTTCATGACTTTAGCCAGAGAATCCTTACCGGTAAGAATTGCCGCTTCTTTTTCTGCATCCGTGATTTCACCGTTAAACCAGGCCCTTCCCACGGAATCAGCAGCTTCCCGGGAAAGGGAACCGACACCAACGGCATACACGGCACAGATAGAATCCTGAATACCCTGTTCATGATCCAGTGTGAGGTCATAGGGACCAATGGTGATAAAGCGCATGGGACCTTTTTGTTTTCCTGAAGCTGCAATAAATCCCTCGGTGATGGGATCGAGTGGGAACCGGCCCCGATTGTCTTCTCCAATGTAGGTATCCCGGATTCCCGGATCGCCTCTGCCCCATAAGTCGTTCACAATATCCGCATGGGGTATAGCATAGGGTTGAGACACATCGTCAGCCGTCATATCGAAGGTGTTTTTTGAGGAATAAAGCAGAGCATATCCCGGAATCTGCGGGGAATGGAGATAACCGGTTTCCCGATCCGGATCACCTGTATCATCGGCACTTAACGTAATGACACTATCCGGATTGGATTTGTTTTTATAAACCTCTCCACCCGGCGTTTTGGCATCCCAGTAATAGGCTATTTTCAGGGTATCCCGGGGTGCATCGGAAGCAAGAGTCACAGGAGTGGCAAACCAGCTGTCCAGATCATCTTCCCCCTCATACGCAAAATAGGAATGGGCCATATACTCGCCGGCTTTGCTTGGGCCGAAACTAAAAGATATGGGCCACCATAAACGCACGGATTGCGATGGAAAGAAATCGGAAGAGTCAGGATTCTCAATGGGTCGCATGGTTTCGCCGGTGAATTTATACGTGGCCTTGTAGATGATGTAGTCCTGATGATTGGGATTACTGAATGCATAGACCTGCACTTTACTCCGAATGCCGTAGGCTCTCAGGATATCCTCCCATTCAGCCACAATATCGGCATTTAAATCCGGATCCACATCCCATGTGTAATCCTGATTCTGGCGGACACCATCGACAGTTACATAAGGGGTCCGGTAGCGCCTTTTCTCCCAGGAGTAGTCATTTTTTCCCTTATTCACGCATTTGTAGGGAATGATTTTATGCTGACCCGTCTCATCGGTAAAGCCGTTATCGTCAGGACAGACAGGATTAAATATCTGGTACAACATCTGGGAATGCCAGTTATCCGCAGGATAGTACCATTCCTCCGTCTGTTCCGGGCCGGTGCCGGTCAGCATCCAGCTATACTGATTTGTAAACTGTCCCTCCCCATTCACCTTGTTCATCGTCAGGTTGATCTTATTGACATTGATGAACATGGGAGGTCCGGTAAAATTTTTCTGGGCATTCAGATCAGGTGCCAGAAAAAGCAATACCAGGAGCAGGGAAAGGAAAGAATAGGTATACTTTATAAATATGTGTTTCATATGACCCCCGATTATTTAAAAACTGAATGAAATATTAGCCACAATCCGGCGGGGATTCAGGAATATAGGTGCATCGAACCAGCCGGTGTCGATATGATCCTTATCCCATTCGCCCCATTTATCATCGCCGTGTTCTTCTCCCTCTTCAAAGGGAAATTTGAGAGATTCCTGATACCGGGAATACTGGGCTGTATTCATGCCGCCGATATAGAGGCGTTTCTGATTAAGCAGATTAAAGACCGTCACACCAATTTCGCAGGTCAATCCGTTAATATTGATATCTTTGGTCAGTTTGGTGTCTACATTGGTATAATCCACTACATCCGCCTTAAACTGTTCACCTGTAACCATATCCTGCTTGATAACAATTTCCCCGCGATCATCCCAGTTCCCGCGGAAATTCAGATGCCATCCGCCCAGGGGATAAATACCCATCATGGGGAAACCGAATTTTTCCGGAGAATGAAATGTCAGACTGATATCCGCCTTGGGATAGGATTCCACTGTGGAAATATTGGCTGTTCGGCTTGCCTCACCAGCCGTCACCTGGTTTTCATAGACATAACGTAAACCACTTTGTCCCCAGCTTTTCAGCATATAATCCAAATTAGCCCAGAAGGTAAACCATTTCCCGTAATTCTTTTCAAAACGGAGTTCAATTCCTCTGACATCGGAAAAGGCATCAGGAAAATATTTGGTGATGGCATAATCTTCCCAGTAGTTCACATATGTCCGGGGTAACGGATCATTTTTCACATCTTTGTAATAGAGAACAATATTGAAAAGGTACTGTCGTAAGAGCTGCTGTTCGTATCCAAATTCATAGGACACCGTTTTACCAAAGGGGAGTCCGGGTGAAGGAATGTTGGCATAGTCCACGGCAATGGATTGATTATAGAGGAAAGAGTAGGACGGTCTTTGATAAAAATGTCCGTAATTGAAGTACATTTTGCTGCCTACGGCAATGGGGTAAGAAACGCCCAGGCGTGGAGAGAGTTTGAACTGAGATTCCACACCCTTTGTAGGCCATCCGGGCGGTTCTTCCAGCATATCCCTGAAGACTTTCCATCGTTCAAAGGAGCCCCAATCGCCGGGGATATATTCATACACAAGGTTATAAAATGCAGCATAATGGGAATCAAAGGGATGGGAGAGTTTATAGGATTTTCGCATGGGGTTAAAATAATCCCCCCTGAGTCCGATCATGGCGATCAGTCCCTCAAATTCCATTTTATCCTGAATATACAAGGCTGCTTCAATGGGATTAATGGTATAGTACTGCCAGGTATCCGGAGTAAACATTTTTTTAGACTGGAGCCAGGTTCCGGCATAGACTTTAGAATGGGTATAGTTGAAAACGAACCCTGTTTCCACCTCATGGTTTCTGCCGATTTGTACTTTCAGATCACCTTTTAACGATGAGTTGACGGAATAAGACGAATCCACATTCTGCAAGCCGCCATAAATCCAGAAATAATCCGTAATATCTTTACCCCAGTTTGTGGAAGCATAAGGAGTACCGATTTTGGGATAATTCAGGATATACAGTCCCGAATCCAGTTTAACCCAGGATTTGTTGAGAGAGGTATCGGCACTCATACTGTACACATTGTGGTCCTGATAGGTAGCCTGGGCTTCGAGAGTAAAGAAAGCCCGGGGAGAGAGGGTATGGTTGATTTTAAAACCACCGAGGAACCAGTCCTGATCAATATACATCAGACGACTCCGGTTAAACATATTCTCCAGATTGCCACCCAGAATCCGGGCCTGTTGATACGTGGACTGGTTATTGTTATTAAGAAAACCATATCTGAGAGTATTATCCTGCAGCACGCCGCCGGCTGTAGATGGTCTGCTGCTGCTGTTACTTTCCACCCGCGCATACATGGCATTCACAGAGATTTTCGTTTTTTCCGTCAACCGGGTAGTAATTTTGAGATGAGTGTTCCAGTCCCGGTATGCATCCCGGGGACCTAAAGGATAAGTAAACTGGGATTGTTCATATTTTCCGGCCAGCATAAACGTTGACCGTTCAAAAATTTCTCCCAGAAAAGGAATCCAGGCACCCGGGACAGGTCCGGTTAAGGTTCCTTCCATATAGAAGTCCGGCTTGTTGTAAATTTCATTGGTCGGATGCTGGAGAAGCCACAACTGACGTTTTTGCTCCGGTGTCAGTTTGGCATCCAATCCGATAATCTCATAATTAGCTCGTCCTTCCCGGGTGTTATCCCAACCTCTGAAGGATTGAAATTCATTGGGGATGAGTCCACTGGTGTCATTCCGTGTACCGATATACGCCCATCCGTTTTCAGTTGTATCGGCAAAAATCCGGTAAATCAGAAAATCCTCATCCCACGGGTTTTGACCAAAGTAACGTTTTTGGCCTGCCGGGGTGTAATTAAAATTCCCGGCAAAGGAATAGCGTTCCCGCGAGCCATCTTTCGTCACAATGTTTACGAGTCCGCTTCGGAAACCACCGTATTTAGCCTCAAATCCCCCGGTCATCACCTGCATTTCCTCCACAGAAGAGGCGTTAATGGCGAGATAGGCATTACCGGACCGGGGATCCCGGGAACTGATGCCGTCAATCTGAACATCCGTCTCGCGAATATCACCACCCCGAATACTCAGGCCGGTTCCTTCATCACCGGCAACCAATTCAATTCCTTTCATACTGCCGATAAATTCATCCATCCGCATGACCGGCATGGCGTCAATCCTGTCGGCATCCACAATTTCCTGACTAGAAGCCACATCAGCCCGGACCACGTCCCTCTCGGCCATGACCGTTACCGATTGCATTTCCAGAACCGTCTGGTCCAGAGGAAAATCAACCGTGATGGTCCTGTCCATATTTACCCGGACACCCTCTTTTTTCAATTCGGTATACCCGACCATTCGGGCCGAAATCGTATAGGTCCCGGGGGGGACATTCAGGATAAAATAGATACCATCTTCCCCTGATGCTGCTCCGAGAACATCATCCAGTGGAACCATCTTATCATTGAGTTCCTGATGGGTTATTATCACATTGACGCCCGGCAAGGGTTCACCCGTCTGTCTGTCATACACCCTGCCTGTTATCTTACCCGATGCGGCATGTAAAATACCGGCAAGGAAGATACCAAACAGAAACAGGTACACTGTACTACGACTTTTACGTTTCATACATACTCCAATTCTCATTGATTATTTATTGTCAATGATCACATCTCATGCAATCTTCAGTTACATGATAATGGCCCTGAAACATTTCCAGACAGCAAAGTTGCGTTTTCCGGTACTATCTGTGTGTTTAGTTGGATTCTTTTTTTAGAATTGTGACCGGCAACAAAAAGATTGAAGCTGATCTTGTTTAAGATACTGGGATTTCCCCATTGTGTCAACAGCTAATTTTAAAAGCCGTTGAATTATTTTTTCCATGTCGGATATCCACGGTTCTCTTCATAAATAATAATTGATTAATTCGCTGTTAAGTCCTACCTTGACGCACAAATTCAGGATTGATCATGATTGACCATGTTTTGGCTGTGGACATCCGTTCAGATGCCGTATCCGTCTCTGTTGTCAACAAAGAGGGGAAGTGGTATTTCAGGCGGAAAAAGCATTATTCCGAACGGACAGGACTTCAGGTTTTGTCTTGCATCGGGGATCAGATTGCTATTGTTTATGAGCAGGCCAGGGAAGCCGGAATTGCAATCCGTTATGCCGGTATCTCGGTCCCCGGTATCTATAATGATGTTAGCGGAGAAATCTGGGCACCCAATATTCCCGGATGGCGCAAATTTCCTATTCGGGAAAAGTTGATTGACCTTTTTCCTCCAAAAACTTCCATTCACATTATGGCGGACCGATGTTGTTGCATCTTAGGGGAAACCTGGCAGGGGAATGCCAAGGGCATCAAAAACCTGGTTTACCTGCACATTGGTGCCGGCATTTATGCCGGATTGCTCGTGGACGGACAAATCCTCCGGGGCAATGATCATATTGCCGGGGCCGCAGGGTGGACTGCCCTGTCTCCTTCTTTTCATCCCGAATACCGGACAAGGGGATTCCTCGAATATCATGCCTCGGGGAACGGACTCGTGAAAATTGCCAAAGATCTCATCAACAATGCTCCAGGCTATGAAGGAGTCCTTTTATCCAAAGGTGAACAATTCAATATGCAGGATGTTTTCAATGCCTACAAGGAACGGGATACTATAGCCATCAGCATCATAAACCAGGCTATACAGTTCTGGGGAATGGCAATTGCCAATATGATCAGTCTGCTGAACCCTGAGAAAGTCATCATCGGTGGGAGCCTTTTTGGGCCAGCTACCCAGTTTATCAGCCGCATCCGGGAGGAAATGGCCAAATGGTCCCAACCTTACTGCCTGAAAAGTGTCAGTCTGGAACCGACTACCCTGGGCGGGTCAGGAAGCCTTATCGGTGCCGCCCGACTGGCATTTATTGAGAGTATGGAAGATGAGACGTTAAAACGTTGAGAGGGTTGCGGGTTGGGTTAGAACACAGGCATTTATAAAATTCTTATCTCACTATATAGGAAGATGTTTATACGTATATCCCCCCCGGGGATAAAATAATCCCGACCGCAATCAAATGCAAGTTTATATTATTTTTAATATATTGTGTTTTTATCTCTTCGTGCTTTCGTACTCTTATCTCTCCGGACTTAAATCCGGTGCAATCTTTCTCCTCAACTCACCGTCTCCCCCTTTCTCCATCATTCCCTCACTCCGCCTCCCTCATCCGAGAGGCAGATCATGAATAATGCTTCAGCCGTTCCGTCAAGAGTCGGTTCGTTCGTGGCATAATCCCCAATCAGGTCATGGTATACCACTATCTTACTCTGAAAGTCTTTATAGGGCTCCTCATCCGGTATTTGGATATATGCGTGATGCAATTTATGGGTAGATAAATAGAGAGGTCCATCCAGGAGTCCGCCCGGTGTTTTAATTCCTTCCAGGCTTAACATGGAACCATGTGCATTCTGTGGCGTGACAATTCCTACATCAATCACCTGACTCACCCCCCAGGGATTTTTCCCGAATATCCAGTCCCGTGTATCGGCCGCCAGTTGACGAAACCGTGTGTCACCGGTCATCCGTTCATACAGGATGGATTCAACAACCAATGCTGAGGCCAGATTATTGGAGCACCAGATAAATGGGTGTCCCACATTCCAGGGGTACATTTCCGCACGCTTATGAACCGCACTTAGTTCTTTGCGGTAAAAATCCTCCAGAATATCCTGAAAACCCTCATCAACACATCCGTGAAGCACATAATGGCCCACATTCATGAATGGGTAGTATTCATAATGCCGGGCTGTATCCTTTCCAAACCAGGAGTCGGTTCCCGCCTGCAGGGCATAATTCTTCGCTTCTTCAAGATAAGTGGAATCCCCGGTTGTCAGGTACAATTCTGCAGCGCCCCATTCCATATCGTCGGCCCATGTGCTTTCATGATAGCGATAGCCGGCCTTATGGGGTACTCCTTCCTGGCTGCCGGGTTGTTTTTGCCCCATGAGGTAGACTTCTTTTCCGGCTTTTATAAATATCTCAGCCTGCCCCGGTTGATTCAGGTCTTCTTTCCAGATACGGGCCGCCCTGGCCATAACAGCAGCATACCGGCCTGCTAAATTTGCCAGTCCCGTGGAAGTATTGATAAATCTCCCCAGTCCCTGGGGCTTGCCGGTGGCATAATAGACAACCCGGTAACTCTCGGGTCCCCACCCGTAATCCGATGAATCCTTGTATGGATACTTAAAACCGATATGATCCCGGTCATCGGCAATCTGATGAAAAAGTTGATCCGGTTCGGGGTGCATTCTCAGCATCCAGTCCAACCCCCACTTCGCTTCATCCAGTATATCCGGAATACCGTTCGGAAAAGGCTGTCCCAAAGCGTTTACCTTATCATTAAACCGGACCTCTGTTTCACTATAGGCCAGTAAGAGTCTGCCAATCGTATTGCCGCTGGTCATCATGTACTGCAAAAGGTCTGCCGCGTCGTGCCAGCCGCCAAAGACATAAACAAAGGTTCCGTCCGGCATAGGACCGTAGGCAGTCCGCCCGTCTTTTGTGTGGCAGACTTCATCCAGAAAAGGATTATACCCGCATCGCTGCTGTCGGATATATCCCAGCATCTTTTCACGGGCTTCTGAATAGATCCCCGATTCCTTTATGGAAAATGTATGGGAGCGAATATCCGTCCCTGCCAGTTCAATCCAATATTCTCCCGATTCCTGCAGCGTGGAAAAATCTATTCTGTAATGAAAAGGAAATTGTCCAAAAGCCCCTTTATTTTCCGTTACTTGTCTTTTTAATACTGTTTTCTGAAAAAGCTTTTCCGTTTTGATTTCCACCGCCCGCCCCGACAAATCTTCTTTCGAAAAGAGGATGGCAGTCTTTAACCCTTCCGCATGATATCCCAGTTGATTAATCCGAAAATAAACCTCAGGCCCTGAAGCCCCCTTCAGGCTCACCAGAAATATGGCAAGCATCAAAGAAAGATGTAATATGCGTTTCATGAGAAACCCTCTTTTTTTAACATTATTTACGAAATGGCTCAAATAGCACTGAACCCGTTTCAGGACGATGGAAAATCATTAACTGAAGATTGCCGTTGAATATATAACCATCAGTCCATCCTTTCCACACAATTTTATTCGTCAGCAAAACCGTAAGGATCGGCAGGGACATTTTACTTGACAGATTGGGGCATTGTGAATAATTTAACTTTAACGGAATTTTCATAGACCCTGTGTTAATTCCGAGAAACAAAAGCACTTACTTATCCTTTCCGGTTTAAAAAAGTTGCGGGGTCCGGAAGTTTCCGGAGAGTTTTATCGTTAATCTGAAGATTCAGAGAAAGGGAAATAATGAAATCCATTGGCGTTGATCTGGGGGGGACAAAAGTCAAAGGCGCCCTGATAGACGAAGAGGGAAAAATACTGTCCGAACATTATGAATTGCTGGCCGGTCGCTCTGGTGAAGAAGTTGTGGACCTTATCAGGCAGACCATTCAGCGACTGACAGATCGTATCAATATAAAAGATGGTGATCTGGCCGGCGTAGGTGTTTGCGTTCCCGGTATTGCAGGTCCATACCGGGAAACAGTATGGGCTCCCAATATCCCCGGATGGGATGAACTTCCCCTGGTATCTCTGTTAAAAAAATATCCGGCTTTGAAAGATACCCCGGTTTTTGCCGATGGCGACAGGACATGTTGTCTTCGGGGAGAGGCAATGCACGGGAATGCCGCCGGAACCCGCAATGCTGTATTTATCACTGTTGGAACAGGTATTGGTGCAGGCATCATGGTGGATGGTCACGTATTAAGCGGTTTTAGTGCCATATCAGGCGCAACCGGCTGGATGGCTCTGGAACGTCCTTACAAGGATAAATTCAAAGCGATGGGATGTTTTGAATACTACGCTTCGGGAGACGGACTTTCACGAAGCGGCAAAGAATACATGGAAAAAAATCCGGAATATCAGGGATATTTCAGATATCAGGACGCTCCGCCCAAATCAGAGGATATCTTTGCACACTATGATTCCGGTGATTCCCTAAGCCGCTTTGTTCTGAATCAGGCCATAGAACTCTGGGGGATGGCAGTTGCCAATTACGTAAGCCTTTTCAATCCGGAAATCATCATTTTCGGCGGCGGGGTTTTCGGCCCCGCTGTCCGCTTTCTGCCGGATATTTTAAAGGAAGCAAAAAAGTGGGCACAACCCATTGCCATTCAGCAGGTTACACTCAAAGCTTCCGCCCTGGAGGGAAATGCAGCCTTATATGGTGCTGCTGCCCTCCCCTTTGATAAAAACATAAAGGAGAACCAATCATGAAAAAATCCATGCTGCAAATTCTGGCAGCGTATGCGGGAATGCTTCTATTTGGTATTGTGATGATATCCTTAGGAACGGTGAATACCTTTCTATCTGAACAATTCGGTCTGACAAATGCTCAACTGGGAAGCCTGGCTGCCTTATTGCCGGCCGGTATCCTTTTGGGAAGCCTTGTTTTTGGTCCCTTTGCCGACCGCTTCGGATATAAGTATCTGCTGATCATCAGCACCCTTCTGGTATCTGCAGGGTTTTGGATGATGGTTGCCACAGAAACTCTTTTACCTGTCCAGGCAGCATTCTTTCTTATCGGATTGGGCGGCGGTGCCATCAACGGAGGGACCAATGCCATGGTTTCCGATATCAACACAGAAAATAAAAGTTCTGCCTTGAGCCTTTTGGGTGTCTTTTATGGAATCGGAGCTCTGGGGATGCCTTTATTAACCGGCCTCCTGATGAAAATTTGGAGTCTCGCACAGATCATCCGCTTTGTGGCACTCTTTCTCATCATTCCTGTCATCTACTTTCTGATCATCCCCTTTCCCCCGCCTAAACACACGGATAAACTTCCCGTATCCCGGCTGAAATCCTTTTTCAGGGATGGTATTCTGATCGGGTTGGGATTTATTCTGTTTTTTGAAAGTGCTTTGGAAGGCATGGCCAATAACTGGTCTGCTGCATATCTGACTCATGATCAGGTAGGACTTTCCCGGACAAATGCCGTTATGTTTCTCACCTTTCTGGTGGCGTCCATTACCGCCGGACGGCTGATCCTGGGCTGGGCCCTCCGGAAATTATCCCCGGTGAAAGTTCTCTATATTTGTTTTACCCTTATTCTCTTCGGCAGTATCGGACTTCAGTTTACCGGATCGGCCATACTCTATTCTGCCCCGGCAGTTACGGCTGCTTTTTCACTGATTCTGTTAGGACTGGGGTTTTCTGCCGGATTTCCGGTAATCTTGGCGAAAGTAGGCGAACGGTATCCCGAATTAAGCGGATCCGCTTTCAGTTTTGTCCTGGTAATTGCCCTGTTGGGAAACATCCTTCTGAATTATTTGACTGGAATACTCACCAATTCTTTCGGACTTACTTATTATCCGCTCATGCTGATACTCAGTGTGATCATCATGTTTGGTCTTGCCATTGGAATTTTTAACGTTCAAACAAAAAAGGAACAGTGATATGTTAGCAAAAGAATGGTTAAAAAATGCGTATGAAGTGATGAATGCTATTGAGAATACCCAGATGGATGCCATCCGGAAAGCAGCCGAAGCCATGGCCGATACCATCGAAGCAGGACGTTGGGTCCACACATTCGGATGTGGGCATGCAACCCTGCCCATCGAGGAAATGTACCCCCGTATCGGAGGATTTGTGGGATTCCATCCCATTATTGAACTTCCTCTCTCCTTTTTTACCCATATTGTGGGAGATATGGGTGTACACCAATTTGTTTTTCTGGAACGGGTGGAAGGTTACGGCACCCAGATCATGGAAGGCTACAATTTTGATTCACGGGATTGCATGTGGATATTTTCCCATTCCGGCGTGAATGCCGTGAACATTGATGTTGCCCTGAAAGCCAAGGAGAAGGGAATGAAACTGATTGTCTATGGAGCACAAAAAGCGGCTGAAGGACGGACAACCAAACATTCCTGCGGAAAAACCATGTTTGAATTGGCGGATATTGTAGTTGATTCCTGTGCCCCCGGTGAAGATGCAACCGTCCCGCTGAAAAACCATCCGGACAAAATCGGACCCGTTTCTACAATCGCATTCGTCACGGCTGTATGGATGACCATCACAACGGTTGCAGAAATATTGGCAGACAGGGGCGTAAAATTGTATATTCACCCAAGTCATAACGTGGGTGATCCCGGGGCTCATGACAGGCTGAATGAAGCCCTGAAAGAATATAAAAAACGGATTGTTGGCGTTTGACGCCCCATTGAAATTCTTTGTGTTGAGGCTGTCTTATCCCCTCCCCCCAAACCATAAGGCAGTCTCAGCACTTTTTTATTAAAGGGGGATTTCCATGAAACGAGTGATCAGTATTGATCTTTTCCGCGGACTTACTATAGCCCTGATGATCTTTGTAAATGATGTGGCTTCCGTGCCGGATGCACCGGGATGGCTGCATCATGCAGGTGCCAATACCGACGGGATGACCTTGCCGGATCTGATATTCCCCGCCTTTCTCTTTATTGTAGGGATGGTTATACCTATAGCCCTTGAAAAACGAATGTCTCATGGCATTATTCCCTCAATCAGACATATCGGCGAACGAAGTCTGGCATTAATCATCATGGGGGTTATGATGCTGAATTCCGGTGCGTATAATCCTCATATTGCCCTGCTCCCCAAAACACTCTGGCAACTGCTGATGTATACTTCCTTTTTCATGATTTGGAACATCTGGGAAGACAGACCCAAAGTAAAACAATATATTCCAAAAATCGGATGGATTCTGCTCCTTTTCCTTGCCATAACCTACCGCCGGGGCGATATAGCCAACAGCCAATGGCTCCGGACAGGCTGGTGGGGTATATTGGGACTCATTGGATGGGCTTATGCCGTGGCTTCCCTGATTTATCTGTTTTTTAAAGACCGTGAAGACATCATCATCCTCAGCATGGGGTTTTGCATCCTCCTTTTCATTGGTGAAGTATCCGGCCGGTTCGATGCCCTTCAGCCCCTTGTGGATTTTATTCACCCGGGGAAATTTATCGGGACCCATGTGCTGATTGTTCTGGCAGGACTCTATGCCGGCTTGCAACTGAAAAAGGGACAGGGTATTATCCTGAAACATTTGCCGGGTGAAGCCTTCGGATTATGGCTTGCCGGCTGGTTGTTGCACAAGGTGTACATCGTTTCTAAAATTCAGGCAACTCCTGTGTGGGGACTCTGGAGCGCAGCCCTGTGCGTCTTGATTTTTCTGCTGATTTATCTTGTCACCGATGTAAAAGGCCTGAAAAAATGGGGCAAACCCCTTCAACCTTCGGCACAAAATCCCCTCACAGCCTATTTGCTTCCGGCTGTTTTCTATATTCTTTTTGATACCCTGGCGATTCCGTATTTTCAATGGGGGCATATCCATGCCGGTGTGGGTATCATCAGAGCCTTTCTCTTTACAGCTTTTATATTGCTAATAACTCACTTGCTTACCCGGTATAAAATCAGAATCAAGCTCTAAATGATATTTATCAATGTGATATTTTAGATTCTATACTTCTTTTTTTGAATCTCAGATTGATTTAAATTAAATAAATGATTAAAGATCGTTACAAATCCCTTGTTTCATTTTTGAATAAAGTGGTTGGAATTACAGCCATTTTTGCCCTTTTCAGCCTGATGTTTGAAAGAACACATTATGCGGCACCATATTTACTCTTTTTCAATAAATTAAATGCCGGAATCCTGATTCTGTTCATCAGCGATGTCATCATTAAAATTCTCATTTCAAAAAATAAATTTCAGCACATAAAAGGAAATTGGTACGATTTCATTGTTTTTATCCCCCTGTTTCAGCATTATCCTTTCATCCATGATGACGCCTTGTCAATCATCCTGAAACAGATCATCATCATCGTCATGATTTTTTCTCGTTTGCGGAAAGCCAGGAGTCTTATCAGCAATCTGGGCCTTCACCCCGCTCGGCTTATGATTCTCTCCTTTTTTCTGACTATCTGTGCCGGCGCCGTAGTTCTGACGCTCCCCATAGTTACTACATCCGGCGTTCAAACACCTCTTGTGGATGCCATGTTTACCTCTACATCGGCTATATGCGTCACGGGATTGATTGTCCGGGATACCGCCACGTGGTTTAATACCATCGGTCAAAGCGTCATAGCTATCCTTATTCAACTCGGCGGGTTGGGAATCATGACCTTTTCCGTATTTTTAGCTCTTGTCGGGGGTAAAAGGATGAGCATCAAGGACAGAACACTGGTCCAGAATGTTCTGGATAATGATACGCTTTCTGACGCTTTTCGAATCATCTTTTTTATCATTAAACTGACATTTATTGTAGAGTTTATCGGGGCTGTTGGACTTGTTTTTGCCTGGCGGGATTTTTACCCCACCTGGGGGCAAACCATCTATCATTCCGTCTTTCACTCCGTATCTGCTTTTTGCAACGCCGGATTTTCGACAAATACAGACAGCTTGATGCCTCATCGGTTTGATCTGGCGACAAATTTTATTATAGCCGGCCTGATTATCATTGGTGGACTTGGCTTTTTGGCTTTGAGAAATATAACCACCGCTTTTCAAAAATTGTTTTCCGGGAAGAAAAGCCGCATCCCCCGTTTGAAAGTACAAACCCGAATTGTCCTTCGAGTTACCTTTATTCTGATTGTAGCAGGTATGGCAGGAATTTACCTTTTTGAAAGACAGCATTTCGGGACAGACTCCACACGAAATGCCCTGCTGCTCTCCTTTTTCCAATCCGTAACGACACGAACCGCCGGCTTTAATACGGCACTAATCTCCACTATGTCTTCACCTACCCTGCTCCTTATGATTTTTCTCATGTTTATCGGCGCATCTCCCGGCTCCACAGGCGGCGGATTAAAAACCACTACCTTTGCCGTTTTATGGCTGACCATGATCCGGGGAGTGACGTCCAAAAACAATCTGGAAGTCATGAAACGGACCATCTCTGCCGATACCATTCAAAAAGCACTGACAGTCCTTTTATTCTATTTGGTTTTTATCGGAGTCCTTCTCCTGGCACTGGTCTATGTAGAACCTTTTCCTTTCATGGATATTCTATTCGAAACCATCAGCGCCGTAGGAACAGTGGGACTATCCACCGGAATTACCGGGGATTTATCCAATACCGGTAAAATTTTGATAATGATTCTGATGTTTATCGGACGGCTGGGTCCCCTGACCATCGGATATGCCCTGGTCTTCGGCAATAAACCTCAAAATTATACCTATGCCGAAGAACACATTATGATTGGATAGAGTTTTTAAAACTGGAGTAAGATTATGCGAAGTATAGCAGTCATCGGTTTGGGGACCTTTGGAAGAACCTTGGCACTGGAACTGACAGAACATGGTGCTCAGGTGATTGCCATTGACATTAATAAGGATCAAATCGAAGCCGTGAAAGAATCGGTTACCTATGCCGTTGCTTTGAATTCCATGGACAGAACAGCCCTGGAGGGTATCGCCATTAAAGATGTGGATCTGGCCGTTGTCTGCATCGGAGATGACGTGGAAGCCAATCTGCTCACGACACTCCTGCTGAAAAAAATGGGTATTAAAAAAATCTGGGCCCGGGCGATCAATGACCTTCAGCGGGAAATCCTCCGAATCATGGATATCGATGAGATTGTCAGCATTGAAGAACAAATGGGGAAAACAATTGCCCGGGGACTCATATCAAGCAATGTAACGAAATTTATCCCTATATCCGAAGGCCATAGCATTGCCGAAGTGAAAATACCCGATAAATATATCGGAAAAACGCTGGTGCAGATGAATCCCCGGAAAAATTACAATGTGAACATTGTAGGTATCAAACGCTATATACCGGATATTACCGAAGAAGGAGACAGAACTTTTCGGGAGGAATACAATGATGTCCCATTACCTACGGAAAAACTACAGGAAGGTGATATCCTTCTTGTTGCCGGTTCAGATGGGAATATTGAAAAATTCGCGAAGGATTAACCATGAAGAAAAAAAAGGAAAGAGACAGGAGTTTTAAACTGCCTTTGAAGATTCTCTGGTTCTTTCCGGGGTTGACAGGTTTAGGAGGATTGATTGCAGCCATTTATCTGGTTGATACCTTTTCCTTGTTTTTCTTTGTACTCGTTATTACTCTTTTATATATCGGCTTTTGGATATACTTAACTCTTCGCATTTTCCGGTTTAATAAGCGACTTGTCAATTATTTTCGTCGTCTTCTATCCGGAGATTTTTCCACAGGTATACACGATATTTCCTGGATAGACGACGAGATAACCTTGATTACAAATCTGGCAACCAAGGTGGCAGAACATTTGGAAACGTACGACACATTACGGGCAGACCGAACAGCCCTGAGCCTCCGGGCTCTGGAAGTCCTTTTCAGACGGGCAAGCCGGAAAATAATTATGGCTGATTTTGACAAATCGGTTTTCAAATTTACAAAACCCCTTCAGCAAGCTTTTGGTGTTGAACAGGATATATTCAGCTTTAATGTGATTGAAAAACAACCTAATAATGAACGTTTTTTTCGGCAATTCTTACTGGCGGCCCTGAAGGATGCCCAGGTCAAAGAATTTACAGCCACGCTGGAGCTGCCAATCAGGAATTCCTCCCTGGAACTTAAATTCAAGTTTGTTCCCATAAAAGACCGGTCCGAAAAGGTCCGTATCGCCTTTTTATATGTTGATAATCCAGACGACGACCCGGACGATTAAAAAATAGAAATTATTCATTTTTATTCAGGATGGAATAGCTTTGTCCAGAAGGTTGAAAGTGTACCCCCGCTTTTTCAATACCTGTATCAAAGAATCCAGTTGATAATAAAAGGGGTCGGGCCTTTCAGGATGAACACCAATATGTAAAAGTAATATAAACCCGTTCAACCCGTTGTCTTCCTCATAATTTAGAATCCGTTCAAAGATGGTATCCGACGGGATATAACGGTTTCCCATGTCCGGGATGGTATAATCGGCATTTGAATAGGTGCCTGGACTGAAATTGACCAGAACAAGTCCTAATTCCTTTGTCCAGCGGGCAATTTCTTCGTTATACCATTCATAAGACGGCAGATAATAAGGTGCCTCTTCTTTTTGGATGCCAAAGCGGAACATCTCCCGGTAATTGTTCAGCACATCCCTTTCAAATTCTTCCCGGCTGACCAGGGTGGAATCGCGATTTTCCCAGCTGGCATATAACAAGTGCCTGTCAGAATGAGCTCCCAGGTAATGGCCATCCTCCCGCAATCCCTCAATGATGGGCTGGAAATCAGGGTTCCTATAGAAATTGCCCGTCAGAAAAAAAGAGGCTTTAATGCCATATTTGTCCAAAACTTCACGAATAACCGGTCCACCGTCGGCATACTCATCGCCCGTAAATACCAGGTGGATTTGTTTCTGACTGGTGTCAGTCCGTGTAACAGCACCATGGCTGTATACCAGTGCTTTGTCTTGTTTAGATGCCGTACATCCGGCATAAACAAGCAATATCATTATCCAAATAGTCCAATTTTTCACTATAACCTCTCCGGGATACTTCATTTATTTGTGCTGCACATGATCCCTGGCATGAACCCATGTCATGACAAAACCCAGGGTGAGAGCCAGGCAAAAAGAGATTCCCCATTCGGCCATCGCCGTGCCATGAGTAATCCAACTGTAGAAAAATGTCACAATAACATTAACAATAAAAGTTACCGTGAAAATTCCGGCAAAATACACAAGAATTTTTCTCACGTTCATTACACCTCCTTTATGACAATTTTTTATTGGGAAAAACGATAGTGAAAGTCGTCCCCTTTTCATTGAAAATGTGAACCTCCCCATGAATCTGGGCTGCCAACAGATGGACAATACGTAGCCCCAGAGTGTCAGACTGTAATACGTTGACATCATGATTCAACCCTATACCGTCGTCTCCGATGACAAGTTCCAATTTTGAGTCTTCCAACGGGTGAAAAAATATATGAATTTTACCCTTGTTGCGATTTGGAAAAGCGTGTTTTAAAATATTGGTCACTAATTCATTGATGATTAATCCACAGGGGATTGCCGTATTAATATCCAGGTAGACCGAATCCACCTGAATATCCGCCTGGATATTCTTTTCCAGGTTAGTTGCCTGTAAATAGTGCCGGATAATAGTTTCAATATAATCTTTCATGTCTATCCGGGAAAAATTATCGGATTTATAGAGCTTTGCATGGACCAGACTCATGGAAAAATCCGGTTGCGGATTTCATCAACGGCTTTCAATGCGTCCTCTTTCGTCCGGATATACCGCCTTTGCATATTCAGAAGGCTGATGATCACATTCAGATTATTCTTAACCCGATGGTGAATTTCCTTCAGGAGAATCTCTTTTTCTTTCAGATTATTTTTTAATTGGATATCCACTGTCCGGAGTTCGGTGGTATCCATACTGACTCCTTTTATAATAACCACTTCACCATTTTCAAGGACCGGAATCAGTTTGTTGTGTATATAACGGATGTATCCTCCGGGAACCACAATCCTTAATTCGACTTCAACAGGGGCTTTCTTCTTTTTGATAGTCTCCACAGTTGCCAGAAGCAAATGCTTGTCTTCAGGATGGACAACATGGACAAAATTCTCATATTTCAGCGTTTCAGATTGCCGGGAGAGACCAAAAACAATGGGGGTGTTTTCCGACCACGAAGCCTTATCGCTTTTCAAATCATATTCCCAGCTTCCCATACGGGCAATTTCCTGGGCAATATGGAGCGAAGTTTTGCTCTCCCTGAGGCGTTTTTCCATCAGTACACGCCGTTCTTCATTTCCAAGTAAGAGCCCCATCAACAGGGTTGCCACCGGAAATACAAGCATCACCGGTTTCCAGATACAGGCAATTGTGTTCAATGCCACTTCCCAGGGCAGAAGGAGCTGGCTGGCAAGCATGAATATGTGGGCAACAATTCCAACGCGCAATAAAGTCCATGGACCCATTTTGAGAGGATCATTATGCCAGAGTTTGCGAAATATCAGGCCGGTACCGGCACTGGTAATGATTGTTGCGATTCCTGCCATGGTTCCCGGGCCACCAATAAGTGTCCGGTATGTGGCGGCAATCAGCACAGATACCAGGGAAGTATATCCTCCACCGAACAATCCGGCCAGTACAAGCACAATGGATCGTCCATCATAGAAAATCCCCGACTGATAATGAACCGGCAGATTCATTCCGGCCACGGATATAATGCCAAATAACAGTCCTTTTAACAGTTTATTTCCAATGGACCCATCCCGGCGATAATGTACAACTACACTATAAAGCGAAGATAAAGCAATCAATAAAGCGGCATTGAAGATAAGCTGTACAATCATTGAGGAATGCCTTTCGGTTATTTTTAAGGGAAATTTATATAAAACGACAGGATGATTCCCAATATTTTACATAATCATCACATATTAAATATATATTTCATATCTTATCCCTGTTTAGCAGCAAATCCCGCTCCGGAAGGGCCACTGTTTCCAGATGCCAGGAGCTATACCCATCCGAACCAAGGGTATCCTGAATGAAGTTAAAAGTTTTCATCAGACGGATTTTTTCCACTTCGGCTTTATGGACATGCCCTGAACGGATCACAGAATGACTTCTAAGTGAATCAAGGATACAGGCAAAAAGATTTTCTTCCAAACCCGAAGCGTGAAATGGAGGATACCAGATAATACTATCCGGAAAATCTTCACTGAGTACGGCTGCCCCGATCTTTCTGACCTCTCCCCCACCGGTATACAAAACCGTTTTCACGTCCAATGAGTGGGGTAAAGAGCTGTAATAATAAACCAGATTTTTTCTGCTTTTCAATGAAACAAGTTTTTTTATATGGGGAAATGTTTTCAGAGATTCGGGGAAATCAAGAGGTGCCGAATCTGTATCCAGCAATTTAAAGGGAATCAGTTGAAGGGATTTCCAACGGATTTTCGGTACCTTGCTGAATTTATGAATCAGGTGATCACATTCCACCTCATAAGAGGCCATCAAACCTCCGGGAAAAATATCTCTTGCCGGCACATGGCGGACCGATATCTGTCTGAAGTTCATGGACCCTAAAAATTTTTCCAGCATCATATCCGGTCGTAAAACAGAGCACCGGACCTTATGGATTCGAAAATTTCGGGATAAAATGCGAACAAAAGGGACAATACAATGAGTGGCAAGGTCCAACCGGTATAGTTCTTTCCGGTATACAATCAAATCAAGATACAGGTATTCTCCCGGAGTATAGGATTTCCATCCGATTTCACCATATAGTCTGTCCTGTATGGTTATCAGCCATCGGGATGTCGGGGATCCGGACCATTTATCTACAACTGCTTTCTCAATGTGTTCCCTGCTTATGTGCTTCCATGCCGGATGGGTTTTTCGCATGTTCCATATTAAAGATATATGATTTTCCCGCACCGGAACAAGGGTTAGAGATTTAGGAAAGGAAAGAGTTGAATTCATGGTAAATAGGGTTTCTTCAGATATTTTTCTGCTTCCAGGACAGCCCGGGTTGTCTCTTTGGAATCCACAACCCGCTGATAATACCTAAGGGCTTTTTTACGATTCCCCTGAAGATCAGCCATTTGTCCGATTTTCAAAAGAGACCGGTTTTTCTGCCATTGATATTCAAAACAATAATTTTTTATGACTGCCTGAAACAGTGATTCAGCCTTTTGAAAATCGCCTTTCTCCATAGCATATACCGCCTGGACATATTTTTTTCTCAGTCCCCATACCCTTTTTCCCCCCTCACTAAGCCAGGTTGTATATTTGTCAAAATCCCCGAGGACTTCATCAGCCGGGTCAAAGTGGCCTGACAGAATCAGGGCTTCGGCATACAAAGAGCGGTTTTCAAGATTCCCGGGGTACTCTTTCAGCAGCTCCTCACCTATCGTGAGGGCTTTCGGATAATCACACATTTCATAGGTATAAATCAACAGAAGCAGGTGACCCGCTTCGGCTTTTGAACGTTCACCCCGATTCCAGGTCTGCCAAAAATAACCGAGTCCTCTCCGGATAGCTTCTTCAGCATCAATCACCGCTCCGACCACAGAATAATGCTGTGCCATAATACCGCTGTAAAACTCGTATGTCCCCATGGCGATAAGAGCATCCGTCAATGTAGTATCCAGTCCGTACGCCGTTTTAACCTTCTCGATTCCCCTGTAACCGTGATAATATCCCTGTAAATATTTATTCCCGGCCATATATACCTGTGATTTAAGTCCCAACAATGCTCCGTAATACATGAGAATATCGGCATATTCCGGATTTTTTTTATCCAGTGCTTTATCAAATACACTTTTTGCCTCTTCAACCCCATTCATGAGAAACTCATTTGCTTCCCGATACTGACCGTTGATTTTCAGCTTCATATATTCTGAATTCAAAAGGTAAAATATCCTCACAGGTTCGGGGACGTCTGCTTTTCTGAACAGAGATTGACCTTTGGAAAACTGATAATTCTGTATATCATGAACACCTTTTACTAAAAGACTGTCAGCCAACATGTGGCAGGGCAGTAAAGCAAAAAAAAGAGCCAGAACGGTTAGTGTACGGATTTTCCGGCTCATTTATAACGCCGGTTCGGATTGGGGACATTCACATCGCTGGGCACGATCCAGGCACCGGGATACCCGTTTTGACGGGCTTTACGTTCGACATCCATGGCATCAAGATCTCTGAGAAAATCCCCGACTCTCACTTTATAATAGGGGGATTCAAACACGATATAAACGGGCTGGTTGAAAAATTCCACGGCTCTGTCCGCCACATTTTCTGCCTGATTCACATCCTGGGTGGATACAATCTGAACGCGATATCCTCTCCGGACAGTGACGGAATCCTCAATATTCAGGCCTGTTGTATCCCGGATATAATCGATGATGGTTGAATCCGAAGCCTGAACAGTCTGATAGGAAAAAACCCGGTTATCTTTCAGGGTTTCAGGATCAATCCATTCATTCTGCCTGACCTGCGCAAAGGCAACCTTTATTATCAGCAAAAGGATAATACTCAATCGACCCATCAAATATCTCCAATCTGGTTTTGTTTAATCCAGCCTACCTTGTCATCATAATAAGAGACTTCCACCCAATCAGTCCCTGCTTTGTCCAGAATACGCACCTTCGATCCCTCATGGAGCATAAACAGGGTATTGGCCGCTTCCTGTGGAGCACTTTTCACTTCAACCTCTTTGTTTAAAAGAATACCAAAATGGTGGGTTTTATCATAATGACGTGTATGTAAGGAAAGGGACAGGCTGATGATAAACAGGATTGAGATTAAGAGGATCAGGGGATTTGAAAGGCGTTTCAACCAACGTTTTTTATAAAGTTTCCGGGAAATAAAAAAGAGGATAAGGCCGTTCATTAAAAAATATCCGGACAATCGAAAACTGAAGGATGCCCCCAGCATATCCCTCAGATCCCACCAGAGTTGGATAGGGAAAAATGCCTCAGGAAGCACCATTTTATCCGTAATCCGGAGCCTTGCCAGGGCCAGGTTGTGATTCACCTGTGTGTCTCTCGGCCGGATTCGTTTTGCTTTTTCCCAATACCGGATAGCTTGTCCGGTCTGACCAAGCCTGTAATAACAATTTCCCATATTGTAGTAAAGTTCAAAGCTTATCCGGCCTGTTTCGGCAATTTCTTCATAAAGGTCCAAAGCCAGACTATACTGTTCTGATGAATAATATGAGTTAGCCTTCACAAAAAGACGTTCACGCTCTTCCTCCTGTGCAAACAGGGTCAAGGGGATGAGAATCAGCAAAATCAGATATTTGATATGCAATCTCATCTCTTTTTCTCCAGAAGACGAATCAAAGCCAGCATTTCCTTTTTCAATTGATGTGCTTTCGTAATTTCTGTTTCAGACGGTAAATAATTCAAAAATTCCACCTCTTTCCACCAGTTGTCAAACCGCTGCAAAAGGGTATCATCATCGATTTTTTTGCGGCAGTATGCCATCACGTCACTTCGGGTCAGATTTTGCCGACTGTGGCCTTTTTTATCTGCCACATACCGGGCAAAAAGTTTCGGAAG
>Ga0180301_10000675_pt1 | contig 26496 bp, 22 predicted proteins | sample GuaBasSediGuay16_FD_121797 | JGI IMG/M metagenome (GOLD analysis project Ga0180301, IMG submission 121797) | Subseafloor sediment microbial communities from Guaymas Basin, Gulf of California, Mexico - Guay16, Core 4569-2, 12-15 cm | ecosystem: Environmental > Aquatic > Marine > Hydrothermal... | reverse complement strand
TGCTGCGTCAAATTCAACTGAGGCTCCTCCAGCTTTAAAGTAATATTCTAATGCTGGGTGAAATGTTATTTTCTTAAAGTTCTCTTTGGGATCCATGCTTCTTGAGGCATACCAGCTTGCATGATTTCCGGAATTACATAAGTCCCATAAGTCCTTATCTGGGTGATATAGGCGAACATCCATGAATAGGACTGGAAGTCCGCCACTAATATATTTTAGTAGCTGCATTGTTACAGCTGCAAGCGAATCAGCTTCTGTGGCGCATACGGTTGGCTCTTTTCTTCCATTCCAATCATATGGGTCGTTCATAAGCATCTCAGCAACGTCGCCTATACAGACATATTCTGATAGCTCCCTTTGCCCCTTCAATCCGCAGAAGTCAAATCCCTTTTCTTCATTTATCATCTTCATCGCTAGGTATAGGCGTATCTGCTTCCTTAATGTTTCAGGCGTTAACATTTTTCCATCATATCTTATTCTATCGCCAAGTAATTCAGCGAACCATTTCATTGCTTTATCAACTTCTCTCTCATCAACCTCTTTCATTTTTTCTACAAGCAGAAGCTGGTCGATTTGGCGAACCGTTACACCAAAGGTCTTTATTATTGGAACCAGATGGAAGTATCCGGTTTCCATACCCATCGAGTGGCCACCATACATACCGTAAACCTCATTTTGGATTGTTGTGTAAGCCTGCGCGGCTCTAACCCAGTCTATAACTTTCGCCCGCACCTCCGGATCATCCATGTTGCCTATTATCCTATGGGTTCTTATTCCAACTTGTCTTAAAGCTCCATCGGTTGCAAGCAAACCTACATTTCCAGGATATTTGCCGCTATTATTTGAAAGGCATAGGAGTGGTTTGTCTCTTCCAACAGTATTAATGAAGGGCCAAACCAAGAAGGGAAAATTCCAGACGTAAAAGCAGAGTATTATCTGTTTACAGTTTGCTTTAACAAGCTCCTCGCCGACTTTCTGGGCGGTTCTAATGGAGGTTATAGTTTCTGAACCTACAACAACCTCAGGGGATGTTCCATCAATGTTTTTAACGCCCTTCCGGATTATTTCAGCCCATTTATGAACGACTTCCATACACTCTTGAGCGTTAGCCCTCCAAACGTGCTCTCTTTCATCATTGATTAAAGCTATGCCGATAGGTGTGCTTTTCATAATCAACCTCCCCAGTAATTATTGGGAGGAACATTTTTATATAATTTTGTTAGATTTCTTCTCTCTTAAGAGAGCGATTGATTTGTCAAGTCCAAAATTTTTCCCTGTAGGCAATGTATGTGCACTTTGTGAGGAAACCTATCCAAGTAGCATGCTTCATAAATGTAATCATTGTGGGATGAATTACTGCGGTAACTGCGTTATTTTAAATGAAAAGGGCGAAATAATATGTTTAAGATGCGCTGTTAGAAGAATTTTCCCGCATGCTCCAAAAAGTAAGTACTCTTATCTTAGTGTTTTTCTCGCTAAAAAAGGCAAATTCTGTAATAAGGTTACTTTATCATTCACCAAAATAGAAAATATTATTGGTGATAAGCTACCAGGCTCGGCATACAAGCGTAAGTACTGGTGGAACAACGTTGACGGCCGCTCACCATCCGAATATTGGTTGACGGTCGGATGGAAAGTTGGAGAAGTTAATCTTAAAGAAAAGATTGTTACGTTTCTTAAAGAGGAAAAAAGCGAGATAAAAGAAAATAAGATTATAAGAAAGCGCAAGAAATGTGGTTCATTATCAAAGTTCAAGTCTCTAGCCATAAAAGCCAGAATCAACCTTAAGAAACCTAGAAAACCGTCGAAGAGTAAGATGGCGATTCTGCAAGCCCGTCTCAAAAATTTAGAGAGGCGTAGATATGCAAGAAGATATAGAAATAAAAGTCCTTATGAAAAGAGATTTTATAAGCTTAATAGGAAACCTTAGCTAGCCTAGTTGCGAACTACCCTTAAACTTGGAAGGTTGAAAAGTCTTTTTCAAAATGAAAAGTCCCTTAATAAAAATATTGGAAAAAATGGATTAAAAAGAGGCGCTCTCTTCAAACCATCAGCTTCCCAATTACCTAACCTCAGCACTTTAGGGGAAAAGGGTTAAATTTTTCATCATCCTATTTGTCGGAGGGTGACTTCATGATTAAAGTGAAGGTTAAATTTTTCGGCAGATTACGTGAGCTTTTAAATGTTAGAGAAGAGGAGTATCAGGTTGATAATGCTACATTAGCAGATCTCCTTCTTAATCATATACCGAGTAAGCATAGGGACGTAGCTAAGGATTGGAAAGAAAGCATCTTTGTAACGATCAGAGATGAGATTGCTGTAGATAGGAAGGGGATCCCAATTCTTAAAAACTACGTCATATTGGTTGGAGGGAAAAGTCGGGAGCTCTCATATGAGCTTAAAGATGGCGACGAAATAGCAATTCTCCCGCCAGTTGGGGGAGGAGAAGATGAAGATTAAAATCTCCGAAAAACTCGATGATCTAAATAGTCTATTAGATGAAATCAAGAAAACTTCGGATGAGATAGGTTCCGTAATTGTTTTTGTAGGTTCAGTAAGGGGGATAAGCAATAAAGGAGAGAAAGTTTTGAGGCTTGAGTATGAAGCCTACGAAGAAATGGCTGTAAAGTCTCTGGAGAATATAATTATGGATTTGAAAGATAAATATGGGATAATTGATGTCATAGTTGAACATAAAGTAGGCTCGGCTAAAGTTGGTGAAGATACAGTATACGCTTTAGTCGCATCCAAACATAGAAAGGAAGGGTTTAAGTCACTAGTAGAGCTTATTGAAAGATTAAAGCATGAAGTGCCTATTTGGAAGAAGGAAGTAACTGAGAGCGGTTCTAGCTGGATAGAAAATGTTTAGTGATATATTAGCAGCTTTATGAGGAAAATCCAATAGACTGGAGAAGAATTTTTTCGTTTATTCCTCCAGCGATGAAGGTTTTCCCTGACTTCTCATTTGTTACTACGATTTTTGCTGGGGCAAATATTTGCGGATCTATTTTATAGAAATCTTGATTAGCTGCCTTATATATCTCCGAAAATGGTTTTCCATAATCTTTTGAGACTGAGGAAACTGCCTTCTCGACGAGATTCTTTAAGTATTCGTCATTTTCATGGCTCAATATGTAATGTGCTACTCCACCATATAGTATTGCATCGTTCGCTCTACCCATGGATTCAATACTGTCGGGGTGAACGGGAAGTATGGGCGCTTGCCCCCAAGCATATAATATGACATTAGGATCAAAACCCAACTCGGCAAGTTTATGTATTCCTGTTTCAACTATTCTGCCTGAAATCTGCGTTAAGCCGGCAACTGAGGATGTTGGAGTAAGTATTAGGAAAAGATTTTCAGGCGGTATTCGGCAGGAGGAGGAGATCGCCTCCACAACATTTTCAGGCGGTTCCTTAGAGGTTTCTAAAACAAGCACAGCTTCTCCAGCGTTATCCCTATATTTTATCTTATTATAGATTTTTTTCGGTTTTAATGCTAAGGCTCTAGCTGGTCCGGAACCTATAGCCATATATCCATCAACTTTGATTCTCCATCCGGCGAGCTGTGAACCTAGAGTTGAAATTGATGGGTGATCTGTGTAAACTGTTATTGAAGGAAGTTCTATTTCACCCACTCTCATTGATGAAAAATATGCTTCGCCGAGTCCTCCTAGACATATTTCTGTTATTAACCGCCCTACTAGGAATCCTCCTCTAGCTTTTATTCCAGCATCAATAATGAGTGCTCCGGAACTACTTCTATTTACGGTAACGTTGTATTTCTCTGGTTTTTCACAGATTTTTTTGACGATTTTTATAGCTTCTTTATTCACGCTTGGAATGGACAAGTTTATCTACCCACTTTTTTATTGTAAATATTTTTCGTAGAATTTTAGGTGTGGGTTTCTGGTTTTAGATATGAAGAGTTTTCCTTCACCATTATCAGCTATGTCGCCTATAAATCGATAGAAGGGACCCGGGATTTTTTCTCCGTTAGCTTTAGCGTGGGGTCTTATGCCGTCTATTGTGAAGGTTGGCAGGATTGATGGAATATGACCGCATATTATTATTTTTCCATTCCGCATTCCAGCTCCAGCTTTACCAGCGGAATCCCCCTTAACAAGTATGGTTCCGTTAATCATGTTTACACCTAAGAAATGTTTAACTGAACCATAAATTTTAATTAGTCCTCCCTTCATTAGGCAACCGGCTTCTCTACCCGCATTCCCATGCACAATTATTAATCCGCCTTCCATTCCCTCAACACTGCCTCGATAGGGTGCGCCAATATAGTCTCCAGCTGAACCTTTTATCTCAATTCTTCCGTCTTTCATTGAGCTTCCAGTCCATGAGTCAGCATTTCCATTAACGATTATTTCGCCGCCAATCATCTTCTCTCCTAGATGCATACCTATATTTCCGTCAACAATTATTTTCCCATTAGTCATGTTGGCTCCAACCCTTCGAACTTTACTGAAGTCGCCAATAAGATTTATCACCATTTCATCGGTAGACGGCTCGTTTTCTTTTCCATATTTAATACTGAATAAATCGTTTAGAGGGCGATTCCTATTTCCTTCCCAAACTTTCAACTTAGCTATTTCATCCAAGCTTTTTCCATCAAATACGTCCGGAGATATGCATTCCGCATAAACTGGAACTTTAAATTGATATTTTGGTGCAATCTGGAAGATGATTTCTCACACCCCCATTTTAACAGATATTGGCGTTGAGGGACCAATATAGCTCTCTGGAATAAAGTAGTTTTCAAACTCAACGGTCCAGTACTCCCGAAATTTTCTTTTTAGATCCATTATTACCTTTGAATGGCCGGATGAATTATTTTCAAGCGATAATTGCTCAAAATTAATCCAGTAGGTTTTTCCATTTAACGTTTTAACTACTTCTCCATCTTTAACAACTATCTCTCCATTCTTAATGGTGTATGCCGTTTTAGAAAAGGCTTTGCGGATAGCTTTATAATCCCTAGAAGGGTCAACTTCCTTCGGGTTCACATTATATATGGCTATATCCGCATCAGCCCCTACACCTAAATGACCCTTATTTTTTAGGCCTAAAGCCTTAGCTTGACCAGCTCTAGTGGCTATAGCTATTTCATAAAACGTGTATTCTCTATCTATGCTTGGAAGAAGGGAGCGAGCTCTAGCTTTTTCATTAATCCTCTTGAGAGTTCGTTCTCTTGCCCTTTTGCTCATAAGCCAAGATATTATTCTCGGATAAGATGTGAAGGGCCCACCGTTTGGATGATCGGTGGTTAAATAGATTCTCCATGGATCTTCCACTAGAAGAGAGAGTTCTAATCCAATAGACCACATTATTGCATGAACGTAATTTCTCCGTCTATATCTAAAGGGAACTATGCCTGAGCTTGTTTCAACCTCCACATCGTGGTTAACCCACTTGTTTCCACTGAGTTCATAAAGCGTATACTGCCATGGTCCATCAGCGGTCATTGTTGTTGTATCTGTGAAAATAACTTGACCCATATCTAAGGTGACATGGGCATTTCCATTAACATATTTGGCTATTTCCTCAGCTCCAGACCTCATGTTCTGCCAGCTGTCACCTTTAAAAGCGCTGAATTGACAATGTGTTATATGAATTGATGGCTTATTGGATTCCGCCAAATCTTTTACGCATTCCATGGTCTTTATTGTTGTAATGTAGTTGCCGGGCTGACCTAACCTATTTGTGTGAACGTGAATTGTGTGCGGCAGATTAAGAATCTTGTTTATTTTGCATAATCCGCGGATTATTTCTCTAGGCGTTATATTGAAGTTTGGAACTGGATCATCTAAGTCTCTAACGTTCCCTCCGAAACCCCATGCCTCTAAGCCTCCTGGATTGACTATTTTAATCGCATAACCCTTCGTTGCATTTATCATCCACGCTACATGTTCAGCACATTCCTCAATTAATCCATCTCTTAAATATTCTAAAACAAACCACCAATCACCTAGGAGTGGAAAAGTTGCCTTATCAACGATAGGTGTGTCTTCAAGCTCCTCATGGGTATGTCTAGCTTCTAGAGGAGGCATGGAAGGATTACAAATCATCGTGTAGCCCATTCGGGCATAGCGATATCCAGTTGTAAAGGTTGAGGGAACAGAATGACCAACACCAGATCTAGTTATAGGAGTTTTAGGCTCAACATCATAAACGTGATCTTCAGGTCTCAAAAGTCTCCCAGAATTAACCTCCGCACCAGCTATGTGAGTATGTATATCAACTCCGCCAGGCATAACAATCATTTCGGAGGCGTCAATTATCTTGGCGTCGTGTTCATTAATTTTCTCAACTATTCTGCCGTTTTTAACGCATATGTCCATCACTTCGCCGTCAACGTTATTCAATGGGTCATAAACAACCCCATTCTTTATGAGCAGTTTCATAATCAACCTTCCAAGTAAAGTCATCAGTCTTTTTAGAACTTAATTTAATGAAACAAAAATATTTAACAATTACCGGAAGAGGTTTAGATGAGCTACTAGCGGGCGTGTAGAGCTATTCTCTCCATCTCATTCTTTTTCTGTATAGCATAGCTTTTAATATCTTTATTTGCAGCTAGAATTATCTCTTCAGCCAAACATTCTTCAAAAGATTTTGGATTGCTAAAGGCGGCTAATCTAGCGCCTTCAGCTATGAAACGTAGGGCTAGATCAACCCTCCTTTGGGGAGATATGTCAACAGCTTGATGATAAACTATCCCACCATACATGATTCTCGTAGTATCCTCACATGGAGCGGCATTCTCAATAGCTTTAACGAAAACTTCTATTGGGTTCCTACCAGTTTGGAGATGAATTATTTCAAAAGCGTTCTTCACAAATTTTATAGCTCTAGCCTTTTTCCCAGCGTTCTTACCTGGGCGCATAAGCTGATTAACAAACCTCTCAACTATGTTAAGCTCCGACTTCTGAAATCTATGATGTTCATGCCTCCCCATGGAATGAGGCACTAGAATCGGCTTAAGCGATATATACCTCTTAAGCCCAGGATCCTCTACTTTAATGCCCTCGAAACTCCATTTTCCGAAGAGCAGATACTTACCTTGTTCTCCACTCAAAGTATTTCCACCCTAGATCAGACATATTCTGGATTAAGCCAATTATTTAAGGATTGCGGGCTGTATATTATATTTTTCCTCTAACATGAAAATTAACGGATTTCATAGCGCTACGTTGATTAAATATTTTTCTTTTTAGTTAATATGTCGATTGAATGCGAAATACTCTTTAGGAGCTAAAGCGAAATAAATTCCCTTAGAAAGTTAGGAGGCGTCTGCATGGAGAGAAAACCGTGTCCAAACATGAAAATTAACTTAGAGAATTGCCCATGTACTTATCCATGCGACATTAAAGGCATATGTTGTGAGTGCATACTCAACCATAGAAGGCATGGTGAGCTACCAGCATGCTTCTTCCCACCGGAAGTTGAGAAAACCTACGATAGATCTATAAGAAGATTCGTATCCCTATACAAGTAACAAAATATACAACAATCGCTAAATTCTCCCTTTTTATTTTGTTGAAAAACAGCATTATTTTTACTAAATTTTTGATAAAATCCCAAAAAATTTATAAGACAAATTGCTATTTCTAATTTAAGTGTAAAATATAATTATGTATTTACTGCTCTCGGGTTGAGATCCATATAAAACTCCTTTATATTTCGATCTGCCGTTGAGCAGTAATATGTATCATATATTATTTCCCTGGAGGTGAAGAATAATGGAGATTAGGGTCGCCATAGCTGGAGTTGGTAATTGCGCCTCAGCCTTAGTTCAGGGAGTAGAATACTATAAAAACGCTAAGGACGACGAGAAGGTTCCAGGGCTAATGCATGTAAACTTCGGAGGCTATCACATTAGGGACATAAAGTTCGTGGCTGCTTTCGATATAAACAAGCAGAAGATAGGTAAGGATTTAAGTGAAGCAATATTCACCGAACCGAACAGCTGCGTAAGATTCGTTAAGTCAGTACCTAAACTAGGTGCCAAAGTTTTCCCAGGACCCATCCTTGACGGTGTCGCTCCACATATGAAGGAACCTTTCAAAGCGTACTCTGAATCTGAATATGATCCAGTGGACGTGGTTTCCATTCTAAAAGAGACGAAGGCGGATATGCTGATAAACTTTCTACCAGTTGGCAGCTACAATGCCACCCGCTATTATGCAGAAGCCGCCCTTAAAGCTGGGGTATCCTTTGTTAACTGTATACCAGAGTTCATTGTAAGCGATAAAGAATGGGCGGCTAAATTTGAAAAGGCGGGAATACCGATCGCTGGCGATGACATAAAAAGCCAGATTGGTGCAACAATCCTGCATAGAACGCTGGTGAATCTGTTCACTGAAAGAGGAGCTGTTATCGATGAAACATACCAGCTTAACATTGGAGGAAATACTGATTTCCTGAATATGCTTATGGAGGAAAGATTGAAAACTAAAAGAATAAGCAAAACCGAAGCCGTAACCAGCTTGGTTTCCTATGATATGCCGACGAGAATAGGCCCCTCCGATTACGTTCCATTCCTCAAAGATAGGAAAGTATGCTACATTTACATCAAAGGTAGAAAATTCGGGAATCAGCCTGTGACATTAACGGCGAGACTTGAGGTTCAGGATTCGCCGAACAGCGCAGGCGTCGTCATAGACGTTATAAGAGCAGTTAAAATAGCTCTCGACAGAGGAGTAAGCGGTCCATTAATCAGTATTTCATCCTACGCATTCAAGCATCCACCAGTACAGGTGCCGGATTACATAGCAAGACAATGGGTTGAGGAGTTCATAGAGGGAAAGAGAGAACGATGAGACAGAGATGATAACTGCTGTACTATTGGCAGCTGGAATGGGGACGCGTCTCCGCCCCCACACCGAACAAATCCCAAAACCTCTAACCAAAATTTTGGGGAAGCCGATAATCGAATACTCCCTAAATGCGCTTAAGAGCTCTGGAATAGAAAACATTGTAATAGTCACAGGCTATTTGGGCAATCAAATCCGGAGATATCTAAAAGACGGGACGCATCTAGGTGTAAAAATTAAATACTGCCATAACAGCCGCTACATGCTTGGAAACGCAATTTCACTGAAGGCTGCGGAAGCCGCCCTCCATGATGAAACCCCCTTCTTTTTATTGATGGGAGATCACCTCTTTAATAAAGCCATTATAGAGAAAGCTATAGAAAACATTAATCGGCATCCGCTTTTATGCATAGATAAGAACCCTTGTTATCCCCCACAGGTTAAGGATGCAACCAAAGTTCTAATCAACCAGAAAGGTTACATAGTTGACATAGGAAAGAATATCCCAAAATGGAATGCTGTTGACACCGGATTATTCATACTCGATAACGCGATTTTTAACGTTATTTACCAATTGGAAAGGCAGAAACCCGACCTGACAATAACCGACTGTATAAAATATTTAAGCTTGAATGTTAAACCTGTTTGGGGATGCAATATCACCGGACATTTTTGGTTTGATATTGACACCAAACAAGATATAGAATTTGTTGAATCTTTTCTACGTGGTGCTTTAAAATGCCCAGAGAGTGGGATGGAATAGTTTCACAGTACATAAACCGAAAATTTTCCCGTCCCATAGCAAGGTTCTTAGCTAAATTCCCAACAATAACCCCCAATCACATAAGCATTTTAAGCTTCCTAATAGCATTTACTTCCGGACTGGCTTTCTTCTTCCATCGCCCAATATTAGGCGGGATCCTAGCGCAATTCTCATCAATAATGGATGGAGCTGATGGAGATCTAGCCGCGATCACCAACCGGATATCACCTTTCGGCGGCTTCCTAGATACCGTATTAGACCGCTATGCTGATGCATCCATCCTATTGGGGATGATATGTCATCTTTTCTTCATCAGCGATACGAGAAATATGATTTACGTTATGGTAGGCGTCGTTGCTTTAATTGGATCCCTGTTGGTGAGCTATAGTGCAGCGCATGCAAAATCTAAATTGGGAATAACCTTTAACAAAGGTTTCGCAGCTTATGCTGCAAGCAGAGATGTCCGTCTTTTTATAGTTATGCTGGGTGGAATTTTAAACCAAATTTTCATCACGCTCCTAGTGTTAGCGATACTAACTAACCTAACGGTTTTAACACGTATTTGGATTACGCGTGGACTAAAATAGACTATTAATTCTCTAATCTAATAAATTAAGAAATAGTTCTAGCAGAGGAAAAACAACATAGCTCATAGCTTAATTTAATTGATGCACCTCTTTTTATTTGAAGATTGTCAATCCGAGGAGGGGAATGCTTCTGAGGAAAAATCTAATCTATTCGGCTTTAATCATAATTGTCTTTATAGTCGGCTTAGCTGTTGGAAATTACCTAAGCGTTGCGCAATATGAGGAAAAAATAGAAAGTTTAGAGTCGGAGTTAACTGAAAGAGAGAAGCAAATCGAAGAGCTAAATGCTTCAATTAACGATCTGCAAAGATGGCTAGAAAATAATATAACGGCATACGAAAAGAAGATAGCTATCTATGAATCTGAAATAGCTTTTCTTCAAAATCGTATAGTAAATCTAGAAGCACAGCTAGAGATAAAGATTATAGGAATCTATTTTTCGCCTAAAGGTGGATGTGAAGACGCAATTCTCAAATGGATAAGAAGCGCAAACAAGTCTATCCATGTGCTAATCTACAGTTTTACATTAGACTCGATAAGTGAAGAACTCATTAATGCTTACAAGAGAGGGGTCGATGTTAAGGTGGTTTTTGAAAGAAATCAAATAAATCGGTGGAGTGAGTACTGGAGGCTAAGGGAAGAGGGGGTTCCGGTGCGCAATGACACAAATCCGAAGCTCATGCATAACAAGGTTATGATAATAGATGGGGAAATAGTTTTCACTGGAAGCTACAATTGGTCGATGAATGCTGAAGAATACAATGATGAGAACCTCATTATAATAAGAAGCGAAAAAATTGCTGAAGTATTTGAGAGAGAATTCGAAGAGATTTGGAGTGAAAGTATCGAATAAACGTGGTCAATAATGGTTTAATATCCAGATGCCCAAAGAGGCACTTTCTTCCTCATAATTGTGATTAGCTCGTTTAAAACTTCCAGTTCTTCAGCGCTTAATTTATCTCTAAACTTCGTATTCAATAATCTTGCATGCTGCTCGGGAACATTAACATAAAGTACGTCGCCTTCATCGAAGTGGCGTCCAACTGTAGGTTTATCTATTGAAATTGCAACTTGCTGTCCTGTTTCAGCATACGGGATAGAGGCTCCTTTATCCTGTATCTGTAATATCTCACCTAAATCTTTCCCTTCACTTGTTATCAGACGTATTTTAGGTTTAATGCGGCCAGCTAAAACTTCAATTCCCACTATGGCTGGTTTAGATCTGCGGAAGATATAACCGGGTAAAACTTTTATCTTTGCTGGTTTAATTAACCTATCAAACTCGCTTCTTTCACGAGCTTCCTTTTCACTCTTTAACCATTTAAGGTATCCGTCAATTAAATGATAGATAACATTATGCCTAAAAATGCGTATTTTACGGGCTTTAGCTTCCTCCTCCGCGTCTGGAAGAACCCTAACGTTAAAGGCTAAGATAACGCCGTAAAGAGGTTCTTTTTCCCTAACAACTAAAGCCTCGGTTACATCCCTTTTCGAAACGTCGCCGACATCCGCCAATCTGATGGGAACTCCATTCCTAGTTAAGCTCTCAGCTATAGCCTCTAAAGACCCTAATGCGTCAGCCTTTAGGATTACCCCATCAATCTCTGTTGATACACGTATTTTCGCAATCTCCTCTAAAATTTCTCTAGTGTACTTATCTATTTCCTCTTTTGAAGAAGCGACGTAAATCGGTGCGCCAGCAAGGGCATCCTCGAGGTTTGGCGCAACAATTTTGATTCCCGCAGCGGCTGAAACCTCGTTAACCGAAGAAAATCGTTCCCTTGGATCTCTAATTTCATCTAGGGGTTTGGGCATTAGGATTGCTCGAACAGTTGTTACGATTGGTTTTTCTTTTCCTCCAAGCACTATTATATCACCCTTCCTCAGAATTCCATCGTAAATTATCGCATTTACGGTTACGCCTAATCCTACCTCCTCCTTAACCTCTAGAACTGTTCCTTTAGCCGGTCCGCTTGTTGTTTGCAGTCTTCTCCGTAGAAATTGCTGAGTTAACCCTGCGAGTACAGCTATTAACTCTGGTATGCCCTCCCCTGTTTTAGCGCTTGTCGGTATAAGCGCAACAGTTTTTGTAAAATCTTTTATTCTATCAAATCTGTCAGCTCTAAAAGATAGTTCAGAGAACTTCCCGATTATCCTATATAAGTAATTATCTAGCTCCTGTCTAACAGCTGGATCCTGTCTTCTATAGGATTCCAAAAATGGAGCGTTCGGATAGCTTTTCCATCCGGGGATACGATCAATCTTGTTTGCGGCTACTAGAAAAGGAGTCTTCCTAGATTTTAGGATTTCAATAACCTCATAGGTTTGGGCTTCAAACCCCTTCATTACGTCTATAACAAGTATAGCTATGTCGGCTATTCCCCCTCCTCTACGCCTGAGGTTTGCAAAAGCCTCGTGCCCCGGAGTATCTATCACTAAGAGACCGGGAATCTTTATTTCGCCGCCAACCATCTTCAGAAAGGGGCCAGCAATTTCCCTAAGTGTTTCTGTCGGGAAGAAGCTTGCTCCTATATGCTGAGTCATGCCTCCGACTTCACGGGCTTGAACGCTACTTTTTCTGATTTGATCGAGAAGTAGAGTTTTCCCAGTGTCAACATGCCCAAGAACGCAGACAATCGGCTGTCTAATTCTTGTCTCCAAACTGAATCACTCCGTTGATGGGAATAACTGTTTTTCTTTTTCAACCATGAAATAAGCTAGGAGATTATATAAGTGAATCTTTACTTCGACCTTTAGCTTCCCTTCTTATGCTATAATTACATTCCGATTTGTAATATATGCTTCCAGTCAACATGCTCTTTAATAAGGTTTGTAGCTATGGATATTCTCCTAGAATCTTTAGGCTTTATTCTCCCAATGATCTTCTGGACGTGCTGGAGTGTTGTGTAAGTGTCATAGGGTACAAGTATTAATGGAACATTAAGTTGATCCGCCTTTGGAAATACCTTAACGCTTGGATATAGATTTCCAGTTAACACTATGGCTGATACGCCGGTTTCTAGGGCTGTTAGGATTATGTCTGTTCTATCACCGCCAGTTATTACAAGCTCGTTAACTGTTCTATGGAAGTATTTGGTTGCGCTTTCAGGTGTCATAGCACCTATAAGAACCGCTTCAATGGTTCTATCCAGTCCATCCTTACCAGCTAGGATTCGGCCGCCGATGAAGTCGCATATTTCTCTAACTGTTGGGGCGCTTAAACTTTTATTTTCAGGAATCAAACCTAGAACTTTAATTTCATGTTTTTCAATGAAAGGTTTAATTATCTGTTCAGCACGTTTTATTCTATCTTGGGGGATACGGTTTAATACAACTCCGAAGATTTTTGTTCCCCATCTTATGCAATAGTCTTGGGCTTGCATTATTTCGTCGACAATAGAGTCTCCCTTAAACTTTACAACGAGAAGTATCTTAGCGTTGAAGTCTTTTGCGAGCTTAGGAACGGAGCATCCTAGAAAGGAGCCGACTGAAAGGCTACGTGAACCTTCAATAAGCATGATATCCCTATTTTCGGAGACTCTCCTATAGGATTCAACTATTTTATTAGCGTACAATTTGATGTTTGCCTCGGTGAATTCTTCGAGAAAGTTGTCTCTTTTGAGTGAAAGTGGACATAGAAGACTGCTATCGTATTCTAGTTTTAGGGTAGATTTCATAACTTCAACATCTTCGTCTACGTGTCCTTTTCCGAGAACGAGAGACGGACTTAGGCTTATAGGCTTAAAGTATCCAACGCTTATATTCAGTTCTTTCGCTATTGACGCTAAGGGTATCGCTATAATGCTTTTCCCCGAGTTTTCTTCGGTTGACGCGATATATATTGCCTCTTTAACCATGATCTCTAGCCTCTCTCACAACTATCTATTATATTTAGAGGTGATCGTTATTCTTATATCTACTCCAAGACATCCTTCACCACTTTTATAAACAAACAGGGGGTTAATTTCCATTTCAACTATCTCCTCAAAGCTAACCATAATTTGCGCTATCCTAAGCATAACATCTATTACAGCATCTATATCTGAGGGCGGCTCACCTCTAACTCCTCTAAGAAGCACATAAGCTTTTGTCTCCTCAATCATTTTAGCAGCTTCAGCTCTTGTTAGGGGACATAAACGGTAAGACACATCTCTCAGAAAGTCAACGTATATGCCGCCTAAACCAAACATTATTAATGGACCGAACTGTCTGTCTCTAATGGCGCCAACGATTACTTCTCTTCCAGCTGGAACCATTTTCTGCAGTAGGACGCCCATCACCTTTGCATGGGGCATTAATAGATGCGCCCTTCTTAAGAGAATATCATAGCTCTCCTCCGCTTCTTCACGGCTTTTAACGCCTAAAATCACGCCGCCGATATCAGTTTTATGCAGTATGTCAGGTGAAACAATTTTCATGACAATTGGATAACCTATCTCCTCAGCAAGTTCACCAGCTTCTTTTTTACTCCTAGCTATAGTCGCCTTAGGCACCGGTATGCCAGCAGCCTTAGCAACCTTAATGGATTCATCAATTGTAAGGTTTGAACGTCCCTTCGATCTAGCTTTTTCAATTATCCCCTTAATCTCAGCTTCATCAATCTTTACTTTAGGTACGTGTTCTTCAGCTGGCAAGCTTAAGATAAGGTTATAGTCATACATTGATTTAAGTACAAATGCTGCTGCCTCTGGAAAGGCATAATTGGGTACTTGCCCCCTCTTAAGAATTTTAATAATATTAGAGGTTTCCTCAAATCCCATGAAGGAGGCAATAAGGGGCTTCTCTGAGGTTTTTCCCAATTCAACCAAAACTTCAGCAACCTTCTCGCATGGTGTTACAGCTTGAGGGGTTAAAATAACAATGATTCCATCAACATTATTACTCTTCAATCCAGCCTCCACGGCTAGTCTATAGCGGTTCTCATCAGCATCCCCTAAAACATCCAGCGGATTATTCAAGCTTGCATGCGGCGGCATAAGTTTTCGTAACTCTTCTCTAATCTCATGTTCCAGTAGAGGCAGCTCAAGACCCATCTTTTCACATGCATCAGCGGCAAGTATGCCCGGTCCGCCGCCGTTAGTCACTATTAAAACTTTATTGCCTTTCGGAACGGGTTGGGAACCAAATGCTAAAACGAGATTAAAGAGCTCTTCCAGAGTGTTGACTCTTATTATCCCTGCTTTTCTAAACGCTGCTGAAAAAGCTGTGTCTGAACCTGCCAATGAACCAGTATGAGATGAAACAGCTCTTATTCCAGCGTCTGTTGTGCCAGCTTTTATTGCGATTATAGGTTTTTTCCTGACGACTCTTCTGGCAACTTCAATGAAGCGTTTCCCTTCCTTAACTCCCTCCATATATAGTCCGATGACTTTTGTTTCCTCATCATCCTCCAACGCCTCTAAGAAATCCGTAGCGTTCAAGTCAGCTTCATTACCTAAGCTTATAAATTTTGTAAAGCCTATCTCATTTCTTATTGCCCAATTCAATATTGTGCTTCCAAGAGCGCCGCTTTGAGAGATAAAGGCTATGTTCCCCGGCATAGGCATGGTTGGCGCAAATGACGCATTAACGTGGCTTTGAACGCTTATCAAACCCAGGCAGTTTGGCCCTTGCATTCGCATTCCATATTTCCGACATATGTTTATGACTTCACGCTCTAACCGAGCTCCTTCTCTGCCAACCTCGCTGAATCCTGCGGAAATTATAATTATCCCCCTAACTCCCTTTAGTCCGCACTCTTCAACTACTGAAGGCACAATTCTTGCTGGAACAACTATAACTGCTAGATCAATTTCGCTGGGAACATCTAAAACACTCTTATAACATTTTAGACCTAGAAGCTTATTTGCATTAGGATTTATTGGATATAAATTTCCTTTGAAGCCGGATTCAATTAGGTTTCTAAAAACTCTATGGCCGACTTTATGCGGTTCCCTACTTGCACCGATGACCGCAATCGATTTTGGATTGAAGAATGCATCAAGTTTCATGAGCCGCCCTCATCGCTTAACATGCGTTCTAAGACTTTATTTATTGCTAGATGAACACACAGATATATATCTAGCTACCTTAATTAATGTAGTCTAATTCTAAAACTAAAAATTTTGAATTGTTCCGCTTTTAATAAAGGAGTTAATTAATGCTTTCTTCCAAACTATCTAGCAACCATTTCTCAAGACCTCTCATTTTTAATAGAGCAGAAATACTTTAATTCAAGCATCAGAGTTATGATACTGTTATTCATGAGCTGATTATTAAGCGATAAGAAGCTTAATTCAAGGATTGGAGAGGAAAATACTAGATGACTGAGAAAGAACCCTTACGCTGTAGACCCTATGATGATAAGAAGATGAGTTTAAAAGAGGCTTTAAGCTACATAAAGACTGGAGATCACATTTTCATTGGTTCCGCATGCGGTGAACCTCAATATCTGGTTAGAGGCTTAGTTGAAAAGGCTGATCATCTAGCTGATAATGAGATTCTTCATGTACACACCCTTGGTGTGGCTCCATACACAAAACCAATGTATTCAAATAGATTCCGCATGAACGCCTTCTTTGTTGGGATAAACACGCGTAAAGCCGTAGCGGAGGGAAGAGCTGATTACACTCCCGTTTTCCTATCGGAGCTTCCACGACTCATAAGGAGAGGATTAGTTCCCATTGATGTTGCTTTGATTCAAGTTACACCTCCAGATGAACATGGATTTTGTAGCCTAGGAGTGTCTGTTGAAATTACAAAAACCGCTGCTGAAAATGCGAAGCTTGTAATCGCTCAGGTTAACCGACGGATGCCTAGGGTTTTAGGCGACAGCTTCATCCACGTTAATAACATAGATATAATTGTTGAGCATGACGAGCCTTTACTTGAAGCTCCACGTCCCGAGCAGGATATAGTTTCGGATAGAATTGCGAAATATGTTTCAGAGCTTGTTGATGATGAATCAACTCTTCAGATAGGCATAGGAAGTATTCCAGATGCGATTTTAAGCTCTTTAACAGATAAGAAGGATCTTGGAATACATACTGAGTTGCTTACAGAAGGAGTTGTGGATCTAGTTGAGGAGGGGGTCATAACATGCGCAAAGAAGACAATAAACCGAGGTAAAATAATTGCTTCATTTGCGATGGGAACTAGGAGATTGTATGATTTTATAGATAATAATCCGATGGTGGAATTTTATGAGTCGGATTACGTGAATAATCCGCTTATTATCAGCCAGCATAGAAAGATGGTGGCGATAAATCAAGCTTTAGAAGTGGATTTAACTGGTCAAGTTTGCGCAGACTCCTTAGGATATAAATTTTATAGTGGTTTAGGTGGACAAGCAGACTTCATGAGGGGAGCCATGCTCTCTGAAGAGGGAAAAGCCATAACTGTAATACCGTCAACCGCTAAAGACGGCAAGATTTCACGTATAAAGGAGTTTCTAACTAGAGGGGCCGGAGTGGTCTTAACTAGGGGTGATGTAGATTATGTTGTTACAGAATATGGCGTAGCCCACCTTAGAGGCAAAACCATAAGAGAAAGAGCTCTTTCACTAATCAGCATCGCGAATCCCAAATTTAGGAATAGACTTCTTAATTGGGCTAAAAAGCGTAATTATGTTCCAAAAGAGGTTTTACCATTCCCAGAGATAGAATATCCTGAAGAGTTAAAGCGATATGTAACTCTAAAGGACGGGTCGAAAGTTCTGCTCCGGCCGATAAGGCCTTCAGACGTAACCCTGAAGCAACACTTTTTCTACTCTCTCTCAAAAGAAAGTATCAAAAGAAGATATCTAGGTTCACTAAACCTTATGCCTCTCAGACGTATATGGCCATATGTTGTGATAGACTATGTCAATGAGATGAGTATAGTTGGCACGATAATGGAGAATGAGAATGAAACGATCATAGCGATGGGCAGCTACTCACGAATACCAAACACAAAAACAGCTGAAGTATCGTTAGTTGTTAGAGATGATTGGCAGAATAAAGGGTTAGGAACAATACTCTTCAATTATCTGGCTGAAATCGCGAGAAAAAATAGAATAGAAAGCTTCACCGCATGGATTCTACTTGAAAACACAAAGATGATGCACATACTGCGGAAATCCAGCTACCCACTTAAATACAGGATTGAAGGAAACCTGTATCACGTTATAATAGACCTCAAAAGAAAACAATAAATAATCCTATTTCAGGTGGAAAATTTTCCGCATAACGAGTCAAATTTAACGAATAAAACGCCTAGAAATGGGAAAAAGGGACAAAAACGCATGCTGTTGCACTGTATTGCCTCCCCCGCCTTCACCGCCCAAATAGAAATCACTCTAAATGATGGCGAAACATAACAGAGAGGGGGGAGGGGGTAGGTTTGTATTGACTTTGGTAAATAACAATAGTTGTTATTTTTTATTTGAAATAAAATAGCTATAAAATGAATAAAATCACACCTAAAAACAAGATAAAAAACAATAAAATCAAAAATAAAAACCTACTTTCCTTCAACTATTTTTAGCCTAACCCCCTCCCCTCTTAGAGTTTCCCCCACTTCTTTTTATTGCGATTATACGCTCTTTAAGGCGTAAGCCTCATGGATCCGCTTCTACTGCGAGAGCCAGAGTTACGCACTTTACATGCGCTCTGAAAAAGCCTGTTTTGAAAAATCGGCGATTTCTTTTGGCGGGCCCGGGGGGAATTGAACCCCCGACCCCCGGGTTAAAAGCCCGGTGCTCTATCCTTGCTGAGCTACGGGCCCAACCTCAACCAATATTTTTGGTTGGGGGCTTGATTTATGTTTTTCTGTTACTGTTTGATTGATATCTTTTGTTTTTAATGGAAGTTTTGTAAGAAAGAATTTTTGGGTAGATTGTAAATCTATATCTCGTATGAGCTTAATATGTTAGGCTGAAAGTGATGAATCTTGACTGAGAAGATTAAAGAGGGAGATGATGTTCTTTTCTTCTTAGACAATAGGAGAAGCTACTTAATTAGGGTTGAAAGAGACAAAATCATTCATACTCATAAGGGTTTTATAAAAATTAATGATGTCATCGGTAAGGAGTTTGGTGTTCACATAAAAAGCAGTATGGGTGTAGATTTTGTAGCGCTTAAACCGAGTATAAAAGATTACATATTTAAGGTTTCAAGAAAAACCCAAATAATATACCCCAAGGATATAGCCCTCATCATACTTTTCGGTAACATAAAGCCAGGAAGCCTTATTGTTGAAGCCGGAACTGGTGCAGGTGCCTTAACAATAGCCTTAGCAAACTATGTTAAACCTTCAGGCCGAGTCTATAGCTATGAAATCAGAAGCGAGTTCCTTGAGATTGCACGTAAAAACTTAGAGAGAGCTGAAGTGCTAGAATATGTTGAATTAAAAAATAAGGATATAACTCAAGGAATCGATGAAGAAAACGTTGATGTAATAGTCTTAGATATGGCGACGCCATGGCTTGTTGTCCCCCATGCTTATAAGGCGCTTAAGGGAAGCGGGTCCTTCATATCCTTCAGTCCTACAATTGATCAAGTGGTTAAAACGGTTGAGGAGCTAAAAACAGAAGGCTTTGTAAATATAGAAGCGATTGAATGTTTAATTAGAAGAATGCATGTTGAAAAGGGTAAGACAAGACCTGAAACATTAATGACAGGTCATACTGGATACATGGTTTTTGCAAGAAAATCTCTGAAAACTTAATTTTTCTCTATAACTGGTTTTAATTCAAATACATGTAATCTCGGGGATAAATTTTTATTGTCAGGAATATTGTTTAAGAAATATAATTTCCAGTACTTAAGGGAAGGCTTCATCTTTGGAAGGTCTAAGAAAGATCTGGAAAAACAAGTACTTCCGCACAATTATAGATATCGTTCTAGCTCTCTTAATAGCTTTCAGCCTTCTTCTCTGTTTACGATTAGCATTAGGTGTGGAGCATCCTTTGCTAGTGGTATCTTCCGGAAGCATGATGCCAACTCTAAATGTTGGAGACCTAATAATAGCTCAAAGCATTGATCCCTCTCAAATAAACGCGGATAAACTGACAGGAGACATCTTGGTTTTCCGGGATCCAAGAAACCCAAACGAACTAATAGTTCATAGAGCAGTTAAAATACAGAAGATGGACGATCACTATTTAATTGTCACCTCAGGAGATGCATCACGTAGCTTAAGCGACCAATTCTCCCCATGGGATTCCTCTCTGCTTGTTGGTAAAGTTATAATGAGAGTTCCCTATATCGGCAATTTAACACTCTTCCTATATTCAGAAAGAAACCTGTCCACCATCATTTTATTAGTAATAATCTTAGTTATCGTAGCTTTAATCATATTCGCCGAATTAAATCAGGAAGAAACGATTCAGGAAGAAACGGAAAAGAAACCCCAAAGATTCAACCTGCACATCCTCTACGTAATTATCGTAAACATTTTAATTATAGCTTTTATGATCTTCAGCCTATGGGGATCCTTCACATTTTGGCAGCCGGGAGCAACGTCCCTAAGACGATACGTAACGGTATTAGGCATGTACCGCGATTTACAATTGCATGTAATGAGATATGAGGACATATATAAGGAAGAAGTGAAAGCTTATCTTTATTTAGGTTTCATGACATATAGGATTGACTGCCAGATAGATGGAGGAATACGCCCAGGAGTACCAACATTCTCATGGTTCCAATTCTCCCTGCTAATCCTAATACTGTTTGATGGATGGAAACTATTCGATCTAATTTATTCGCGCCTAAAAAGACTGTGAGTCTCAACAAAAAAGATAAAAAATTGATTAAAATTTTGAGCCAGTCTTTATAAATTAATGCTTTAAAATCCAATTATTAATTATTTTTCCTTTGTCAAGTTGAAAATGGAAAATGTTATTTAAAAAAATATAAATAGCGCCCTTATAAAGGCATATATGTCATTTATGAAAGCATGAAGGATGGGATTATTAGAGTGTCTCCTCCCCAAGTTAATGTTAAAATAGAGAATGTGGTTGCGTCTGCAACGTTAAACCAGAAGATAGATTTAAACGCTGTTGTTAAGGGTTATCCGGGAGTTGAATATCGTCCAGAGCAGTTTCCAGGATTAGTCTTTAGACTTAAGAGGCCAAAAACTGCAACCTTAATCTTTAACTCCGGTAAAATGGTTTGTACTGGCGCTAAGTCTGAGAAAGAAGCACGTAGAGCCGTTATGAAAGTGATCAAGGAACTAAAGAAGAGTGGAATAGTAATAGTTGGCAAACCGGAACTAAAAATTCAAAATATTGTGGCTTCAGCTAATTTAGGTGGAATCGTCGATTTAGAGAGATCTGCCTATGTGCTCGGTAAAACAATGTATGAGCCAGAGCAGTTTCCAGGATTAATCTACCGAATGGATGATCCAAAGGTTGTCATACTTCTATTCGCAAGCGGAAAGCTTGTATGTACTGGAGCGAAAAAAGAAGAAGATGTATATAAAGCTGTAGAAAACTTGCAGAAAAAGCTTGAAAAAGAGAATTTAATTTACTATGAATAGCAGAATTTACTATAAATAGCAGGGTTTTCGGAGGGCAAAGGGCGGTTTCAAAGCTGGCGACCACCAAGTACTATAACCACCATATGATAAAAGAAATTCTTGAGGAACCCATTGCAATTAAGAGGACAATTGCCAAAGAGCAGGAAAATATAATAGAAATAGCGAAGGAGATCAAAGACAAAAAATATGAAATAATCTATGTGATTGGAAGCGGAACGAGCTACCACGCTGGATTAGCGGGGCAATATGCCTTCTCAAGCCTGACCAACCTAATAGTCAGTACAATACCGGCTTCAGAGTTTCAACGTTGGGTGCCATCATCCATCTCCAGAAGAACGCTTTTGATGGCTATATCTCAATCCGGTGAAAGCAAAGATGTTATTGACGCCACCAAAGACGCATTGAAAAGAAAAATAGATGTGCTTGCAATAACGAATACCCCTAAAAGTACTCTCGCAAACTTAGCAACATATGCTATTTTTCCTAGGTCTGGCAGAGAGGTTGCTGTTCCAGCAACCAAAACTTATGTCACGCAACTAATGACTATTTTTATGCTTGTTCTTGAATTAGCAAAATTTAGAAAGTCGCGGACTAAAGTTGAAAGTTTAAAAGAGAAGCTATACAGCGTGCCGCAAATCATCGATGAAATTTTCGCATCCTCTAGAGAAGACATCCGTAGAACAGCGAACAAATATAAAAATAAAAATTTAATGTTTATTTTAGGTAGCGGTCCAAATTATGCCACAGCTCTAGAGGCTGCGTTGAAGCTTAAGGAAACCTGTATGGTTTTTGCTGAGGGTTTTGCTGCTAGAGAGTTTCTTCATGGGCCAGTAAGATTGGTTAATGAAAAAACCTTGATGATTCTTATTTCTCTTTCAGATGAAATTAATGAATATGCTAGCTTATCCAAAAGCTTCAGAAGTTTCGGTGCAAATGTCATCTCAATTTTAGAGAGAGTGAAAAACTCTAAAATTTTAGCCAATTTATCTAACAGCGTTTTTTACGTCTCCTCAAGTTTACCTAAAGTTTTTTCCCCGATAGTATTTATTGTTCCAATTCAATTATTCACATATTATATGTCAGTTTTTAAAGGATTAAATCCGGATAAACCTGAAAAGCTTGTTAAGGTGGTGAAATAGAATGAAGGTAGAAGCAATCATTTTTGATATTGAGGACACGTTGTATGATGCGTCTCTCCAAATGAGAATGGCGAGATTTAACGCGATAAGAGCAATGATTGAAGCCGGACTTCCAATAGATCTGGAAAATGGATATAAAAAGCTAGAGGAGATAGTGAACGAATATGGGCCACATTACAATAAGCATTTTGATAAGCTACTCGAGCATTTGGGATTAAAATGGAATCCGAGAGTTATAGCCGCCGGAGTTCTTGCTTATCGCGAAACCAGCCAAGCTTATCTTAAACCCTTCCCTGATGCAATGCCGACAATAATTAAATTGCGTGATCAAAAATATAAGTTAGGCATAGTTTCAGATGGCATAGCAGTTAAAGAATGGCAAAAGCTAATTCAATTGGGACTTCACCATTTATTCCACTCCGTAATAATATCTGAAGAATACGGACTTAAAGAATTAACCAGCGAATTATTCAAAAAATGTCTCAAAGAATTAAATTCTAAACCTAATGAATCCATTTATATAAGTAGCAGACTTAATAAAGCAATCTTACATGCCAACAAAGCTGGATTAATAAGTGTTAGACTCAAAAGAGGGGATCATTACATAGAGGAACCGAAATCTATCGAGGCTAAAGCAAAATATGAAATAGATAATCTCTCACAGATATTCGATGTTTTAAGAACCATAGAATCCTCCCAATAAAGATCAAACTTGTAGTTGCGATCCCCTCCGTTAATTAGGCAAAAAAATTTTTAAGGTAATTTACTTATCCTTATAGGATAAATAAGTAACAATAGAGGGTGGAAAATCTATGAGCGAAAAAGAGGAAATTTTAAACAAAATAAAGAATGCCATCATAAATTTAGATATAGATAACATAGGGAAACTATGTCAAGAAGCTGTTAATCTAGGCATACCGGCCTATGAAGTAGTCATGAATGGTATGGCTAAGGGTATGGATGTAGTCGGCGAAAAATATGAGCGAAACGAGTACTTCTTAGCCGAGCTAATAATGGCAGGCGAAGTTATGAAAGAGGGCATGAAGGTTCTAGAACCATATCTAAAAAGTGGTGAAATAAAGAAGGTTGGTAGAGTCGTTATTGGAACTGTTAGAGGAGACTTACACGATATTGGCAAAAACATTGTTGTAATACTGCTGAACGCCGCTGGCTTCGAAGTAGTAGATCTAGGTGTTGATGTTGCCCCAGAAAAATTTGTTGAAGCAGTTAAAGAGAATAAACCTGACATAGTTGGCATGTCAGCCCTCCTAACAACAACGATGATAGAAATGGAAAATGTTATCAAAGCACTCAAAGAGGCTGGATTGAGAGATAAAGTAAAAATAATTATCGGAGGAGCCCCAATAACTGAAGAGTACGCCAAAAAGATCGGAGCGGACGCTGCTGCAAAAGATGCGGTTGAAGGAGTAAGCATATGTAAGTCGTGGGTAGCTGGTAAGTAATCCCATTTTTTTATTAATTAATTAGAGACTACGGCGGAAATATGAAGCCGCGTGAAAGAATTAAACTTATTCTTCAGCACCGTGAGGTAGACCGTATCCCTATACATGATAGTCCATGGCCTGCGACTGTAGATCGCTGGAGATCCGAAGGATTACCCTCCGGCGTTTCGCCAGCTGATTATTTTGGTTATGAAATAGCTATATTTAGCGCCGACACTAGTCCACGCTTTCCAATCGAAGTGATTTATGAGGATGAAGAATATATAGTGGAAAAAACTGCTTATGGAGGAATAAGAAAGAATCATAGAGATTATTCTACTACACCGATGATTATTGACTATCCTTGTAAAACCAGAGAAGATTGGGAAAAGATTAAACCTAGACTTAAAGCTGACGATTATAGGGTTGATTGGGTTTCAGGTCTTCAATCTTTTCAGCGAGAATATAGTTTAGGCCGCTTCATAATGTATGGTGCAGCAGTAGGATATGATAAAATACAAAGTTATGTCGCCTCTGAAAGATTGTTGAAAGCTGTTATTAGAGAGCCGGATTGGGTCACAGATATGTACTGGACAGACGCTAAACTCGTTATGGAAATGTGTGATCGGATGATTAAGGGAGGCTTTAAATTTGACGGAGCTTTCTTATACTGTGATTTAGGCTATAGAAGCGGCCTATTCTTTTCTCCAAAATATTTTGAGGAACAGCTTCATCCAGTCTTTAAGGAGCTCTGTCGCTTTTTCCACAGCCACAACATGTATGTTTTTTTACACTCCTGCGGCAGAGTAAAGGATTTAATTCCATACTTCATTGAAGAAGGCATAGATTGTCTCCAGCCGCTTGAAGTAAAGGCTGGAATGGATCTAATAGAGCTGAAGGAGAAGTATGGGGAAAAAATGACTTTTATGGGAGGTATAGATGTAAGACTTATGGCTCTTGACGATTTAAAGCCCCTAGAGGAAGAAATCCGAAGGAAAATCACGTTCGCCAAGAATGGAGGCGGATACATTTATCACTCGGATCACTCGGTACCAAAGAATGTAAGCTTCCAAAATTATAAACGGGTGATTGAGCTCGTCAAAAAATATGGAAAGTATGAATGAACAAGGAACAAAAACCTAAAAGAGACTTTGGAAGCATATCCATAACCTTATTTATAGTTTTTAGAAGCTTCAGATTGAATTTTTCTTATCTAAAATCAAAGAATGTTGGTTATTAGGATCTGGAAAATAGATTCTTGATTCACTAGAAGAGATTCCCTATCCCAACAGTTATTTATGAGAGATATATTTCTCTAGAAACCCATCAGAGAAAGCAAAGAAAATGGAGAAACAAAATTTTTAGGATAAGTTTTTATTCAACGTTAATTTTTCATCATAATAAAACAGCTGTTTTAATCATAAATTTAAAGAGAGATGCATTAAAGCCATGGTTAGAGCAATCCTCCTTAGAGTTTACAAGTATGTGATTAAAGAATGGAAGATTCTATCATTTGCTATAAGCCTCATTTTTCTCTCTACGCTTTTATCTATGATGATACCTTGGTATGTTCGAGATCTCCTAAATTCTGTTATGATTCATGATGTAAGTAAGCTTCTCCCTCTATCCCTAATTGTTGTTGTATTAACGTTTTTTGAGGGCGTTGTAGCCTTCTTTGTTAGATATCTCTCTGAAGCTATAGCTCAAAGAACAATCTTCAGACTTAGATTGGATTTGTATAGGCATTTACATGAGCTCTCCTACAGCTTTTACGATAAAGTGGATATTGGAGAAATAATTGTGAGAACCACTAACGACATGGACAATCTAAATCGTTTTTTAAGCTTTGCTTCTCTACAGCTATTTAATGCAGCGTTCTCCATATCTATAGCTCTATTTATTCTCCTAAACCTTAACGTTGAGTTAACTCTTGTAGCGACATCACTGCTTCCGCTACTTGCGTTAATAACAATCCTCTTTAGCAGGAAAGTTTACCCTATATTGGAAAGTAGCTGGAAGGCTATGAGCCAATTCAATAGCACGGTTCAAGAATATACTTCAACAGTCAAAGTTTTGAAAGCGCTTGGTGTTGAAGATATTTTTGGAAGAATCTACAAATCTCGACTTAATAACCTATACAACTTAAATATGAAATTTCAGAAGTATGCTTCTATTTCATGGCCTTCTATAAGCTTTGTATCAGCCTTCATCCAGCTAATAGTATATTTATATGGCGGA
>Ga0180301_10000674_pt1 | contig 26496 bp, 32 predicted proteins | sample GuaBasSediGuay16_FD_121797 | JGI IMG/M metagenome (GOLD analysis project Ga0180301, IMG submission 121797) | Subseafloor sediment microbial communities from Guaymas Basin, Gulf of California, Mexico - Guay16, Core 4569-2, 12-15 cm | ecosystem: Environmental > Aquatic > Marine > Hydrothermal... | reverse complement strand
GGATATGGCATATACGTTGGAAGAAAATAAGGATGATGGCTCACTCATGCTCAAAACACTTTGCGATTTTTGCCCTAATGGGTCGCCTAACAGCAGACATACAGTCACGATGCGGAGCACCTTCCCTCAAGTTCGGTAAAGCCTAACTTCGTATGCATTGGTACCATTATACAACATTATCAATAGTTAATTTTCTTTATGAATGGAATAGGAAAAGGTATGAAAATGAGCTCATCATGGTGCATTATAGGCCTCTTCCTGGTGAATATTTCGTTAATCAGGCTGATGATAGGTGGCTGAGGAGATAAGCTTATATACCTTATATTGTTTATATAATTTATAGGATTTATAATATGACGAGAACCATAGCTCTATCAGAGAAGGCCTACAATGAGCTAAAGAGATTAAGAGAGAGGCTTGGGCTAAGCTATAGTGAGTTGATAATACTCCTTGTAGAAGAGTATGAGAAGAAGCGTAGGAGAGAGCTAGTAGAGCTTTGTAGAAGGTTGAAGATTGGTGAGGATGAGGTGGAGAGGATGAGGAGGATTATCATGGAGGCTAGGAGGAGAAGGTGGTAGTAGATGAAGGGTGTGTTGGACACGAGCATATTGATAGAGGTCTACGACAGAGGTAAGGAAAAACTTCTTGCTGACATACTCGATAGATACAATGTGCTTTATGTGCCCTGGATTGTGCTCTATGAGTATCTCTATGGGCATAAGTATATGGGAAGAAGTGTGCAGGAGAGGAAGGTGGCTGTGGAGAAGCTTGGGAACATAGTAGGAGCTACTCAGGAGATAATCCTACAGGCTTTGGAGTTAGACGTAGCACTTCATAAGCAAGGACTTACACTGCCCTTCTCAGATCTGTTAGTAGCCTCGACTGCCATAGTGCTAGGGGCTGAGCTCATTACTCTTGATAAGGAGCATTATGAAAGAATACCGAGGCTGAGGATTTATGTTCCCGAGAATGATGATGGACTTTCATGTGATTAGGGTGCTCTGAGATGTTCTTGAGAAAAGTTAATAAGCGACAGTTTTAGCATAGTCCCTATATTGAGAGACCCATTTCTCTGGCTATTCTTCTTAGCCTCTCTATTCTCTTCCATGTAGGTGGATGGGTTGAGAATAGTTCCTCAAGGCTACTGCCTCTGAATGGGTTGACTATCCATAGACAGCTTGTTGAGGGGTTCATTCTTGTCTCAGGCTTCCTCCTCACATAGTTCTCTATCCTTTGCAGGGCACTGATGAGGGCATGTGGCTTCCTCGTGATATAAGCACTACCTTCATCAGCTTTATACTCTCTAGCACGGCTTATAGCCATCTGGATCATGGCAGCGAATATTGGCACGAGTATGGAGGCTAGCAGCAACACTAGAGTGCTTCCTCGCTCCTCCCTATCGCCATAGGAGAATATGGCTCCCCATCTAGCTGTGTAGGCTAGCCAGCCAATGGCGCTGGCTATCACAGCTGCCATGGTGGCCACTAGAACATCACGATGCTTTACATGGGATATCTCGTGACCGATTACAGCCTCGAGCTCGTCCTCAGAGAGAAGCCTGATGGCTCCTCTTGTCACAGCTACAACTGCCTTCTCTGGGCTTCTCCCCGTGGCGAAGGCATTGGGTACGTCTGTTGGAACTATGGCTACCCTTGGCTTGGGTATTCCCGCCCTCATGGCTACTCTCTCAACTATCCTGTGGAGGAGGGGGGCTTCACTCTCATCAACTAGCTTGGCTCTTGTCATGGCTAGCACTATCTGGTCACTGTAGTAGTAAACTAGCAGGTTGAGAGGAATGGACATGAGCAGGGCAAAGGCTATGGCTTGGCTTACGTTAATGCCGAGGGCTAGAGCAGCTAAGGACGCCATTAGCATGAGCAGCAACATGAGCATACCCATTAGGATGAACTCTCTCATACTCAACCCCCCTAGGTGATAAAGAAGTCAAGGGGTTAAAAAGGTGACTTAAGTTCAACTCGTCTTTAGTGCAGCTTCAGCAAACTCCATCAATATGGCTCTCCAATCCTTTGCCTTAACTACTCCTGATGCTACGAGAACTCCCTTAGTTCCAAGCCTTATAGCAGCAGCTACGTCCTCTCCTCTTACTATGCCTGCTCCACACAGTACTATGACGTTGGGATTGACCTTCTTGACTAGGTCTACAGTTCCTGTTACAACCTCAGGCTTAGCCTTTGAAACTGCTATGCCAGTGCCTATAAGCTCAGGTGGCTCTATGGCAATCATGTCAGGGTTAAGAGCTGCTACAGCTGCGCTTACTGGAGGAACGTTAGCACACACGCATACCTTGAGACCTACTTCTTTCGCTCTCGCTATCGCATCATGTATTACATCAAGCCTAAGCCTACACTCAGAGTGGTTTAGTAGAGTTCCTATGGCTCCTGCTTCCTTCACAGCTTCAGGCAGGATATGTCCTGTATGAGCGCCAGGCTTTATCGGGTCTATGTGCTGAGCGAAGACAGGAATCTCTACAGCTTCAGCAACCTTAGCTAGATCTGTGAACTGAGGAGCTACGGCTATGCAGACGCCAGTCTCCTTTGATACCTTCTCAGCAACCCTAGCTAGCTCAACTGCCTTCTCTCCAGTGGCCTGTATGTAAGTCTTGTAGTTGACTAAAATAAGAGGAAAAGATAGCTCGACCATAATGTTCCCCTGCTCTACTTAGCCTCAACGAATCTATTCTTGAGCTTCTCAAGTACTGCTGGAAGTGTAGTGTACTCCATCTCCTCTGGACCAAGCCTGTGTGGCATGAATGGACCATGTCTGCGTATGTAATCAGCTATCTCCATGGCCCTCATCCTGGTCCAGTCAAAGGCTGGATCATCGAAGAGGTCAGCTGGGCCCTCTAGGTAGCCTTCATGTACCTGGAAGCCCAGAGCTACGACGCGTGGTGGCCCATCAAATCTTGTACACTTAGCATTCCTTAGACTTACAGGCATCAATGGGCCATGATGGCTACCTCTCATCCAGCCAGCTACTAGGTGTGGGAAGGCGAAGGCCTCCAGTATCTCACCTACAGCTGGGAAGCCATGCTGAGCACGTACTATAAGCACTGGGTCATCTTTTCCAACATATCTGCCAGCTATGAGGCTTAGCCTAGTAGTGCTTGCAACAGCTGCTATCTCTCCATCACTATGTCGGTATACTCGAGAGATAACATATCTCCCTGGAGTTCCTATCAAGGCGAGAAGGTCATACATCTCACTTGGACAACGCAGTTTAACCTCCTTGTTCTCTATGACATCCATTACTACGAAGTCAAAGCCGTCATGCATTCTAGGATCTATTACAAGGCCAGCAGTGTTGAAGGGGTCGGCGAATATCTTGAATAGAGGCAGATTCCATGCACCAGGCTCGGTCTTGTCAGCAGCGAAAACCACTATAGGCTCACTTGGCCTCTCCTCGAACTCCATCTCAGCGACACCTGGGCCCATACCTCTTAGGTTTCCTGAGAAAGCCTCGACTAATAGGTCTTGACCAGCAGCGTATAGCTTAAGAGGCTTTGACACCTTGTCAGTAACCTCCTTGAACACTTTCCAGGCCAGTCCATGTATATCAGAGTTATTCACTCCCTTGGTATGTGTCATTAAGAGCTCAAGATCATCACCAGCATTGAACACATAGTAGTCTATGATCAGGCCTGTCTCCTTAGCCTCCTGAAGTATCTTTCTGGCAAGCTCTTTCTGCTTTTCATGGACAACATGGTGCCCTGCTAGAGACCCTACGTCCGCCTTAATTAACGAAACTGTAATTTTCATAGTCAAACCACCTGAGAGTTATTATAGTTGAGTGGTATTTACAAATTACGGTTTTAGTACTACTATATGGTAGGAGTGACCATATATGGAAGTCCTCATCAGAGCTCTTATGGAGGCAGGACTTTCAGGAGAGGAGGCAAAGGTATACGCTGCTTTAATTAGACTTGGAGAGGCAACGGCTAGAGAAGTAGCGGAGGAGGCTAAGATCCCAACAACTCATGTATACGAGGCTCTTTCAGCTCTTCTATCAAGAGGCTTAGTATCCCTTACTGATACCAGGCCTAGAAGGTATTGCGCGAAGATGCCTGAACACTTCATTAGGAAGTCCATTGAGGAGAAGGTAAACAGCTTAAGAAATATAATGGACATGGCCATCAAGACGATATCGCAGATTAGAGTAAACAGCATGAACCGAAGTCAATGCGAGGTCATGATGGGAAGAGGTATCGTTGACTTCATTGAAAGCTTCCTAGAGAAGCCCAGGAGGAACATTTATGCCCTCATAGGTGACCTAAGCGAAAAAGTTGAGACAAGAATTCTAGACAACATAGTAAAGGCTAGCAAGAGGGGGGCAAAGGTTAAGCTAGCTCTTCAGGCGTCAAAAGCACTGCCTCAGAGCGTGATGAATCCCAACTTCGAAGTTAGATATATAGAAGTCGCGCCTCCTGGTCTACTCATAATAGCTGATGATGAGGCTGTCCTTGTGCCTGATGCGCAGAGCATGAGCACGTGTGTGGTCTTTAGAGGAGATATCGTCAAGAGATATCTTGAATACTATCACCACGTATGGGTTGAGCACTACCTGCACTTCATGCGTAGAGCTAGAGCCATGAGGATAGACGAGCTGTACTGATTCATTAATATCCATCTTTCTCTATCTCTCTACATAGTAGTATTCTCCAATGGATTTCTGAAGTCTATCGAGATAAGATCCCTCCTTGTTAACTCTTGGCCTTCCACTATGCTTGTCTCTTCTGAAGGTTATTCCAAGCTCCTTTAGGAAGAGGTTCATCCCCTTCTTCAACCCCATGGGTGAGAGAGCATGGCCCTCGATACCTGGCCTTCCAGTGAAGACCATGAGGGTGTCAGCTATGAAGTCATGTGCTATGATATCATGTTCCACTATGAAGACTACAGCACCTCTTTCCTCGGCTATATGCCTCACAACACGAGCTACTGTAAGCCTCTGCTCAACATCTAGATATGCCATAGGCTCATCTATGAGATATATCTTGGCGTCCTTTGCCAAACATGTTGCTATATACACAGATTGAAGCTCTCCTCCTGAGAGTTCCTTGACATAGCGATCCATGAGCTTCTCTATCCTGAGAGGCCTTAAGACCTCGCTTCTAAACCATGCTGAAGTAGCCTCAGGGCCTCCTTCTTCGACCAGCATATTTCGTACAGTTCCATCGTATTCAGGAAGTATGTACTGTGGCTTGTAACTAACCTTCAGCTTCTCCCTTAGAGGGACATAACCTTCATCAGGCTCTAGCTCTCCTGCCAACATTCTTATGAAGGTAGTCTTTCCTATCCCATTAGGACCTACGATGCCTATAACCTCTCCTTTATGTGCGGATCCAGGCTCTACTGTGAGCTTGAAATCCCCAAGCACTTTAACCATTCTTGGCCAGGAGAGCATCTTCTCCTCAGGCTTCCATATTCTCTCAAGCGGACGTAGATCGAATCTGATAGCTTCCTTCCTTATCCTCATGTTCTCGGCAGGCAAATATCCGTCTAGGTATTCATTTATCCCCACACCAACGCCTCTAGGCATGGACACTACACCAAAGACTCCTGGCTCTCCATAGATGACACACACGAGGTCTGATATGTAATCTAACACAGCCAGATCATGCTCAACCACTATTACATACTTGTCTTCCCGAGCTAGGCTCCTTATCAGCTTAGCCACCTTCACTCTTTGATATACGTCTAGGTAGCTTGATGGCTCATCAAAGAGATAGACATCAGCCTCCCTGAGAGCTACTATGCCCACAGCCAATCTCTGGAGCTCTCCGCCAGAGAGTTTTCTCACGTCCCTATTCATTATGTCTTTCAGTTCCAGCTCATCTACTATCTCATCCAGTGCTCCTCTCTCATCAGCTACTTTGAGCAGTTGTGCGACAGTGCCCTTAAGCTTCTTGGCGAGGAGGTCTACATGCTGAGGTTTAAGAACAGCTCTAAGCCTATCTTCGGCCAGCTTGGAGAAATATGGCTGAAGCTCAGAGCCTCGGAAGAACCTTATGATGTCATCCCACTCAGGAGGTTCATCATATTTGCCAAGGTTGGGTTTGAGCCTGCCGCTTAGGATCGCCAATGACGTGCTCTTACCAGTACCATTGGCTCCTATGATTCCTAACACTTTGCCTGGCTTAGGTATTGGAAGTCTGTAGAGCTTAAAGGCATTAGGCCCATATCTATGAACACAGTCCTCCTCAAGCTCCTCAGGGACGTTGACTATGGATATGGCGTGGAAAGGACACTTCTTTACACAGAGGCCACAGCCCATACAGAGGCTTTCAGCTATTATAGGCTTCCCTGTCTCCTCGTTGACTTCTATGGCCTTAACTCCTGTTCTTACAAGTGGACATATTCTAAGGCACAGTAGGTGACAGTCCTTAGGCTTACAGAGGTCATGCTCTATTACAGCTATCCTTGGCATGATGCCCACTGAGTCTTAGAGGCAATAGTTGATAAAAAGCCTTTCACACTATAGAGTTAGTGAGATAAGGGTTTGAACTTGAGTGCCACAGCCAGGTGCTATCTGGAAGGAGATGCCAAGGATAGCTTCAGCCCGAGGAGGATACTCATTTGCTATGAGGTACCGCTGGATGTCATCCTTAGAGATGAGAGGTTGACTATGGTATGCAAGCCCAAGGGGGATATGAGGTTTCTCAGATATAGCCATGAGCCTGCTAGCACTCAACTTAACTCTGTTCAATGGGAGCTCATGCCTAAGGTGAGAAGAGTAAAGAAGGAGTATAGACGCTTCTATGGCCTCACCATGGAAGTGGAAGGGAGAAGTCCTTACGAATACGTTAGATGTTCAACTCATAAAGAGCACAAAAAATATGATGACCACAAGGAGCTATTGCTGAATATAGACTTAAGAACAGAGGGTGTGGAGAGCTGCCACATGGTCATAGGGCCCATTCCTCGTTATGTAGAGTTGAGAAGCAAGCCAGAGCTTAGAAGGATGTCATGGAGCGTGAGAGGATATGGAGACTTAGACTTCTACATGTATGATGTAGTGGATGGTAGTCTTGAGTTCCTCATAAGAGTGCCAAGGGGCCTAGGCTTCAGGACTATGGTTAGAATAGAGGGAAGGGTAAGAAGAGGATTTGAGTTTCTAGACCTCGTTATGAGCATCAATGGAGTTAGGATAAATCCTGAGTATAGGGTTCTAGCATATCTTGAGGACATAATGATGTAGTCATTCAGATTCCTCACTCTCAGACTCAGCAAGAGTTTCAAGGAATATGCTATAGTACTCCTCCTTGAACATCTCCCTCTCTTCATGAGAGGGAGCCTTTCTAAGTGCCTTGACTACACCTATCTTATGATGCTTTTCTGACGATATGCTATCAACTATAGCCATCCTCTGCTGACCTATAGGCTCTTCATGTCCACATGCAGGACATTTTAGTACAGTCTGATTCTCTCTTCTTCGGGGTATCATCAGGCGATTGCACTTAGGACAGAATTTCAATAGTCCACCCCCCTAGCTTGGGTGCAGAAAAACTGATGCCTACTAATAAGGTTTTCCACGCTACCACTCTTCCTCCCATTCCTCCTCCTCTTCCCACTCCTCTTCTTCCTCCCATTCCTCAAGTTCCTCTTCGAACTCTTCCTCCTCCCATACCATGGAGGATCGCCTCCCTTAGAGCTCTAGTTCTATGTTTGCACCCAGCTCGGCTATAAGTTCTTCAGCTGTCAGGTCTATGCCCATCCTCTTCTCTATATGCTCTACCATACCATCTCTTAGCCAGACTATCCTATCGCTAACATCTATCATCTTGAGGTCGTGGGTTGCGCAGATGACGGTAACTCCTCTCTCAACATTAAGCTCCTTCAGGAGCCTTACAATCTGAAGACCTGTATGGAGATCCAGATTTCCAGTCGGCTCATCGGCGAGAATAACTGATGGATCGTTGGCAAGAGCTCTGGCTATGGCAACTCTCTGCTGCTGACCACCTGACAGCTCATCAGGTCTATGGTAAAGTCTATCACCCAGCCCAACTCTCTCAAGTAGTTTCTTCGCTTTCTCTATTCGCTGCTTCTTAGGGACTCCTGCGAATATCATGGGTAGAGCAACATTGTCAAGAGCCGTTAGGATAGGTATCAGATTGAAAGTCTGGAATATATAACCAACTTTGAAACATCTTATCCAGGCTAGCTGAGCAGGAGAGAGCTTACCCAAGTCATAGCCCTCAAAGTACACAGTTCCTTTAGTTGGCTTATCTAGTCCACCTATCATGTTAAAGAGAGTAGTCTTACCAGAGCCCGATGGACCAAGGATGGATAGGTATTCATTGCGATATACGTCGAGGTTTATTCCCTTCAAGGCTTTTACAGTTTCTCCCCTTAGGAAGTAGTACTTGTGTAGATCGACTGTTTTTACTATGATCTCAGGAGCACTCATTTAAACACCTCGATTACACTATTACGTGCCAAGTTTATATACGTATATCTGACTTCGCCATGTATTTCGCCTCAATAAAGAGTATAACTCAGAGTGCATAGGTTATGTTTAGGGGGTAGGTTGGCTCGAGAAGGGAGGCCTAGAGTGATAAAGGCCAGCGGCAGAAGAGAAGTCATAATGAATAAGAACTTCATAAAGGAGATAGTGAGCAGAGGTGGTCTAGTCATATATCCAACAGATACTGTATACGGCCTAGGATGTGATCCCTTCAATGCATCTGCCGTTCGCAAGATCTTTGAAGTTAAAAGAAGAGAAAACAAACCACTTCCTGTTCTAGCCAGGAGCCTTGAGGACGTCAAGAGAATAGCATACATGAATGAACTAGCTAAAAGGCTGGCAGAGATATTCTGGCCAGGACCTTTGACTCTTATATTGCGTAGAAGACCGACATTACCATCAGAGGTAACCTTGGGTAGAAACACTGTTGGCGTTAGAATACCTAATCATGAAGTAGCATTATCACTATTGGAGATCGTAGGAGGCCTCTTCATAGGCACAAGCGCTAATATATCAGGCGCTCCCTCTCCAAGAACTGCAAATGATGCTATAGCTCAGCTTAATGGTAGTGTAGACCTTGTAATAGACTCAGGGCCCTCCCCCATAGGCGTGCCCTCCACGTGTATAGATTTAACCACAAAGCCGCCGAGAATTATAAGGCTGGGAGCACTCAGTATAAGTAGAATTAGGAATATATTAAGAGAGGTGATGGTTTGATAGGTAAGGATTTCAATCTTCTTGTATCAACTGGCAGGATGAGGGAGTTAGACTGCAAATCAGAGCTTATGTACCTTCTAAGGGAAATAGGCGATGACAAGCCTTCTGTTAGAACTACAGGCATTCCAGGCCTTGTTGTCGCCAAAACAAATCTTGACCCTTTTGAAGCTGTGAATAGGCTAAGAAAACTTCTCGAGGAGAGACCTTGGGAGTTCAGGTTTACGCTAAAGGTAGTGCCAATAGAGATTGTCGTAGACACAGACCTTGAACTAATAAGGAAGGAGGCCGTTAGATTAGCCAATGAAAAGATCAAGGAGAACGAGACATTTAAGATCGTTATCAATAGAAGATTCACCACTCTGGGGAGGAGGGAGGTAATAGAGACTGTAGCCTCGGGAATTAACAGGAAAGTAAATCTTGATAACCCGGACAAAATAGTTGAAATCGAGATCCTAGGCGGGATAACAGGGATTTCAGTTCTTAAACCTGGCGATATACTATCGGTTGTCAAAGTGAAGAGAAGGCTCGGCCTAAAATCATAAAGTGAGTAGACATCATTTGTACAAGTCAAGCAATGCAACCCGCGAGAGGACGAGCTTTTCGATAAGCTCACTCAGACTCTCAGTACCTTTGATTCTAGAGGCCTGAAGCTCTGCTGCACTTATGGAGAAGAGTTTAGATAGATGAGAGGCCTTTCTCTCATCTATGCTCAATAGGTTATCGTCCTCTACACCTTTCATAAGCTCCAGAAGATGACAGAATGCATCTTTCACATCATGGCCCTTCTTCCCTATGATGATTAACGCTATCTCTTTTTCACCTTCCTTAGGAGCTATCATTTTAAGAGCTCTCTCTATCTGCCTTGTACCTGAGGCATAGAGAAGGAGCTCAATCGTAAGCTTTCTAGAGATCATTCTTTTGTTCACATATGAATATAGTGCTCTTCGAGATGATAGCAGAAGATGCCTCCATCCAGCTACACATAGGCTTCTGACCAGCGTCACGAAAATGCCTCTCTCCTCCAGTTTAGCTATTTCCTTTAGGACTTCATCAAGGCTTAACCCTTTAAGGAGTTTGACTCCCCCTATGATAACGTGAAAGATTTGCCCCTCAACTCTGAGGGTGAAGGTCAACATGTTACTCGCCTACTGATCTCAATCTGAGCAGATTTAAATAAGTGAGAAAACTTGATCTTCTGGGCTGATGTTGATGCAGCCTTTCGCTAGGCTACCATCAGTGCCTAAGAGCTCAAGAGAGCTTATCAACATAGCGATAGGAAGAGGTAGGAAAATACAAATAGGATTCTCAGAGAAGACTCCCATCATGGTGAGGATAAGGAAGAGAGAAGCTCTAAGGATAAAAACCATAGGGGAATATGTGAGGAATAGGCTAAGAGAGATATGTTTTGGCTATCCACGGCTTGATGAAATACACCCCTTTCTATCGTGAGCTGGCCGATGTATTGGTAGGCGTAGACAGATTGAAGAGGAGCTTGTCTCGATTACTATGGGCTCTGAGGCTAACTGAGAGGCTGACAAGGGAGTATAGTATGAAAGCGGCAAAGTGCTTTTCAGCAGAGGAGGCTAGGTACATAAGGAGAGAGTACTATGGTAGATTAGCCTCAGTACTTCGTGAAGTAGACGAGGAGTTCAAGCTACTTAATGAGGCAGGAGGGCTGCTTTCAAAGCTGCCGGATATTGACCCAGAGAAGCCGACCATAGTGGTAGCAGCACCTCCTAATGTAGGCAAATCAACCCTAGTAAGGAGAGTCTCCACGGCAGAGCCTGAGATAGCTTCGTATCCCTTCACTACAAAAAACCTAATACTTGGCCATATAGAGGTCAGAAAGGGAGTTATAGTCCAGATAATGGATACTCCTGGCCTTCTTGATAGACCCTTAAGTGAAAGGAATAGAATAGAGCTACAGGCTATCACAGCTCTGAAGCATGTGGCTAGTGTGATAATATTTATGATAGACCCCACACATCACGCAGGATATCCTCTCAAGTATCAGCTAAGAGTGCTCAAGGAGATAGCAGATAGTTTTAGTGATGTACCTATAGTTGTAGCTATAAATAAGGTAGACATAGCAAAGCCAGAGGATATTGAGAAGGCACGAGAGGAAATAGCTAAGATGGGCTTGGAGTTCCCTCTCTTTGAGATATCGGCAGCTAGAGGAGATGGAGTGGATAAACTCATGAAGGAAGTTCTAAGGCTTATACTGGGAAGTACTTAAGCCCATGCCTTGAACTTCTATATACCCAATCTCACCCTCAGCACCTTCGACCTTGAATTTTACACCGAGGATCTTTTCAGTAACATGAATATTTGTCAGCGTATGAAGCGTGAGTTTGGTAACCTTTACCTTGGAGATACCATCGGCGACAGCCATAAAGGGTATGAGCATGTCTCCTAGATGGCTATCCACAGGAGCATTACGACTGATCTCGTCGATTAACTTCCTAGCAGCTTCCTCCCCTACTATCTCAGCTCTCTTACCTCTTTCACCAAGCGCATCTGCACCTATTATGAAGCCTTTATCAGTAATAGCCCAGAGAACTATAGCGCTTCCAGGGCCCAAGTGTGGATCCCTTCCTGGAGGATACCATTCAAGGTCTATCTTCACGTTATCGAAGCCAGCCTCTTTAAGCACCTTTTCAGCTGAGCGAGCTTGTCTTTCAGCTACATGCCTAGGGAGCTTTACACAATGCGAAAGTCCTCTTATCTCGACAATTTTCCCTCGTTCAAGAGCTGTAAGAGGCTTAAGTGTTTTAACTGGCTGAGTCATGCTTATAACATGGCCTCCACCTCGAGGATAATGACCTCTTCGCCTAACCTCTATCCTAACATGATACCCCATTTTCCTCAGCCAAGGTAGGAACACATTTCTTATGTAGTCTATAGGGGGTGCTCTCATAACGTCAGTGCCTCCAATTATCTCGAAAGTACAAGGCCCTGGAGCAAAGGCTGCAGCTGGCAGTAGTGCTTGAAGCACAAGTGAGATGCTACCTGCAGTACCTACATCAAACTTGAAGTGGCCATAAGCTCTTCTCCTCGGCGTGAAGTAGATCTCTCTAGAGCCTATGCTGAGGCCCTTCACTAGTGCATCGCTTATTGTAGCCACAGCACGCACAGCAGTCACATGCTGAGGACGGAGACCTGGATTTGACCTTTTAGCTCGTATATTGAAGACGTGTACAGGCTTCATCACTAGAGCAGAGAGAGCTACCGATGAACGAAGTATCTGCCCTCCTCCTTCTCCATAAGATCCATCTATCTCTATGAATGACATGGACTAGCCCCTTCATCAATAAGGTCGTAGGGGTTATTATTACCTTTGTAGATGGTTTAGTAAGGAGATGCTAGTGAGCTGATATTAGAGCAAGGTGAGTGGATGGACCCAATCATGACTTTGAGAAGAAAAGCTCTGTACCTTGTAATCTTTCATGCCCTTTTCTACTCCGTTCTCATAGCCTCTATGTATGTCAACTTTGGCAATGAAGAGCTTCGTAGAATTCTGCTTGAAGAAAGTCTGAAGAGCCCCATGGTCTCCTTTATCATATACCTCGTATCGCTGAAGCTATACAATATAGCCATGTTAGTAATATTCCTTGCCAACTTAATAGTGGGGACACTCCTTACGATAACTCTTCCAAGCGTAATGCCTGGAGCAGGACTACTAATGTTGCTTTGGAGAGCATATATGTGGGGAGTTATATATAATCTTGCTCATCTGGACATATTAGTGGCCATACTTCCAACGCTTCTCCTCGAGGCAGAAGGCTATGTAATAGCTCTTATCGGTAGTTTTGATATAGGACTGGTACTCCTTAGGACAAGACGAAGAGAGGAGAGGAGAGAGGCCTTTATACGCTCTCTGAAGGAGTGCATCTCGTTATATCTCCTGGTCATAGTCTTTTTATCAGCAGCTGCAGTTGTTGAAGTCTTCACCTTAGCAAATGTGAGGTGATGGATGTGAGTATGCCTCTCTGCGGCTTGGTAGGGCCGCCCAATGCAGGCAAATCAACTCTATTTGCAGCCTCAACCCTCATGGATGTGAAAATAGCAGACTATCCCTTCACTACCATTGAGCCTAACGTAGGAGTAGCCTATGTAAGGATACCATGCGTATGTAAGGAACTAGGTGTGAAGGACAACCCCAGGAATTCACCATGCATAGATGGCAACAGATTTGTCCCTGTCAAGATGATAGATGTAGCAGGGCTTGTACCCGATGCCTGGAGAGGGAGAGGACTAGGAAATAGGTTCCTGGACCACATGAGACGAGCTGATGTCTTAATAGTGGTAGTGGATGCAAGTGGTTGTACTGACTCAGAGGGAAGAAAGGTCTCTCCAGGCTCACATGACCCTCTCGAGGACGTTCTATTTATAGAGAGGGAGATTGATATGTGGATATATCAAATACTTAAGAAGGAATGGGATAAAGTTGTAAAGCTCGTTGAAGTAGCACGAAAGGACATAAGGGAGGTGCTTCAGGAGCGATTAAGCGGCCTTGGTGTTACCATAGAGCACGTCTCTCAAGCCCTAGTTAACACAGGCTTAGTTAATAAGCGAGTTGGTGTATGGAATGATGAGGATCTCCTGACCTTTATAAGGGAAGTCAGGAGAATGGCCAAGCCTATGCTTGTTGCTGCCAATAAGATAGATATGCCTACTGCAGATGAACATGTGGAGAGAATGATGGAGGCGCTTAAAGGTAAATACGAGGTAGTCCCTATAAGTGCTGTTGCAGAGCTTGCTCTGAGGAGAGCAGCAAAAGCAGGGCTCATAAACTACCTTCCAGGTGATAAAGATTTCGAAATACTTAAGCCTGACCAATTAACAACCAGACAAAGAAAAGCTCTTGATTACATAAGGGAGAATGTCCTTGAGAAGTGGGGCTCGACAGGAGTTCAAGAGTTGATAAATAAAGCATTTCTCGAAGTCCTTGGAATGGTTGTAGTTTTCCCTGTAGAGGACGAGAACAGGTTCACTGACCATTATGGAAATGTACTCCCGGATGCCTATTTAATGCCTAAGGGCAGCACGGCGCTCGACTTAGCATATAAGATACACACCGACCTGGGCGAGAAGTTCATATGTGCTATAGATGCAAGAAGTAAGAGAAGGCTAGGAGCTGACTATAGGCTCAATCATAGAGATGTCATAAAGATAATGGCTGGAAGGTGACCTCATGAAGGCTATAGAAGTGAAGAACCTCAGCTTCAAATATCGTGGCGCAGATGAGTGGGCACTTAAGGATATAAATTTAGAGATTGGAGAAGGTGAATTCGTCCTCATAGTAGGCCCAACAGGATGTGGAAAAAGCACTCTTTGTCGCTGCCTAAATGGCCTCATACCCCATTTCTATGAGGGAGAGTATGTCGGAGATGTGTACGTGTATGGAATCAGAGTAAGAGAGACTCCCACTCATGTCCTTGCTAGATATGTAGGCATGGTATTTCAGGAGCCTGAAGATCAGCTCATAATGACTAACGTGGAGAGGGAAGTAGCCTTCGGCCCTGAGAACCTAGGCCTTCCACGAGAGGAAGTAATCAGGAGAATAGACTGGGCACTAGAGGTCCTAGGAATCAAACATCTCAGGGAGAGGGCGCCTTATGAATTATCTGGAGGAGAGCAGCAGAAGGTCGCGATAGCCAGCATACTCGCTATGAAGCCAAAGATATTGATACTTGATGAGCCAACTTCATCCTTAGACCCCTCTAGTGCAAAAGAAGTGCTTGACTTGCTCACTGAGCTTAGAGAGGAGTTGAAGGTGACTATAGTGCTTGTTGAACATAGATTAGAGCTTATTGCGAGCAGAGTGGACAGAGTCATTGTTATGGACCATGGTAGGGTAGTTGATGATGGCGATCCTAGAGAAGTGCTTATAAAGGATCATGTTGTTAAGCTAGGAGTAGGGGTTCCAAAAGTACTAAGAGCCTATAAACGATTATGGCCTGGAAAGGCTCTAGGCAGGCCACCACTAACGCCAGGTGAGTTTGTAAGGCAAGTGGTGAATACGTATGAGGAGATGCGTGATAAAAGTTAAGGACTTATGGTTTCGCTATGAGGAAGGACCATGGGTATTGAAAGGTATAAACCTTGAGATATATGAAGGCGATCTTTTGGCTATCATGGGCCCTAATGGAGCAGGAAAGACCACTCTCATCAAGCATTTCAACGGGTTACTCAAGCCTGTAAAAGGCCTGGTTGAAGTAATGGGTATGGATACAAGAAAGGTAAGTGTCTCCAAACTAGCAAGATACGTAGGCCTTGTTTTTCAGAATCCTGACCATCAAATATTTGCTGAGACTGTAGAGGAGGAGGTAGCTTTTGCCTTGAAAAACTTCAAGTTTAGTGCAGACGAGGTTAAGAACAGGCTCAACAAAATACTCAAGGAGATGGGGCTTGAGAAGTATAGGCGTAGAGTGCCCTTTAATCTCAGTGGAGGAGAGAAAAGAAGAGTGGCTATGGCGTCAGTCCTCGTGTATGATCCTGTAGTAGTTGTATTTGATGAGCCAACCTTGGGCCAAGATCTCAAACAGAAGGAGAGGCTAGGAAAATTCTTATGGAGACTGAATGATGAGGGAAAGGCCATAGTTGTTGTCACACACGATGTGGAATTTGTCGCAGACTACATAGATGAAGTAGTACTTCTGTCAGATGGAAAAATAGTGGCAAGAGGTAGAGCTCAAGAGATACTAACGGACAGAGACCTCTTGAAGAAAGTGCGGCTACTTCCTCCTCAACTAGCTGAAACAGCTTTTCTCCTTGAAAGGACTCTGAACCTTAAGCTTGAAGGCAACTTCTTAAGAATTGACGGTTTTGTTGATTGCTTAAGGAGGTGGCTAAATGAGAATATCGATGCTAAGAGGTCTTGAGTACAAGTACATGAACACCTTCATGCATAGGATGGATCCGAGAGCAAAGGTTTTCTACCCTATAGTCTGTATGGTCATAACGTTGCTTACAGTGAACGTTCTTACGCTAACCTTAATCCTCTCCACAGCCATTCTACTGGCTTTTGCAGCTAAGACCTTGAGAAGGCTTCTTGAGACCCTTAGAGGATTATTCTTGCTTACAATGATGATCTTCCTTCTCAACCTAATCTTCATGGGAGTGGAGCGCTGTGCTATAGCTTTTGCTTACGCCTTCAGGCTTGTAGTGTTAGGAGCAACGTTCTCCATATTCTTCATGACCACTTCTCCCGAGGATATGGCTCTAGCCATGGTTAAGGTCGGAATTCCCTATGAATACGCGCTAGCCTTCATGTCCTCCATAAGGTTTGTTCCTACGCTAGCTAGAGATCTGCAAACGATCATAGATGCTCAGAGGTCGAGAGGGCTAGAGCTCGACTCAGGTGGAATAATTCAACGTGCAAAGAACTTTTTGCCTATCTTAATCCCCCTTATGGTGTTCGAGATAAGAAGGAGCTACAGAATAGCGGAGGCCATGGAGAGTAGAGCGTTTGGTTCTGTGAGGAAGAGAACTTATGTGCATGAGCTAAGATTACGCTTCTCAGACTATGTATTCATAATGAGCTGTGTGATCGGGCTTGTTCTATACTTATTCGCTAGGACTATATGGGGGGTTTGACCCTTATCTGATGATGACCATCAGGGTTATAGCTGATGATAGGGAGCAGAAGTCACGGGTAATAGAGTATCTCAAGAGGCTAGGAGCTTATGTTATAGTCAAGAGGCTAGAGGTAGGCGACTATGTAGTATCCGAAGACTTGGCAGTAGAGCGAAAGAGTGTCAATGATCTCATAGCATCGATATATGATGGAAGAGTATTTGAACAAGCCAAGAGGTTGCTGGAGGAGTATCCCTCATCTTTTATTATAGTTGAAGGAGATTTTAACAGCACTATTCTGAGCTATGAGAAGCCTCAGGTGATATATGGCGCTATAGCCAAACTTGCTTCAGCATGGGGAATGCCTATATTGTTCACGCCAAATGCAGAACACACGGCAATACTCATATATACCATAGCAAGACAGGAGCAGGAAGGCAAGGGCAAGCGTATAGCTCTGAGAAGGAAGAGGAAGCTCAGTAGTCTAAAGGACTGGCAACTCTTCATAGTTGAAAGCCTGCCAGGAGTAGGACCAGTACTCGCTGAAAGGCTACTTGAACACTTCGGAAGTGTGAGGAAGATCTTTAATGCTACAAGTATTGAGCTTGCTAGAGTCAGAGGCATGACTCCTTCTAGAGCAAGGGAGATATTTCGTGTTATCAACGCTTCCTACACGTCTAGGCACAGGAGTGAAGGAAGGAACGCTACTCTATATTAGCATGCCTTGCTCGCATCTCCTCTTCAGTGACCTCTAGTCTTTTCATAAGCTCGACTATCACACTGTCGAGGAAGACTAGCGCTGCTACTTCAAAAAGCGTTCCAAGAGGCGTCAAAGGCTCATGAACACCTAATATCTGGCGAGTGAAGTAGTCCGCCTCCTTGGCCACTTTGGTTCTACCAGGGACTAGAACTATGTGATCAGCTATCTTGCCTAGTGGTGAGTCGGGGTGACTGGTTATCGCGATTACCTTGGCTCCTACCTTCTTGGCAGCTTCCGCTGCCAATACGACTGATGCAGTAGTTCCTGAGCCTGATATAGCCACTACAATATCGCCTCTTCCTATGGCAGGAACTATGGTGTCGCCTAGAACATAGGTCTTAAAGCCAAGATGCATTAATCTCATAGCAAATGCTCTGCCCACGAGGCCTGAGCGCCCAGCACCTACTATCAGGATGTTTCTCTCTTGAGCCTTAGCTATTATCAACATTTCAACCATTCTCTCAACTTGATCCTTTTTCATCAAAGCTGGAAGCTTTGAGAGAAATTTTATTATCTCCTCCATGGCTTCAACATATGTCAAACCAGTCACCGTGCTAAAGATGTAATAGCTGTACGTTAAGCTTTTCCCCTCTCTTCAGTTGAAAATAGTACAATTAGTAGCTTCAGTCAATTCCGCGCTTAGATAAGATCTCGATCCATGGATTATCTCGTAGATAGGATGGAAGGCTCTCATCCACATCACGATAGTCCACACCGTGTACCTTGGAGATGTAGTGTGATTCGTGTCGTCGATATAGTGATGGCTTAAGCTCTCTCAGAAGAGCATTTAAGTCAGAAATGCTGTCAGCAAACGTCTTCATCGTCTCCTCCAAACCCTTTATAGCTATCACAAGCTCGCTTATGTACTTCTTAAGCTCGTTTATCTCCTGAGCACTAGGCATGGCTACAGGAAGTTGAAGGATGGGAGTTAAAGTTAGGAAAGGTATTACTCGAGTTTGAGGAGAGCTTAGAGGCAGACTTTGCACTGTGTACAATGCACTAGATGTCTGTTGAGCTTGCTTGGTAACATCGACCACCTGCTCTTCAAGGAGTCCTATAGCTTTCATCACATCATACTTAGTATACCCAGAGCGAAGGGCTTTTCTATACTTGTAGAGAGCCTTGTATACAGTTCTTATGGAGCACTTCACTAGATCAGCAATTCTCTTAGTCTCAACTCCTTTGAGATAGTGTCGAAGGATCTCCTTTTCGGTCTCAGTAAAATATAACTCCTTGGAGCTCATTGTCTGCACTCGGCTCTACCTTGATTCATGAGATATATAGGTATTTCCCTCCTCATGATTTAGAGCTATATCACTTCCTTGTCTCAGCTTCCTTATGAGCCTTAGCGTGAGGACAATGACTCCTATACAGACATTGAGCACATTCCCATGGAAATCGAGGAGAGGACCAGGTTTCAAAGAGTCTTCTAACATCGTCATCAGCTAAACATTCTTCTACCTTGATGGTAAAGAGTCCTCTTGGCGTTATGTAAAGTATGTATGCCTCCTTCGCCTCGGTTATCCATTTGTATAGCTTGACTTGTAGAAGATGATGCTCCTTGGGCAAGGTATGTTCAGGGGCTGTTGTGTATTTGAAGTCTATCAACACTTCGCCATCGAAGTAGTCTGGCTGACCACATAAGGTGTATTTGACTCCTTCTATGTCAATACTCTTCTTAAATACTTTCTCCTCATAGCCAAATATCTTCTCAAGGCCCTCATGAATTAATTCGCCTATGATACTGCCTGGTCTAAGTGATTCACTAAGGATAAGTTCAGGAAGAGATCTGTTAAAGATGGACTTCTGACGACAGCTACAGAGCTCATACACTGCTATCTCATTCGGCATGGCCTTTCTCTCCAGTAGCCACTTATGATACTTCTCTATGACGTGATCTAACAGGGTCCTGAGTATTTTCTCTATCAAGCCACTCACCTCCTAGAGATCTAAACAATATTGTGCCTGTGGCAGCATGGTACTGCTGTCTATGCCTTTAAAATGATGTAAATACATATACTTAAATCAAACTTTCCCAACTCTGAAAGGTTTGTCATACTCACCAATAATGATTTAAAGTACCAGCTCAAAAATAGTAATCAGGTATCATGAGGTATATGAGGTGTAATCATGGTAAAATGCCCTAGATGTGGAAAGGAATTCGATGCTGAGCCTGTCAAGGAGTATAGGTTCAAGAGATGGTTGAATAAGGTATATGAATGTCCTTATTGCGGTTTCATATTTCGTGTAGGAATAAGGATACAGGAGTGATGATGACCTGATCACATTAATAAGGATGCGCTTCGATATTTACACAGCCCTGCGATGACGAGGCACGAGCGTAACTAGAGGTAGTGAAGACGCGGGCAGCAACTGAGCGGGGCTACTTTGTGAAGTCTGCAGTAACAGATATTAGAGAAGCTCAAGCAGGTACTCATTACTTTTAAGGAGGCAGTTACTCTTTAGAGGCATATCCTTCAAAGAGAGCTGTTCTAACTAGATGTTGATATGTTGATATCTTATCGTACTTCTCAGCTCACAAGGCTTTTCTAAGTAAGAGAGCTACGTTCTCTGGAGCCATCTCTACAACTACTTCTCTATGTAAAACCTCCATAAAGCCTCTATCATTAACGTATCTATCACTCATGCTAGGCCTAACCACAATCCTTACATGTGGTGGTATTATATCATCAGCGCAGTAGGCTAAAGTCATGTTAATGCCTCTGTGTGGAAAGAGCTTGGAATATGCACTGATGACCTTGAAGAGGTCATGACTTACATCAGCTAGTCGCTCTTCGTTCATATCTCTGAAGAACGCATCCCTGATAATGCCTATGACCTCACCATTAGCTAAAGGTGCAAATGATGCAGTCCACTCACTATGCTCTGTTCCAAATAGGTATCGTTCCTTGAGGTTTCTCTCAGTGCTTATGTAGTCGTGGATAATGTTGGACCGGTATTTTTCACTGTATTCTCTTGCCTTCATCTCTGCAAGCGCTAGTAGATTTGTTGGGTGATCCTCTATGACTACTTGAAGATGAGGATGTACTATGGAGGCACCAGCAGGAGGAAGATAGTTGAGATTTATCAAGAGATATCTGTACTCAGGCTCCTTCTCTCTTACAATCATGTAGAAATACCTCGCTACCCATAGAGCATCTAAAAGCCTCTCCTCTCCTAGCTTATGTAGTTCTAGGAAGTGGTCTCTTGATAGCGTAACCACAGCATGGTATTTAGCGAAAGGATGCAGGTTAGGAAATAGTATGGCTTCACCCCTCTTTATCCTTCCCTCCTTAATCAAAGTGCAAGGATATTTGGGAGTAGCTATCTCCACCTTCTCAGAACAGAAGGGACACTTGGCGTGAGAAGCCTCTCTCTTTAGCGATTCCTCAGAGGGCTTGGCCATGGTCTCCTTGAACCTAATAGCTCTCTCAATGTTTATTCGAGTCCATAGGCCTGTTATGGGATCTCTCCTCAGCTCTATTCTCTGCCCTACTAGTTGAAACCTCCTGCGCGGGTCAAGAAGAGGTGTTTCGATAAGCCTCTTCTCAAGAACTATACCGCCTCTTCCTCTAATTGTCTCCACACTAGCTCTTGAGAAAGTCCTCAAGGCTAACAGACCTCCTGCCTCTTTCATGCATAAGGCTTTTTAGCTTGTTAAAGTCCTCCTCGAGTTTGGTCCTCAGAGGTGGCCTGTAAAGGGCTGCAGCAGGATGATAAGTGGGTAGTAGAGTTATGCTTAGCCCAAGTACATTCAACCTAAATATCTTCCCCCTCACTGAGCTTATATTCCTGGGAGCTAATCCTGCTCTTGAGAGTATGTATGATGTCGCATGCCTTCCTAAGGTGACTACTATTGAGGGCTTTATTATCAATAGTTGTCGGTCAAGATAGGGAGAACAAGCCTTAATCTCTTCAGGGCGAGGATCTCTATTGTTAGGTGGGCGACATTTCAGTACATTAGTTATATAGACATCTTCTCTACTAAGACCTATACTATGAAGGAGCTCGGTAAGAAGTTTGCCAGCAGCCCCTACAAAAGGTCTTCCTTGTATGTCCTCATGATATCCTGGTGCTTCGCCAATAAACATGATCATGGAGTTGAGGTTACCTTCTCCAACTACTGGATTACGTCTACTTTGCCATAGAGAACATTTCCTACACGACACAACTTCCTCAGTTAGCTGTCTCATGAGTACCTCCTTTGAGCTCAAGGGCTCTCCCAGGAAATAAATCATGACTTGCAATTTAACTATATCGTGATCTTCTTCATGATTACAGCAGGACTTTAAGCTGAGAATAAATCTTCGAAGACTAAGATTTAAAAAGCTCTTAGGCGTAGTAGTCTAGCGAACCTCAATGTGAGGGTGACTGATAATGGTTAGGTTCAAGCAAACTGAGGATATTCTCAAGCTAATGAAGAATAAGGAAAGGATAAGGAACATAGGCACTCTTGCACATGTAGACCATGGAAAGACTACCCTATCAGATAACCTCTTGATGGCGGCAGGGCTTATATCACCTAAAGTGGCTGGCAAGGCACTAGCCCTTGACTACGTTGAGATAGAGCAATTAAGGCAGATGACAGTAAAAGCAGCTAACATAAGCCTGTACCATGAGTGGGAAGGCAAAGGATACGTAATTAATCTAGTCGATACACCAGGCCATGTGGACTTCACAGGTCATGTCACAAGGTCACTTAGAGTGATGGATGGTGCTATAGTTGTTGTGGATGCAGTAGAGGGGGTCATGACTCAGACCGAGACTGTTGTTAGACAGGCTCTTGAGGAGAGAGTAAGACCACTGCTTTACATAAACAAGGTTGATAGGCTGATAAGAGAGCTAAGGCTAACGCCTCAGGAGATACAGAGGAGATTTATTGAGATAATAAGGGATTTCAACAACCTAATAGAACTCTATGGTGAGCCAGGCTTCAAGGAAAAGTGGAAGGTGAATCCAGCTAATGGAACTGTAGCCTTTGGATCAGCCTTGCATAAGTGGGGCTTTACTGTGCCAATAGCTCAGAAAGGGGGCTTCAAGTTTGATTACATAATTGATGCTTATCAGAAAGGCTATGTTGATGAACTAGCCAAGGAACTACCGCTTTATCGCGCTATACTGGACATGGTCATTGAGCACATACCTAATCCTCTTGAAGCTCAGAGATATCGAATTCCAAAGATATGGAAGGGTAATCTTGAGAGTGAACTAGGCAAGGCTATGATTGAGTGTGATGAAGAAGGGCCTACAGTGGTCTGTATAAGCAAGATCGTCGTTGATCCTCACGCAGGAGTTGTAGCAACTGGAAGAATATTCTCAGGCACAGTATATGATGGAGAGGAAGTATATCTCCTCATGGCAAAGAGAACTGCCAGAATACAGCAGGTAAGCTTATACATGGGGCCTTATCGAGAGCCTGTTCATGCCATACCAGCTGGCAACATAGTAGCGCTACTTGGACTAGAGGAGGCAAGAGCTGGTGAGACCATAGTAGATCTTGGTCATAAGGATATAGCCGCTCCCTTTGAGAGGCTCAGGTACATAAGCGAGCCTGTAGTGACCATGGCTATAGAGCCTGCTAGAAGCCAAGACCTACCTAAGCTAGTAGACACCCTTAGAAAGATGGCAATTGAGGATCCAACCCTTCATGTCACTATAAACGAGGAGACTGGAGAGTACCTCATAAGTGGTATGGGTGCGCTACACCTTGAGATAGCACTGTGGGACTTGAAGAGAAGGACAGGAATCGAGGTCAAGACCTCACCACCAATTGTCGTCTATAGAGAGAGCATAAAGATGTCTTCACAGGTATTTGAGGGCAAATCGCCCAATAAACACAACAAGCTGTACATAAGTGTGGAGCCTCTTGATGAAGAAACCATGAAGCTTCTTGAGAATGGAGAGATCTACGACGACCAGGACTGGAGGGAGAGAGCTAAGATCCTGAGAGAGAAGGCTGGATGGGATAGTGATGAGGCCAGAGGAGTATGGGCCATAGATGAGAACAAGAACATATTCGTCAATAAGACTTCAGGCGTGCAGCACCTCAGAGAGGTTAGGGAGACTATAATAATTGGTTTTAGAGATGCCATGAGGGAAGGTCCACTAGCTCAGGAGCCTGTAAGAGGAGTAAAGGTCATTCTTCATGACGCTATAATACATGAAGACCCAGCTCATAGAGGGCCTGCTCAAATAATACCTGCGACGAGAAGAGCAATCTATGCGGGAATGTTGACTGCTAGGCCAATACTTCTTGAGCCCATACTCAGGATTGATGTCAAGGTTCCTCAGGAGCAGTTAGGAGGAGTGCTCAGTGTCTTAACCAAGAGGAGAGGTAAGATAGACCAGATAGAGCAACATGGCCTCCTCATGTACGTAAGAGGAGAAATTCCCGTTAGTGAGACCTTTAACTTAGCTGATGCATTGAGGAGCGCAACTGCGGGAAGAGCTTTCTGGTCAACTCAGTTCCTGAAATGGGCTCCAGTTCCAGAGTCAATGCTCATGGACTTGATAAAGCAGATAAGAAGAAGAAAAGGCCTACCGGAGGAAGTGCCTAGACCCGAAGACTTCTTAGGACCTTAAATTTCCATAGCACAAAAGCTATTCCCACAACTATCAAAGCGATCACTGCTATTAGAAACCAAGGCATTTCTGCTCTTTTGGGTCTTATGTTAATGAAGGTCTCTATGTTTATTATACCCCAAGGCATTATGCTATAGTCGTCAAGGTCTCCTCGTATGACCTCAACCTGAAACCTCATCAAGATGGGCAAATAGGCCCTAAGCTCCACTGCTAACAAGCGCTGAGTAGCGTTAGCTATGACCTTGGCCTCAGTGAAGTTCATAGTATACGACATTCGCTCAATTCGCTCACTTAATGCAGCATCATGTATTCCAGCAAGGTTAAAGCCATGAGGCACATCCTGCTCACTATGAGCTACCATATAGATCGAAAGAGCTGGTGGAAGAAGAAATGTAGGTGTGTAGAATAAGGCCAGGTCGTATTCAAATTTCTCGAATACTGTCTCAACATACTTCCCAGGCCTAAGCCCTCTAAGGGCAACTCTTATCCCCATGGACTCAAGATCCCTTTTGATAGCATGAGCTATCTTGGACATGTATTCATCGCTATCACAGAACACAAGAGATAGCTCAACATCCTTACCGCCAAGCTCAAGCCATCCATCGCCATCTGTATCCTCTATGCCTCCCTCTCTGAGTTTGCCCAGGGCTCTCTGTCTATCGAATTCGTACATAGTCATGTTGATGTAGCTCCATCTCTTGAAAAGTGGAGGAATTATTGAGGTATAGTATATGGCATAATCTCTGAACAAGCTTTTCATCAGATAGGTTCTATTTATGGAGAGGCTTATGGCCTCTCTAAGGCATTGCATATCAAGTGGACTTCTTCGAATATTCATGGATAGTATAAGGGAAGTCATGCTCGGAGCCATGATTAACTTAAGGGAAGGGTCATTTATCATGTTAGGGATAAGGCTGTAGTTAACTAGAGTCACTACATCAGCTTCTCCTTTTCTAAAGAGCTCCATGGAGACCTCAGGATTTGTGCATATCAGGAAGTTTATTCTTTTTATACGAGGCTTTACGAAGTAATCTTCACGAGCTTCAAGCACTATGAGGTCCTTGTCCCAGCGCTCAAGCTTATAGGGGCCTATGGTTATGTTGAAGACCTTAATCTCAAGGAGATCCTTGACTTCTTTGAGCTCCTTTTCACGCAGAGGAGAGACTAGTGTTAATACATGAATGAAATAGGGGAAGGACCGCTTCAGCTTCACCACCAAACAGTACTCCTCCTTAACCTCGATTTCGCTGATAATGCGTAGCCAAGACTTCAAATAGGGAGGGCCATGTTCTCTAAGCATGTTTAACGTGAATGCTACATCTGATGCCTTCAAATCCTCTCCATCGCTCCACCTAACATCCTTGCGGATTCTGAGAACCCATACGCGATACTCAGCTCCATATGTCCAGTTCTCGACTATCCAAGGTATGGGGTTAAGTTCGGCATCGTACCTGACTAAAGGATCCATCACTAGCTCAGATATGACTTTGCTTAGAGGTGTTTTCGCTGCATACATGTTGAGGGTGTGTATTTCACATGGGATGACTATAGTTAGTTCGCTTAATTCGTTGTAGGAAATGGAAATGCCTTCTAGTGGAAGTAGTATGATGAGGAGAATGCACATAGGTGAAAGTATTCTTGTAGATCGCAACCCTAACCCCACATTAGGTGTGTAAGAGCAAGGCTTAAAAATACTGAGGGCATCTAGTTCACTTCCGCTAGAGAGGAGCTAATCGACAGTTATTTAAGAGGTGAATGGCGAAAAATAAGGAGCGGAGACTATGCGCATGAACTTGATCGAAAGCGGCTTGGTAATGGCGATGGGGCTTTACTTGATCGTGGTCTCGATAGGCGACTTGACATCAGGAATTACATTATCGCCCATAGGTGGAGTGGTGGGAATAACGGCAGGAGTATTGATGTTTACAGCAGGCGTCCTTGTGATTCTCTGGACCGAGAAGGAGCTCTATGCGGAGCTCATAGGCATAGCAGGCCTTGTAATAGCTATGCTCAACACATTGCTCTATGGAGTATGGGGAACCATAGTCATGACACACATTGCCCTCTACATAGCAATAACAGCGGTGTTGGCCTCCTCTATAGCCTTCAGAAGGTTTGTAGCAAAAGGTCAAGAAGAGGAAGAAAAGGTTGAGGAGTAAGTGTGGTCCAGGCAATACGTGTAGATTCTTTACTCAATTAGCTCGACAATGCAGGTTAAGCATTAGAGAAGCTTGAATAGAGGCATTTTAGAAGCAGCTAAAGACTTATTTATGCTCAGCTAGAGAGTATCACTATGGCTGAGAAGGGAAGCATGCTGAGACTATGGGGGGCTGAGTCACTGAATGATGAGCCCCCCGTTCCTGAACTATATCAGGCAACTT
>Ga0180301_10000672_pt1 | contig 26565 bp, 20 predicted proteins | sample GuaBasSediGuay16_FD_121797 | JGI IMG/M metagenome (GOLD analysis project Ga0180301, IMG submission 121797) | Subseafloor sediment microbial communities from Guaymas Basin, Gulf of California, Mexico - Guay16, Core 4569-2, 12-15 cm | ecosystem: Environmental > Aquatic > Marine > Hydrothermal... | reverse complement strand
GAAGCAGCCCCCTTTAAACCAAGAACAGTTACCAAAGCATAGCGAGCCATACGAAACGACTCAACATAGTACTTGTCGTCTGGATTAATTGACTCAAAGTAAGGGCGCTGAACACTAAGGCATTTATTTATACAGAATACTTTAGATTTTGGGCGGGGAGGAAGGGCCTTCAAACTCTTTTTCTGATTTCTCACAGTATCTGCTTGAGAATTTTCTTTTAGTTTCATCCAATTATCACCCTTTGTACATTCATTTAGAGTAGACCTAGCTAGAAATAAAAGCTAAACCGACATTTTTCCCTTGAAAAGCCAAACATCAAACCATAGTGTTCATTAGTGACGATAACTATACCAGCATTCTCGCCACTAACAATAAGGTAGTTCACTTTATTTATACCGATACTTTTAGTAAATGTTCCTACAGCACCGCTAATAGCACTAGCCTGTACACTAGCATCAAGTGGATCAACGGTGTCACTAGGATATACAGCAGCATGTAAGCCTTCATGAGTGAAAAGTACTACAAAAATACCATTTATCTCATTGATAAGCTTATGCAGTATTTTCACTAAATACTCTCTAGATCTTTTCTCTCTTTCTCTAACTTCAGCTCTACTTAATACAGACATATTTTCCCCTAGCCTAGATGACCTTTCAGTCGTCCAATTAAAATGTTTCACCCGTAGTTCACTAGAAGATATTAGTTTCATTTGCTGGATGTAGTAGAGCTAGTTTCTCGCTTTCTGTCAATGCTCTCCTTGGTTTTCGCTCTATTGAAAACTATCTTATTTCATGGACCTGTATACTCCCTTCTTTTTCGCGTATTCTATCATGAAAAAGAAGTTTTCTGCATTAGTGCATATAGATATATTTGCTGAAGCTGATAGAACATATCCTCCTCCGGGTGCACCTTCTCGTAAACACCTATCTACTTCTCTAGCTACATCTTCTTTTGTGCCGAATTCAATTACCTTGGGATCGACGTTTCCAACTAAACATATTTTGTCTCCATACATTTCTTTCACTTTCTTTAGACTCATGCCAGCCATAACATCTATCCCTTGGTAGGCACTAATGCCTGCGTCTACTATATCGGGTAGCAGAGACTCTATATTGCCGTCGCTGTGTAGTACAGCGAAGGCTCCCTTCTTCCTGAATGCATCACACTGCTTCTTTAGAGCAGGTTTAATGAACTCCCTGAACATCGAGGGACTCATCCAGGGCCTAGTGCCGCACCCGTAGTCAACGCACATCTGTATAGCGTCTGCTCCTTCATCGATAGCAGCTTTACCGTACTCTATGGCGAGCCTAGTATAGTAGTCTATTATTGCTTTAACAGCGTCGGGCCTCCTCCTCGTCCACACTAAAACATGCTTTAGCAAGTTAGGTCTAGAGACTATTGGGCCCCAGGATCCATCTGCGTCAAATGAAATAAAGAACTCTCCTTTAGCTCTCTTAACAACTTCTCTCAGAATATCGAGTACTCTGTAGTCGACTTCTACTTCTTTTTCCCTAAATTCCCTGACTATTTCGTCTGGATCATAGTGTTTGGGTTCGCTTAAATTCCACATGCTTTCGCCAGACCACTTCAATACTGCTCCGTCTACAAGCCAAGTGTTTTCTCCGAGTTTCTTGACTTCGGGTACCTTAGTATACGCACCACCGACTCTAATCCAGTCTAGCCCCAGCTTAGTGTATATTTCAACTAGTTCTTCAGCAATTCTCCTGTTTATTTTACTTAAGTCTACTCTCTTCCCTGATGCAATTAAATCGAAAAGAGCTGGAGGATTATGTGCTAGTACTTGGCTGGGACTCTTGTTTAAGACTACTGCAGCTATTTTAGTAGGTACATGCATCTCATATATGGGTACTCTGTCGGGTACTTTTAGCTCCATTGCTTTAACTACTCTTTCTCGAGAGTTCACTACCAATATATCGCTACAATCTGCTTTAAGAGTATAGACTAAGCAAGTTTTTTAACCTAGGTGAACTAATTTACCTAGATGACTCTTGTAGTAAAAAAGATCGACGAAAAGAAGCTTAGAGAATTTAAGGCAGCCGCTATTAAAAGAGGACTTAAACTTTATGAAGCCATAGATGAAGCTATATCGTTATGGCTTCTTTTCAACGAGAAAATACTCGCCGAGGACGAGGAACTCAATCACTTGGCTTATGAAAGAGAAGCAAGAAAACTTGAAGAAAAATACAAGGGGTGGTATGCAGTCTTCTTTGAGGGAAAACTTCAAGCCTTGTGTAAAACACTCGAAGAAGTTCGCGAAGTTCTCTCAAAAACTAAGCCTAAACACGCTGTAGTAGCTCATATAGGTCACGATAAGCCCGAGGTGCTAGAATGGTGGGGAGGAAGTATAGAGCAATTGAGTGCTTAAAATACTTTAATGCACGACAACCCTACCCTGTACTAAAATTCAAGTTAGTAAATTTAGCTAGAGAAGAATATCCTGAAGAACTAATAGCCCCTGTTGATACGGGCTTTGAAGGATGTCTCTTGGTGACTAGAGAGATATATGATTTCGTGAAAGTAGGTGAACTACCTAAGTCTTCGTGGGGAGTTTACCGAACTTTAGCTGGAACTACTACTATGCGTAGTGCCAGAGCATTTATTGTCGTAGGGGACCAAAAACTTCCAGTTATAGTTGAAACACCCTACTTCGGTTTAGGAAAACTCCTTATAGGCAGATGCGTACTCAACAGACTAATTCTTATTCTCGACGGAGTTTCTAAAGAAACGTGCTTGGCTGAACCTTTATCATAGGCTTAAATCTATAAAGACTCTAGTGGCTCTACTTTGCCGTAAATGGATTTTGGTCTCTTGACTGGAGCAGCCCACATGGCTGCGTTTACTAGTACTTTCTGCACGTTTTTGTCGTAGTATATTGGGTATGTTTCGTGGCCGGGCTTGAAGTAGAATATTTTGCCTCTCCCGCGGTAAAAACAGCAGCCGCTACGAAATACTTCTCCTCCTTTAAACCAACTTGTGAAAACTAGCTCGTCTGGCGGCGGTATGTCGAATGGCTCGCCGTACATTTCAGTATGCTCTAGCTCAAAGTAGTCTCCTATTCCCTCTGCGATAGGGTGCCATGGTGCGACAACCCATATTCTCTCTTTTTCGCCTGCTTCATGCCACTTTACTTTACATGAAGTGCCCACGAGTTTTCTGAAGATTTTAGAGTTTTTAGCTGAGTGGAGTACTATGAAGCCTACGCCGTCTCTCACTATTTTCTCGTAGACTCTTTCAGCAATTCTATCCTCTAGCTTCTCGTTAGCGATATGAGACCACATTACGATGACATCTGTTTTATCTAAGATTTCTTTGCTGAAGCCTTGCTCAGGATCACTTAAAGTAGCTGTAGTTACTTCGAAGCCTGCTTTCTCGAGAGCCTCTGCAATGACTATATGTATTCCCTCAGGATATATTTCGGCTGCTTCAGGATTTTCTTTTTCAACAATATACTCGTTCCAGACAAGTACTTTTAGCTTCACGGTAGACTAGCGACTCCGAGAATATTATATTTTAGTTCCTCAGCGGAGGCTCACCCTCTGGCGTATATGATCATCAGTCATATCGCCCGAGCCGATCATTGCCTCCAGTACAATTTAACAGGAAGTATTAAAACTCTACTGCACTTAACGTTTCAATGCGACTAGCTGTAGTAGGTTACGGTAAAATGGGTGAAGCTTTGGCCAAAGCTTTCTGGGAAAGCAGCGCTGTTTCCGAGATTCTGGCCTACGATATTCTTAAAGAGAGACTGAAAGCCGCTGAGAAAGCTGGTTTCAGGGCAACCCGCAGTCTGAAGGGAGCTGTAGAGAAAGCGGAAGTCGTTCTTCTTTCAGTTAAACCAAATAATGTTCCCGAAGTTTCTGATGAGTGGAAGGGCGGAGGAAAACTTTTACTGAGTATTGTTGCGGGCTACACCACTTCTCTGCTAGGCAAGTATTTTCCTGAAGCAAGAATTATTAGAGCAATGCCTAACATAAACGTGGTTTCTAAAGCAGCTTTTGTGGCCTTATGTAGAGGTCCTCGAGCAACAGATGAGGACTTGAATACTGCAGTTAAGCTGTTTTCGTCAGCAGGAGAAGTAGAGGTAGTTGACGAGAAATTAATGGACGCTATTACAGCAGTCTCGGGCTCAGGTCCAGCTATAGCCGCCTACTTAATCGATGCTGTTGCTTCAGCTGGAGTATACTTAGGTATACCTAGGCCTCTCGCAGAGAAAATTGCCCGAGTGCTTTTCCTAGGTACAGCTAAGACTTTAAGTAAAATGAGGACAGAAAATCTCATTTGGAGCGTAGCTACGCCAGGAGGCACTACTGTTGAGGCCTTAATGGTTTTAGAGAAAGAAGGAGTTAAAGGAAAAATAATGGAGTCGCTTAAAGCAGCCGCTGAAAAATCCCGCAGACTAGCTACCTCAAAGTAGCTCCCCTACACCTCTATTAAATCCACTAGCTCTTCGAGACTGTGTATAACCGCGTCCGGCTCTAAGCCTTTTTCATATGCAGTATTTTCTTGAGACTCACCTCTATTTAGTAGAACTCCTCGAATACCGAGCTTTTTCACTCCAGCGATATCGGCTTTATAGGAGTCACCCACCATTACAGCTTCCTCAGGCTTAGCTCCTAGAAACCTTAAGGTTTCTAGAAAAATTATGGAATGAGGTTTAAGCCTCATGACTTTATATAAAGCCATAAGTACGTCAAAGTACTCGTGAAAGCAGAACTTTTTAACTATATACTCGAAACGCATAGTAGCATTAGATACGATAGCAGTCTTCAGGCCTCTCTCCCTAAAATACTTTACAGTAGGAATAGCATCAGGATAGACTTTAACGCAGCAAACTTCAATGTCGTAGAAGACATCAAGTATCTTTTTAACAAGATTAATAGATGGAGTAAAGCCAAGTTCTTTTAAAAGCCTCCAATATAAGTAAACTAAATCTAATTCACTTGAAGTTCTTTCAAGATTCTTTAATAACCTATCATGTATCTCCACATATTTTCTAGAAAAATCCTCTAAGCCGACTTTGAATCCAAGTGAATTCAAGTACTTTACAGTGGCTTTTAAAGCTTGTTCCCAGAATTTCTCCCAGTTCTCACCATATACTAGCGTATTATATAAATCAAAGAGCACAGCTCCTGCCTTAATCATCCAGTAACTACGACTCCAAAGCCTATTTATTATTTATTTACACTAAACGCCTTTTAATGGCAACTCCCGCCACGATAACTGCAATAAAAATAGCAAGGAATCCACGTAGGTTGAGCTGAAACTACTCCAGCTAAAAGAAAAACTGCCAGTATAAATGAAAATATACTCTTCATCATGAATAACTTACCTAACTAATTAAATAAATATAACTATGTTCTATAAATTAGAACAGTTTTTCGAAAAATTAGTGCGCTCGAGTCTTAAGCTAAGTTAAGTAAGCTGACTTATGTTTCTGAAAAGTATGCAAATCCGCTATAGTTACATGTGTAAATTAATCTCGATTATTTTGCTATTTAGAAGAGAAGATTTTCTCGCAGAAACTACTATACAGTATTACCTTTTTAGCTTCAACATCTTCCAGGAAGCAGCCCCAGCCTCCTACAGTTACTTTTCCTTCATTACTTTTAACTACTATACTGTAGCTGAGCCAGTTTTCGCCTATACTATAGTCTATTACTTCGCCTTTAATATAGGCCGGCTCTTTAGACTTAACATATGATCCCTCTATTTCAACATATACTGGGCCGAGATTATTTTTGAACAATATGTCTACGTCCTCTACTAAACGCCAGAAGTGAGTATAGGAGAGAGGTTTGCTGAAAAGATTTAGGTTTGGACCTACATCAGTTGATGTTAGCCACAGAGCTAAGTGGAAAAAGTCGTTTATCATTCTGAGGAGGTTTTCATCCTCTACTATCATGGCGTAGCTTTCATCGAGATAAGGCATTTCGTTGCTGGTTTTTAGGTAGAAGACTACGCCTACTTCTCTGTCGATGAAGAGAGTAGATACAGCAGGTATACTTCTTACTTTAACTCTAGCGTACTTCGATAGAGTGTTTACGTAAAATTTTGTTTTCATAGAGTCCGTCTCATAGATTACTAGCGATAAGTTTACGCCGTTTCTTCCTAGAGCACTTAGCTTCGATGAAAACTTTTTGAGCAAATAATCAGGAGTTGCCAGCGCCAAGCTAATGGCACTCTTGTTCATAAGGTCTCTTACTCTTCGAATAATGTTATCTAATCCACTTACCACCCATAATCCTCCTTTCTCGTACTTTTCTAGAGAAAGTACTTTTCTTAAAAGCTCTTTAATTGTATTTTTTCTCTCCTCATATTTTTTGAGAAGATTTTCTAGGCTGTAGTCAGGGTCTACTATTCTGTATACTTTAGGTCTTTTGCTTTGAGACTCTATGAGACCCTTTTCTTCGAGACTTCTTAGAACACTGTATATTTTCGATAAAGGTATTTTTGCTCTTCTAGCAATATTTGGAGCAGTAGTTTCGCGGTAGAGAGCTAGAGCTATGAATGCTCTTGCCTCGTAGTTGCTTAAACCTAGTCCCATTAGATTCTTGATCAGCTCGTCGGCAATAGACATATTTCTCTTTCCAAATATTAGAAAAATCTTAAAAATTTTATGGGTCTTGTAGTTAAAATCGATAGCGCTTAGTAGGGGAACAGGAATCTGTATATTGTTCCTAGTCCTAGCACGAAGACCGCGAAGGCGTAGCCTAGGAAGACCCCTGAAGCTAGGCTTACTCCGTACTTCTCGTATACTTTTGCTCCACCTAGCTTCACTGTAATGTACTTTAGTAGCCAAGCTATGAACGCTGGGAATGCGTGTCCTTCGACTCCACCTATTGTTCCGAAGACTAGGCCTATTCCGTTAAGTGGGAACCAGTAGTACCTCATTCTCAGGAAGAAGACTATGCCTGATATAGCTAAGCCTACTAGTGCGTGAGGTATCCATGGTGGGTCAGCTGGATACGGAGCTATAAGCGACGGATTAGTCCACCTGTCTGGCCACCACCAGCCGTCGACACTTACCGGTATTTTGCTGTAGCCTACAGCGTACCATGTGAATACTACTAGAGGACCTGCTACAATGTTTGTTAAAATTAGTGCTGATACTAGACCTTTGAATACTTGTGTTGGAGATAGACCCTTCTCTTCGCCTATTTTGTAGGCTAATAGCGAGTAGTAGAGAGGCCCGTAGGTGATAGACGATGCTGAGGCACAGATAAGGCTGTGTGCCATTAGCTGGACTTCGAAGTAGCTTCTATCTACTTCCTCGAGCCTTTTGCCTGGATAGAGTACGTGGTATGTGAGCGCCTGCAGTGTGCCCCACCAGCCGCCGCTGAAAGCGACTCCTGCTTCAGCATACTGTCTAGCCATAACTACGCTGTGTATTATTACGGCTATGAACAGCCATGCTGCAGCGTAGACTGCTGCTCCGGCTACAGCCATTAGGCCGACTGCCGCCAAGAACGTGACTGCTAGCAGTGTGTAGGAGAAAGAGTAGCCTATTTTTCCTTCGCGTATTTCTTCTACAGGGTTTCCTTTGAAAGCTTTCTTGAGTGTGTCTACGTACCACTTCCAGTTGAGGAGGAGAGGCCAGAGGAATACTCCGAGAAACATTCCTACTCCTGCTAAAGCGTGGAGCTTTAGGGGATCCTGGCGTCCTATGAGGTCGCATCTAGCGTAGCTGTCTGCTAGAGCCGGGATGCCTGAGTAGTAGCCCATAGTGTACGCTATTTGGGGCAATATTACTAGGAAGACTAGCCACGAAATCCATGCTGTAAACAGGACGTCGAGAGGCACGATGTAGTAGAGAGCTACTTCGACGGGTGATGTCTGGAAAGTGAATACTCCAGCGTAGTTCTGCTTTACTACTGGCGAGAACACAACCAAGTCGAAGAGCGAGGGGATGCCGTAGCGGAATGGAGGCTGGTTCCAGCCATAGATGTTGGGGAACCATGGTAGAAGCTGGTACAGTATCCACGGCAAGTACACTAGGAAGCCTATTGCTATTCCTAGGTGGAAGAGCCATGACACCTTTTCTTCTCTACCTAGAGCGAAGTCTACGACTCTCTCGAAGATCACTGCATGGGGGTATGAGAGCTTCTCTATTTTATTCCATCTTTCTCTGAAAATACCTGCTATAGAGAACATCATTAGCGCACAGACTATGACGAAGAAGTACCAGTAGGCGATGCTTATCGCCCAGTCTCCCCAGGGAACAGCTACTCCGCCGGCTAGCGCAGGTCTTAATACATCAGCTGGAGGAGCCCAGAGCTCCGGTAAGAGCTCGTTGTACATTTTAGGCTGAAGCAGTCTTGCTCCCAGGAACTGATTCATGAAGCACCATGGATAGAAGTAGCTGCCCATAGCGAAGGCTATTAGCAGGAATACTATCATTAGACTCAAGTGTTGCTCGCTAATGTACTCTCTTATCCAGGGGCCTATTAGTATGAAGAGGTAGAGCAGGCCTAAGATGAGAGTAGTGCCGCTGATCGCGTCTAAGTGGAAGCCGAAGAGCAGACCTATGAAGGCTACTTCGTATGCAAACAGCACTGTTATTGAGAGAGCTAATAAGAGTAGTATTACCCAGACTCTACTCCTCATGTTTCCTCACCCTCTTCTTACGGTAAGCACGTCCTCTTCCAGCAACATATCCTACCACAAAAATCACTGCGAGAAGAACTGCTACAAGTATACGTGTACGATACACTGTCAGCTCTAGTTTCTCTTTTGTAGACCTCAGACTCGCTATTTGCTTAGACATATTTTCTATTTTCTTTTCGAGCTCTGTTACAGCGCTCTGCAGCTCGAATATTTCCTTCATCTTAGCGAGCTCTCCTGGAAGGCTTGATATTTTCTCTGCCGGCTTAACAATAATCGTAGGCGATACAGCAAAGTACTCACGGTAGACTTTCTCGGCGTATTCTACTGGATTATTTGTAATGTTTTCATCGAATACTGCTATTATCGACTTGTACGGGAAACTCATAGCTGTGTAGTAGGTGTGAATACCTTCGTCGTCGAAGCTCCAGAGCACCGAGTCTAGTCCTAGTGTCGGGAATATGAAGACAAAGCCTTTCTTCATAGACGGGTCTGTTGATATGTACCAGCCTTCTTTAATGAGAGAAACAGGGACTTTGACGTCTTCTCTGCGAGAAAAGTTTCCAGCACCGCTCACTATGACTAGCTTGTATAGTCCTCCTTTGCCGACTCCTCCCCACTCTCTGTTAGCTAAGTTTACTTCAAGAAACATTCCGGGCTTAGCGTTCTTCCCTGTTATATCTAAGTAGGCGTAAATCCATGTCTGGTTTACGTAAAGTATGTACGTGAATACAGGGTATACGTCTGTCAAATTGTAGTAGGAAGCTGTTAAAACTACTTTAATTATTCCTCTCACAGGGCCTTCCTTCATGAAGACTACTTTTCCTCCACCAGTCATGGCGTCGGGGTTGTGCTCTATCCAGCCGGGGTCAGCTGGACAGAAGAGTCTGCTCCACTTCCATAAGAGGCTCATGTACTCTGAGCTCTGCTTAACTATATCGTATCCCGTCTTGTTTACCACTATAGAGAATATTGCTCCAGACATCCAGGCCGCTTTAACTGCTACAGTAGCCGTAATTAAGCCATTTGACAGGTCGTAGGCCTCGCTCATGAACTCGGGAGACTCCTTTTTTATTCTCGATATAAGGCCGTATTCTTTTACTCTGACTTTAATAGGGAAAGATACTTTAGGGAGCTTGCTCACTTTCTTGGCTACGAATACTTTATACTCGTTGCTTTGACCTGCTGGAATAGGCTTGACTGTGAGGAATACTAGCTCGTCTTCTTCCGAGAAGCCGTTAAGATCTAAGTCGTCTATCTGGCTTGGAATAACGTGGTCTCCGTGGAGCACGGCTGCAGTATTCCAGTCAATATCGTCTTCCTCAGTTTTAGTCACGCCGAACACGTCTACTTCTCCTTTAGGCAACGCTGCAGCCAGAGTCTTGAGCTCAACTACTATAGGGTAATTAGCCGGAATGCTGTGAGTGCTAGGTGCTTTAACTACAATAGTTATCAAATAATATTCGTTAACAGGCTCAGAGTGCACGAGGACAATAGAGAAGAAGAGTATAGTAAATAAAATAAAAGCGCTTAATTTTTCCATAGTTTCTTCACCGAGCTTTAGTTTACTTAGACTCCTTTTTCTTTCTAGCGCCTACAAAGTATCCTATAGCCAGACCTACTACTAGACCTACTACTAGGAGTACTCCTTGCATTGACTGAGCTGTACTTAGGCTGGACTTCAGGCTGCTTATCTCAGACTCTAGTTCACTTATCTTGCTCTTGTAGCCGCTTATCTCCTGGTTTAAGCTCTCTATAGTTGACTGTGCCTGCGCTAGCTGCGACTTGAGGTTCTTTATTTCATTGTTTAGTGAGCTTATTTCGCTCTTTAGAGATTCAATTTCTTTCTGAGCACCCTCAAGGACTACGACTGGTAGGAGCTTTGCTTCCTCTTCTTTAACAACCTCTACTTTAATGTCGGCAGTAGAGTAGCTGTAGACAGTACGTATGTATGCGAACGAGTCGTTTGCCACGCTCTTGTCGAATAGTACTAGTATTCTGTAGAATGGTATAGGTATACCTTCCTCGTAGTGTAGTACTATTTCTGCTCCGGGGCTGCCCCACTCTAGTTTAATTAAGTTTCCGAGAGGATAGAATATTACAGCGAAGCCTTCTAGCTTTTCTTTATTGTATACAGCAATCCATGTTTCAGTGAGGTTTTCTTTTCTGAGGCTAGTACCCTGCATTCTAGAAAGCTCTCCTACTCCAGGAACATATACTGTGTCGTGGTTTGTTCCCTGATCAGCTAAGTCGATGAAGCTGGCTTTTACTGGTACTTTAGTGCCGGGCTTGTATCCAGGACCTGTTACTGTGAGCTCTAACTTCACGTAGCTCCAGCCTTTGTAGACAGAGTACTTCTTTACAGCATATACGTCTGCTAGCTGTCCGTGAGGTGTTGTTGACTGTAGGACTACTACTGCTCTCACAGGACCTGTGCTCATGTAGAGTACTTTGAATCTTGGGTTCTTCTCAGCCCATCCTGGGTCTCCTTCAGCTAGATATCGTGACCATCTCCATCCAGTTGAGCCCTTCTCTCTACCCTGTTTAACTACATCGTATCCCGTCTTCTTTATTATAGCTGAGAACACTGTTCCTGCAATCCAGTCAGACTCGTTTAGAATAACTACTTTAATTAAGTCGTTTTCTAGAACTATGCCGGTGCCTAGCTCGGCCATGTCTTCGTATTTAGGTACTATTGTTACTTTACATACTTCTTCATATGTAGGTGCAGGTAGCTTGTAGCCTTTCTCTGCTACTAGTATCTTGTATGTAACAGAGCCTCCTGCTGGGATGTCTTCTACTAGTTCAAAAGCTATTTCGTAGTCGTCTTCGCTTGTACCAAGCTTGTCTACCTGTGAAGGTACTAGAGTATCTCCGTAGAGTACGTAGACAGTGCTCCAGTCATAGGATCGTGTTACTGCTGCTTTCAAGTCTTTAACTTTGATTACTACTGGTGTTCCGGCCTTAAGCTCTACTGGAGTAGTTATTTTGACATATATGTAGTAGTAGTGCGCTTTCGGAGAAGCATTAAGCGGAAGAATTAGTGTCAACGCCAGTAGGACTAGTGGTAATAGAAGCAGTTTCTTTCTTACCACCTTTAGGTGGTTAATTTGTTGCATGTTTTAACTACCGCGGAAACTAATATAAGACTTTCCATAAACTTTTTATTGTCCTCTGAGATAAATTCACCATGAACAGACTTTACTTAAAAAGAAATCTTATTCTAAGCACACTACTTGTAGCTCTTCTTCTCTCGGGCATAGCTGTAGCAGGGCCTCTTGAAGAGAAGCTCAAAGAGCTTAAAAAAATATACAACGACAAACTTGCAGAGTACGCTAAGCTAGAGAAAGCGTATAATGAGCTTTCAGCTGAAGTACAAAGCCTGTTCAATGAGCTGTTTACATTGAGATTAAGCATTATTGCCTTAGGAATAGTAGTATTTGTAATAGGATTTATCATAGGCTATAAGCACGAAATGAAAATAACTTATTCTAAAGAAAAATAGCTGTTTAGTAGGGTAGAAGCCATATAGATTTACTTACTAGTTTTACTACAGTCAGTAGGAGTCTTAGTGAAGTGTCTCCCACTAGGAAGCCCATTACCATGTAGGCTGAGACTTTAGACCAGTTTTCTCTGAAGTGTTTAGCTATAAAGTAGTTGCCTACAAGAGAGCCTATGAACTGCGCTATAATGAAGCTTGGAGGCTGAATAATTCCTGTGACGAGAACTACTGGTATCCATGCTTTATGCAGAATGAAGTCGCTTACTAAGTATATTGCTGTTCCTGCAACTAGTCCCGCCAGAATATTTTGTTCTCTAAATAAGTACCCTGTCCAAAGCCATTTCTGGAATCTCCAGAACTCTATTGCTTCTACAGGCCATCCTGTAACAGTATAGGGGTAGGCGCTTGAAGGTATTGGAGCAACGCTCCAGAGCAGAGAGACGTAGAAGAAGCTCATAATGAAGCCTAGGGTTATTACCAGGAAGTATGCTTTAATGTAGTCTGATAGCCTGCACTTGAGTATCTCGGCCATTTTAAGATGCTGTGCTACAGTGGAGCCTCCTGTGTAGACTTGAATTGGAGCGAAGAAAGCTTTAGGGTCTCTGTATCCACTGAAGTAGATTACTATTTCCTTGAGGTAGGGGACATCGAACCCTATAGTTACACCCGCCGCGTATGTCTGGAGCATTGTTACTATAAAGGACCACGCTACTACTAGGAGGAGTAAAATCCATAGAGGAAAGCCTGGCACGAATATGTACACCATGATTACTGAGGCTGTAGACGCTATTAGGTACATGAGAAGATAAAACGACCCTTTTGCTCCACCTGATACTCCTTTCATTAACTTGAATGCTTTAAGTAGATTCTTGTACCTGAAAATCATTGGTGCTACAGCTGACGCTATGCCTAAGCCTATAGCTACGCTGAGCCAGAAGTATATCTGAGACTTCTGGTAAATCCACAGCCACGAAAAGCCCGGCCTCCACTTAGCTTCGAGAGGCCACAGGTCCTTCAGCGTGATAATATGGTTTCCTACAATATATGCGGCGGCCATACCTACGAGCTGGGCTAAAGTTACTTCGACGGGGAGTATTAGTCCTAAGACGTATTGGCTTAAGTCAGTTGGTATTAGTAGAAGTGCTCCGGGGAAAACACTGTCTGCTATTGGAGTCAAGTCTACTGGCTGGCGTGTTGGCAGAATTACGCCCAGCATGTAGGGTATAATGTCGACTAGGAAGCAGTATAGGAGGCCTGCTACTATTGCTAGCAGAAATATTCTGAGTTCAGCTGATCTTTTCTCAGCTATAACATCTATTACTGTGGCTTGGCTTGAAGCCCAGGGGAATTCGAGCTTATATGTTACTCCGTACAGGTTGTATGCAAAAAGTCCTAGTGAGAGGTTCGCTACAGCGCTAAGTATTACTGAAAAAGCTAGCACTAGAAGTGGGGTAGCCCAAGCTGGATCGAGGAAAGTTCTAAGCTGCATTACTCTAAGCGCATCGCTTCCCACGGGAGCGTAGAACGGCGGCACTAGCTTAGAAACGCCGAGCATTATTGCTATTTCGCTGTTAGCGAAGTAGAGTCTCTTAATTAAATCTACTGCAAACCACGTCGATGTCCAGAGGCCTATCCACTCAAACGTCATGATGATGAATATCTCTTGTTTCCTAAGTCTGAGGCCGAAAATTCCCGATAGCTCGACCCAGAGCAGAAGTATTATCCACACTGAGAGAGGCATTATTTCTCCCATAACGAGGTAGTAGTAGATTATAGCTGGCTCTAGAAGCAGTACTGCGAAGAATAGGGCTATAATAGATCTCCAGGTTAAACCTTTCTCGTACTCATTCATAATTCACCACCTTTAAAGCGGGATAAACCTCTCTCAATATACTCTCTCTTAGACTTATCCGACAGGAATCTCCAGGCCAGAAACTGCTTTCTCAGCTCCCTGAAGAAGGCTGTATTCGAGGAAATCCAGGGTATTTCGGGTCCAGTCTCCTTCACGGCTACCACTTCGAATCCATATGTAGCGCCTACTTTTGTAGCCACTATAATTGTTTTCTGCACTATTCCCTGGTCAAAAGGCGCTAGCCTTACTTTAGTCTCGAGTACTTTGACTGGTCTTCCTCCTTCTTCGCGCTCATAGTACTTGAAGTCTCCCTCTACGAAGAAGAGGCCCATGCGTTCAACTGAGTGTGCCTCTAAGTACTCTCTTACGAACTCGAGTACACCGTATACTTCTTTCTCGTTTGCTCTGAACGGCAGAGGTAAAGACCATACGTTGTCTCTTGGCTTAGTTTCTATTTTCCACTTTCTCTCAAAAGACGGTGTAATCAGTGTTGATGCCTTGTACGCGGGATATGCTGCTGAAAGTAGAGTAAAGAATACTGTAACTACTACAACTAGTATAACTGCTGCTGAAGCATAGTTAGGGTAGAAGTTAGGTGGATAAGCTTTTATCGACCAGAGGAACGATACTCCCGCCATTCCTACAACATAGCCTATTACACTTCCCACTATAGAGAATATTAGTGCCTCTGCGAGAAACATGCCCATGACGTGTACTGGCGCTAGTCCCACTGCGCTATATACTTTGACTTCTCTTACTCTCTCGTATATCGAGTTAAGCATTGTTAAGAGCACCGTGAAACCTACGATTAGTAGAGGAACTATAACAGTGCTCAAGCCTCCGACTACTACTTGGACTCTCGGAGCTATTCTCAGAGCTGTTTTCTCTTCCGGTAGGCCTACGTAGATGTCTACGAGAAATCTCTTAGCCATGGCTTGAGCCAGCTTGTTCAACTCGGCGTCAGATAATTTTTCCTTGGGAATAATGCTTACTGCGAGTGGCTGGGCGTTAAATGCCTTTAAAGCTAAGCTGACCGGAATAATTACTACGTCGCTTCCCGAGAGCCTTCGCGATACTTCGCTTAAGCCCTGCTCTATGTCTATCGGCGTTATTGGCTGCTGGTCTAAGTCTACTACTCCGCTGCTTCCTGACCAGAAGTACTTTCCTTCAATAATTCCCTTTACTGTTAGATCAAGTCCCCATAGGTTAATTCTGCTTCCTAAGCCTACTTTTCTGCCGAGGCTTTCTGAAAGAGCTTCAGCTGTTTTCGCGCTAATAACACAGCAGTACTCTTCGTCTTCCTGGAAGGCGACGACTTGAGGTGGCAGATTTTCTAGTTCGAGGACTTTGAATAATGCGGGGCTTATAGCTACGGCTCCCTTTATGCTAGCATGAGGAGATGCGTTCCACTCGCATATGAACTGGTAGCCTGGAGGATAGATCCAGGAGCGGGGAGCTACAGTAAAGTTGTCGCCTAGCAGAAGCTCCATTTCTACAATGAATTCTTCTGGTATAGGCTGATTGATCATCCAGGGCGCTCTCTCTATCAGTATTCCCTCGTAGGGTGCTTTCCCGACTTTAATTACATTAATTAAAATACCTGAAGTAACAGAGGTGAACGCTGTTAAAGCGAGAACAGAGCATATTATTGAAATTAGAGTAAGGACTGTTCTCAGCTTTCTTTTCCTCAAGTTGCGGGCTCCAGTAGAAAACGCTGTCACTAATAGGCTTAGTCGCTCTACTTCAATAAAGTGTTTTCCTATAGTGTACTCCCTGAACTTCTTCATCTGAGAGTATGTTTCGCCCAGCAGCATAGCTACAAGCACTAGTACGAGAATACCTATGCTCGCAGAGATAGCCAGTACATACACGTTAATGGTCACATGGAAGCCTGGGTGGAAAATAGACAGTACTCCAATTGTCACTAAGTATGTTGTGACAGTCAAGAGGACTCTTTTTACTCCTTCTGACATAAATACTAGGCGCTCAAAGCTTATTGCGAAGAGAGCTGAAAAGAACATGAAGAAGAGTGTTGTGAGGACTATATCGTTCATCTGGCTCATAGCTGCAGTATAGACTCCTCTCGAGTAAGCCCACAGGGAGAAAGAGCAAGCGTACTGCTGTGTAGGATTCTCCGCAAAGGACTTTTTCGCGGTTTCCTCCATTAAGGAGTAGTACTCGCAGAGTCTAGCTGATACAGCGCTTTTTTCAACAAGTATTTTTGCTCTACTAACAGCCAAAAAGTACATGTCTCGGGCGTAGTCTAGCGGCGAAGCTATGTACTCCTCGCCTTCGCGGAGAATAAATCCGTTTCCTGCAAGGTTTTCGGGAGACGCATTATTTAGTACTATTAGAGGATAGGGGTCGTCTGTCCGCACTACTATTTCTACAGGTACGTTTGGCTCCACAAAAGCAGCTATGTCTTGGAGCGCTGTCGGCGTGTAGGTCTTGGTCATCAGCGTAGAAGGCGGAGGAGCTATATTGTCTCTATGTATTAGCGGTGTGTGAGAAAGAAAGTTTAGGACATCTACTGCCTTGAAGTTTATTTGCAGAGTCTGGGGGTCTAGAGGCTGCAGCAGAATTATTGTAGCTGTCTTAAAGACTGGTACAAGCTTGTAGGCCCGAGAAACCGTTAAGACAAGTGTTCTAGGCAAACCGTAGACACCGGTATCTGTCGCGTAGAGAACTTTGCCGTGGTTGTCGAGCACGTAGCCTTGAACATCTACTGTCGAGAACGGCTTTAGTCCCTTAACTACAGCTAAGCCTCTGCTGTCAGGCTTTACTACTAGCAGAAATCCTTTGGCAGCCCACTTAGCGTTTGAAGGAGTATTCGTAGCACTAATACATATTACTGCTCTAGGGTCACTGAAGTTATTGTACCAGGCTGTCTCTACGTTGTACTCTGCTAGCTGAACAGATAGTGTGACGTAGCCCCAGTCTCCGTAAAGCCTAGTTGGAGTCAGTGCGTAGGGAATTTCCATGTTCACATACCTATATAGGACTGTCCACAGGTACTTTGCTTGCTTGAAGAAGTTCCTGAGATTTAGTCTATCGAAAGTATCTAGTGGTGTCTGCTGGTAGAGCCTTAGAGTATTTGTTGTGACAAAAGCTATTCCTCCACCGAAGGTAGCTGCTGTAAAAGGCTCGCTATCTAAGTAGAGGTAAGGCGGGTCTACTGGTTTAGCTAGCTTAATCCACGGCGGGTACGAGAAAGTAATCAAGTCCGCTACGCGAAAATCTTCTTTCCAGAGACTTTTAGCTTCACTAAGCCACTCTCCGAAAAACCTTGTTGAAACCCATGAGTACTTCTGATTGACTAGAGACTCGGGGTTAATGTATCCGTAGCCTAAGCCCAGCGCATAAAGCCCTAGAATATCGCTGTCCGATGAAAGATCTATGCTCGCGAAGCCTTTAATGTATACCCCTATCTCATCGAAATGCCTTTCAACAAACTCTCTAGCACCCCATAAGTACTGGTAGTGTCCTGCTAAAGCGACAATCCAGACTGTTCTCCTGGGCTTAACTATAGTGAGGGCTCTAGCATACTCCAAGAGAAATGCTATGCCTAGAGAATCTGTAGCGCCTGGAGCTTTCCCTAGAACAGGTGACCACGAGTCATAATGTGATGCAAGAACCATTACTTCTCCTCGATAGAGAGGATCCGTGCCTTCTATTACTCCCACTATGTTGTATGCTTCAACATTTTTCCACTCTACTTTACAGTAAACCCATATTTTGGCGTAGCCATCTCTCTTGATAATCTTCATTAATTGGAGTCCGTCGCTGTAGCTTACGTAGAGTCGGGGGAAGTAGAGGGGAACGTTGAGTGATTTAAGCATCCCTTCAGAGTAGCTTGTGTCAATAGGCTCTATGAAAACAACTCCTTTAGCACCTAAAATACAGAGTATTTTCCATAGGAAGCGAGTATTATAGTCTAGTAGGACAAACTTCCCTCTGATGTCTACTTTCTTTAAGTCGCTGAGGCTACTTATTCTAACTAAAGTGTCTCCATCCGCAGAACTGTCATAGGAACATGTACAAACATGATTAGGCCAGAGAGGATATGCTTTAATTTTAACAAGAGACTTATTTTCCCGAACAAGTATATACGAGTACTCTACAACGGGAACTGTTACATTAAATTTCTCTACACGAACCTCAAGCCCATAGCTCCTAAGAGTCCGCTCAATATACTTAGCTGCCTCATAGAAACCTTCGTACCCTGTCATTTTGGATTCAAGCGATGAAAGAAACATTATGTGCTTAACAAAAGCTTCCTCACTAAGCAAATTCTTCAGTTCTGTTAAGTCGTTCTGAGGAGTTGCTGAAATGAGCATAGAGGAGGCTATGAGAGTAAGTAAAAGCGCCGCGAGTAGACGTCCTGTCTTCATTTTACCCCCTCTCGCTGGTTAAATAATTATACAGTATTTAAATTTAGCTTTCAGGCTTTTAAGCCACTTTTTACATACAGTCAGTTTGCCGCTAGATAAATTACTTTGAGACAATAGTTTTAAATAAACTAATCGGAGAGATACTGTGATGTCTTTGTCTGGCCTCGTTTACATAGATTCATGCGCCAAGAAAATAAACGAGTATAGACGTCCGCAGACAAACGACATATTTAAAAGAAGGTGTATGATCCCGCCCCATAAAATACTTCTCACTAATTTGGCTGAAATAAAGCCTATTTCCGCATTTAACCCCGGTATGCTTCTAGAAAACGGTGTGCTTGAAGTATATGCCAGAGTAATAGTAGGATACTTCGAGTACGCAAGTATGATAGCGAAGATAGAGTTACCTCTAAACTCGCTGGAGGAAGGTGTTTTCTCTAGAGAAATAGACGCAAAAGTAGTAGTAGGCCCTGATACATGGCTTGATATATGGGGTGCTGAAGACCCTAGAGTATTCTACTTAGAGAAAAACAAAGTAATGGTATATACTGGCAAAACGGAGAAGTTTTATGAAAGCAGCTACAATAAAACAGTTCCAGTAATCGCAGTCTACGACAAGTCTGCCAATAGGTGGACTAAGGTATCTTATGTAGCTGTGCCGCATCCTCTCGATAAACTGGTTACATTTAATAAAGACACATTCCTCGTCAAAATGCTCGGCGACGAAAAAATACATGTTTTCCACAGACCTGTAATAGCAAACTTCCCTACTTCTCTCTGGTATGGAACATCCAGCAAAGAAATTTCCGCCGAGTCTAAGAGCATAGACCCCCTAGTCGTAGAAGACAATAGGATCGTTATGCTTCCATCTGAATTCGAGTACAATATAGGGTGGAGTGCTCCTCTCCTCGAAGTAGACGGCAAGTATATTGAAATAGCGCATGCTCAGTGCAGCGACTGCTACTACAGGCTCTACGCCCTCGAGCTAGAGTACAGTGAAGACAAGGGCTTCGAGATCACAGGTGTTTCTGAGACATATATCATGGAGCCTAAAGAACTATACGAAAAATATGGAGACCGCCCCTGCGTAGTTTTTGCATGTGGAGCCTGTATTGTAAAAGACAAAGTTATAGTATCATATGGCGCGGGAGACTACTTTATAGGGCTAGCTGAAACAGATCTCTCGACTCTACTCAGCTCAATAAAGAGAATCAAGTAGACGAGTGAGACCGTGGCCGAAGGAAAGCGAGGTTTAAACCTTATCTTAATAGGCGCCGTAGTAGTAATAATGGCTTTAGTCGCTTTATCTTTACTCAACGTCTGGAAGCCGCCCAGTCCAGAACACGTAGAAAAGCCTACAGAAACTGGCGAAGTACTAGCCAAAGTTTCTGCAAACAATATTGTTTTAGAAGTACGCAAATATTCTTCCGACAAAGACTTCACTAAAGTATCTCTAGTAGCCTACTACAGTGAGAAACAAGACTACTGTCTTGAAGTAAAAGGTCTCGGTGGAGAAGACTACGAGTTCTTCTCCTACGCTAAAAGCGTTTCAGTCGAAGAAAAAGACGACAAAATAGTAGTATTGATTTCAGGTGAAAAAGAGAACTACTGGAACTATACTGCAGAAATAACGCTTTACAAAAACTACCCTGGCTTCGCTGAAGTAGAAATAAAAGTCACTCTCAAGGGATCGAGTCTGCGTGGAGGAAGAGGAGCATTCTACGCGACTAACGGCAAAGGCCAGCTAGCGTCAACAGTATATGGCGGAGAAGCTGGATGGCACTACCCCTTGGTTTCAGTCACTTACATCAAGTACCCAATAGTAGTCTTAATGAAAGATTCCACTGGAAAATACTTGTTCTCAGTAAGCTACTGTGATTTAACTGGAAAAGGCAGTATCTATGACAGAAAGCTAGCTGAGTACAGCTTCGAGATGTCACGCGACGCTTTTGGACTTAAGTCGCCTTACCTCAACGGACTTAAAGGAACATACATAGCCGCAAAATACTATCTCTACGTATGGAGAAATGAAAAAGATCCCTTAAGAGGAGTACTCAGTTTCCTAGACATTATAGCTAGTAAAATTAAAGAAAAGAACTATGATTTAAGCAAAAACAAAGTCTATATAACAAACATGATTTCAACGCTACAAAATCCACCAGACTTAAAAGATATTTATATGATTCAAGGAGACCTATATCTACTTAAAGCGTATGTAGGAGATAAGAGAAAATATGTCTCTGAAAGCGAGTTTATTACTCAGGCAAATGTTTTACTCGGATTGACGTACCTGTACAATAAGACTCAGGCTCCCGAGTACAAAAACCTCATATTAAATATTCTTAGGAATACAAGTTACTTTGACGTATACTATGATAAGCTACGAGGAATCTACAGCAATAACTGGATGAGCGCTGGAAGAATGGATTCATGGTACCAGATAACGAACCCAAGTATGCTCCTTGCAGCACACTCCCTTGCTCCCGATTTAGTTAAAATAGATTTAGTTAAAATGAAGAAAAACGCAAACTGGCTGATTAACTTCGCTAGGAAAGTAAAGTACTCGTTCCCAGTATTCGTTTACCCTGACTACACTATACAGGAGCCCGGTAAAGAAGCGGACGCCGCCTTAGGGTACTCCTACCTAATGGTTAAACTATACTTGCTTACAGGAAACAAGACTTACCTCGAGGAAGCTTCGGCGAGCCTAGAGCACTACTTGACAGTAGACTACAGTAAGCTCTATGAAGCACACTTAGCTCCCATGGGAGTGGCTGCAGCAGCTCACTTATACGCGATTACAGGTGACAGCAAGTACCTCGACTACCTCTATAAGCTAGAGTACCTGTGCTTAAAGTGGATTAACCTATACCGAGGCAACGTAATAGAAGAAGAAGTACCCTTTACCCTCGTCTCAGCTATGCCTAACATATACTCAGCAGCCTTTGAGTACGGGCTCTTTAAGTATTTCCTCGAAGAAGCATATCTAGTTCTAAAGAAACACGAAAAGAACCCTGTAGCACCGCTGTACAGATTCTACTCAATTTCAGTCGCTATTACATCAAAATACGCTTTCCCAAAGCTACTTGGAATAAGCTACAGGAACTTAGGCTACGGCAAAATAGATGAAAAATGCTGGGTTCCAGTAGAAGACATCTACCCGCTACAAAAAGCCTTCCCTGGGCAAATACCTCAAGAAATATATGGCTTTGGCTCGCAGATAATAGCGCTGTACTGCGAAGACCCCTAGGTGAAGACCATGTCTAGCAGACTTAGTTCGCCTTTTAGAGCATACGATATAAGAGGCATATACGGCGAAAACCTGACAGATGAATTTGCCTGCAAACTAGGCTACGCTTTAGGAAAATTCATTAAAGAAGAAAAAATAGCTGTAGGAAGAGACTCACGGTACTCTTCACCTGCACTCGCAGAAAACTTAATTAAAGGACTTACTGCTTCCGGCAAAAAAGTAGACTATGTGGGCGAAGTACCGAACCCTATCACATACTTCTACTGCTGGAGAGAAAAGATTTCCGGAGCCTATGTTACAGCAAGCCACAATCCTCCACAATACAATGGATTTAAGCTGATTAGAGGAAACGGCACAAGCTTTACACACGAGTACAGTGAACTCAAAAAACTCGTCTCCGAAGTCAAGACAGTGCCCTCTCTCGAAAAAAATGAAGCAAGTACTGTTGACGCCGCCAAAAGCTACACGGAATTCGTCTTAAGCCAAGTCAATATTTCACGAAGAATCAAAGTGGTCGTAGAGACTTTTGGAGGAGTAGTCAACAAAGTAATACCCGTTCTCTTAGAAAAACTCGGCATAGAGTACAAAATACTTCACGGCGAAATTAGAGGAGACTTCTATGGCTTAAGGCCCGAGCCCAAGGGAGACAACTTAGATTTACTGAGAAAAGAAGTAGTGGGCTTCGGCGCAGACTTCGGAGTAGCTTTCGACGGAGACTCCGATCGATCAGTCTTTGTAGACGATAAAGGAAGAGTACTTAACGGTAGTCAAGCAGGAGTAGTCTTCGTAAAACACTTAGTTAAAAAGGGCTCTACAGTAGTACTTACACCCGATACTTCACGAGTACTAGAGAAAGTCATTAAGGATCTTGGAGGAAAAGTAGTATACTCTCGTATAGGACACGGCTTTATCGAAGAAAAAGTAAGAGACACTAAGGCCTTAATAGGAATAGAGCAGAGCTCACACTTCTACTTCGGGTACCTCTACCCGTTCTCTGACGGAATACTATCGGCGCTGATCATGGCTCAAATAGCTTCCCATGAAAAAATCTCTAAGATAGTAGACGAGTATCCAGTGTACTCTATGGAAAAAATCTACATTGACGCCTACAGCGACGAAATTAAACACAAAGTAGTATCAATTCTAAAGAAAGAACACCCCGACGCAATAGACATACACGACGGATTCAAAGTATTTCTCGAAGACTCATGGATACTAATAAGAGTTTCACAAACAATGCCTGAAGTAAACCTAGTCATAGAGGCTCCCACCGAAGATAAACTGAAAGAACTGAAGGGAAAGTATATTGAAAAAATAAAGAGTCTAGTCGCTAAATTTTCAAAAGAATATTCTAAGTAAAAATAGTCTGTTTTAAATAATATCGAGTAAAGTTAAATAGTTCTCGCGAAATTTTGTTTAATGGTGATTTAGTGATAAATAAGCCTCTATTTTATACAGTAATAATTCTCCTCTTATTGTTATCTGGAATAATTTACTTCTCTTTAATTCAGCAGACTAAACGCAAGCCAAATTATGTCACACTTTACGGCAAAATAGTTGACTGCGAAAATAAGCCTGTAAAAGCATATGTTTATTTTTCGAGGGCAGAAACTCCGACCCTAGTTACATGTCCAATAGCATTTACTGCTACTGACAGTAATGGCTCATTTAGTATAACACTGCCTTCCGGGCTCTATCTCGTTGAAGTATATGCAATTGGATATGAAGTCCGCGAAATAATTATCGACGCTAGCAGTAACTCTAAAGTAACAATTAGGCTATTTAAATTAAGTATACAGATACCTGATTACTTAAAAAACTATTATAGTAAAATTCTTATTTTATACGACTTTAACATGACCGAGAGTATTCCTGCTAAAGAATCATTAATTTACTTATACAATTTATCAAAATCATGTAACCAAGTAAGTGTAATAGTTTTCACATATGATACTAAGTCGATTAAATCACTTAATTTGCCACTAAATCAGAGTGATAAGTGGATTGTTTTGAGAAAGCCCTTTCCTTTGAAAATAGGCGCTACACCTTCAGTTGCCGTCTTCTATAATAATAAAGCCGTACTTCTTAAAAAAGGCTGTATTTACAATTATTTATTTAAGTTAGTAAACATTTTGCTGAATGAAAATATTACTTTATTTAATAGAATCGAAATTAATGGTACATTACTTAAAGTTACTTTAAATAAGAGTCCTCTTAGAAAAATGTATCTTTTGCTTAGCAATATTATATACAATTTTAGTAGCAGTACTTTTACGAAAACTACATGTGCGAGGCTAAAAATAACTAAAATCACGTGCTCTCTAGTTCTTCCTAAAAATCTTTCTGCTGAAGCATATGTAATTTTAGTTGATAAAAAAGGTAGAATATTTGACTGCGAGAGAATGACTCTAAGCTTCAAGCACTAACGTTTTCTTTAAAAGTATTCAAGTGTAGTAGATGATTAAATATCAGCGTTTTACTTAACTCTACGGGAGAAACGTGCTAGACCTACTGTCTTGCGGTTTTCTTGTAGCAGATATTGTTGTAGCAGACTTAGATAAAATAGCTGAGCCCGGAGAACTAGTATTTGCTCCTAAGGGAATAACGATTAGTGTTGGCGGGCACCCAGCTAATATTGCTATAGACTTGGTTAAGCTCGGAGTACCAGGTGACAGAATAGGTGTTGCTGGCGCAGTAGGCAGCGATATTTTCGGAGAATTTATTGAAAGAGTTTTAGCGAGCTACGGCCTCAAGCTTTTTCTCCAGAAAGTCGATAGAAGTACTAACAAAAACGTTATCTTAGTTGTTAAAGGCGAGGACAGACGTTTTCATGTAGAGCTCGGAGCTAGCCGAGTCTTCTCGCCCTCGATGGTACTTAAACTAATTGACGAAACTAGACCTAAAGTATTCTACTTGGCGTCCGGCATACTAGATTTGATAGACGAGAGAATTGTAGAAATCTTTAAGAAAGCTAGAGAGAAAGGAGCACTTACTTTCGCGGACATAGTTAAGCCTTATGGAAAAGACTGGAGCTACATTGTTCCAGCGATGAAATATATTGACGTGTTTCACTGCAATGAAAGCGAGCTTAAAGAACTAACTGGAACAGAAAGCCTTAAGGAGGCTGTAAATAGGGTTTTTTACTATGGAGTAAGACTGCTGCTTATTACAATGGGCGAGAAAGGAGCCTTGGGAGCTACTAGACGCATGAATATTCTTCAGAAAGCATTTAAAGTAAATGTAGTGGATCCTACTGGCGCTGGCGATGCTTTCTGTGCAGGCGTAATATACAAGTTACTGGAATACGGCATTACAGGCGATAAAGTAAGCGAAATCGACGTAGATAAGCTTAAGCAAATACTGCTTTACGCGCAGGCAGTAGGTGCTTCCGCCTGTACTGCTCCGGGTACCACAGCTGGAGTCTCTAGAATGAAAGTCGAGGAGCTGGTAAAAGCCCAGGGAGAAGAAATACTCGCGAATACTGCTATTAATACGGTTTAGTAGAATAGACTGGTGAATAGATGTATACCCCTAGAGTAGGCGTAATTACTTTAGGAGATCCTCGAGAAGAAGTTCCCTGGAGAGAAAAAGAGGACCGCAAGCATAGAGAGCTTCTCGAGAAGTTAAAGGAAATAGGTGAGCTCGAGGTCTATGGCACAGAGAAAGTTGTTAGGAGCCTTAAGGAAGCTGAAAGCGGAGTAGAAAAACTTCTAGTAAAGAAACCCGATTTAGCTGTACTGCATATTCCTGTGTGGACTTATCCGTCGATAACAGTTAGAGCAGCTGAAGTAGCTTCTAAAGAAGTAGCACTCCTCGTGGTCTACGGAGACGGCGTGCTCAGCGGAATACTTGCTTCAGGCGGAGCTTTAAGCCAGGTAGGTATACGTAGAGAGCTTCTCTGGGGCCCGATGAATGAAGAAAACTTAGGTAGACTAGTTAAGTGGGCTAGAGCCGCCATGACAGTAAAAAGGCTTAGAGGAATGACTTACGGTGTATTTGGAGGAAGAGCACTAGGCATGTACACAGTAGTCGCCGATCCCTCCCAAATAAAAATGGTCTTCGGAGTCGACGTAGAGCACGTAGACCAGCTAGAAATACTTAGAAAAGCAGAGAAAATACCCGACGAAGAAGTAGAGAAGCACTACAAGTGGCTAGTAGAGAGAGTAGGAAAAATAGAGTTTAACGGCAAAATACTGACTGAAGAAAAACTGAAAAAGCAGATTAGAGCCTACCTCGCCTTAAAAGAGCTAATAAAAGAACATGGCTTCGATTTCTGCGGCGTAAAATGTCAGCCAGAGCTGAGTGACAAGTACGTAAACCTCTGTGTAGCCGTAGCGCTACTAAACGATCCTTATGATGCTGAAGGACCCAAAGAGCCCATAGTATGCGCCTGTGAAGTAGACCACGACGGAGCACTAACAATGCAAATACTCAAAATAGTTTCAGGAGGAAAACCAGCGACACTAATGGACTTCCTAGTCTACGACACCGAAGAAGAACTACTTTACTTAGGAAACTGCGGAGGCATGGCGACATGGTTCGCTGAAACCTCCGATAAACCGGAGGAAAACCTCAAAAACGTGCATCTTCTGCCACAGGTTCAAGGAAAAGCTGGAGGCGCTGCAACACAGTATGTAGCTCCCGAGAAAACATTCACCTTGGCGAGGCTATATAGAATAAAAGGAGAATACCACATGGTAATACTTAAGGCAAAAAGTGTCAGGGTAGATAGAAGTAAGCTGAAGAAAAGCATATGGCCTTGGCCCCACATAGTAATCAAAATAAATAGAGAGAAATTCAACAAGCTTATAGAAACAATTAGAGCAAACCACCTGCACGCCGTAGAAGGAGACTACACAGAAGAACTGTCGAAAATATGCGAATTACTCAACATAAAGCTACATAAAATACAGTAAAGGTTTAGGTTCATGAACAAGTACTTGTAGTG
>Ga0180301_10000670_pt1 | contig 26616 bp, 25 predicted proteins | sample GuaBasSediGuay16_FD_121797 | JGI IMG/M metagenome (GOLD analysis project Ga0180301, IMG submission 121797) | Subseafloor sediment microbial communities from Guaymas Basin, Gulf of California, Mexico - Guay16, Core 4569-2, 12-15 cm | ecosystem: Environmental > Aquatic > Marine > Hydrothermal... | reverse complement strand
GTAGTGGGGTGTGAGATAATGTTTCTGTTTTTTACCTCAAATCTCACACTTAAAACCTCAAGCTATTATATCCTCGCTCTTCGGCGCTTTGCATCTAATACCTTCCTGGTGATCAGCCAATTTCCAAAACGCACTGATTTCATTAACGATGTGCTAATTAGACGGCGGATTTACGGTCACGGTGTTCGAAACCCCCGGATTTAAATGGGAACTCCCGGCTGTTGGTAGAACCACAGGCCACCACATTTCTTTTCAGCTTTTATGTTTGAATCTTTTCACCTATCCGCTATAATCCCTTTGCCTTGTGGAGTAATTGTCAGCCAGCCGGTAAACCAAACCTGATGAGGAGGAGGATCATATGTACAATGTCAAATGCACCGTCAAGTCTATCAAGGGGGAATGTCCGGTAGGATACAAAATTGGAGACCATTTTTTTCTCAAGGATGCAGGATTGATTGAGGCGGGAGAGCCCAAAACCATCTGCCTTCATGCCCTGAGCGCAATGATCCCCTATCTTACCGCCTATTGCCGTAAGACAGATGAGGGGGACTGGATCAACACGATCCAGGAACTTCAGTGCCCTGACAGCACCAATTCCGTAGTTTTCGCCTTAGAGCGTCAAGAATAGCGCTCGGGTAACAGACTTCTTGAAGCTGCAGTAAGAAAGGAGGAAGAGCATGAGCTTGGAACTAGGCTTTTTTATCCCCCCTGTTCCACCCGAAGAGTTCACCAAGATGGCTTTGCGGGCCGAAGAAGTTGGCTATGACTTTGTAACCTGTGATGACCACATGATCTATCCCTTTGGAGCACCCTTCAGTGAAGAGGAGCAGGAGTACGGCATTCATGAGGCATGGACGGCCATGACTTACGTGGCCGGGGCAACGAGCAAGATAAAGGTAAGCCACATGGTGCTGGTTACTACCTTTCGTGGCCCGGGCCTGCTCGCCAAGATGGCGGCGACTCTTGACCTGTTCTCAGGAGGCAGGATGGACCTGACGGTCGGGGCCGGCTGGTTTGAGCGGGAATTCAGAGCCTTCGATTTCCCCTGGGAAGATCACAAGGGACGATTGGAAAGGGAGAGAGAAGCGGTGAAGATCATCAGGTCTTTGTAGACAGAGCCACGAGTGAGCTTTGAAGGGAAATACTACCGGGTTCACGATGCGGAGATAACGCCCAAACCCTTTCAAGAACCCACACCACCAATATGGATAGGTGGTGACTCCAAGCGCTCCATGCAACTTGCTGCAGAGCTTGGCGATGGCTGGCTTGTGCACGGCCACCAGCCCGGGGACATAGACAAGATGTTCCAGAATATCCGCTCCAACCCTTGCAGAGGTAGAGGGGCCCCAGTATGCGGAAAGGAACCGATAGTGGAGGTATTTGAACAGTTGCCCTTGGGAGCATGTGTAGGCGGTTTTGTGAGCTAGCCGCGGGCGCAGCGTACATGGTACTTGTTTGTCTTGGGATAGCTGAGCACATAACCACCCTCAAACATGACCACCCATGCATTCCTTGTGTTCTTCTCAAAAGTAGTGGAAGACCAGTAGCTCAGCTTGTCTCTGAACGGAACATCTTCTCGCATAACAGGTCGCAACTCGGCGTAGAGCGCTTTTCTATCCATAAGCGTTTCAAGCTCCATTGCCGAGGGAAGACGCCAGTCATTTTTTCCACCAAGGAAAAGAGAGCCGGCATATTCAAGCGCTTTCTGCCAGCTCATTGTGCCTGGAGATTCAACCTGCCACTCAAGGCCTGTTTCAGGGTCTTTCCAAGTATGCATCTATGTATGCTAGGAAACGCCAGTTTTCAGGGTTGAAAAACCCTTATTGGGGAACTGCTCCGGGTCTCCCCAAACAATGCACCCGGTTGGGCATACCGAAAAGCATGCTGGCGCGCCATTGTTTGCCCTTCTATCAACGCACAGATCGCACTTCACTGCTTTCAAGGTATCATGGTTGAACTGCATCACGCCGTATGGGCAGGCCTGGACGCAACAGCTGCCACACGAGATACACCTTCTTGCCTCCTCAATGACTGTTTCTTGAGTAAACCCTTTCTGAACCTCATCAAAGCTCTTTATGCGTTCTTCGGGAGCCAGCCTTGGCATTTGGGCGCGCTCAATTTTGTTATACACTTCTTTTTGAGGACCCGTGATTGTCCTCATCTTGAGATCCCTGCCTATGTGAAGGTTCATTCCCTTTGCAAACCGGCTGATCGATATGGCGGCCTGTCTCCCGTCAGCGATGGCTTCCACCACGCTCCTGGGGCCTCTCACCGCATCTCCTCCCGCAAAGATATCCTTGTCTTCACTCTGGAGGGTCAGCGGGTCCACGTTGAGGGTTCCCCACTCGCTCACAGTGCAGGCACACTCAGGGGTAAGGCAACTCCAATCAGCCTCTTGCCCCAACGCTAAGACAACGTTGTCAACATCAATGGTAAATTCTGACCCGGCAACAGGTTCCGGCTTCCGTCTCCCGCTCTCATCCAGCTCCTCTCCAAGCTTCATTTTTATACACTCTATAGCTTTTAGTTTACCGTTTTCGCCTATGAACCGAACGGGTTGTGTGAGTGTTTTGATGGAGATCCCTTCTTCCTGGCATTCTTCAATTTCCTCGGGCCTTGAAGGCATTTCCTCAAGCCCCCGGCGGTAAATGATAAAGGCGTTCTGCGCTCCAAGCCTGCGAGCCGACCTTACCGCGTCCATAGCGGCATTGCCTCCACCGATCACGGCTACATTTTCGCCCAGGGAAACCTGCTCTCCGAGGTTGACTTTCTTGAGGAAGTCAAGTCCAGAGTAAACCCCATCCAAATCTTCACCCTCAATACCCAGCTCAACGCATTCCTGCGTACCGATAGCAAAGAAAAAAGCTTTAAATCCATCCTTGCGCAACTGACTTACAGTAAGATCCTTGCCGATCTCAACCCCTGTTTTCATTGTCACCCCCATGTCGCGGATCAGATTGATTTCAGCCTCTACAATCTCCCGGGGCAAGCGATAGGGGGGTATCCCACTTACAAGCATTCCCCCCAGATAAGAAGCTTTTTCAAAAACAGTGACCTGGTACCCTTCTTTGGCAAGATAGTACGCACAGGAAAGACCGGCAGGGCCAGAGCCGAAAATGGCCACCTTGTCTTCTTTCCTGTCCTTGATTTCGGGCACGTAGCGCTTCTTGGAGCTTAAATCCAGATCACCGATAAAACGTTCAATGCAGTGAATGGCTACAGGGGCATCAATGTCATCCCTGTTGCACTTGGACTCACACGGATGGTGACACACCCTCCCACATATTGAAGGGAAGGGGTTCGACTCCTTGATAAGTTCCAGTGCCTCCTGAAACTTACTTTTTGCCGCGAGGTTCACATATCCCTGCACATCAATGTGTGCGGGGCATTCCACCTTACATGGGGAGGTCTCCTGTTTTTCAGGTCCTGATTTCCCCGGCACAGCACTGCAACCCGTACACTTATCCCTGTCATGCAGAACGACGCCCGTCTCCGGATCTTTTGTGATGGCGTCTTCCGGGCAGGCCTTGGCACACGGGGGATCATCACAGTGGTGACAGAACAGCGGCATAAAAATCGGGGACCTCTCAAGAACTCTTACAATTCTCGGACCAACACCAAGTTCATGTTCCTGTTTGCACGCCACTTCGCAGGTATGACATCCGGAACAATCTTCCCAAAAGAATTTTAGCGCTATCTTACTCATCTCTTTCCTCCTATTCTTCATCTTCACAGGGAGATATCCTGCACAAACACGCTCTCAAATTGGTGGAACCCATGTTGGGGTCACATGTTTCAAAAGCGTTGTCAGTCAGGATGTTGGCATTTGAGATATCCCAGCCGTGTTCAGGGTCCTTTATCTCCGGGAACCACCACCCTTGCTCTGCGGTAACAATGCGTGGATCAATGCCGTCGAACAGCTTGGCTCTTTGCTTGATACGCCCCCTGGGGGACTCAATGTAAATCCACTGTCCGTCCCTAATGCCATGCTTTTTTGCAGTTTCCGGGTGGATTTCCGCAATAGGGTCAGGCCTTATCTCCCTCAGCCATGGAATCATCCTGTTGGCAGAATGGAAAAAGTTTGGTGTTCTGAGTCCAGGGTTGAAAATATAGGGGTACTCCTTTGCAAGTTCGGGCTTGGAAACGGGACTTTCAGGAATCTCTACGTACTTGGGCAAAGGATCACGCCCCCATTTTTCAAGAATGGTTGAATACAGTTCCACTTTCCTCGTCGGTGTTGAAAAGCCCCTCTCCTTGTACTTGTAGTAGACATTTTCTCCTTGAAGGTAGCCTTTTTTCTTAAACTCCTCCCACGTTAAGCCAGAAGGCTCGAGCAGGTAATCCAGGGCATCTTCCACAGTGTCCCACCACTCCTGCCCCATTCGTTTTCCAAGCTCCAGGAAGATCTTATGGTCCTGCCACGCCTCGCCAATCTCAACACATTTCTGGCGGGCAAAGACATAGCCGTGCCTCTTCCAGTTGTCGGCAACGTGGTTTTGCTCCAGCCACGTACCCGCGGGCAGGAAAATGTCTGCCAGCTCGGCGGTTGGTGTCAGGAAGAAATCAATAACCACCAGGAACTCAAGCTTCTTAAGAGCCTCGTAGGCCTCCCTGGCATTGGCCCTGGATACAACCGGGTTTGTTCCACAAAGAAGGCCTGCCTTAAGCTGGTAGGGTTCGCCATAGAGAATTGAATCCCATGCCTTCTTAGGATTAATAAATGCCACTCTTGCGCCCAGTTTGAACTCCTCTCCTCCCAGCCTTTTTGCGCGGGCTTCCTTTGAGAGGTCTTTATGACGGGCAAACTCTGCAACGGTTCTGGTAGGTGGGTTCACGAACAATGCATTCCCGCCCGGCACATCCAGGTTTCCAGTTACAGCCATCAACCCTATGGCGGTTCGCGTGAAGTCAGTACAGTTGTTTGTTTGCTCTGTGGGCACGCCCCAGTGAATGGCAGCCGGCTTTGTCCGGGCATACATCCTTGCCGACTCCCGGATCAACTCCTTGTCAACCCAGGTGATGTCCTGTACCTTATCCGGAGGATAATCTTTAACCCGCTCTTTGAAGGCATCCCAGCCGTGAACATGATTTTTTACGAAATCCTTGTCATAAAGCTCTTCCTCAATAATCACGTAGTGCCAGGCAAAGGCCAGTGCAGCATCTGTCCCGGGGCGGATTTGAAGCCAGAGATCTGCCCTTCCCGCATAGTAGGATTTACGGGGATCAATGCTGATCAGCTTCGCTCCCTGCTTGAATGCCCTGGCAAACCACTCGGCCCGGTACTCATCAGGATTGGTCCACAAAGGATTACAGGCCCACATGACAATCAATTTGGGACCACCGTTATAGTCAGCGACAGGCAGGTTCCCACAAGTGATAAGGGATGTGGATACGCGCGACACGTAACACATGTGCCCTGCAGTGAGCACGTTGGGAGTGCCAAGGAGGTTGGCGAACCTGTAAAGGTGGCTCTCGTAATCCCTCCCGGTACCCTGCCCCACCACTATGTATTCAGGTCCATATTCCTCAATGATGGCCTGGAATTTTGTTGCTATGGTATCAAGAGCTTCATCCCATGTAATCCTAACCCACCTGCCGTCAACCTTCTTTATAGGATGAAGAATCCTGTCGGGATGGTATGCGAGCTGGGTGATGGCCAGCCCCTTTGAGCACATAGTCCCTCGGCTGTAAGGCGAGTCCGGGTCTCCTTCTACCTTGATCACCTTGCCGTCTTTCACATGGGCGATAACACCACATCCCCCATGACAGCTCCGGCACGCCGTCCTGATTTTTCTAACCTCTCCCATTTTCATGCCTCCTTCCGTTACTGAGCAGCCTCAAAGAAGCTGGTGTTCCGTGCTTGCTTTCAGTATTACAGTGCGCAAAATTACTGCCCGGGGAAATGATCTTCCACCTTCTTGGCTGCATTTTGAATAATCGCCTTGTACGGCTCCACCATCTCATCCTTGATCTGGCTTTTCAGCCCGACCACCCAGATTGCAGCCTGCAAATCATCCCTTCCCAAAAATAGCGGCACAGCCAAAGCCCTGATCCCTTCAATATATTCTTCATCATCAAAAGCAAACCCTTCCTCCCTGGCTCTTTTGAGCATGTCTTTGTATTTGTTTTTGTTGGTGCAGGAAAATGCAGTAAACTTTCTTAGTTTTTCTTGAGACAGTATTTTATCGATTTCAGCATCAGGAAGCTGCGACATCAACACCTTGCCCCCTGCCCCGGCAAGCAGGGGGATTCTCATCCCGATCTCTGAAGAAACTTTGATATCAAATGGCGAGTCAACCTTGTCAACTATCACAGCCCTCAGCCCGGCACGAATTCCAAGAAAAACCGACAGCCCTGTCTTAAAGCTAATTTCCTCCAAACTCGGCCGCACTGCTCGAATCAACATTGAGCCGTTGCCGGCGGCTTTTCCCAGCATGTAAAGCTTCGATCCGAAACTGAACTTGCTGTCTCCGTCATGCTCCAGTACGCCCAGCTCTTCAAGGGTATAGAGCAGGTTAAACACGGTGCTTCTATGGTATCCAAGCTTTCTTGATATTTCTGTGATTCCCAGGCGCTTATCTGATTGAGAAATAAGCTCTAAGATAGCAAAGCACTTATCCACTGCCGGGACTTTTTTGAAATCAACCATTGCAATTAGACCACCCGTTTTTCTCTAGAGAGAACAATTCGTTTCTATATAAGACAAATAAATTCCTGTCAAGAAAAAATTATCAGTGCTTTCACCTGCCACCAGCTAAGGGCTTACATGCTTTTGTCAAGAAAAGGGAGTAAAAGCTGCTCAATCGCTGTTTAGAGTAAACCCTGTGGAATTTCGCACGGGGAATTGAACCCGGTGCGAAAAAGCGGAAAAAAACTTTATTTACCATCCCCGTGCTCCCGAACGGGGCATTCTTACAGGGTAAACAGCCGTTCCCAACTGGTATGTGGGGATTTTCCTGCTCATTATGGTCGGAAAATTCCCTTGTATTCGGAAAAATCTTTTGTCATTGTGGGGTTTTCATATAGAAAGAGGCATGGACCGATCAGCACGTTTCGAGGAGGCCCCTGGCCTCAGAGGCAGAGACACGGCCCGAGATAGAAGCTCATGGAGGACACATATCATGATTCAACTTGACGAACAGCAGAAAATGATTCTTGAAACAGTCAAAAACATTGCCCGCAAGGAACTCAAACCTAGAGCAGCGGAAATAGATGAGAACGCAGAATTTCCGTGGTATGCGGTGAAGGTATTTGCTGAAAACGGAATCCTTGCTCCTCTCGTTTCTGAAAAATACGGCGGTATAGGCATCACGTATCTGTTGTTTTCAATGATCATAGAGGAGATAGCTAAGGTTTGTGCCAGTTCGGCGCTGATCTTGATAGCGCAGGCTGACGGAGTGCTGCCGATCCTGTATGCAGGCAATGAAGAACAAAAAGGGAAATTCCTTCCGCCTCTGGCAAAGGGGGCCTTAGGTGGCTTTGCAGGCACAGAACCGGATGCGGGATCTGATATTCTTTCCATGAGGACAAGGGCGACGAAAAAAGGGAAGGTATATGTCTTGAACGGACAGAAATGCTTCATAACCCATGGAAGCATTGCGGATTATCTCAGTGTTTATGCGTACACTGACCCTGAAAAAAAGGCCAAGGGCATGAGTGTTTTTGTGCTGGAAAAGGGGATGGAAGGCCTGAGCTACGGCAAGAACGAAAACAAAATGGGCATGCGCGGATCAATTAATTCAGAGCTCATCTTTGAGAACCTTAAGGTTCCCGAGGAAAACAGGATCGGGGAGGAAGGAGAGGGGTTTTTCAACATGATGAAGGTGCTCGACAGCAGCAGAGTGTTTGCAGCCTCTCAGGCAGTGGGCCTTGCCCAGGGAGCAATTGACGAGGCCGTGGCCTACGCAAAGCAGAGAATACAATTTGGAAGGCCCATTTCCCAGCTTCAGGCCATCCAGTTCATGGTGGCCGACATGGTGGCAGCAACTGAAGCCGCCCGCCTCCTCACTTATCAGGCTGCAAGGCATATTGATGCAGGAAGGGCAAGAGAGATTCCAAAATTCTGCGCAATGGCCAAGTGCCTTGCATCAGATACTGCAATGCGCGTCACAACAGATGCGGTGCAGGTAATGGGAGGATATGGATACATGAAGGATTTTCCCGTAGAGAGAATGATGCGTGATGCTAAGCTGGTACAGATCTACACAGGAACAAACCAGATCATGAGGGTGGTGGCGGGCCGATCTATTTTGGCAGGATAGCAGAGTGTTTAGGCTCGTGATTGAAAGCGGAGTGGGACAAGGAGTAGGGAGGGATTGATCAAAGCAAACAGGAGGAGAAACAGAGATGAATCAACATCCCAGGCGAATCATTGTGGGAATTTCAGGGGCAAGCGGCGTCATTTACGGAGTCAGGATGCTCGAGCTGCTTAAAGAGAAAGGCTACGAAATTCATCTCGTGATAACAGAGGCTGGTAAAAAAAATATTGAAATTGAGACCGACTACGAAGTCTCTGAGGTGAAAAACATGGCAACCCGGGCCTACGATAACAGCGATATGGGCGCAGCTCTTTCGAGTGGATCTTTCCTGACTGAAGGTATGATTGTCATCCCATGCACAATAAAGAGCCTGTCCGGCATCGCCAATTCTTATACGAATAGCCTGCTTGTCAGGGCTGCAGATGTGACCTTGAAAGAGAAACGCAAGCTCGCTCTTGTAGTGAGGGAAACGCCTCTTCACCAGGGGCATTTAAGACTTATGACCATGGCAGCAGAGATGGGTGCCTTGATCCTCCCGCCCATTCCCTCCTTTTATCACTGGCCAAAGACCGTTGATGAAATCATCCTCCAGACCATAGGAAAGGTATTCGACTACTTTGAAATACCCCACGAACTTTTTAACCGCTGGGAAGGGAATTAGAAAGGCAAGATTCAAGCTTCTCTTTTTCAATCATACCTTCTCTCAGAATCCGGGGCGGATGAAGCGTGACATCCAAAATGGTTGATCCCTTGCCGCCGGGGGTCTGGCCGCCATCCACGATGAGATCCACACCACCACCCAGGAGCTCAGAAACCTCTTCCGCATTCAGGCACGGGGGCTTACCTGAGATATTTGCGCTTGTACCCGTGATTGGAACGCCCGCCAGGCGTGCCACCTCTCTCGCAACAGGGTGCCCTGAAACACGAATGCCGATTTTTCCTGTATTTCCGGTAAGCAAAGGACTGATGTTGGCTCCTGCCTCAAAAACCATGGTGAGACCCCCGGGCCAAAACCGCTCAATAAGGCACTTTGCTTGCCCGGGTATGCCTGCTACGTAGTTGGGCAGTTCATCTGCCGAGGAGATGAGCAGGAGGATCGGATGCCCTTCACTTCTCCTTTTTAAATCAATTAACCGCTTTACTGCCGCGGCATCCATTGCATTGGCTGCCAGCGCATAAAAGGACTCAGTCGGTATTGCCGCTATGCCTCCTGAGAGAATAACCTCTCTTGCTTTGAGCAGTGCTTCATGCATGCCCTTTCCTGTCTTAACCCGAAGGGCCTGTCTCCTGCTTCCAGGGGAGTCAAACTTCATATTTGCCGTGCCGCATTCTTTGCCATGTTCTCACGGTACTCTTTCAGCCTGTCCGCAATGTCCTGATAGCGGATGCTAAGAATCTGCGCCGCCAGTAGAGCCGCGTTCCTGGCTCCACCTGCACCCAGGGCAACCGTTGCAACAGGCACTCCCGGAGGCATCTGGACAGTGGAAAGCAGGGCATCAAGACCTTTTAACGGGGAAGAATCTATGGGCACCCCTATGACCGGCAAAAGAGTATGGGATGCAAGAAACCCGGCCAGGTGCGCTGCCCAGCCCGCTCCAGCAATGAGTACCTTCAGGCCTCGAGTGCCGGCAGTTTCAGCATATTCTCTGGCTTTTCCAGGTAGCCTATGCGCTGATATCACCTTCATTTCAAAGGGAATTGAGAGCTTTTCCAAAACCTCCGTGCACCCCTCCATAACTTCCCTGTCTGAATTGCTGCCCATTACCACACCGACAAGCGGTCTTTCTTCATTCATGAGCTCATTCTCCTATCATTGGCTTTTGCTGCCCCAAGGCGTTCTGCTTCTTAGTGCGTCTCTTAAAAAGTTCTTGATACCCATTCACTCGTTCAGCACTCTCAGAGGGTCCCCATCTTAAGGACCATCCCCCCTTGCCATACCTATCAGGGGGTAAACTACCATGCCTGAAAGCCACGCAATATCTTCGGCAGAAAGGATTTTTGGAACGCTCCTGTCAAACAAGATGTTCCCCTCGGGTGGAAACTCCTCGTCTCCTTTCCAAAGAACCAGCACAACAGGGATCAGCGGCAGAGCCTGTATTAGAACCGAAAAATCTCCGTGGTCAAATGAGACACCGCCAAAGGCCTGCGCGGCAAGAGACACAATTCGTTCTGGCTCCTCTCCGAATGCCTTCACCATGGGGTTTTTCGCCCTTCTGTTGAAGGCATCCAGGTAGAATCTTCCATCCGGCACCTCCTGAAAGGCGATCCACTCGCCCTCGGGCCCGGGGCCACTTGCTGACCATGCGCCCTGCAGGTAATGAAGAAGCAGGATTTGCTCCTGTACCGGCAATTGTTCCCTGCTTTGTTTTTCGCGTAAGAGCAGTTGGGGCCATGAAATTACAATATCCCGGTTCAAGAATCGGAGAGAAAGTGAGGTGTCGCCTTTAGCATTTCTCTGGATTGTTGATCCTGAAAAACTCGCCACAAGGTCCGGGTTTTTTTCGGCCAGAAACCCTCTTGCGAGTCTTAGGGCTTCTTTATAGTCATCTATCCTCGCCATTCTACATCCACCACTAAGCATATATTTGTTTAGAACAATGCCCTGTGTTTCTTCAGCTTCCCACAAAAATTCCGTTCTGTTGTCGTGATTCTTTTTTGTGTTATAATCAATTTTGGGTTAACTATTCAACAAACAAAACGATCAACAGCCTGATTTTCCATTTGAGAGGCATGAAAACGAAAGAGAAAGAGCTTTTCAACCCGGCTTTCAAGCACCTCCGCCGCAAACTGGAGCATCAGAAACAACTCCTTGAAAAAGAGCAACAGTCTCGAGAACGAAAAGATTCCAGCCCCCATGAGGACCTTTACTTTCAGGAGGCTTTCTCAGATGTCGTTCCCCTTTCAAAGGAGAAAAGCAGGGTTTCTCGTAACCCGGGGATGACTCCCAAGCCTTCGCATCCTGCACCAAACCAGGCTGAAAAGGCAAGGGCTTATCTTCACGGCCTTTTAAAAGGCTCCATTGAAATGGATATCACGTTCAGTGACGAGTACATCGAAGGGTGTGTGAAGGGATTTAGCCCAAAGCTCATGAAACGACTAAAAAAGGGTGAATTCCCGGTACAGGATTTCATAGATCTTCATGGACTTACGAGGCACGAGGCTAAAGAATTAGTGCAGGAGTTCCTCTTGCGCAGCCACAGGATGGGCTTGCGCTGCGTACTGGTTGTTCACGGCCGGGGCCTCAACTCACCGGACAGTTTCCCCGTCATTAAGGAAGGATTGCCCCTGTGGCTGGGCAGCGGAGCTGTCAGGAAAGTTGTCCTCGCCTTCGCAAGCGCAAGGCCTTACGACGGGGGTACAGGGGCTCTCTACGTTTTGTTAAGAAAACGCTGAGCTTTTCACGTGCCTTTCTTCCCTTCCTTTAATTCTTTTCTTAACTCATCCAGCTTTTGTTTTATCTTTCTGGCCCTGTTGATATAGTAGTTCACCCTCTTGTAGTCAGGATCAAGCTCCCTGACCAGTTCCCATTCTTCAATTGCCTTTTCCAGTTCTTGCCTGTCGTAATATTGTATTCCCTTCCGATAGTGCGCTTGCTTGTAAAGTTCCTCACTCTTCCTTATGTAGGCATGGCACTCCTCGCATTCTTTTTTGTACTTCAGTGAGGCTTCAAACCGGTCCCTGGCCCGAAGGTAATCTTTCTTTTCAAAAAGGGCCATGGCTATTCCGTAGCAGGATTTGAAACTGTACTCAAGCGCGGCCGGATCATCTGGAAGCACTCCCAAGACCTTATTCAACTCCGAGATAGCCTCCTGGAACCTTTTTTCTTTGTAAAGCTCTATGCCCCGCTCCCTGTAAACAGCAATCTGGGCTTCAGTGTCTTGTTCTTTCAGGTAGCCCCATTCCTGCCTTTCTTCGGACAGAGGCCCCCATCCATATATATCTTCGGGCACTTCGGGCTCCATGCTGACGGTCTTCTCCTTAACAAGAAACGGCAGGCCTTCTATCTCCGGGATTTTAATCTCCTGCCCTACCCTGATTTTGGTAGCATCGCTGAGGCCATTGTACCTGGCTATCAGCGGAAACTTCTCCATATCCCCATAGTAAAGCTTTGCAAGCTTTGAAAGGCTGTCCCCCGGCCTTGCTTTGTGGACTATGTATCGCTTAAAGGCAATCCTTTTTCTCTGGGTAAGAATTCTTGTTATCTCCGGATAATCAGGGCGCAAGCTCAGTGCCATGAGAAACTCCTTGCGCGCAGGCCCGTACTTACCCTGCTTCTTTAGTTTAAGCCCTGCTTCGTAGTGTTCTTTTGCCCTCTTGTGCAACTCTGCCTCGATTCTATTTTTTCCTTTGATAGCCTCCTTACTGGAGGGACGGACCGTTAAGGCGATTTTGTAGTTTTTCAAAGCCTCGATCAAATCACCCTTTTCTTCATAGGTTTTCGCTTTCGCCAGGCATTGCTCGACATACCTATCCTCCGGTGACTTGAAAAGTCCGGGGGAAGGCTTCTCCCTGATGGATGCGCAACCACTCAGCAATACCACCATAGTAACAACCCATACCAATAAGGAAATCTTGCCCTTCATCTCCTACCTTTGACTGAAAGCTTGAAAAGTTTTAAGCATGGAAACAAAGCTTTTCATGTCTTTTTGAAGCACCTGGCTTCTTCCCAATGTAAGGGGGTCTGCAAAAAAAGGGTTCCCTCCTTTTCCCACAGAAAAACACATTTTGTACCCGGCCTTCTCACACAGGCTGACAACTCGCGGATTGTAATGACCATAAGGGAATGCAAGGTAAATAGTATTTTGGTCCAGTTTTTCGTCAAGAACCTTCTTGGACAGAATAAGCTCCCGCTTGATTCTCTCCACATAGGCTTGCTCATTTTCCCCTTTCCTTTTAGCGGTAAGGTTGCAGTGCGAAAGAGTGTGGGACCCAATCTCAAATCCTGCCCTTTTCATTGTTCTTACCTGCTCCCAAGTTAATGCGTTCGCCGAAGATGCTATAAAACCCGTGTACAGGAAAAGAGTGGCAGGGAAACCCTGTTTTTTAAGGATGGGAAAGGCAGTGGTGAAAGCGGAACGATATCCATCATCAATGGTAATTACCACCGCTTTCGGCGGAATGGCGCGGCGGTACTGCAAGAATTCCAAGAGCTGCTTCATGGGAATAACCCTGTAGCCGTTCTCTTTCAAATAATGCATGTGCTTTTTGAAAAGTGAGACCGGTGTACAAAGGGAAGACTGACAATTCTGAGCAAACTCATGGTAGCAAAGAATAGGAACGACTTGATAGCCCTCTGGCTTAACGCCCCCTTTTTTCTCATCTCTCAGGGGGATTACTACCCAGTTATGAGGTGTGAGCGGAACACCCTTATTGGCTTCCTCAATAACCCATGATTTTTCCGGGTCCCCAAGAAATCTTGCTGCCAGATCAGAGGCGCTCTCCCTCTTCTCAAGCCTGCAAACAATGTAATCCTTTGACCTGAATACCAGAGACTTCTTTGGCTTTGCGCTTTGGGAAACTGGAGGGACCTTCAGCCTCAGGACCGACTCCAATTTTGTGCATGATAGCGTAGAGGCAAGAATTGCGCTTATGAGGAAGAAAAAGACGAGTGCAAACTCAGGCCTGAATCGCCCCCTTCTTAAGCACCACATTTTTGGTGTCCTCCATGCCTAGAACGCGATAGATCATTATTTCTCGCTTTCTCCCTTTAACCGGCACCTTCCCTTTTCCCTCTAGAGCCACCATGGAATCATCTTTGATGAGATCACAGGTTTCCTTTGTAATAAGAATCTCCCCTGCCCTTGCAATAGAGGTGAGCCTGGAGGCAACGTTAACATTATCGCCGATAACGGTATACTCCATCCTTTTTTCAGAGCCAAGGTTTCCTGCAACCATGGGGCCTGAGTTTATCCCGATCCCTATGTGCAGGGTCATATCCCTGAGAGCTTCCTGCCTGTTCAGTTCGGCAATCTCCCTCTGAATCTCCAGCGCAGCCTTGACTGCTGCCTCAGCATGATGTTCTTTAGCTATAGGCGCCCCAAAAACGGCCATTGCCTCATCTCCGGCAAACTTATTGATATGGCCTCCATACTTGATCACCGTGTCAGTGACCCGCGTGAGGTAATCATTTAGAAGCCTCAACACCACTTCCGGATCCCTGTTTTCGGAAAGTGCGGTAAAGTTTCTTATGTCTACAAAAAGGACCGTAGCCTCAACCATTGATCCTTTCATCCACAGCTTATCGGGATTAGACAGGATCATTTCCACTATTTCCGGTGTTACATATCGACCAAAGCTATCCTTGATCTTCCCTTGCAGCTCCAGATCAGAAGCCATCCTGTTAAAGGCATAGGCAAGATCTCCGAATTCATCGTTTCTGGAAACCTTAATTCTGCGCGAAAAGTCCCCCTTGCCAAGAGATAAAGTAATTTCTCCCAGTTGCCTGATGGGGTGGGAAAAATAAACACTCAGCAAGAGGCTCAGAAAAACTCCTACCAGCGCCATAACAATAGCAAGAAGGGCGAAGTAATTTTTTGCATTTCGCAGGTTTTCGAGAACCCTTCTCTTGGAGATGGCCAGGTAGACTTCGCCTATCTTCAACTTTTGGTACATCACAGGCGCTTCAAAAAAGAGGCACTCCTCTTCGCCATTGTAAATTGCGCTTGCCCTGACTCCTTTTTCCTCCTTGAGAACACGCTTGATGGTCGGTTTCCTGTATATCTTGCCCACCAGGTCAATCTTTGTATGGGCCTTTATGACATTTCTGTGGTCTGTTATAAGCGCATAAAGTATCTGGTCATTGCTTGAAATATCATTTACCAGTTTGCTCATGGCAAGGTCTTCTTCTCCGAGGATTTTATCCGCCGCATTACTGCTTGCCACCCTGATCATGCTCTGTCCCAGGTCCAGTAATTGCCGCGTAAAGTGTTTTTTTTGCTCTCGCAAAACAGAGAGGCTGATTGTAGAAATGACGAGTAATATTAAAAGGATAGAGAGACCGGAAAGTTTAAAGAAAATGGGGATTCTAAGCTTCCTTATTCGCCGCTTTGCTTTTCGCCTGTCCTTTCCGCTTCTTCTATCAGGCCCTTCAAAAGGGACCTGCTTTACTCTGCGATCTCTGCCGCTTCTCCTGTCTCTGCCCGCTCTCCTATCAGGGTAAATCTGTGCTCCAAAACCAAGAACTCGCTTGAGAATACTGGGTTTTTCCTTATCGGCGCTGTCCTTTTTTTCGGATTGTTCTGCGGAGAACACTTCAACCTGCCCGGGGGAATAAGCCCCTTGTTTTTCACATTCACTACCCTTGACTGGCGTTTCCGAGCCCTGCCCGCCTGCCACCATGGATACCGTAATTCAGTAGGTATCCATAATTATTAACATTTTAGTCCATAATCAGAGCTATGTCAATTGTAAGCAGGGGCCAGAGCAAGGGTAGCTTTTGCTTGACAAAAAGAATCAGACCTTGTATTAACCATTTGAACAAACCAACTAGTTAGTTAATTGGGCTCTTTCATTTATAGGAGATGGAAAGATGAAACCCGGGGAAAAAACAAGAGGCGGTGGATCCCCTGTCGGCCGCATCCTTGAAGCAGCAACAGATGAATTTGCAACCAACGGGTATTTCGGCGCGCGAACGCAGGCCATAGCGGACGCAGCAGGCATTAATAAGGCAATGCTTCATTATTACTTTCGCTCTAAAGAAAACCTTTACACGCAGGTCATTAAAGTGGCTTTCCGGAAAATCCTGGGACAGGTCGCCATGGCATGGCTTGAAAAAGGATCCTTGGAGTCGAGGCTCAAGAACGTGGTTGACTCTTACATAGATAACTATCAACAAAACCCCGGCTTTTTGAAGATCATTTTGCGGGAATTTGTGGACGGTGGTCACCGCTTCAGGGAAGCTTTCCGTGAGCTGAAGGAAGGAGAATCACTCCCCTCAGGCATGACACCGTCTGATCTTGTAAGCAGTGTTGCCAAAGAATTGCATCTGGAGCTTCCCGAGGCAGTGCATCTTATCATAAACCTTATCGGCATGTGTGCGATCAGTTTTATAAGTCCTCTTTTATTGGATTCAATTCTGGACTTTAATGTGCAAGACTTGGACAATTACCTGAAGGGTCGACGCGCCTCAATAAAAGCCATGCTGCTTGCCTACGTGGCTACTTTGACTGCTCATCCCGAGGAGGGCTAAAACATGAAAAAACGCAAAGCAGTGCTACTGCTCCTTCTAGCTGTGGTGGCAGCAGGCCTCTACTACTACTTCAATTACTATCAGCATTCTCCGACGAGCTCGGAGATAACTGCTTCAGGCCATATTGAGGTGACTGAAGTGGACATGAGTTTTCGCCTTCCTGGTCATGTGGTACGCCTCTATGTGGAAGAGGGAGACCAGGTGAAAAAAGGGCAGTTGATCGCTGAGCTGGAGCAGGATGTTTTGAGGGCTAGGCGCGATCAAGCATCTGCACGCCTCAAGGAGCTTGTAGCCAGGCAGGCCTCCCTGGATACGGCCATCCGGATCAAGGAAGCCGTCTTGAATGCTGAAGTCAAGAAGGCCAAAGCAGGTGTCTCTGCTGCAAGTGCCAGGTACCTGAGCCTGAAAACAGGGTCAAGAAAAGAGGAAATCGCTGCTGCTGCTGCAGCACGTGATCGCGCAAAAACCGAGTGGGAAAACCGCAAAAGGGATCTCCAAAGGATCAAAACCCTTTATGAGCGCCACATTATTCCGGTAAGCCAGTACGATGCAGCGCGTACCGCAGAAAAAGCTGCGCGTGCAGCGTACAAGGCCGCTGAGGAACGCTACAAGCTTGTGAAAACGGGGCCCCGAAGGGAGAAAGTCCTTGAGGGGCGGGCAAACCTTGCAGGTTCCGACGCTGCCCTTGTTGCTGTAGAAGCGAGGCGAAAAGAAATAGAAAAGATGAAACACGATCTGAAGGCGCTGCAGGCGCAAATCCAGCAGGCAAAAGCATTTCTCGCAATGGCGCAGGACGACCTGGATAGCGCCAAACTTTATGCGCCCTTTGACGGTTTTGTGACAGTCAAGGACGTGGAACAGGGAGAGTTTGTCCAGGCGGGGAGCCCTGTATTGACCCTGGCAAAGCTGAGCCGGGTATGGGTGAAGACTTACGTCCCCGAGACGCAACTGGGACGCATTCGTCTCGGACAGAACGCAGAGGTCTTCTCAGATAGCTTTCCAGGCAAGAGCTATCCCGGTCGCGTCACCTATATTTCTCCCAAGGCTGAATTTACCCCCAAGAATATCCAGACAAAAGAAGAACGCGTCAAATTGGTTTACCGTATCAAGGTCACCCTGGACAATCCCAACCTGGAGCTCAAAGCAGGTATGCCGGTTGACGTGGTGTTGAGGTAATCAACATGGGAGTTGTTGATGTAGAAAACCTGGCCAGAAAGTTTGGTGAGGTTACCGCGCTGGACAATCTCAGCTTCTCTGTTCAGGAAGGAGAAATCTTCGGTCTGGTCGGACCTGACGGCTCGGGTAAGACAACGTGCCTTCGAATCCTTTCCGGGCTAATGAGGCCTTCCGGCGGAAGGGCCATTATCATGGGCATGGATGTGACAAAGGATCCCGAATCCGTCAAGTCCATGATCGGGTACATGGCACAGCCTGCCGGCCTATACGATGATCTCACGGTTATGGAAAATATCAAGTTCTACGCTGATCTCTACGAGGTCCCACCCGAGAACTACACTCAGAGGATGGAGAGATTGCTGCAGTTTTCAGGACTTGCTCCTTTCGCAGGGCGGCTTTTTCGCAATCTTTCAGGAGGAATGAAACAAAAACTCGGCCTCATGTGCGCCCTCATACACACCCCGAGGATACTGTTTCTGGATGAGCCTACTAACGGTGTAGACCCTGTGTCACGTCGCGATTTCTGGAAAATCCTTTACGAACTCAGAAGGGACAGGGTCACCATTGTGGTGGCCTCGACCTATCTTGACGAGGCTGATCGCTGCCATCGTATTGCCATCTTCGATCGAGGTAAAGCACGGTTTGTTATGGAACCACTGGCCATGAGAAAACTGATAAAGAAACAGCTTTACAACCTCAGTGTCTCTGACCCGAGAAAGGCTATAAAATACCTTCAGGGGCAGAAAGCTGTTTTAAATCCTTCTCTTTTCGGAGCAGGCATTCACTTTTCCCTGGCTCGCGAACTTGACTTGAAACCTGTGTTGAGAGGCATGATGCTCGCAGGCATTCGCCCCCTCAAGCTGGAAAGAATTCAGCCGAGCCTGGAAGATGTTTATCTGTCTCTTCTGAGTGCTAAAGGGGCTGCAAAAGGAATATGAATAAAGCAGTCTATCTAAAAGACGTGGTCAAAAAGTTTGGAGACTTCACTGCCGTGGACCACATTTCGCTTGAAGTTCCCCCCGGGGAAATCTTCGGCTTCCTGGGGCCAAATGGAGCCGGCAAGTCTACAACGATCAGGATGCTCTGCGGACTGCTCAAGCCCACCTCAGGTGAGGGAAGGGTTGAGGGGCTCGATATTCTCACCCAGTCCGAACAAATAAAGGCCAGGATCGGTTACATGTCCCAGAGATTCTCCCTTTATGATGATCTGAAAGTGGAAGAAAACATGAGATTTTTTGGCGGAGTTTATGGTCTTAGGCCCAGTGTGCGCAGAAAACGCATTGAGAACATTCTTTCCCTCACGGGATTGACGAAACGGCGAAACTCTATTACCGGAGAACTGCCCGGGGGACTCAAACAGCGTCTTGCTCTTGGCTGTGCCCTTCTGCACAATCCCGCGATTATCTTTCTTGACGAGCCCACATCAGGCGTAGATCCCAAGACCAGGAGAAACTTCTGGGATCTTATCTATGCGCTGGCCGAAAGAAAAGTGACCGTTTTTGTAACAACTCATTACATGGAAGAGGCCGAATACTGTAATCGGATCGGGCTTATAAACCAGGGAAAGCTTATTGCATCGGGCTCTCCCCATGAGCTTAAGAAAGAGAAGCTTGCCGGCAGGATTTACGAAATCTCTACAACTCACGTTCTTGCCGCAGTGGATATACTCCATAATGAGAAACATGTTCTGGATGCTGCGGTCTTTGGTCGGGTGGTCCATGTCAGGCTACCCTCTGACCTGGATGCGAAGAGGTATCTGGCTCAGATACTTTCTGCCTCCGGCATACCAATCAGCGGGATAAAGGCAATCGAGCCTACCCTCGAAGATGTATTTGTGGCCCTGGTGGGCCGCCAGTCCATGGAGTCTCTATGAGTATCCGTAGAGTCAAGGCACTCACGAAAAAAGAGTTTATCCAGATGAGCAGAGACATTCGTAGTCTAATTGGGGCGCTCTTCATTCCTCTCATGATGATTTTCTTGTTTGGCTACGCCTTAAGCCTTGATGTAGATCGTATTCCCACCCTTATCCTCGACCAGGATCATACCCCAGTATCCCGTCAATTTACCCACCTGCTTACAGACTCCAGATACTTCACCGCTGTTGCCTACCTTGATAGAGAGGCCGACATGGAAGAGCAGATGGACCGCAGTGGAGCGCTCATGGCTCTGAATATTCCAAAGGGATTTGCATCGCGGGTAAAAAGAGGGCTCAGGGCGCCTGTCCAGACAATCTTTGATGGCTCGGACTCAAATACGACAACGATTGCCCTTGGTTACCTTAAAGCTGTGGCTGCCGGATACGACCTGGCCATTCAGAAAAAACGACTGAGACGCGCTGGGCTTAAAATGGTCGACATGCCGCTCGAGGGCCGCATCAGGGTGTGGTTCAACCCTGAAATGAAGAGCAAGAATTTCATCATACCCGGACTAACGGCGGTCATTATGATGGCCATCTGCTCCCTTATGACAGCTCTGAGTGTTTCAAAGGAAAAAGAAACAGGGACACTTGAACAGCTTATCTCCACACCGATTTCCGGGTTTGAACTGCTCCTGGGCAAACTACTTCCCTACCTTGCAGTCGGCCTGATTGACCTGACGCTTGTGGTTGGCGCGGGAGTCCTGATCTTTGGAGTTCCTTTCAGGGGCAGTTACTTTTACCTTTTCTTGACAGCACTGATTTTCTTGATAGGAACCCTTTCCTGGGGATTGTTCATCTCCGTGATATCAAAGAGCCAACTCCAAGCAAGCCAGATTGCAGTGTTGAGCGCCTTCTTGCCTTCGTTTCTTCTTTCAGGATTCATTTACCCCATTGAGAACATGCCTGTGGTCCTGCAGATCATCACCATAATTGTACCTGCTCGATATTTTGTGGAAATTCTTAGAGGACTTTTCCTCCAGGGAGTCGGTTTATCCGTGCTGTGGCCTCAAGTTCTGGCCTTGATGATTTACGCCTTTTTTATTTTTAATCTTGCTAGAAAAAGGTTTAGAAAGAGGCTGCTATAATGCGATTGTTACTGCTTCGACTCAGAGTGCTTTTATTCAAAGAAATACTTCAGGCACTGAGAGATCTAAGGCTCAGGTACCTCATCATTCTTCCGCCTCTTATGCAACTGGTGGCCTTCGGGTACGCCGCCAACCTTGATTTGAAGAATATTCCTATTGCTATCTATGATGAAGATAATTCGTCTATTTCAAGAGACATTGCCTTTACCTTTTCCTCGTCTGGGTACTTCAAATTCGTAGCCACAATAACTCACCCTGATCAAATGGCTAAACTGATAGACAAAGGAAAAGTAAAGGCAGTGCTTCACTTTGGGCCTGATCTTGCTGCCAGGGTAAGCAGCGGCCGCACAGCGCTCGTGCAGGTTATTGTTGCAGGCACAAACTCCAATACTGCCTCACTTGTTCAGAGTTACTCGAGCCAGATAATCGAGAGATTCAATCGCAGGAGACTCAAAATGCGTCTTGATCAGAACCCTGCTCTCAGAAAAATCATTCCCGCAGGATCTCAGGGTATTGTACGCCCGGAGATCAGGGTCTGGTACAACACCTCGCTGGTCTCAAGAAACTTCTATATTCCCGGTATCATTGCCATGGTAATTATGATATCCAGCCTGAACCTCACGGCCATGGCGGTAGTGCGTGAAAAGGAACTGGGCACAATGGAGCAAATCATGGTGAGCCCCATAAGACCCATTGAATTCATTCTGGGCAAAACAATCCCGTTTGCCCTTATCGGCATTTTGCAGGTTGCCCTGGTAACAACAGTTGGGGTCTTCTGGTTCGGCGTACCCATGCGCGGCAGCCTTATCCTTCTGTTTTTCTGCCTGTTGATTTACCTGCTCTGCTTTCTTGCCCTGGGCCTTTTTATTTCAACCATCAGCAGGAATCAGCAACAGGCTCTGGTAACAACTTTCTTCTTCACCTTTCCCATCATTTTGCTCTCAGGTTTTATTTTCCCCATTGCAAATATGCCGCCGATTATCCAGTATATTACCTATGTCAACCCCCTGCGATATTTCTTGGTCATAATAAGAAATATATTCCTGAAGGGTACAGGGATGGAAATTTTGTGGCCCCAGATCCTCGCTCTGTTTGCCATAAGTTTTTCTCTCATGGTGCTGGCCGTAACGCGCGTCGGCAAAACTCTGGACTAACATCCCCAGCAGAGGTACTCGATCAGCACGCTCTTGTCTCTTTCATAGCCTATTTACATACCCTCGGCAGATGTGCTAGTCTCGATTGTAGAAAAGCCTCAAGGGGCTGATTTCCTCGGCAAAGGAGCCCGCTTTCATGAAACTTGGCATAGTCGGTCTGCCGCAATCGGGTAAGAGCACTATCTTTGCAGCGCTTACAGGTGCCAGGGGTGAAGATTCATCGAGGAGGGGCCCTCGTGGAGACCAAAAAATTGCCACGGTGAAAGTCGCCGATGAAAGGGTTGATACTCTTACAAAAATATACAAGCCGAAAAAATCAACTTATGCTCAAGTTGAATATCTTTTGCCTTCAGAAATCAGCGGCAGTCCTTCAAAGTCTGACGATTTATCTTGGAACCAGGTCAGAGTTTGTGATGCCCTTATCCACGTGGTGCGAAACTTCAGGTTGCCCGGCGGCATAGAACCTGATTCCGAAGCTGATTTCTGGCGCCTTGAAGAGGAGATGATACTGAGCGACATGGTGGTGGTTGAGAAAAGAATAGAGCGCCTTGAAGCGGAGAGCAAGAAAGGAAAGAAGCCTGACAAAGAGGAATACACCCTGCTCAACTCAGCAAGAGAACTTCTTGACAAAGGCCAGCCACTGCGATCAGATCCCGCCCTGGCTTCAGCGCATGCACTCAAAGGTTTTACATTCCTTTCAGCCAAGCCTGAGCTTGTTGTCATTAACAATGATGATGAAGATGAGGCAACGCCGGAGTGGAAATTAATGCCTGAAAACATAGAGACTATTGTGGTAAGAGGCAGACTGGAAATGGATATTGCATCCATGACAAAAGAAGAGGCTGAGGAATTTCTTGATGCTTACCACATTGAAGAGTCGGCTCTTGACAGGGTGATAAGGAGCTCATACAAGTTGCTCAACCTTATTTCTTTTTTTACGGTTCTTGGTGAGGAGGTCAGGGCATGGACCATAAAGGCCGGCTCAACAGCCCTGATGGCTGCCGGCACCGTTCATACAGATATGGAAAAGGGCTTTATCCGCGCGGAAGTTCTCCCATTCGATGAGCTCATAAAGCATGGATCCTTCCACGAGGCCAGGCATCGAGGGCTTGTGCGTCTTGAGGGTAAGGAATACATTGTGAAAGACGGAGATATCATTAATTTCAGGTTTAACATATAAAGGCTTCAGGGAAAGGGCGGCTGCTTGCTAAATATGAGACTTCGGAAAGCAACGGGGGGGAGATGGGTCTTATGGAAAAAGTGAGAGTCGGTATCGTGGGTGCCGGTGGTTATGGGGGATGCGGAGCAGTGGAGATCCTGGTGAGGCATCCTTATGCTGAAATTGCAGCCCTGATAGACAAGCAGGATGTGGGAAAACCAATTAGCGAGCTTTATCCCCACCTTAAGGGTTTTTGCGATTTGCCCCTCATTGACCCGGAAGATCCAAATTGTCCTGACGACTTCCAGGTAGTCTTTTTTGCAACCCCCGACGGGGTGGGGCAAAGCTTGGCTCCAGCGTGGCTGAAAAAAGGGGTAAAGGTTATAGATTATAGCGGTGATTTTCGGTTCAACGATCTTGACAGCTACAAGGGCTATGCCACGCGAATAGGAAAACCACAAGAACACGCCTCCCCTGAACTCCTATCCGAGTCAGTATACGGCCTCCCAGAATTGCACCGCAAAGAGATCGCGCACTCCAAGCTGGTGGGTAATCCGGGCTGTTTCGCAGTGAGTTGTATCCTGGGACTGGCTCCGGCCCTAAAGGCAGGCATTGTTAGCGAAGAGTCGATTATTTGTGATGCTAAAACCGGGGTTTCAGGCGCCGGGAAAACCCCTTCCCCTATGTTTCACTATCCTGCTCGCTACGATGCCATGAATGCGTACAAGATCTCCGGACACCAGCATGTCTACGAGATAGAAAGGGAATTGAGCCTAGTTAGAGGCAATAAAATAAACATTACTTTTACCCCCCATGTGGTCCCGTTATGCCGTGGTATTCTTTCAACTATTTATGCTGATCTGGATGAAGGGCAAGACCTCAATAACGCCTTGGAAGCATACCATTCCTATTATGAAAACGAGCCATTTGTGAGAGTCTTTGGCCCTGAAACGGCACTGACCAGCACCGACGTGCGCGGAACAAACTTCTGCAACCTGGGTGTGAACGTGGATCAAAGAACGGGGAAATTAATATTGGTGAGCCTAATCGACAATCTCGTCAAGGGGCAGGCAGGCAGTGCGGTCCAAAACATGAATATTTTGTTCGGTTTGGAGGAAACGGCAGGACTTTTACGGCCGGGGCTGTATCCCTAGGAGGCAGAAGGGCATTTTGCAGCAGCCTCCGATGGGTCCATTTTTCCGACAAGCTGCCACGAAGCGAGCCCTTCATTGCGCCTATTTAATACAAACTTTTCTAACCTGAATCAGGTCAGTTTCACCAAGCAATGTCTTCCTGATGCCGTCCTGCATGAGGGTGGTCATACCGTCCTTTATGGCCTGTTTCCTGATTTCTTCCATCTTGGCCCGGCTTTGAATCAAGGATTTGATTTCATCTGTCCCTACCAAAAGCTCATGGATTCCCGTACGACCCCTGTAACCCACATTCCCGCATTTTTGGCAGCCCTCGGGCCTGTAGAGAAACAAATCGTCACTATACTTGTATCCCAGTAAATCAAAGTCCCCTTCGTACGCTCTTTTCAAAGAGTCAAACTCCTCCCTCGCGGGATGATATTTTTCTTTACAATCCTTGCAGAGCGTCCTCACGAGCCTTTGGGCCAGCACACCCAGCAGTGCATCGGCAAAATTGAAGGGATCCATTCCCATGTCGAGCAACCGGCTAATAGTTTCAGGGGCGCTGTTCGTGTGAAGGGTGCTGAAAACAAGGTGACCTGTCAATGAAGCCTCTATTCCCATTGACACCGTTTCGTGGTCTCTCATCTCACCTACCATGATAACATCGGGGTCTGCCCGCAAGAAGGACCTCATGGCAGTGGCAAAATCAAATCCTATCTTTGGATGAACCTGGACCTGCCGGAGCCCCTCCTGAGTAATTTCAACCGGGTCTTCAGCAGTCCATATCTTGGTCTCAGGTCTATTGATATAGCGTAGCGCTGCATGGAGCGTTGTGGTTTTGCCGCTTCCGGTAGGACCCACCACCAGAACGATTCCGTACGGCTTTGTGATCATGTTAACAAAGGCATCGTAGTTCCTCTCGCTCATCCCCATCTTGTCCAGAGGAATGGGCTCTCCGGTGGAAAGGAGACGCAGAACCACGTCTTCGTTGCCGCCTGTGGTGGGAATAGTGGCCACCCTGAGTTCGATATCTAAAGGGGCGTATCTCCTGAATTTGATCTTCCCGTCCTGGGGTAGACGTCTTTCTGAAATGTCCAGGTCAGACATGATCTTGATACGGGATACGACCGCCCGCTTGAACGTGTATGGAATTGTCTGGTAGAGCTGGCACACACCGTCAATTCTAAACCTGATGTGCGCATTGGCCTTGCCCTGCCGTGGCTCAATATGGATATCGGAGGCATTTCGGTTATAAGCATCAATAATCATCTTGTTGACGAGCTGAACAATGGCCCCGTCTTCCTCGCTTACCCTCTCAACTTCATCCTCATAACTCTCATCCCCTGTTTCAAGCTGGCCCAGGATATCTTCAATGCTGCCCGAGTCATCAAGTAAATCGCTTTTTCTTACATCGAAAAAAAGATCTATCATCTTGAAGATATCTTCTTTAAGTGAAACGCAATATTCAAACTGTTTGCCGGGGATCAACCTCCTGATGGTATCTCTTGCCGGCAAGTAGTCCGGATTTTCCATTGCCACCACGACCTTGTTCCCGCTCTGGGATACAGGGACGAAAACATTGCTTTTAAGAAAGTTGGGCCTGAGGTTTTTCAGTATCTGGCCGGGGATGACCATCCTTTCATCGTAAGGGATAAATCTGGTCTTGTAATAAGCGGAGAGGGATTTTCCAATATCGGGCTTGGAAACCTGATAATCGCTCATAAGCAGGGATTCAACAGGTTTTTTCGCTTTTCTTGCCCTGCTGATAGCCTGCTCAAGGTCCTTTTCAGTGATGATGTTATTTGCTATCAGGTAGTCAAACTTAGTTGGCCTTCTTCTCTGGGCCAGCTTCTGGTTGTTGAAAAAAGCAATACCCAGGACTCTGGCAATCTCCTGGACCGAGGTCTGATCCTCTGGCGTAAAATGTGCCCCGTTTTTCTTGTTTATGAGCTGGATCACGCCCAGGAGGTACTTGTTGTAAGAGATGGGGGCAGCAAGAATCTGCTTGGTTTTGAAACCGGTTTTTTTATCCCAGCTTCTGTCAAGCTTTAGCTGGGGATTGATTCGCTTAAGTTCGTTTTCATCGTATGCATTTGCAATGCTTAGTACCCTTCCGGATGCCGCACAATAGCCTGAAATGCTGTCGTTTCCAATTGGCACCCTGATTTCAGCAACCTCATCACCGGTCTTCATCTTGGAGACAATCTGTTTCCTGATACCGTCAACCACGTAAACCGTAATTCGTTCCGCATCAAAAAGGCTCAAAATCTCATCCTGAAGATTGATAAGGATATCGTTGGTATCCTTTGCAGAGTGGATTTGATTGGTGAGCTTGTTTAGCCTTCTCTGGAACTCGAGCTGCTCCTCCAGGGATTTTTCAGCCTGACGAACCTGCTCACCACCTTTTGCAATCGCGGCCATATTTTAGTGCGGAAGCCTTTCTGAAGATTCTCGGACTCTTTATTTTAACTTTTTTGGTAGAATTTGCAACCTATTTGTTTGCTAAATGCTATTCTCTGCGCTAATAACTACCTGATGATAAAGT
>Ga0180301_10000669_pt1 | contig 26640 bp, 22 predicted proteins | sample GuaBasSediGuay16_FD_121797 | JGI IMG/M metagenome (GOLD analysis project Ga0180301, IMG submission 121797) | Subseafloor sediment microbial communities from Guaymas Basin, Gulf of California, Mexico - Guay16, Core 4569-2, 12-15 cm | ecosystem: Environmental > Aquatic > Marine > Hydrothermal... | reverse complement strand
CCTTTATAGTAAGTACTCATGACCCAGAAATAGCCAAAATAGCGGATAGAATAATAGAGATTAGGGATGGTAAAATTACTGGTCAAAAAGTACTTAGTGCAAAAAGCTAATTATTTTTAAATTTTTTATTTTCTCTAATTTACAATGGTTTATGAGAGTGCATGTGGTTTTCTATTATTCTCGCGATAACAAGTATTCTCTCAACGCCGTCATAGCCGCTGTAGATGCTGAAAAAGTTACGGAGAATATTCACATTATCAGGGATAAAACCGAGCTCATTAATGTTGTTTATAAGCTTTCTAGTAGGGGAGATTTAGTAGTCACGTGTTTAAGCTTCATGACTACGCAGCTTCCCGAGATAATTTCGCTGGTTTCTACTCTTAGAAAAATAGGTAGAGAGAACATCTTGTTAGTTGCTGGTGGGCCTCATGCAACGGGTGATCCCGCTGGTACTCTTCTTAAGCTAGGTTTTGATGTTGCTTTTGTGGGTGAGGCGGAGAAGAGTTTTCCAGAATTTATAAGACACATTACTAGTGGGGAAGATTATAGAGATGTTCCGGGGATTGTCTATAGGGAAAAGGATGAGTTATTCTTCACGGGTTCGCCCCCAAGAGTGGTCCTTGATCACTATCCTCCATTTCCATTCTGGAGAAACTTGCTGGGGCCCATAGAGATTACTCGTGGTTGTCCATGGCTCTGCACTTATTGCCAAGTACCATATTTCCACGGTGTCGTTCCGAGGCATAGGAGCATAGATAACATAATGTATTACGTGAAAGCTCTTCTAGAGAGCGGCGCTAGAGATGTAAGATTCATCACCCCCAACGCTTTTTCTTATGGTAGTAATGGTAGAGGACCAGTAATATCAAAACTTAATGAACTCGTAGAGAATCTCTACAAACTCGCAAAGCTTTATAGAGGAAGAATATATCTCGGAAGTTTCCCGAGCGAAGTCAGACCAGAATTTGTGACAGAGGAAACACTACGTACTATCAAGGATAAAGTAGCTAATAAGATCCTAATAATTGGTGCTCAGAGTGGAAGCGAGAAAGTGTTAAAACTGATTAGGAGAGGTCATGATATAAATTGTGTACTAAGAGCAGTAGAACTTTGCAGAAAATACGGTTTCATTCCTCATGTGGACTTCATTTTTGGCCTACCAGGTGAGGACAGGGGGGACTTAATGGATAGTTTAAGACTGGCGAAGAAATTGGTTGAAATGGGAGCTAGAATCCATGCTCACACATTTATGCCATTGCCAGGAACTCCTCTTGAAGATGCTCCACCTGGCAAAATACCAGAGTGGCTTAAGAAAGAGTTGTCAAGAATGACTGGCTATGGAAAACTATATGGTAACTGGGTAAAGCAGGAAAAAGTAGCATGGATGATTCATAATTACATTAAGAGAGGGATCATCCTTGGAAAAAAAGGCTGGAAGCTTCTAAGAAATGCTTAACTACTTCTTTTTTTATGAATTCGAGAAGAAATAGAATTTCTTGAGCATATTTATTAAGGCATGTTCAGGGATTTATTCTTTAGACTGTTATACTTGGTGTTTCATTTTGAGGTTTAGGAGGAAGAGGTATAGGTTATGGATTGCTAATCCATGGATAGAACATCAGGTTAAGAGAAAGATCTTTAGGGATGCGGAAAAGTATCTCCGGTATAAAGAAGGAGTTAGAGGAAATCTTAAACCAATAGGAGCGAACTTCTATCTTGAGGTAGAAGAAGTCGGTGATGAAAGATTCGAAATGCCTTATGCAGAAGTTTGTTTCAAAGAATTGTACGATGATGATGCAGTAGCCTTCTACATGGTTAAGGTGTACTTTCACTTAGATGGCGAGTTTGTCTATGTGTCAGAGGCGAAGAAAGGGAGCAAAGACATGTGCGATGCGTGTAAGGAGGGGCAAGAATAACAATGCTTACTAGAAATGATGAATTCATCTTGGAAATTTTGCTAGTCTTTTCATGGTGTATCCACACTTATTTGATCTAGTTTAGTCATAATTTTAAAAGCTTCCCTTAGTACTATTCTTGATTATAGTGCATCCTTAACTAGTATGTTAAGACATTAATTAGACGATGATGAGCCCCCTTGGGAGCTGAGGAGTGATGATCTCAGGCGGTGCTGAGAATTCTGGATCGGTGATTATGTTCTTCTGATTCTACTAATATCTATATCTTATTCGCTTCGGATGCGATTGGCTCAGAAATTAGCGATAAAATCGGTTATGTCCAGTAGTACTGTATCATCACTTTCCAACTTGAGAACTTCCAGAAGTATACGCTACTCAAAGAGTTTTAAGTTCTGATTCTCTAGCAAACATGGTATCTTTACAGACTCGTTTATGAAAACCAGAAGGAGGAAGGAAGCTATAGAGATTAGAAAGTTTCCTCTGGCGTCGATCCAAGAGTATTAATCTTATCAATGAGTTGATTGGATTACTCGAACTCTATTGTTGCGGGTGGTTTATGAGTGATGTCGTAAACTACTCTATTTACCCCCTCAATCTCATTCGTGATCCTTCTAGCAACGTGCTCTAGAAAGTCCCATGGAAGCCTAGCAAACTCCGCTGTCATAGCGTCTTCGCTTTTAACAGCTCTAATAGCTACTATGTACTCATAGGATCTAGCATCTCCCTTCACTCCAACAGCCTTAGAATCGAGAACTACTGGAAATATCTGCCACAGATCATCATAGACTCCCCATTTCTTCGCCTCTTCCTCGACGATCTTATGTGCCTTTTTAGCAATCTCCAATTTCTCCTTTGTTACCTCTCCAAGAATCCTCACCAATAATCCTGGGCCGGGGAACGGGTGACGGCCCCAAACATCCTTAGGAATTCCAAGAATTCTCGCTATCTCTCTAACTTCGTCTTTATAGAAATCGGCTAGGGGCTCCAACTTTTTAAGGGCGGATATTCTCGGCATCACCACATTATGATGACTCTTAATCTTGTCCGTTGTTTTACCAGTTGCTCCGCTCTCAACCCTATCTGGATAAATAGTTCCCTGCGCTAAAAATTCAAACTTGCCAAACTTTTTCTCGAGCTCTTTAGCGGTTTCCTCAAGCGCTTCTGCATAGATACGGGAAAAAATCTTTCTTTTCTCCTCAGGATGCGCCACACCGATAAGATTTCTGAGAAATCTTTGCGAAGCGTCTACGTAGTGAACATTTTTAAATCCGAGACGTTTAAGCATGCTCAAAACCCACTCGGCTTCTCCTTCACGCATGAATCCCGTATTTATGAAGACTAGATGAAGATTATCCCCTATAGCCTTGTGAATAAGCTTAGCAGCCACGGTAGAATCGACACCACCACTAGCAGCTAATAAAACACGAGAATTACCCACTATGCGTCTTATCTCCTCTATCTTCCTCTCAACAATATCCTTCATTACCCAGTTTCTTCTGAAACCGCATATATCTAGGAAATTATCTAGAATCTTTAACCCAAACTCCGTATGCTTAACCTCAGGATGAAACTGAACCCCAAAGACTAGTTTGTCCAAGGATTCGTAAGCAGCTATGGGACAGTTCTCAGTTTTACCAATCACTTTAAAGCCTTTAGGCAGACCGGTGACAAGGTCTCCATGACTCATCCAGACCCTTACTCTCTTGGGCAAACCCCTAAGTAAAAGACTATCGCTTATAACCTCTAAGACTGCTGGACCATATTCCCTCTTCTCACTCTTCTCGACACGACCTCCGAATAAGTGAGCTAGCAATTGATGACCATAGCATATCCCTAGTATGGGAATACTGTGTTCAACTAAGTAATTCAAGATATCGCTATCTAACCTAGGAGCATTATCCTCGTGAATACTTCTAGGACCTCCTGATAGTATTATCCCTCGAATATCACCTTTCTCAAAGAGGGTTTCACTAATAGAATCCCAAGGAACTATCTCGGCTAAGACTTTAAGCTCCCTTACCCGTCTACAGATGAGATGAGTATACTGTGAACCAAAATCCACTATCAAAAGTTTTTCTAAAAGAACCATCTAAATCACTCCAAAACTCGGAGATTCCGTAACCCTAACCAGTTAACATACTCATTTACTAATTCTATGCAGTTGAAATACCACTAATAAATTTTTTTAACACAAAATTGTTAAAAGAAACAGATTGCTTAACAAATACGTGTTAAAAAATTATTTTATTGGGTATTATTTTTCATAAGTATGTTAAAAAGGAGTTGTTTTGGGTTTATCTCATGAAAGTTCTCGCGCATAAAGTGAGGAAGTTAGAGCTTATTTATGAGGGGAAAGCTAAGAGATTATATGCAACTGATGATCCCGAGAAAATTTTGATAGAGTTTAAGGATGATTTAACAGCTTTTAACGGCAAGAAACACGATATTTTACAATCTAAGGGAATACTTAATGCGGCAATTACTAGCAAACTTTTCCAACTCCTAGAGAAAAAAGGTATCAGAACACATTTTATAGAGCAGGTTGATCCTAGAACAATTCTCGCCGAGAAACTCGATATGATTCCTCTAGAAGTTGTTTGTAGAAATATTGCTTATGGTAGTATCGTTAAACGTGTCCCCCTATTCCAGCCAAAAGAAAAACTTAACACCCCCATCATCGAATTCTTCTTAAAAAATGATGCTTTAGGAGACCCCTTCCTTTCCGAAGAGCATATCCTCGCTCTCGGTATCTTGAAAGAGGAGGAATTAGCGGAGATAAAGAGAATAACAAGGAAGATAAATGATATTCTGAAAAGTTTTCTCAGTCAAGTAGGGATTATTTTAGTAGATTTTAAGGTTGAGTACGGGAAAAATTCTGAAAAAGAACTTGTTCTCGGTGACGAACTTACAGGAGACACCATGAGACTTTGGGATGCTAAAACAGGAGCGATTCTAGACAAGGATCTTTACCGCCAAGGAAAGCCACTCACGGAGGTTCTTCGAGCATATCAAGAATGTTATCGCAGGATAGTTCTAGGGGAGGTGTCCTAGATATGCCTATTTATAAAGTAGAGGTGCTGATCACGAATAAACCTCTGGCAAAGGATCCAGAGGGGGAAACAATACACAGAGACTTGTTATTGAGGTCGGGTTTTTCCTGTGTTAAGAAGGTTAGGGTAGGCAAGCTCTTGATGATGGATATCGAGGCCGGTAGTGAGGAAGAGGCTAAAGAAAAAGCTTTCAAGGCATGCAACGATCTCCGCATCTATAACCCAGTAGCCCACACGTATAGGATAGAGATAAGGGGCGTTGAACAATGAATTTACGCGTAGCAGTCCTAAAATTCCCTGGATCAAACTGCGACCTAGACGTTGTCCACGTGCTCAGAAATGTTATCGGTATTCACGCCGAGCTAGTTTGGCATAAAGAATTTACCTCCAATGATTGGGATGCCGTTATTCTACCTGGTGGGTTTTCTTATGGGGATTACTTAAGAGCAGGGATAATCGCTGCTCATAGTCCAGCAATGAAACATGTAAAGGAGATGGCTAAGGAAGGAAAACCCGTTTTAGGAATATGTAATGGTTTTCAGATACTGGTAGAAGCTGGACTGTTACCAGGTTCTCTTCTCCCTAACAATACGCTCACTTTCATATGTAAATGGGTCAATATCCGCACCGAAACAAATAGAACCGCCTTTACTCGAAAGATTAAGCCTGGGACAGTTCTCAAGATCCCGATAGCTCATAAGGAAGGAAGGTACTATATTGATGAGAAGGAGTTGCGAGAGCTTGAAGAGAATGACCAGATAGTATTCCGATACTGTGATGAGAACGGTAATCTCTCCGAGGATGCGAATCCGAACGGTTCTATAGGGAATATTGCGGGTGTAACAAACCTCGAAGGAAACGTCGTTGGTTTGATGCCTCATCCAGAAAGAGCTTCTGAGAAAATACTTAGTCCGTACGGAACAGAGGATGGGAAATTACTCTTTCTCTCAATGGTAGAGACCCTCAGGAGGGGTGCTTTATGATCCCAGAATATGTCAGCTTGACAGAGGAGGAAGTAAGGCTTATCAGGGAGAAACTTGGTAGGGAACCTAATCTCGTGGAATGGGGAATGTTTGATGTTATGTGGAGCGAGCATATCTCTTACAAATCCTCGAAACCTCTCATAAAACTATTACCGACAAAAGCTGATTATGTTATAGTAGGCCCTGGCCAAGACGCTGGCGTGATCGATATTGGTGATGGATACGCAATAGTTCTCAAGATAGAGTCTCATAACCACCCATCCGCTATTGATCCATATAACGGTGCAGCTACTGGGGTTGGTGGAATCATCAGGGATATACTGGCCATGGGTGGGAAACCAATAGCTCTTCTAGACTCTCTCAGGTTCGGTCCTCCAACAGATCCTCACTGTGTATGGCTTCTGAAAAATGTTGTTCGTGGGATAGCTGATTATGGAAACTGTATAGGTGTACCCACGGTAGCGGGAGAAGTAGAGTTTGATGAGAGTTTTAGAGTGAACTGTCTCGTAAATGTTGGTTGTGTAGGTTTAGCGAGAAAAGATCATATAATCCCGAGTAGGTTCATTGATGAGGGAGACTTAATAATAGTGGTTGGTGGATCAACTGGAAGAGATGGAATAAGAGGAGCTAGTTTTGCATCAAAAACGCTCGGACCAGAATCTGAAAGCGATAGACCAGCTGTTCAGGTAGGAGATCCATTCACAGAAAAACTGCTTATAGATGCGATGGTGGAGGCTATTGAGAAGGGATATATCAAGGCAGCAAAGGATCTTGGTGGAGGAGGACTAACATGCGCAGTAACCGAGATGGCCGCTGATGGTGATAAAGGTGTCGAGATCGAGATCTCTAATCTCCATCTCAGAGAGGAAGGTATGACTCCCTATGAAATAATGCTTAGTGAGTCCCAGGAAAGGATGCTTATCTCTATTCATCCAAAGAACCTTGAGAATGTGAAAAGGATCTTTGAGAAATACGATTTACCCTACGCTATTCTGGGTAAAGTAACGAATACGGGAAGAGTAATTGTGAAGTTTCATGGTGAAGTCGTGGCTGATCTCCCAGCAAAACTAGTGGCAAAAGCGCCAGTTATTGAGAGAAAAGCTAGAAAACCAGAATATATAGATGAGTTGAGGAAGATAGAAAAACCGGAACAACCAGATGATCTATCAGATACTATTCTCCGACTCCTCTCGTCTCCCAATATAGCTTCTAAGGCCTGGGTATACACGCAATACGATCACGAAGTAGGTGTTAGAACCGTAGTTAAGCCGGGTCAAGGAGATGCTGCGGTTTTGAGGATTCATGAAATTGAAAAAGCTGTAGGAATTACAATAGATGGTAATTCTAAACATACTTATCTTGATCCATATAATGGAGCCGCTGGCTCTCTAGCTGAGGCTTGTAGAAACTTGGTTGCTGTTGGGGCTAAGCCTTTAGCATTTGTGGATGAAGCCAATTTTGGAAATCCTGAAAAACCAGAAATCTTCTGGCAATTCTCTCAAGCATTCCATGGCTTATCCATGATGGCTAAGGGACTAAACATTCCCTGCGTAGGAGGAAAAGTAAGCTTCTATAACGAGGACGAGACCACGGGAACCAGTGTTAAACCCACCATGGTAATCGCAGCTGTTGGAATAATCGAAACCTATAACTGGATAAGAACAATGGATCTTAAAGAGCCGGGAAATCTCATAGGAATTGTTGGAGTAACAAAGGGAGATATGGGTGGCTCTGAGTATTACTATTGGATACACAAGATTGTTGGTGGGGAACCGCCTAAAGCTGATCCGTATCTAGAGAAGTCCTCGATGAACTTCGTTCTAGAAGGCATTAAGAGAGGATATATTGTATCTGCCCACGATATCTCGCATGGAGGATTCGCTACAGCGATCTGCGAAATGGCTGTAAAAGGAAATAAGGGAGTTATCATAGACTTAGAAAAGATTCCTCACGAGAAAGGATTGAGACTCGATGAAATATTGTTCTCCGAGAGCTATGCAAGATTCCTTGTAGAGATTAGACGAGATTCTGTCAAAGATCTCATTAAACTAGCTCGTGAAAAATCCGCCATCTTTGGATTAATAGGTAGAGTCACAAGTGAAAAGAATGTAGTAATGCATTACGGAGAGAAAAAGATCGTTCTAAACCTAAGAGATGCTAGAGACTCTCTAGAGAATGGTTTAAAGAAGCATCTGAGAGGTGTTTAGTCTTGCTCAAGGAGAAATGTGGAGTCATAGCTATTTTTGACCATTCTGGTAAGAATGTTGCTAAGGATCTCTACGAGGGATTAATTGCGCTTCAGCATAGAGGACAAGAGAGTGCTGGGGTCGCAACCTCTAACGGGGAATCTATAGCCTTTGTTAAAGGCCTAGGACTGGTGACAGAAGCTATCAAGATTTACCAATTGGATTATCTGAATGGTTTTGCAGGAATAGGTCACGTTCGTTACAGCACAACTGGTGAAATCTCTATTAGGGATACTCAACCGCTAATATATTATATTAATGAAGAAATATATTTTGCTATAGCGTTTAATGGAACAATTTCTAATTATTACAAACTTAAAAAGAAGCTATCCAAGAATGGTTTTGAGTTCTATACCGATACAGATACAGAAGTTCTAGCCGCACTAATTTCGTATTATTGGCGTGAGACTAGGGATTTCTTCGAAGCCTTGAAAGAGTCAGTGAAGAGTATTGAGGGAGCTTATTCATTAGTATTGCTGACTAATAATGGTGAATTATACGCTATGCGTGATCCTCTCGGTTTTAAACCACTGGTTCTTGGAGAGAAAAACGAGAGATTAATTATAGCTTCTGAAAGCGCGGCTGTAGAGAGTATTAAGGGTCGTTTTCTCAGAGATGTTGAGCCGGGAGAGATCATAAGCATCTCCGACGGTACTGTTACAAGGAAAGTTGTTATAAGAAGAGACAAGAGAGCCCATTGCATGTTCGAGTATGTTTATTTTTCCCGCCCAGACTCCGTTATCAATGGTCGATTGGTATATGATGTCAGGTTTAAACTCGGAGAAACTTTGGCCAGACTCTACCCAGTTGACGCTGATATAATAGTTCCCGTACCAGACACCGGAGTAATAGCTGCTCTAGGATACTCAAAAGTTTCCGGTATCCCCGTGGCGATGGGGCTTATCAGGAATCCGTACGTGGGTAGGACATTCATAAAGCCGAAGCAGAATCTACGAGAGCTATCTGTGCAGTTAAAGCTAGGGGCCGTTAAAGATGTTGTCGCTGGAAAAAGCATTGTTTTAATCGATGATAGTATTGTACGGGGAACCACTATTAAATGGATTATAAAGTTGTTAAGAAGTGCTGGGGCTCGGGAAATCCATGTAAGGATTACGTGTCCTCCAATAAGATACCCCTGCTACATGGGTATAGATTTCCCTATGAGGAGGGAACTCATCGCCGCTAATCATAGTGTAGATGAGATTAGAGAAATTATTGGTGCTGATTCTCTTGGTTACATGACTATTGAAGGGCTTGTCAAAGCTATTGGGTTAGGTGAGAATAGGTTATGTCTAGCCTGTCTCACTGGGAAGTACCCTATTAAGGGGATCCAAATCCCCATTCTAGAAAAAGTTTTTGGGAGGGAACAGATATGAGCGGTTTGATAGGTATTTTCGCCTTCGACGAATTATGGAACGTGTCCCGTATACTTTATTATGGCCTACTCGGCCTACAACATAGGGGACAAGAAAACGCTGGAATAGCCACCTCGAATGGAGAGACTATCCAAGTATTTAAGGGAGAAGGATTAGTTGAGCAAGTATTTCGCGAAAAGATCCTTATGGAACTGCGTGGATGGTACGGTATTGGAGCTGTCAGTGCTGATCCTAACGATAAACAACCAGTAATAGTAAGTGATGATTCCAAGCAAGTAGCTCTTGTATTTTCCGGAAAAATATTGAATAAACAAGAACTAGCGGCGAAGTATAATGTTAATACAGAGCTTATTGATGCTGATTTCGTAGCTACATGTCTACTTAAAGAGTATAGTGAGACCAGAGATTTCTACGAGGCTGGATTGAACCTAGTTAAAAATCTGAGAGGAATAAGCAATATCATCGCGATTAATAATGCGGGCGAGATGATAGTTTATAGGGATGAATTCGGCCTGAAGCCTCTCGTAGTAGGTAGTTTTGGGTTTGATTACGGAGCTTTCGCATCCGAGAGCTGTGCCATAGACGTTATTGGTGCTGACCTGAAAGGTGATGTTCATCCTGGGGAATTCTATTACCTCAACCAATACACTGTAGAAAGAAAACAAGTTAAGGAGCCTCGTCCAAAGTATTGTGCTTACGAATATGTATACTTAGCGAGACCCGATTCAAGGATAAACGGTGTTTGGATCTATGATGTCCGGAGAAAAATTGGTGAGATTCTTGCTGAGAAGTATAGAGTAGATGCTGATGTGGTTGTGGGGATTCCAGATACAGCTATACCATTCTCGATGGCGTATGCCAATAAGACGAATACCCCTGTTGAACTCGGTTTTATATCAACTGGTAGGAAGATTAGGACGGCTATAAAGCCTAACCAATTCGAGAGATTAATCGGTGTACAATTGAAGCTTAATCCTATAAAACCAGTTTTCAGGAATAAGAGAGTTCTGATTATAGATGATAGCGTTGTTAGGGGCACGACTACAAAGAATACTGTTTCACTTCTAAGGAATAGGATAGGTGCGAAGGAAGTTCATATCCGGGTCGGAAGCCCTAGGATAGTGAGCGGATGTCCCTACGGGGTAGAGATTCCACCAGAGGATGAGTTAATAGCTGCTCATTTGAGTGAAGAAGAAGTAGCTACTGTGGTTGGTGCTGATTCTTTCTGCTGGATAACGAATGATGATTTGGTTAAGGCAATTGGTTTGAGAAAAGAGAATATCTGTTTGAAATGTTTTGGAGGTGAATAAGTCGTGAAAGTCTTGATCGTGGGTGGAGGATCTCGAGAACATGCCATAACGGATGCATTTTATAGAAGCACTCATGATCCAAGGATCTACGCAATCTCCAGCAACGCCAATCCAGGAATCCTAAGAATATGTAAAGAAACTGGAGGAGAACTAATAAAAGGAAAAATAACAGACCCTGTATTCGTTGCTGACACCGCAGAAAGAATAGGTGCTGATCTAGTCTTTATCGGTCCCGAAGAGCCCTTATTCCATGGAGTACCAGACAAACTAGAAAATCGGGGGATACCAGTTATCGGTTTAAATAGTAAGGCTAGTGAGATAGAGAAGTCCAAAGCCTTTATGAGACAATTAATGTGGAAGTACAAGATCCCCGGAAGACTAAGATTTAAGGCCTTCAAATCCATCGAAGATGCACTCGCATATATAGAGGAGTATGCTGAAAGCGTAGCTATTAAACCAGCTAGACAAGCTGGTGGAAAAGGAGTTAAGGTAATAGCGGATATCCAAGCCTATCTCCGAAAAGTCAAGGAGGAGATAAAGAAGAAACATACGGAGAGAATATTTTCCAGTATAATGGCTAAGTACAGGGATATAGAGGATAAAATCCTAATAGAGGAGAAAGTGGAGGGGCCAGAGTATACAATACAATGCATAACAGATGGTGAAACAGTCCTAGCATTCCCACCAGTTCAGGATAATAAGCACGCCTTTGAGATGGAGATGGGGCCCGAGACTGGTGGAATGGGTTCTATTTCTGGTCGCGGAAACATGCTCCCATTCCTGACTAAGGAGGAGTATAGGGAATCTATAAAGATAATAGAGAGTGTCGTTAAGGCTCTTAGGAAAGAGATTGGTCAGGAGTTTAGAGGCGTGATCTCTGGGCAAATGATGCTTACAATGGTGTGGGGGCCAACAATAATAGAGTTCTATGCGCGTTTCGGAGATCCTGAGGGCGTGAATGTTCTCCCATTACTAGAAACTGATATGATTGATATCTGTGAAGCTATTCTGAGTAAGAAGCTCCACAAAATCAAACTACGGTTTAGGGATAGGGCGACAGTGGTTAAGGCGATAGCTCCTAGAGGGTATCCAAATAGGAGAGATCTAGCTAGGAATCATCCATTGATTGTTGATGAGGATAAAATAGGGAAGCTTGGTGGACGAGTCTTTTATGGTTCCGTAGATCTTGTCAATGGTAAAATGCTGACTGGTGGATCTAGGGCTGTGGAAATTTATGCTGAGGGCGAATCTATCGAAGAGGCTGCTGAAATAGCTGAGAAGTGCGTAGCTTTCGTGCGAACCGAGGATGGTTGGGGATTATTCCACCGAAGCGATATCGGATCCCCCTTCTCTCTTAGGAGAATGATTGAATTGGCCGAACTTGTTCGTTCTGTTTACACTTATCGTAAATCTCGTGGCATTCTCGGCAAATATATTGATTGGATTCCCGGTCGTGGAAAAATTGTTTATGAATTCTAGGTGGTGGATTATGAAGAAGAGAGATTTTATCGGCACCCCCCTATTTAGTAATGCTGTTAAAATGTTGTTGCTGGGTGCTGGTGAGCTTGGTAAGGAAATAGTTATCGAGGCTCAGAGATTAGGTATTGAGACAATAACTGTAGATAGATATGATAATCCACCAGCTGCTCAAGTCGCTCATAGACACTATACTGTTAACATGATGGATGGTAGAGCATTGAAAGCAATAGTTTACAGGGAGAAACCAGATGTGATTGTTCCAGAGATAGAAGCTATAAACACTGACACTCTAGTAGAGCTTGAGGAAGAAGGATTCATGGTAATACCTAATGCTAGAGCAACAAAGGTAACAATGGATAGGATACTTCTAAGAAAACTAGCGGCTGAACAAGCAAAGGTTCCAACCTCTAAATACGCATTCGCCACCAATCTCGATGAGCTATATGATGCATGCGAAAAAGTCGGTTACCCATGTCTAGTAAAATCGAGAATGAGCTCTGGTGGACTTGGCTCAAGTATTGTTTTCTCTGATAAGGATATTCCTAAAGCCTATGAAAAATCCGTTAAGGAAGCTAGGGGTCGCGGAGACGAGGTTATCGTTGAAAGTATCGTTGATTATGATTTCGAAGTAACAGAGCTTACCCTAGCTCACCTAGACGAGGATGGAAAAGTCAAGATAAGCTTCTGTAAACCAGTTGCCCACGTTAGAAGCGGTACTCACTACCACGTTAGTTGGCAACCATTCCTAGAGCCAGATCCCGAAAATCCCGAGTATACACTTCCAATCCATGGTTATGGTAGTGATTTACACCTAAGCGAGGATCCGCCGAAGCATGAGCTCTTGTGGAAATCCTCTTGGAATGGGAAGAGAATACCAATTGAGGTTGCTGAGGAAATCGAGAGGCAGATCTATGATGTCGCTGGCAAAGTTGTTAAAGAACTATTAAAAACAAGCAATGGAGATCTTCGAGGATTAGGCATCTTTGGATGCGAACTATTCGTTAAGATAGGAGATATAGAAAGTGGTGAGAAACCAATCGTGTACTTTAACGAGATATCTCCGAGACCCCATGATACGGGAATGGTAACCCTAGTTACTCAAGACTTATCAGAGATGGCTCTTCACGTTAGAGCTATCCTGGGACTACCAATCCCGAGAATCCATCTACACACACCAGGAGCCTCTCACGTCGTACTCGCCAAGAAAGCTGGTTACTGGGCTCCTGGATATTCTAGAGTATGGGATGCCTTGAGGATACCAGGAGTTCATTTAAGACTGTTTGGTAAACCAGTAACCTACTATGAGCGCAGAATGGGTGTTGTTTTAGCCATTGGTAAGAACACGATCGAGGCGAGAGAAAAAGCTATGATAGCCGCACATACCCTAGAAGAAGGGATTATCTATGAGTAAAAGAGATCCATTAGTAGCTGTAATTATGGGTAGTGAAAACGACAGACCGATAGCTGAGAAGGTCGTTAAGATCCTTGAAAAGTACGGAGTCCCGTACGATGTTAAGGTATTGTCCGCTCATAGAAATCCTAAAGAGCTGGAAGAGTATATCTCCTCTTCTAATGCCCATATTTTTATTGGTATTGCTGGACTAGCGGCTCATTTGCCCGGGTTCATAGCTAGTAGGACTAAGAGACCAGTGATTGGTGTTCCAGTAAATGTCAAGCTTGGTGGTCTGGATGCTTTATTATCTATTGTTCAAATGCCTAAAGGAGTGCCCGTAGCTACTGTTGGGATTGATAATGGAGAGAACGCGGCTTACTTAGCCCTAAGGATTCTCGCTCTTTACAATCCAGATATAAGGAAGAAACTGGAGGAGGGATAATGGGAGAGGATCAAGGCTGGACCTACGCTAAAGCTGGAGTGGATATTGATAAGGTATCTATCCTCCAGCGCCACGCTTTTAGAGTAATCGAGGATCTTTTCAAGAAACTTGGTGTTCCGGTACACGGGTTAAGGGGTAGATTCACAACATTTGTTGAAGCCAATGGTTTAAGGATCGCTATGCATGTTGATGGAGTTGGCACAAAGGTATTAGTTGCTCAACTCGTTAATAGTTATTGGCAAGTCGGTCAAGACGTCGTGGCTATGAATGTTAATGATTTGATAGCGGGTGGAGCTGATCCATTCGCGATAGTTGATTATTTGGCGATGGAGAAACCCGATGAAGAGGTTTTTAAAGGCGTTATGGAGGGGTTATCACGTGCGTGTGAAGAGGCTAAAGTTATTTTGATGGGGGGCGAAACAGCTATAATGCCGGATATTATAAAAGGCGCCGTTCCTGGGAAAGGGTTTGATCTAGTGGCTACTGGATTAGGTCTTGTGAAATGGGATACGGAAACTGGTTCTCCAGGAGATGTTCTGGTTGGTTTTGAGAGCAATGGTATTCATTCTAACGGATTATCCCTTGCTAGAAAAGTTCTTTTATCCAAGTATAGTGTCCATGATCCATTCCCGTACGATCCAGAAAGAACAATTGGGGAAGAATTATTGAGGCCTACGAGAATATACGTTAATCTATGTAGGGAGTTATGGAGAAGAGGAATCGTTAAGAACTTCGCCCATATTACTGGTGGAGCTTTTAGGAAAATCAAGAGAGTTCTTAGAGAAGATTCTGGAGTACTTATTGATGTGCCAGAACCACCGGCTATTTTCAAACTTATTAAGGAGGAGGGACATATAGCTTGGGAGGAGATGTATAAAACATTTAACATGGGCGTTGGCATGGTCGCGGTAACTATAAGCGATTATGTGGAAGAAATTATCTCTGTCGCGAAGAAATTCGGTATAAATGCTTTTCTCCTAGGTAAGGTTGTTAGTGAGGAAGGAGTAAGGATAAGAATTCCAAGAGTTGGAGAGGTGAGAATCCAATGAGTGAAATAGAGACCATAGCTACATTGGCTAGTCACTCAGCTTTGCAAATCCTTAAGGGGGCTAAGGATGAAGGTTTCAAAACACTAGCTATTTCACTTAAGAAGCGATTAAAGGTTTATCAGAGATTCCGCCACTTTATAGATGATATCATCGTTGTGGAGGACTTTAAAGAACTTGTTAATAAGGATATTCAGGAAGACTTGTTAAGGAGAAAAACAATTCTAATACCCCATGGAAGCTTTGTGGAGTATCTAGGGATAGAGAACATCGAGAAGTTAGAAGTTCCAGTGTTTGGTAACAAGAAACTTATGATATGGGAATACGATGCTTGGAGAAAACTTGAGTTACTGGAGAAGAGCGGTATTAAGACTCCAAAACTCTTCAAGAAAGTTCAAGAGATTGATAGACCAGTAATAGTGAAGTTTCCTGGTGCTAAGGGTGGGCGGGGATACTTCATAGCTAGGAATGCTGAGGAGTTCAGAAAAAAGATTAAGGAAAGAAACCTCGATCCCGCACAATTAATCATTCAAGAATACGTCTTTGGAACACCTATGTATTTTCATTATTTTTACTCACCATTATTGAATAGACTTGAATTACTGGGAGCCGATATTAGGTATGAGAGTGAGGTGGATGGAATTAAGAGATACCCATACCCCGTCGAGAACTATACATTCACGGTCGTCGGGAATATCCCTCTCGTTTTGAGGGAGTCATTACTTGAACAAGTTTTTGATTATGGGGAAAAATTTGTTGAAACAACGAAGAAGTTCCTGCCTCCTGGTGCAATTGGGCCTTTCTGTTTAGAAGCTATTTGTAGAAGTGATTTAGAGATTGTTGTTTTTGAGTTTTCTGGCCGCATTGTTGCTGGCACTAATCTCTATATCCACGGATCTCCGTATAGTTGGTTATATTTTGATGAGCCTATGAGTAGTGGGAGGCGTATTGCTCGAGAAATAAGAATGGCTCTTGAAATGGATGCTCTCGATAAAATTGTTGTGAGGTGATTTTTATGATAAATGTGGATGAGATGAGAAGAATCATTAGGAATGAGTATGATTGGAGCAATATCCATATTGGTGTCCTAGGGAGTCACTCCGCTTTGGATGTGCTAGATGGAGCCAAGGATGAAGGATTCAAAACAGTTGTTATATGCCAGAAAGGGAGAGAAAAACCCTATTTAAGATTCAAAAGATTATGCGACGAAGTGATAATCCTTGATAAGTTCCGTGATATGGTTCGCGAGGATATTCAGGATAGGTTAAGAGAGCTTAACACAATATTTGTCCCTAATAGGAGTTTCTCGGTATACGTAGGGTATGAAAATATAGAAAATGCATTTAGGGTTCCTATATTTGGTTCTCGCCACTTATTAAGAGCTGAGGAGAGGACTGGTGAACTGAACTATTATAAGATCCTAGATGCTGCTGGTATAAGAAGACCACGAACATTCAAGGATCCATCAGAGATTGATAGACCAGTAATAGTTAAGGCCATGGCCACTGGTAGTGTTGAGAGGGCGTTTTTCGTCGCCGTGAGTCCCGAGGATTTCTGGTCAAAAGTTGAGAAGCTTGCTAAGCAAGGATTATTGACGAAGAAAGAGCTCGAGAAAGCTTCTATAGAGGAACTAGTTATCGGAGTTGATTTCAATTTTAATTATTTCCACTCAATTGTTCGTGGAGAAATAGAGTTTCATGGAATAGATAGGAGGTTGCAGACCAATATTCATGGTTTAGTAAGGTTACCAGCAAGTATCCAGCTAGAGCTAAGCAATATCACTATCAGAAACGTTGAAATAGGTCATATGCTAGCAACGATCAGGGAGTCCCAGTTAGTAAAAGTTTTTGACATGGGTGAGAGTTTCGTCAAGACACTCTCCAAAATGTACCCACCAGGAATCATAGGACCCTTCACATTACAAACAATAGTGACCGAGAACTTAGAGTTCGTAGTCGTGGATGTAGCTTTCCGAATAGGTGGGGGGACAAATGTGTGGGCTGGAATAGGGAGCCAGTACAGCAAGTTTTACTTCGGCCAACCCATAAGCATTGGTAGAAGAATAGCAATAGAGATCAGAGAAGCAATCGAACAAGACATGCTCGATAAGATAGTTACATAACCTCCTAATTCTACTAATATTCTCTGAGAAAAAATCATAAGATAATTAGAGACAATCTATCTCTAGTTTCTAATAAAACTCTTTTTAATTATTGTAATCCCTCTAAGAATTTAGGAATAAAGGTTCATAGGTGTGTAATAAAGTGGAGATAGTAGAATCTAGGCCGGGAATTATAAAACTTTCGGATAATACGACACTAACGCTTAAAATAACAATAATTGATGCTCGCGAAGTTGGATTTTCGCCTTTCGGGGGAGTACATATAGCTGTAAAGGCTGTAGGAGGCATAAGTACTAAGAACGTGCCTCATGAATTACGGGAAAAAGTCTCAGATAAACCATTAGCTACTTCGCAAATACCTAAGGATGGCTGGGAATTGATTGATATTAGAGAGCAGGAAGAGGCTTGCGAAAAAGTAAAAATTGATACATCTAGGGGTAAGTTTCTGGTTAATGTTCGGGCGGAAGCTACCATGGCTGCTCGTAATATGCAATATAAAAACGAGTTTAACGAGCCCATTTACATGCTGAGTTGGGTCTATAAGGTTTCTTGGAGACCGGTGAGAGAGTGATGTGGGAGTATTCCCAAATTACAGACTATGGAAAAATAAGGGACAGCACAGTTTTGACGATTTATTATCCGATACAGGAACTACCCAGACTAACCACACAAACTTTAAGAAAAATTCTAGAAGAAGCTGACGAGTTGCTGAAGAGAAAGGAGTATATCCAGGCTTGTGAAAAATACTATAAAGTAATGGAGGAAGTCATAAAAAAGCTGACAGAATTGTATAAGGAGAAATCACGATTACTAACCAACTTTATTAATTATGTAAGAAAACGTGGAAATTGGAATACTTTTATCTTACAACGTGCTGCTGAGGAATTAAGAAGAATACTTAATGAGGAATTAGGAGGAGGCATCGGTGACAAGATCTATGAAGCTTGGGAAGCAGCTCTTAGATTACACAGAGATTGCTTCCATGAGCAAATCCTAGGTGATACCGTAATAAAAGAGAAGAGAGATATTATAACCGAGACATTCAATCTAATAGCAAGAGAACTTGAGAAGTTAGATATTCACTACATAAAATTAGAAGAAGACTCAACAGGATTCGAAACTCCCCTAAATAGCGCACACACATAGATACGTACGTACGAGAAACGATTAAAGCTCAGCCACGTATAAGAAAATAACCAACATCCAGTAATCGTTCCAGTAAGTAGAAGCTCTTACTCTTTTATAATTGAGGGAGAGATCTGTTCCCTAGTCTCTTTTCTATATTGTCATCCCTTCTCTCTTAATAGTTCTAATGAACTGTGTTTTTTCTGCCTCAAAAATCGTTCTCCGAGATGTAGATCATTGTTACGGGAAAAACTCTAGATATATCTTATCTGCAACCTTCTCGGCGAAATCCTTAACTTCTTTGGGATCTTCTTGATACATAACCGCGACATCGACATCATTATCTGGTCTATACTCCTCAGCGCAACAGAACTAAAACTTTTAGATAATTAGATAATTCGAAAGATGCGTGCGTATTATGATATAAAAACTCAAATTCTTAGAGAGTTGTTTCGAATTTTCTACTTTTTCTAATCTAGTTCTCACAAGCTAACGTCTCTCTCGCGGCTTTGTGGTAGAGTAGCTTTATAGGTACTATACTCGTATTACCTGCGACTATCCAGAAAAGAGCGTCCTAGTGAAAATATATTGACTTTATGAGTTCATAATTATTAGGGTTACTTATAAACTAGCTAAAAAAACTTACCAGCCCGAGGAGGCATATCATAATCTCTAAGATAGCTGTTCTGACATAAGGAATTCCCAGCAATTAAAGCTATGAACGAGCATTAGACGATTTCAAAAATTCAACATGCATAAAAGAGGCAGTCTAAGAAGAGTGTAAACTCTCCCTCCATGACTAAATGAAAGAAGAGTCCATTAGGCATGGTAATCCCACTGATAAGGCTCTTTCTTTACAAACTGGCGAGAATGAAGACTTGCGGGAAATTATTAGTGATTGCGAATGGAACTAGTATTGGACTTGAGGAAGCATCAAGCTACTACTTAGAGAGATGGGAAAGAGAATGAGAATGCTCGCTATTAGCTGTTCTGCACGCTCCGAAGGTCGACGTCTTCTTCGATGCTGTCGCTACTCTCTATTGTATTTCTCTGAGATCAAAGCCTTCACAAACTACTTCCTCAAAACCCTGGTGAATGCAGGATCTTCTGGAGAATTCACGGATAAAAAACCTGATGCAACCGACGCTATAGAAGCCATAAAGATATAGCTTAGTTCACATCCCCCACTTAGGCTTGAATAACAACTTACAAGACCTTCTGGAACTCGTTTGACAATGTCAGAAATCTTGTAAAGTCCGTTTTATCTTTTTAAAGTCATGATTAAGAAAATAATATACAGTAGGTCGGTTTGGTTGGTAATGTTAAGAGTCTCATGGAGGCTGTCTTCTCCTCTCTAAAGGCTATGGTCGGAGACATGATCTATAGTAAGTCTTGGAAAGCGAGAATCTGCGACGTCTTCATCGTAATCCTAGCCTATAACGAGGCCAGAATAATAGCGCTAAGTCCCAATTAATGGCTTAAGAGGAGTCTAGAAGGCTGAACGGGACAAGGGGCCAAAAAGATAAATTTGAAACAAAGCCTAGTAGATCCTAAGAGACAAGAATCTGCGACACTTTCGTCGCAACTCTAGGTTATGGCGTGGCTGGGATGATTATGTCGAATCTCAATTAGTGGCTAAAAATGATCTAGAAAGCCGAGGCAACACCTTTAATCTTTATATAAGTAGTGATTAATGAGAGTTTGGAAATCGATAAGGATAAATAATATAAGATTAGAATATATATTCCTAAAGATCACTATGAATTCCTTTATAATCAACAGTAATCACCCCTCAGGGGTGATTACTGTTGAAAAACTTCGCGAAAATTTTTCTTCTTTGCTTTCTAGTCCTCTCAATAATCTCTATTAATGCCGTTTATGCTACTATTCTAAGTATAGTTGCCAGTGAAGAATATTCATCACTTGTAGATAATTCGACTTTTGATGATGGACTTTCTGGGTGGACGCTTGTTAAGGGATCCGGAGGGCCTACGAGTGGGGGATTAGATAGTGGTAACGTTTGTCTCTATGTCTCGCCTAGTTATGATGCTAGTAGTGGTAAATGGGTATTCGAGATGAAGGCTCCAATATCCTCTAGCGAGTTACCGTTTATGGAGTGGCTGAAGAGTCCTTATCGTGGTGTTTCTTTTTCGTATTGGTTTAGGCTTGTTAATGATGTGAGCGAGTATGTGAGTGCGTATGCGTATATTGAATATTCCTACACTTCTAGCATTGGTGGTTGTCCATTCGCCGCTATTTGGGATGGGGAGAAGTACGTTCTCGTCAACAACATTCTTCCTAATGCCCGTAGTTATGAGAATATGACTATGGTGGAGGATTACTTATTTATTGATCCCTTATTGATCGAGGATACCGTCAAACTCAAAATTTTAGAGTTCCAGCGAGAGATGAGCTATATAGACAGTATTAGTTTATTCTCATTCGATTACCCCTCCCACTATAAAGTTGCACAGTTGGATAATGGTTCTCCAGTCCTATGGCATCCAGAAATCATAAAAATACCATCAATAGTGATTAACTCTAATGGGTCTATAGTCACTGACAAGATTATCTGGGAGGATTACCTACCCTATATTGGACAAAAAGATGACTACATAATTTTAGAATTTTCGAACATCTCAAAGGCCTACGACCTACTCTTAATAAAGGCCGATGATACGATAATAAAACTCTCACTAGAAGTATATGTTCTTATTAATGACACTTGGAGCTTTATAGGCAGGATCATTCCAAGGGAAATATACTCTTGGTACGCCATTGACCTAGACCAATACGAGATTCCTTACAATGATAGCTTGAAGATGAAGATAAGGTTCACAGCCGAGCACAAGATTGACTTCATTGCCCTAACAATGAAGGCACCAGATCGAGTAAAACTACGGAAGCTTAAATTGTTTAGAGCCGTTCATAATAGGCTTGGGAATAGTAAATACACTGTGAAATCAGATGATAATAGGTATATAATAATACTCCCGGGTGACGAATTATACTTGATCTTTAAGGACGGGGAAAAACTCAAGCGCAATTATAAGAGAGGATACCTCCTCAAGGTCAGGGGATGGTATAGGACATTAAGCGACGAAGAATTCGCAAGGTATAAGGATAGAATAAAGAACATGGATCCAACAGTAACAATCTCATCAGAAGAAATTAAAGTAAAGGAATCAAACACTTGGGTACAAGTCCCAGTCTACTACGGTGACTTCCCAGATACATTAGAATCAGTCTACTTCAAAATCAGACTAGAATCACCAGTACAATTCAACGCGTATATAGACTGCGCATTCGCCCACTTCGCCATGCAGATATCAAGCAGCAATGAAGCAGGATCAGCAAAAATCGTAGCAATCGTGACACGGGTAAATGTGCAGAAGAATACAAAGCACAATATAACAGATATATACTTATGCTTCGCATTAATAGTATACTCCTCAGATGGCAAAGGAATTTATACGGCAAAAATGTCCGTGGAAAGAACAGATTCTGACAGTGTTGGTGATGTGAGAGAATTAATTAGTTTTGAGGGAGTCAGCGATATTATCGGATATGATAATGCAAAAGAAAATGCTACGCATGTGGCAGAATATAATGAAATAAGAATGAAAGAGACTCAAGCTATTTCCCAAGGACTAGCTGTAATTGGACTTCTCTTAACAGTATTGGGGATAATAACTGGAGAAGGAGCAATAATCTTTGGCATTGGTAGTCTTGTAATTAGTACAACTAGCGTGTGCCGCGCATTTCTTATTAACAATACAGATTTAATAGATAATAATGATGGGGATAGGATCATTCACACCCAGTTGCCTACAACAATTAGTGCGAATCCTAATGAAGGACGCGTAACAACTAAGGGAGCGTTGAGCGCTCCAGTTCACTGGATAACGATACTAGACTATGGAGAAAATAAATTATATGTGCGGGGTTATATCGAGTTTGGAACAATAATCGATACTTCTGATGTTATTTATATAGGACCACCTTACTTTGAATTGACAGTATCTCTGACAATCTTAGCTAAATTATAAAAGCGAGGATGGTTAAGAATGCTTACCAAGCGATTAGTCTTTACTTTATGTTTACTGTTTATAACTGCTTCTCTACTCCGCCCTTATTACATTGTTCTCGGATCTCTTGGAGAATTATCTTATGTGAAAATCACAGATTACTCACCAATTAATGCAACCATTAAGTGGTTGAGACGGGATCTAGGAAGAGATTTAGAATCTCCTCCATTGGTTTGTGATGTTAACAATGATGGGTCACAAGAAGTCATCGTTGCTGGAAGAACTGTAGATAATAAGTGTAATGTATGGGCATTCGATCTTGAGACTGGATCCATTGTATGGCATACTATACTTCCGGAAATTCCAATCCTTCCAGCTTTATCTACTAGTGATTTAAATGGTGACGGATTTCTAGACATACTTGTTCGAACTGAGAACAAGATCTTTATTTTAAATGGAAGCGATGGAAGCGTAGAGTTCACTTTAAGTACCACTGCTTATTCCGTCGCTCCCTTCATAGATATTAATAACGACGGATTTAGAGAAATCGTTGTTGCTGAGACACACAGACTAGTCGTCTTTAGTGGTCTGGATGGTTCCGTTTTATGGAGTTTTAGACTTGATGGTCGCTTTGGTGCGTTTGCCTTCGCTGACGTTGATGGTAATGGTTTGTGGGAGATTATTGTTGCTTATGACTCTAATGGATCGCATCCCTTCACTCTTCCCGATACTCTTCTCGTTTTTTCTTCTGATGGGAGGTTGTTGAGGGGTATTAATCTTGGGCTTAAGGGTGGGGATTATATTATTTCTGAGCCCCTTATAGTTGATGTTAATGGGGATGGGTTGCTCGATGTTGTTTTATCATCGATTTACAATTGTCTCGCGGTTGATCTCTTCTCCGGGAGGGTGTTGTGGAGGCTTAACTATCTAGACTGCCTAGACGAGGTTTCAAGGACTTACGTTACGTGGACCTTCGGCGTTTTCCCATCTATCGGCGATATCAACTCTGATGGAGAGTTAGAAATCTTAATAGCCTCTAGATTTCTAATGTTTATTATTAGTTCTGACGGTGAGCTTTCATACTATGCAATGCTTCCCGAGTCTAATTTCTTATACGAGGGCTTTGGCGCTATCGGCGACGTCGACGGCGATAACCGATGCGAGATAGTGATCGGAGGAATTACCACAATCTGGATATTTGACTGGGATGATAAGAGATTTTACTCTATCCCTATTGGCTGGGAACAAAATGCTAAACCAGCGACACTGGTGGATATTGATGGGGACTCCGACGTGGACATATTAGTGGCTGGCCAAGATAGACTTTACGCTTTCGACTTATTAAGTAGTGGCTTTAGAATAGATTTTCCATTCCCCTCTATTAATGGTTCCTACATTGGCAACTATATGTTAATTGACCCCGACCTAGATGGATTATCCACATATTCTGAGAAACTCGTTGGTACTGATCCATATTCTTATGACAGTGACGGTGACGGATATAATGATGGATATGAAGTAGCGAATAACATGAATCCACTAAAATTTGACGAGAGACCCCCCTCGCCTCCTCCTAAATCACCTATAAGTCTTTATCTCCAGATTGCTACAATAGTTGGGGTTTCTACCATCGGATTAATAGTAGTGATAGCATATATTAGATCAAAAAAGAAGTTAAGTAAACATTTGATGAGTTAGCCTATTCACCACATAATAGAAAAATCACTTTGATAATCTTCTTTCTTTTTATGCCATATTTTAGTCTCTTAATTGAAGAATTTTTACGCAGAGATGCACTACTCGTAATATCCGATTAGTTGTGAGAGTATTTTTGAGTATCTAAACCCTATGACTGGTAGTTTTTTCTTTCTTGCTGTCTCGATTGCTAGTATCTGGTAATATATTGTAGCGATTATTGCTATGTTGAACTCATCCATTTGTGGTAGCTCTACTACTCTGCCACTCCACCTTGTCTCGGTATCATTCGTTAGTATTACTGGTTTGGCCTTGATACTGTTTAGTGCTTCTGATAATGCTCTCATCTTTGAAATACTCTCGCCTTTAAAAGCGTTTAGAAAAACTATATCGCCTTGATCTATGGAGATCATCCCATAATGCGAGAATTCCTCGGCCTCGAATGGTATAGAGTGAAGCCAGGCAGCCTCTCTCAATTTTGCACCTCCGAAGAGTGCGGATACGAATCCTGGCCCTGCACCAACTAGGTAAGCATAAGATTTCTTCACTAGCATTTCTGCATCTTTACTAGCTTGCGCGAGGAGAGTACGCATATTTGATTCTATCCATTTAATCAATGACTCAGCACTACCGATTCTTACTCCGCCTAGTTCTCTAGTTAACATGTTTAGGGAGAGCATAGCTGTCGTACTTGTAGCTGATGGAGGACCAAAAGGCTTAGTTACTTGAGTTTCTATACATAGATCCAATATTCTCGCTAGTGGTGATAATGCATCATTCGTAACAGCAAGGATTTTCAGACCTTTCTTTTTAGCATATTTCGCAGCTTCTATAGTCTTGGATGTTCTCCCAGAAGCAGAGATAGCCACCAAAACACTCTTGTCCCAAATATTAGACTTATACTTCCAAAATTCGTACGATTCAAAAGCTTGAGCTTGTAGATTCGTGAACTTCTCAAATAGGAGAGCACCATAAATAGCTACGAAATAACTGTCACCACAACCCACTAAGTATACGTTCTCTACACCATCAAAGACACTCACTAACTCATCTAGGCGACGCCGTATCCAATTAGCAGTATCTCTTAACGCAATAGGTTGATCCTTAATAATATGTGACAATAAGCGTTCCAGAAACGACAAAGAGAATCACCCTTTAAAGTATTACTATCAAAAGTGAAAATCCAGAAGATCTAAACAAATATTTTGTTCTTAAAGAAAAGATACAGAGCACAAATCTTTTACTTCATCCAAATTAACCCACCAGATATCGGTGACCTATAAGATATTTGCTGGGTATCGATATTATCAAAACATACTTGCCTTGATAAAAACGCGTTTTATACATGATAGTTATATGGCTAAGCTAAATTCTAAAATTGGTGATTAGTTCTGCTATAGGGTATATTGTTTCCTGGATTCAAGCCATTTCTGCAGTTTCGCAAATTTCTCTTCTGTTATAGGGTTTATGGGTTCTATTTCCTCTATTTTTGCGAAATCGTTTACATCGGTGGTGTATACGATTCTTAATCCTAGGTCGTGCATTATAGTTACTAGGTAGGCGTCCCAAGAATCAATTAAATAGTTCTTAGCGATTCTCATACTTCTTCTCACGCGGTTTAAACTTAGGTCAGAGAACCATAATGCTTCTCCTATACCGACTAGAGAATATAACTTATCTGCCACGTCATCTGGGCGCGCTCTTAGATAATGCACAGCAACAATGAATGCTCCCATAATGCTACTTAATGGAATTACGCATCGTATCTCTCCCTTCAGTACTTTGTTTAACCACTTTAAGGCATCGTTCTGGGCTGGGTTCTCTACGATAGCGAGAGCTATCGGGCCGACATCGGCTATTGCTTTATACCGAGCTTCTTTTCTGCCCATTTTCTGTCCGCCTCAGAAGAAACCCCTTTCTCTACATCATAAACAAATGGCTTCGCAGGATTCCTCCTTATAAAATCAATTACCGAATCTACATCCTCGACATCTATTGATATACTACCCTGCCTAATCCAGAGCAACATAGCTTCCTCAAGCGCTTCCCGAATACTAATCCCTCTAAGAGCCGCTAACGCTTTAAATTTTCGGTAGATTTCATCATCAATACCTCTAATCGTTACAGAAGACATCACAACCACCAAATAATCAATTATAGTAAGCAAAGTATTAAAAATCATACTATAATAATTTTGCATAATTTTCATAAAATTGTTGTGATCAAGCTATGAATCCTTGTTTACAAGACTTTCACTCCCATATTATCAACTTCACGTCATGTATAAAAATACGAAAAAAATACCTTGAATATGCTTAAAACTTATAGATCTTTTCTCGAAAGGATCATAGAGTATGCTAGGTTACATATATGCGTTCATGTCGGCTCTTTGCTGGTCATCCGCAGCTATTCTTTACGGATACGCTGTT